>Ga0209471_1001802_pt1 | contig 12537 bp, 13 predicted proteins | sample GraSoiAngelo_128_FD_185885 | JGI IMG/M metagenome (GOLD analysis project Ga0209471, IMG submission 185885) | Grasslands soil microbial communities from the Angelo Coastal Reserve, California, USA - 14_0927_12_20cm (SPAdes) (version 2) | ecosystem: Environmental > Terrestrial > Soil > Grasslands ...
GAGTGCGCCCCTGGTCGTGCATTTTGGAACTGAAAGAGAGTTGATTCACGGGGTACGAGTTACTCCCGTTAACGTCACGTCCTCGCGCGGGACGCGCGCAGGCGCACCAGCAGCACCGCGCCGACGAGGAGATTCAGCGCCATTCCGAAGACGCCCTCGCCGTTGAAGATCCAACTCGCGCCACCGAACATTCCCTGGCCGTCCCCGTAGGGATCGCCGAGGAAGAACGGGTTCCACTCGTTCCAGGTGAAGTGCATCGCCGCGCAGGGCCACACCGAGCCGGACCACAGGTAGAGCGCGCAGAAGATGAGTCCGCCGGCGAAGATCGCTGCAAAGCCCGCCGCCGTGCGCAACGGATTGTGCCCGATCAGCACCGGCGCGTGGAATGCGGCCCACACCGCGCCGCTGATCAGCGCCGCGCGGACCGGGGTCTCGCGCAGCCGGCGCACCAGGTAGCCCCGCCAGCCCAGTTCCTCGCCGTAGCTTCCCGGCGGGGCGAGCTGTCCGAAGTGGTAGATCCAGAGAGCGGGAACGAAGAGCAGCGCGCGGAAGCCGTGGTGTAGCAAGCGCAGCCGCGGTGGAAGAGCGTCGCGCACGCGCTCGGGCCAGCGCCAGCGATAGGCGAGGGCAATAAAGAGGATGGTCAGCGGCACGAAGATGGTTCGTTGCAGCTTTTCCTCGAAGCCATTCAGCCCGCCCACCGCCTCTGGCTGGAAGCGGATATCGAGTCGGAGCGCGTACGCCAGCCCGACCTCGGCCGCGACCATCGCCAGCGGATAGAAGAATGCCGCCAGCCAGGGAAGAGCTCCGGTGTACTCGAATCCGGCGGCGCGCGGCGGCTCGCGGCGGAAGAGCCAGGCCACCCCGAATCCCGCGATGGCTGGCCAGAACATGACCCACTGCACGACCTGCCAGCGGCCTGGCCCGCCAAGGACGCCGAAGATCGTCCAGCTCCCCAGCACCGCGAGCGGGATGAAGATCGCAACCTCGATCAACGGGCTCTTTGGAGTCGTCATGGTCAGCGTCTTCTACCGCCGCCGGGTTGGCTACCGCCTTGACTCCCACGCCCAGAGAGCGAACGTCGCTCTCATCAGGCAGAGTTCGCGCTCAACGAGAAGACGCTCACGCGAGAAACGCGGTCGATCTTGCGTAACGAATACCAGGCGCTCAGCGACGCGTTGGAGATCTTGCGATCGAATGCCCATTGCTCATCAGGACCGCGCCCCCATCTCAGGGCACACCGGCTCGAGCTTTGAGCCCAAGATCCATCGTGAAGTCCGCGCTCCAAAAGGCGGGCGTTGGGGCGGTGCCCTTCGCAGTCACTTCGAAGATGATGTTGTGATTGGTCTGGTCGATGGAATCGAGCAGGTTCGAGACCTGGCTCTTGAGCACGATGTGCTGGTCAGCGACGCCGTCGGTGGCCTGGTTGTAGGCCGCGAGCACCGGACAGTTCACGGGGGCGGCGCAAGGATCGTCGGTCGGCCCGGTCGAGGCTCGGGGCGCCTTGAGAAGCTGCACCTGGGTGAGGCCTTTGAAATCGGCGTTGGGCTGGGGGACCATGTCGAAGGTGGCATTGTTGAGGGCGATGGTGGTGTTGACCGTCGCCGGCCCCAGCGATTTGGAGCCATTGAGGAACGGCACGTCGGCGACAGGCACCGTGAAGGTGTTGTTGCCGTTCGCCTTGAAAGTGCTGAGGGCGAGGCCGCCGCCCGGGATGCAGTTGTTCGTGCTGGGCGAGCAGAGCGAGTGCGTGATCTGAACGGAGCCGTCTTCGACCTGTGCGTAGCACGAGGCGAGCGAGCCGGCCGCGATCAGGATTCTGAAACGGGAGAGATGCATGGCTCCTCGCTAGTAGACGAAGACTTGAAAACCCAGCGACAGGCACGGGGCCACTGAGGTGAACTTGCCATCGCCAGCCTTGTACCTGGTGCTGGGGTCGCTCGCGATCTTGCCCTGCGTCAGCGCGGTGAGGTCCGCCCCCGAGAAACTGGACTCGAAGTAGGCGAGCCCGCCGCGCAAGTAGAAGTTGAACCAGCGCTGGGACCCGAACTCGAGGCCGAGCTGCGCCGTGGCGAAGGTGTAGTTCACGTGCGAGAGCAAGGCCCTCGCGTTGGGGTCGCTGACGCTGGCGAACTTGTTGAAGTCGCCGCTGAGGAAGCGGCCTGCGTCGAGGTTCAGGGTCGGCGTGACGGCGCACCAGCAGGGCGCGAGCGACAGTCCGCCGCGGAACCCGAACCCGGCATAGTTGTAGGCGATGCCGCCGTTGAGGCGCAGCCACCAAAGGGGGCGAACCAGGAGGGTGAAGCCTCCGCCGCCGGGAGCGCCTGCGTCGAAGCCGATGCCGATGAGGGTGTCGCGCTCAGGCGGCTTCGTCGGCGGCTGCGTCATCGCCGCGGCGATCGCCGGCGCGTTGACTCTGACGAGATACGGAGTGCTCGCGTCACCCGAGCGGCTCGGGCCGTGGCCGTACCTGTCGGACGCCTCGAGGTAGTACTCGATGTCGGAGCTTGCCATCTGTCCGGGAACGGTGGCGGAGTAGTTGTCGCCGCCGGCGTTGTCCATGGCCAGCGCCTTGTACTCCTTCTCGCCCGCGTGCCGGAACATCACGGTGGCGGCCTGCACGCCGGTGTCGCCGACGAAGCGCGCGTTGATCGCGATCGAGTGTCCCTTGCTGGCCTGCGTGACCGGAGTGTGCGTGATGGCGGGCGGCGCGCCGCCCTGCTGCTCCACCACTACGTTGGTGATCGCGAGCGGCTCGCTGGGCGGCTTGACGATGATCTTCTTCTCCGCCTCGAGGTCCGCCGGGAGAGGGCTCTCGGACGAGCCGGCGCGCGCCGGTATTGCGGCGGGCTCAGGTGTTGCGGCGGGCGCAGCGGCGGGCGTGGCGGGCAACAACGATTCCAGCGCGTTGCGCCTCTGCGCGTCCATGTCGCGGTTTGGCAGCGCGTGCGCGGCCTTCTTCTTCTTCGAGGTTTTCTTCGCAGCCTTCTGCGAAGATTTCTTCCGCGGGGTCTTCTTCTTCTTCGAAACCTTCTTGGGCGCAGTCGCGGTGGCGCCAGTGTCAGGCGCGACGGTACCCGTCTCAGGCGCGCTAGTGCCAGGCGCGGTCTGCGCCGCGGCATCGAATGCGAGCATCAGGCTGATGGTGACGCCGACAATGAACTTGCAAACCTGCAGGCTGTACCCCCCGCGATGGGTGCAGCATAACCCAGGTAGAGGGGGCTCCGTCGACTGCGAAGCCAACAGGCGAGAATCGCTGCGGGCGGAAGACCGTTTGACCCGCCTCTGCTCCCCTTGTGGGATGTAGAATCACCCTGGTGACCGCCCGAGTCTCACAGATCGACCGGGCAGCTTTCGCCATCCTGGCGGGGATCGTCGAAAAGACAGGTCAATGGAAGATCTCTGGCCCCGGGGTCAGAACTCGATTCGGGTCGAACTTCTTCTTGGCCGCCGAGAATCGTCGCCAGACCTCGGGCCCGAAATGCTCCGCCCACTCGTTCTGCGAGATCACGATTCCGTATTGCCGGTAGGCTTTGCCGCCCACCGCGGTCATCTGCTCCAACAGCGAGCGGTTGCTCGCCAGCATCGCCGAGAGCGCGGCGGGGTCATCGGGCGCGACACTCCGGTTCATCCAGATGGAAAACATGATCTCTTCGTCGGGCACCTTGAACAGCGGACGGGTGAAGCGGCGAGTCTTGAGTGGCCAGAAGGAGAACAGGTCGACTCCGGCAACATCCGATGACATCGGCAAGATGCGCGCGACATAGTCCTTGATGGCCGAAGCCGGAATCCAGACCGCGATGTTCGGAGTCGGGCGGGATGCTCTCCCGCTGGCGATCTCGTCGGCGTTTCTGGCGTCGAACCGATGGAGGTATTGCGAATAGGACAGCCGCACCGGCTCGGCCCGGGAGCGGAATCGCAAGCCGTCCTCGAGGGGAAGAGGATTCGGTTCCTCGGGCGCCGTGTAGAACTTTCCCAGCTGAAGGGTGCGGCGACGCGAGGGACGAGAGGCCTTTCGCGCTGGCCGAGGTCGAGCGCCGCCACATCCTGCGCGTCTTGGAGAAGATGGGCGGCAAGCGCAAGGAAACGGCGCGCGCACTCGGCTACGCTCTGAGCTGAGGCAGTGCACCCGCCCGTCGCACACCACAGTGACAGAAGCCAGGTCACGTTTTCTCCCCTCGCGCCTATCCAAGGTGTCGAGCGAGGAGATCGCGATGGCGAATGCAGCTCTGAGGGCGATCCGGTTCTGGGCCTACCCCGCAACGGTGATGACCCTGTGGGTGGTCGTCTCCGCCCTCTTGCTCTTTCAACTCGCCACGGTTCTCCCTTCCATTGCCTCCGCCGCTTCGGTCCAGCGGCTGCTACAGCCGCGAGGCTGCGACGACGTCTGCTGAAAGTGCCGCTTCTCCCCGATGCGATAAGGAACTGAAGCGCCGCCTGCGCCAGGCGTCAGCTACGAATTCCACTTGAAGAAGAGCGGCGGACGTTGGTGCGTGAGCCCCATGAGCTCGCCTACTTGGTGCCTTTGCGCGGCGAGGGCCGCTCTTTGGCGCCGCTCTTGCCCCGCGCACCCTTCTGCGACCCGCGGCCGCCGCCCTTGCTGCCGCCGCCGGGCTGACCGCGCACGTTGGTGCGCGACTGCGTGTGCATCGGTCGCTTCCGCTGCTTCGACGGCCTGCCGGCGCCGCGCGTGCCCTTCTTGGCGCCGTGAGCTGCGGCTGCGCGTCCGGCCCGGCCGCGCTTGCCCACCTTGCCGGCCTTGTCGGCCTCGTTGCTGCTGCCGCGGACGCTCTTGCCCAGCGACGATGCTTTGTGCGTCTTGAAGCCCGACGGCGGCGCCATCGTCGCGGCAGCCTTGATGCGTGCGAGTGCAGCGCGCTCGGCGTTCACTTCTTCCTCGCTCACCGGACCGCGGCGCCGCTCGAGGGGCTTCTTTTCCAGGAGCCCGCGCCTCAGCGACCTCACGTGAGTGTCGATTCCTTCCATGCCGTCCATGCTTGCCTCCAATGCGAGATCAGCTGCGCGCGCTCTTGCGCCGGGCGACTTTGGCTGCCTGCCTGGAGAGCGCAGTGCGCGTGCGCTTGGGCAGATGCGCGATGGTCCGCCTGGCCCGCGCAGCCTTGGCCGCCTTCTTGACGTTGCGGCGTGCTGACGAGATCTGCTTGCGTCTCATGCTTCCTCCTTGCTCGAGGGATCAAGGTGCGCACTTACCGCTTGCGGCGCCAACCGTCTGGCCGGCCGAGCTGCCTGCTCGTGTTGTGCATCTCGTCGGCTGGGTTTGTTCATCAACGATTGACTTTATTCTAAATTAGTTGAACAGTGAGCCGTGCTCGCTCTCCTCGCTGCCGTGGCGCAATGCGCTCCCTCCGCGCTCGTCACACTGCAGTCCGGCCTTGTGGCCGCCGTGAGCTGGAGCGAACCGGCTGGTGACGACGTCCGCCTGCACGCGGTCATCAACCAATCCCTGGTGCTCGACGCCACCGCCCAGCTCCGCCCCGACGGCACCGTTGCGCAGATGGTGGGGCAGTCCGGTCCTGCCGGCGCGGCGCCCGCCCGCAAGGAACGGACGTTCGATGCTCCGACCATCCTCTGGCAGCACATGATCCCGCATTCGCTGGAGCTCGCCGTGCGGCACGCGCTCGCCATGGGCGAGGCGACGGCGCGCGTGCGCGGGGCATCTCCGTTCAGCGACTCGATCACCGATCTGGAGGTGCAGAAGCTCGGCCCCAGCGACTGGGTCGTGGCCGATCGCGGCAAGCGCTACCAGGTGGTCAGTGACGCGGAAGGCTGCCTGCTCTCCGCTTCGTTACCGGCCTACGGCGTGGTCTTCGAGCGGCGCTCGAGCTTGCCGCGCGATCTCTATCCGGCCTGGCCGCCCTATGGCGCGCCGCCCGACGGCGCCTATCGGGCGATCGAGGTTCGCATTCCTGCTCCGGCTGGCCACATCCTCGCCGGCACGCTGACCCTGCCGCGCAAGCACAAGGCGCGCGTCCCCGGTGCGGTGATGATCACCGGTCTCGGCGAGCACGAGCGCAACGACGGCGGACCGCCCTGGATCCCCTTCCGCGACCTGAGCGATGCTCTGACCCGGGCCGGCATCGCCGTGCTCCGCGTCGACGATCGCGGAGTGGGCGCTTCGACCGGGGACCGGAAGAGCTCCACGACGTACGACGAAGCCGACGACGTGGCCACCGAGGTGCGCTGGCTCAGGGCGCGGCCCGGCATCGACGCCGCGCGCATCGCCTTGGTCGGTCACAGCGAGGGCGGACTGATCGCCCCGATGGTCGCCGCCAAGGACAAGGCCATCGCGGCCATCGTCTGCCTCTCGGGGCCGGGGGTGCCTGCGCAGGAACTGGCTCGCTACCAGACGGAAAACATCGTTGCCCGGGATCCTTCTGTGCCGCCCGAAAAGCGCGCTGCCGAGGTGGAGAAGCAACTCGCCGAGCCACTCACTCCACGCGAGCGCTCGTTCATGGAGATCGATCCGCTTGCCTGGGCCTCGCAGGTGAGATGCCCCGCTTTCATCGCCCAAGGTGGCGCCGACATCTTCGTGCCGCCGCGCTCGGCGGCAAAACTCGCGGCCGCCATGCGCCAGGACGGCGCGGCCGACGTGACGGTGAGGCTCGTTCCGCACCTGGGCCACAACCTGATTCCCGATCCCGACGGCTTCGTCCAGACCGTCTTCCTTCCCGCCTTCCACGTCGCGCCCGAGGTCATCGATCCGCTGGTCCGCTTTTTGACGGAGCGGCTGCGCCCGTGAAGCCGGAGCACGTCATCGGCAACACCGCCGCCCTGCGCGCGGTGAGCGACGACCAGCGGCAGCGCATCCTCAATTTGCTGGTCGGCGCGCCGCTCGGTGCGGCCGAGTTGGCCTCGCGTCTTCGTGTCGCGCAGACCCGCGTCTACTACCACCTCGATCTGCTGGCGAAGAACGGCCTCATCCGGGTGGTGGCGGAGCGCCCGGCCGGCCGGCGCGTGGAGCGCATCTATCGCGCGGTGGCGCGCTGGTTCCGGGTCGATGCCAAGCTCATCGGCGGTGGCAAGAGCGTCGCGCGCGCGCGCGCCCGCATCCTCGACCAGGCGATGGTCGACTTCCGCGAGGCCCTGGACCGGCCCAGCAAAGGCAAGGACCCCACGCTGGTCATGCGCACTTTCGTTCGACTCCATCCAGCGCAGATCGGGCGCCTGCGCAAACGCTTGATCGAGGTGGTGCAGTCGCTCGATCCCTCCCAGGAGAAGGGCGAGGTGATGGAAGTGGCCATCGCCCTCTTTCCAGCGCAGCGGCCATGACGGCCTGACCAGCCCGGCTCTCCGGCTGGGCCTAGAATTCGCACTCCGAGCGGTCGAGCACGCGAGCGCAGCCGTCGAGGTAGGCGCTGACGTTGCTGCGCGGTCGCAAGAGGAGGGCGGTCATCGGCACGGCGCCGTCGCGATGCACGCGCAGGTAGCGTCCGGCCGCGAACGAAAGCGCCGCGGGCTGGCCCGCTCGAACTCGCCCTCGCCGCGGCGCTCGCCCGGCGCGGTGGCATTTCCGCCCTGCTCGAAGACCTGCGCCGGTTTCTTCCCGCTGGATCGCGTGCGCCGACAAGTTGACTGACGATGCCGAGAAGTCAGGCGCCAGCCAGCACGGGTGTCATCGGGCGCTTCCATCGAAGGGAAGGCGGGCGCGGACAGTCGTGCCCTCGGGCCCCGACTCGATGCGAAGCTCTCCGCCCACCAGCGCGACGCGCTCCTGCATGCCGAGCAGCCCCTGGCTGGCGGCCCGCTTGCGCGCGGCGGCGACGTCGAAGCCCCGCCCGTCGTCGTGGACTGCCAGGACCAGTGCGCCGTCGGCTCCACCCAGTTCGATGGCTACGCTGCGCGCATGAGCGTGCTGGATGATGTTGGTCAGCGCCTCTTGCGCGACGCGGAAGCAGGTAGTCTCCACTGCGGGCGCAGGCCGTTTCGCCAGAGGTGAGAATGCCAGAGCGTACTCGAGCCCCGCGCGCTTCGCCTCGCGCTCCACGTACCATCGCAACGACGCTTCCAGGCCCAGCTCGTCGAGCAGCGGCGGGCGCAGGTCCTGGGCGAGATCGCGCATGCGGTCGATGGCCCCATCCACCAGCGCGATGCTCTCCGCCGGATCGCGTTCGTGTCGCTCCAGGTTGAGCTTGATGGCGGTCAGCACCTGGCCGAGATCGTCGTGGAGCTCACGGGCGACCGCGCGGCGCTCGGCCTCTTGCGCCTCGATCAGCTTTCGCGACAGCGCCTGCAGTTGCTGGCGCTTCTCCTCCAGCTCGCCTGCGACCCGCCTCTGTTCGACAGAGGTCGCCAGCACGTTGGCCATCGACCAGACGAAGTTCACCTCGTCGTCCCTGAAAGTGCGCAACTGCTTCGTGTTCCCCTCCAGCACGCCGAAGGGCCGCTGCTTGCCGGCGATGGGCACCGCGATTCCACTCTTCACGCCGTGCTCGAGGAGAATTTCGCAGGGAGCGAAGCGCGTCTCGTGCGCCAGGTCCGCGACCACCACCGGGAGGTGCGAGCGCAGGTAGAACCACGCCATCAGTCCGGGCAGCGTCCGGACCGTGTGGCGCCGAAAAATCTCCTCGTTCCACGGGCCCGCGGTGGCGCGAATGGCGATCTCCTCCTTCTCAGGGAGCCACTCCGCGACGACGCCGTACTCGACGCCCAGCGTGCTCGTCACCAGCGCGGCCGCCTCCTCGAAAAGCCGCTGCAGGCCGTCGCCCTTCAGCGCGAAGAGGCTGAGCTGCGCCACCGCCGCCTGCTGCCGCGCGAGCCGGGCCACTTCCTCCTCGGCGCGCTTGCGCTCGGTGACGTCCTGGTTGACCGCCACCGCGCCGACGATGGCCCCCTGCGCGTCGCGGATGGGAGCGGCCGAGTTCTCCATGGTCCTGTGCCGGCCGTCGAAGGTTTCGATGTCGATCAATTCGTCGAGGCTCGTCTCGCCCTTGGCCAGCGCGCGTTCCGAGGCCCACTCACCGGGGCCGATCGGTTTCCCTGAACCGTGCCAGAAGCCCTTGCTCCTCGCCCACCGCTCCGGTCCGGAGACGATCACACCGCCCCAGATGCGGCTGGACGCCGGGTTGCTGAGGAGCATGCTCCCGGCGCGATCGACCACCACCACGCCCACCGGCAGCGTTTCGAGGACCTGCTGCAAAAGCCGCTGACTCGCGCGGACTTCCTCCTCGTTCCGCACACGGTCGGTGACGTCGAGGGAGACCCCGATGATCCGCTCGGGTCGTCCAGCAGCGTCGCGCATCAGCTCGCCGCGCACCAGGATGTTTCGTTCGGTACCGTCGGGATGCAGCGACCGGTATTCGGTCTCGAAGGGCCCGCCCTCCTCGATCAAGCGGCGGCGCAGATCCATCATCCGCGGGAAGTCCCCGGGATGGATCTTCTTCCAAGCTGCCTCCTCGCTGAACTGCTCGAAATGCGCCGCTCCGGTCGCCGCCGCGGGGCCGACCGGATCAAGTTTCACCATGCCGGTGCGCAGGTCATCCTCCCAGGAGCGGATCCGGCCCACCCGCTGCGCCGCGAGCAGGAAGCGCTGGGCCTCGTGCATCGCTCTCTCGGCACGCACGCGCTCGGTAACGTCGAACGCCACACCCGTCACGCCGATCACGTTCCCGGCCAGATCGCGGACCGGACCGAGCTGAAGTTCCGCGGCCGCCTCCCCGTTGTCGATCTGCAGTTTGCACGATTCGCCGGCCAAGGCCTTCCTGCATCCCTCCAGGACGCGCTCGCGGTCCGGGGATTCCGCGAAGAGCTCGGAGACTGTCTTGCCCACCGCGCTGGGACTGCCGGGGAAGCCCGCGCCCGCGTCCCACACGACGCGCAGCTCCCGATCCGTGGCGGTGGCTCGGGCGGGGATCTGGTCGGTGAAGAGCCGCATCCGCGCCTCGGTCTCCTTGAGCGCGCTGATGTCGATCATCGCGCCAACCGCGCGGACGGCCCGTCCCTCGCCGTCACGCTCGATGGCGCAGCGTGAGGCCACCCAAGCCCAGGAGCCGTCCTTGCGGCGGAAGCGGTACTCGTTCGACCAGACAGAGCCTCCGCTGCGGATCGCCTCGACGGCCGTCTCTTCCGCGCGCTGGAGATCCTCCGGATGAACGCGCTCGCGCCACCAGGAGAGGTGGCCCACCACTTCGCCGCGGTCATAGCCGAAGATCGACTCGACGCTCTCATCCCAGCTCATCGCCTGGCTGTCGAGGTCCCTTTCCCAGGTCGCCTCGAAGGCGACGTGGGCGAGCAGTCGGTCCCGGGCTTCACCCCCCAGGAGCGCGGGCGCACGTCTCTTTGCCCTTGCCGACATAGACCGGTTCTCACACCTTGGATGTGCCGCGCCGCCCCGGGTTTCCAAACAAGTCAGCCTTCCTTTGCGCTGCCTCGGGGTCCGACGATGACCGAAGGGTCGTCCATGCGCACGGCCAGCGGTATTCCCGAGGAGCGATCAGGGCTCATCTTCAATTCGACTTGACTCCCGCGGTTCACCAACGAGATGGCGAGGATGGCCAGCGCCATCGACGACAGGATCGAGGCGGTGAGCTTTTCTCCGGCCATCGCCCATCCCAACAGCACCGCCACGATCGGATTGACGTAGGTGTGAGTTGCGACGAGGGTCGGCGGGTAATGCTTGAGCAACCACGCATAGGCGCTGAACGCCGTCAGCGACCCGAAGAAGATGAGGAAGAGGAGCCCCACGACCGATTCCGGCAGGATGCGGCTGAATTGAAGCGCGTGATGCTCGCCCCGGACGAACCCGCCGACGAGCAGCATCAAGGAACCGCACACGAGCGGCAAGGCGGCATTCAGGGTGGAGCCGTTGGCCGGCTGCAGCTTGCGTGAGTAGACGATGCCAAACGACCACGCGATGGCGCTGACCAGCACGGCGACAAGGCCGGTCAGCACCTCCGGTCCGGCGGATACGTCCGGCCGGAAGAGCAACGCGACGCTCGTTGCGCCCAACGCCAGCCCGGCCCAGGTCACGCCTCGCGGCCTCGGACCCAGCTTCAACAACGGCAGCAGGAGGGCCACGATCGCCGGCTCGATGGCGATCACCAGCGCCGCCACGCCGGAAGGCACGCTCAGCTCCGCCCAGTGCAGCAGCCCGTGGCTGACGAAAAAGAAGAGGAAGCCGAGAACGATTCCGGCACGCCAGCCCTGGCGCGTCGGCCGCTCTCCTTTCCACAGTGCCCAGCCGAGGAGGATGGACCCCGCGATCAAATGCCGGGTTGCCGCGGTGAACAACGGCGGGATCGATTCGACCGCATAGCGGATGGCGAGGAACGTCGAGCCCCAGATCACGTAGATGGCAAGAAAGGCGGAGATTGCCTCGAGGCGGCCGGGCCGAACAGTGGAGAGGGCAGAAGTCTCGGACACGGAGGAGATCCCCGTGAAGGTGAGCCGTTGAGATGCACGGCAGCCCGACTGGTTCTGCGAGCAACGGATGCGCTAGGGGGCCTGAGCCGTCACCACCAGACATTCCTCGCGCCAGATGAGGATGCCGATCAAGTGCAGGTCGGCGCGCACGTCGGAGAGCGGTGCGCCCTGAGCTGCTTCGCTCGCCTTGCCCAGCGCCTCGCGGTAGCCCGCCTCTCCCCAGTCGGCGCTCAAAGTCGCGAACGGCGTGGGGAAGACCAACCCCTGGCGACACGACTCGCCCCGCACCTCGCGCGTGCCGCGGCGAACGTCGCCGCGATACAGGAGCGGGCCCGAACTGTCCTCGAAGATGACACCCGGCGGCTGCGGGAAGGTGAGCCTCGGCAAGCACCCCGCCGCGAGCAGCGCGACCGCGGTGAGGAGCGCTCTCATCTGACGACCTTCCCGGTCACGCGCGTGCACGCCCTCTGGTAGACGCCCAGCACATTGACGAAGGTGGTGTCAGCGCGGACGTCGGCGAGCTGCGCCCCTCCCGATTTCGCTCTCGCGTCCGCGACTGCGGCGGCGTATCCGGCATCGCCCCACGCCACCAGGAAGAGGATGGCGTAATCACAAGCTGTACCCTCCGCATCGGCCGCGCCCTCCACCTTCGCCTCCTGCGCCGTCGGCGCGCGGTAGGCGAGCGGTGTGGCGACGTTGGCGTAGATGCATCCGGAAGCGAAGACCAGCCCGAGGGCGGCAGCGCGCATCATCCGAGACCTCCAGTGCGAGAGTGCAGGGATGTAACATCGCGCGAGCACCAACGGCTGCGCAATCGGGCAGCTGGCTTTGCGCTGCGCTGATGCCAACGGAACGACTTGCCGCTCGCGCTTCAGTCAGGGGCGCAGCGCATAGAGATTGCCGGCGAGATCGACCACGTACAGCGTTCCGTTGGCCCAGGTCGGCTGGGCAAAGAGCCTCTCGGACGTCGACAGGGTGAAGAGCACCTCGCCCGTGATCTGGTCGAGCACGTAGAGCTTGCCGGTGTTGTCGGGAAGCTTTGACACCGCCGCGGCGACCACACCGCCCGAGGCCGCCAACGCCGGCAGCACGAAGCCGTCGGGATTGATCTTCCAGACGACTGCGCCGGTCGCGGGATTGAGGGCCGCGATCGCCCCG
>Ga0209471_1001804_pt1 | contig 12537 bp, 6 predicted proteins | sample GraSoiAngelo_128_FD_185885 | JGI IMG/M metagenome (GOLD analysis project Ga0209471, IMG submission 185885) | Grasslands soil microbial communities from the Angelo Coastal Reserve, California, USA - 14_0927_12_20cm (SPAdes) (version 2) | ecosystem: Environmental > Terrestrial > Soil > Grasslands ...
GCGCCGACGTCCTCGACAACGGCCGCCAGCTCGCCGGCTCGCTCGGCCAGGAGTCCCGGTTGCGCGCGGCGGACACGCCGCTCGGCGACGAGATCCTCTTCTCGGCGTTCCAGGGCGTGTCGGCGCAGTTCGACGAGGAGCACGGGGGGCTCGGCGGCGCGCCGAAGTTTCCGCAGCCGATGATCTGGGAGTTCGTACTGCGTTTCGCGCGCCGCAGCGACAACCCGTACGCGCGGCGCATGGTGCACACGACGCTCGTGAAGATGGCGCGCGGCGGGATGTACGACCAGCTCGGCGGCGGCTTCGCGCGCTACTCCGTGGACCCGCTCTGGCTGGTGCCGCACTTCGAGAAGATGCTCTATGACAACGCGCAGCTCGCCTCGCTCTACCTGCACGCCTGGCAGGCCTTCGCGGACCCGGAGTGCCGGCGCATCGCCGAGGAGACCCTCGACTACGTGCTGCGCGAGATGACCGATCCCTCCGGCGGCTTCTACTCCGCGCAGGACGCCGACTCCGAGGGTCACGAGGGCAAGTTCTTCGTGTGGACGGCGGATGAGATCCACGCCGTTCTCGGCGCAGAGGCCGAGGCGGCGATGGCGTACTGGGGCGTCGACCGCGGCTCCAACTTCGAGGGCAAGAGTATCCTCTGGCTCCCCGGCGAGCCGGATCCCGCGCGCGCGGCCGGGTGGCGCCGCACGCTGTTCGAGGCGCGGGAACGCCGCGTGAAGCCGGGCCGCGACGACAAGGTGCTGGCGGCGTGGAACGGGCTCATGGCGCGTGCGTTCGCGGAGGCGGGACGCGCGCTCGGCCGCGCCGACTACCTCGCGGCCGCGCGGCGCAACGCGGAATTCGTGCTGGACAGCATGCGCGTGAACGGCCGCCTGCTGCGCACGTGGAAGTCGGGCCAGGCCAAGCTCAAAGGCTACCTCGAGGACTACGCGATGGTGGCCGCCGCCCTGCTCGAGCTGTACGCCGCCACCTTCGACCGGCTCTGGCTCGACGAGGCGCGCGGCCTCGCCGACGACATGTTGCGCCTGTTCTGGGACGAGGGTGTCGGCGGCTTCTTCGATACCGGCGCCGACCACGAGCGTCTCATCGTCCGCCCGCGCAACCTCTATGACAACGCGGTGCCCTGCGGCTCGTCGGTGGCCGTCGAGGTGCTGTTGCGGCTGGCCGCGCTGACGAGCGAGGAGCGTTACGAGCGCCACGCGCTCTTCGCGCTGCGTCCCGTGGCCGATTTGATGTCACGCCACCCGACGGCCTTCGGGCGCTTCCTCTGCGCGCTCGACTTCCACCTCGGCCCGCGCGTGGAGATCGCGCTGGTGGCGCCGACGAGGGTCGAGGAGACGGCGCCGCTCGCGGAGGAGGTCTTCGGGCGCTGGCTGCCCAATCTCGTCGCGGCCGGGATGGTGAGCGGCCATCGCGAGGGCGCGGCCGGCGTGCCGCTGCTCGAGGGACGGGCGGCGATCGAGGGCAAGGCGACGGCCTACGTCTGCCGCAACTACGCCTGCGAGCTGCCCGTCACCGACCGCGCCGCCCTCGCCAAGCAGCTCGACGCGCTGCCCAGCCGCTGAGGCAATAAGCGCGACGCGCCGCGCGCCGTCCGACGACGGCCGGAAGATCCTCGACGGGTCGCAGCCGGCGGCCACCGACTACTTCAAGTCGAAGACGACGGCCCGCCTCACCACCGCATTCTCACCCGTCGTGCACCGCACGATGGCCAGGTCGGGGTCGTCGGCGGCGCCCTCGACGGCCTCTTCCCGCACCAACCCCTCGGCGCGCGTCACCGACCTGCTCCGCGAGGTGTTCGGCCGCCGCTGAGCGCTCGTCCCGGAGGGATCGCGAGTACCCAAAGGGGCGAAAAGCCTTCCAGCCGCGGCCGGGAACCGGTACGTCCCGGCGGCTGTGGACGGGGCCCGGCGGCCGGGCACGATCGTTGCTGAATGATCCCCGGAAGATCCTGCCCGCCGGAGGAACCTCATGAGCGTGCCGCGTGGTCTCCGCGTCGTCTCTCTGGTCGCCCTGACCCTCACCGCGGGCTGCGTGAACTCCATGGAGGTGCGCCGCTTCGACGCCAGCGCCCCGGTCACCGCGCCGGGGAAGTCCCGGACGATTCTCTTCGCGAAGGTCGCCAGCGCGGTGCCGCCGGGGCATCACGTCGGCACCCTCCTGTGCGAGAACAACGCGGCGATCCACTGGAACCAGGCGACGTTCTCGGAGACGGCGACGATGGTCGCGCGGGCATTCGAGACCGAGGCGGCAAAGGCCGGCTACCGGGTGCTGCAGCACGAGAGCGACTCGCTGTTCGAGGGGCCGATGCCGGGCCAGGCCGACGTGCTCGTGGCCGCCGTCGTCAAGGACTTCGCGTTCAACATCTGCCGCGTCGGATTCGGAGGGTACGTGGCGAGCTCGGGCGAGTCGTCGCTGGAGATCGAGTGGCACGTGTTCGACCGACGCTCACGACGCGTCGTCGCCACCGTGACCACGGGAGGCAGCGCGAGAGCCCCGCGCCAGGCCAACGGCGGGACGAAGGCGATCTACGAGGCGGCGGCGGCCGCGGTGCGCAACGTGCTGGCGCGCGAGCAGTTCGCCGCCGTGCTCGCCGGCGAAGAGCGGCGGGCGGCCGCGGAACCGCTGCTCGAGCCGCTCGTGCTCGACGTGCAGACCCTCGACACCGACGCGTCGTCGACGCCCGACGTCATCGAAGGCGTGCAGAAGAGCGTCGTGACCGTGCAGACCGAGTCGGGATTCGGCAGCGGCTTCATCGTGTCCCCCGCCGGCTTCGTCGTGACCAGCGCCCACGTCGTGGATCGCGCGGCCCGCGTGAAGGTGAAGCTGGCGACAGGGCAGGAGATCGCCGGCATCGTCCTGCGCCGCAACGCGATCACCGACGTGGCGCTCGTTCAGCTGGAGACGGGGACGTACCCCGCCGCGCCGCTCGGCGTCTCCACCGCGCTGAAGCCCGGCTCGTCGGTGTACGCCATCGGCTCGCCGCTGGGCCAGCAGGGGACGGTGACGCGAGGCATCGTCAGCGCGGTGCGCGTCGAAGAGGGCCGCCGGCTCATCCAGAGCGACGTGGGCATTCACGCGGGAAGCAGCGGCGGTCCGCTCCTCGACGAGCGTGGTCGTGTCGTGGCCGTCACGCGTGCCGCAGTATTGCTCGGCAACTTCGGCGTGGGCCTCAATGCGTTCGTTCCGATCGAGGAGGCGTGGGCGGGGCTCCAGGTGCAGCCACAGGTCGTCGACTCGGCGCCGTCGGCGTCCCCGGAACGCTAGACCCGAGCATGAAGAGGTCCGTGGCCCTCGTATAGCACCTCTCGCGCGGTGAGCTGGGCGATTCCGATCGTCAGCGACTGACGATTCCCGTCAGCGGTGACAGATTGGACGACGAAGCTGGCAAACGCAGAACGCGCCAGCGCCCCGCAACTCATTGTTCTGGCAGGCCCTCGTGGCTATGGCATCCGCTCTGCACTTTCACGCCGCTCGCAGTGGCCGCTGTCTGCAAACGGTCGCTGCCGACGCGGGCGCCCTCCGCGTGCTGGAACGGCTACGTGACGCCGTCATTCGCGTGCGCCTCGATGCGCCGCGGAGGCTGCAATGAACCCTTACCGGGTTTTCGTCGTGGTCGCGCTGCTCGTCCTTTCGCTGATTCCGTCCGCTGCGCCGCTGCGTGCGGCGGACTCGTCGAGCGTCACCGTGTCACCCAAGGTCCGGAAGGACGCCGCAAGCGAGGATCGCGTGCGCGTGCTCGTCCAGCTGCGGCTCCCCGGTCGCGGTCACGTTCCCGAAGGCCGCCTCACGCACGCGGAGGCCTCTCTCCAGCGCTCCGACATCGCGAAGCTCCGCGGCTATGTGCTGGGAAGGCTGAACAAGTACAACTATCGAGTGGTGCACCAGTACGATTACGTGCCGCTCGTCGCGCTGGAGATAGACGCGAGCGCGCTCGCCGACCTCGAAGGGGCGCCGATCTGGGTGGACCGTGTCTTCGACGACGCGATCAAGACGCCGCTCCTCCCAGACAGCGTGCCCCTCATCGGCGGCGACGTCGCGTGGGGACGCGGCTTCGATGGCAGCGGCGTGGTCGTGGCTGTGCTCGACACGGGCGTGGACTCGACGCATCCGTTCCTTGCCGGCAAGGTCGTCGAGGAAGCCTGTTACTCGAGCACGCTGGTCAAGCACAGCAAGACGTTCTGCCCCAACGGGACTGAGGAGCAGGTGGGGCCGGGGTCGGCGGTGCCCTGTCCGCTCGACGCGCAAGGCTGTTTCCACGGCACGCACGTGGCGGGTATCGCGACGGGCAGCGGAGCCAGTGCCGGCCAGACGTTCTCGGGGGTGGCCCCGGGAGCGCAGATCATGGCCGTGCAGGTGTTCTCCAAATTCACCTCGGTCGCCGACTGCGGCCTCTTCAACACGCCGTGTGTGGGCGCGTATACCTCCGACCTCATCGCGGGCCTCGAGCGTGTCTACAGCGTGCGCACCACGCGCAACATCGCATCCGTCAACCTGAGCCTTGGTGGCGGCTCGTTCACCGCTTCCTGCGACAGCGAGCCGGAAAAGGCGATCATCGACACCCTGCGCGCGGCGGGGATCGCCACCGTCGTCGCGGCTGGTAACGACGGCTCGCCCACCGGGCTGGCATCCCCGGCCTGCATCTCGTCCGCCATCAGCGTCGGGTCCACCACGAAGACGGACGAGGTCTCGTCGTTCTCGAACGTCACGCCGTTCATGTCGCTCTTCGCTCCGGGCGACGAGATCCTGTCGTCGGTCACGGGCGGAGGCTACGCCGTGCTGAGCGGGACGTCGATGGCGACGCCACACGTGGCGGGCTCGTGGGCCGTGCTCAAGCAGGCGGCGCCGAACGCCACGGTCGATCAGATGCTCGGCGCGCTGCAGTCGACCGGCGTGCCCATCACCGACACGCGGAGCGGTACGCCGGTCACCAGGCCGCGCATCCGGGTGGACCTGGCGCTGGACCAGCTGGCTCCGCCGACGGTCACGGTGACGGCGGTGACGCCCAACAACGGCAAGGTCGGGGTCGCGGTGCCGGTGACGATCACGGGCACCGGATTCGTGGCAGGAGCGACGGCCAGCGCGGGGGCGGGCATCACCGTGAGCAACGTCGTCTTCGTCTCGTCGACGCAATTGACGGCGACGTTCAGGATCGACGGCGCCGCCGCCCTCGGGACGCGCAACGTGAGGGTCACGCTACCGACCGGCGAGATGGCGACGCTGAGCCAGGCGTTTACCGTGAACCCCGCGGTGACGCTGACGCTGGCCTTCAACGGCAAGCTCCGGGACAAGGTCGGCGTGGGCGACACCGCTCGGACGGGCGATGGCGCGTTTGATGGCACGCTGACGATGACCCTGAGCGCCAACGGAGGACGGACGGTGACGGCGCTGCGCCTTTCGAACGGGATCGGTGGCGCGTGGGACACGGTCTCGCCGAACGCCGCGTGGCTGCTGGGCGTCGCGACCTCACTGGACGGCCCGCTGCTGAACGACATCACGACCATGGCCGTGAACACGACGGTGGCCGATGGCGGCAGCCTGCGCCTGTTCGCCTCTGACTACGGCGGCGGGCTGGGCTTCGCCACGGGCAGGACGCTCACGATCATCGCGACCCTGGCGGACGGGACCTCGGTACAAGCGTCGACGAACGTGACCAGCACCACCCCGACCGTGAGCGCGGTGACGCCCAACCAGGGGACGTCGGGCACGGCGGTGCCGGTGACGATCGATGGCAGCACGTTCGTGAACGGAGCGACCGTGACCGCGGGGACGGGTATCACCGTCAGCAACGTCGCGCTCGTGTCGTCGACGAGGCTAATGGCAACGTTCACGATCGCCGCCGACGCGCCGGGCGGAGCGCGGGACGTGACGGTGACGAACCCCGACGGCACCGGGGCGACGCTGGCTAACGCATTCAAGGTGACGACACCCCAGACGGTCACGCTGTCGCTTGTCTACAACGGCAAGGTGCGTGACAAGGTCGGCATCAGCGATACGGCTCGGACGGGCGATGGCCCGGCCGACGGCACGCTGACGCTGACGCTCAACGCGGTCGGTGGACGGACGGTGACGGCGCTGCAGCTTTCGAACGGGCTCGGCGGCGTGTGGGACACCACATCGCCGAATGCCGCCTGGCTCCTCGGCGTGGCGCTTTCGCTGGACGCGGCGCTACTGAATAACCCGACGACGATGGCAGTGAACCAGTTGGTGCCCGATGGGGGCAGCCTCCGGCTGTTCGCGTCGGATTACGGCGGCGGGCAGGCCTTCGTCTCCGGCACGACGCTGACGGTCACCGCGACGTTCTCGGACGGCACGTCCGCGCAGGCGGTGACGACGGCGAGTGCGGCCGTGACGGTGAGTGGCGTGACGCCCAACCAGGGGACGACGGGCGCAACGGTGCCCGTGACGATCGACGGCAGCGGGTTCGTGAGTGGGGCGAGCGTGAGCGCGGGCGCGGGCGTCACGGTGAGCAACGTCGCGTTCGTTTCCTCGGCCCGCCTCACGGCATCGTTCGCGATCGACACTGCCGCGACGGCGGGACCGCGCGACGTCACGGTGACGAACCCGAATGGCAGCGGAGGTTCGCTGAGCAGCGGATTCACGGTGAGCGTGCAGCCCCCGGTGACGCTGACGTTCCTCTACAACGGCAAGCTGCGCGACGTGGTCGGCGGGGGGGACACCTGGCTCGCTGCGGATGCCGCGGCCGACGGGACGATGACCCTGACGCTGAGTGCAGCCCGGACGGTGACGGCGCTGCAGCTCTCGAACGGGCTGGGCGGAGTCTGGGATACGACGGCACCGAACGCCGCCTGGGTGCTGGGCGTGGCGTCCTCGCCGAATGGGACGATGCTGAACAACGCGACGACGATGGCGGTAAACACCATGGTGCCCGCTGGAGGCAGCCTGACGCTGTTCGCGTCGGACTACGGCGGCGGCCAGGGATTCCGGACGGGCACGACGCTAACGGTGACCGTGGCGTTTGCGGATGGGTCATCGGCCCAGGCGGTGACGACGGCGACGACTTCCGCCGTGACGGTGAGCGCGGTGACGCCCAACCAGGGAACGACCGGCACCACGGTCCCGGTGACGATCGACGGCAGCGGGTTCGTGAACGGAGCGACGGTGAGCGCGGGGGCGGGCATCACCGTGAGCAACATCACGCTCGTGTCCTCGGCCCGGCTGACGGCGTCGTTCGTGATCGACGGTAGTACGACGGCCGGACGGCGGGATGTTATGGTCACGAACCCGGATGGCGGCGCCGGAACGCTGACCAACGGATTCACCGTGCCATCGCCGGTGACCCTGACGCTGGCCTACAACGGCAGGGCGCGCGACAAGGTCGGCGGGGGCGATACCGCCCTGGCCCCGGATAACGCACTCGATGGGACGATCACGCTGATGCTGAGCGCGGCCGGGGGTCGCACCGTGACGGCGCTCGAAGTGGAAAATGGGATCGGCGGAGTCTGGAACACGATCGCGCCCGACAGCTTCTGGCTACTGGGCGTGGCGCGCTCGCTGGACGAGCCACTGCTGAACGACGCGACCACGATGGCGGTGAACGTGTTTGTGGCCGACGGCGGCCTCCTGACGCTGTTCGGGTCGGACTACCTCGGGGGCATGGGCTTCGCGCCGGGCCGGATCCTGACAGTCACCGCCACGTTCGCCGACGGCACCTCAGCGGTGGGGATGGTCGTCACTCAATAGCCGTGCTCACCGATACGCGCACGGCGGGACCGGCGTCCGATATGGCGCCTGTGTGAGGTGACCGCCCGGCGCGAAGAGGCGCAGCTGCTCGGCAGGCGGTGCCGGCGCCAGCCGACGGCCGCGCAGCGTCAAGTAATAGCCCGCGCGCACCACGTCCACGCCCGCGGCGCGGAGATCCTCCCGGCCGCGCAGCGTCGTCGTCCGCCGCGACTCGACCAGCGCGCGCGCCGTGGCCGGGCCCACACCCGGCACGCGCAGCAGCGCCTCGTAGGCTGCGCGCGTCACCTCGAGCGGAAAGAGCGCGGGGTTGGCGCGCGCCCACGCCGTCTTGGGATCGCGCTCGAGATCGAGGTTGCCGTCGTGGCCGAACGCCAGCTCGTGCAGGGCGAAGCCGTACTGGCGCAGCAGGTGCTCGGCCTGGTAGAGGCGCAGCTCGCGCGCCGCGGGCGTCGCAGGCAGATTTTCGAGGGGCGTGCCGGCGACCGGCTGGAAGGCGCTGAAGTGCGCATGATGGAGCAGGCGGCGGCGTTCGAGCCGGTCGACGACGCCGAGGATCTCGCGATCGCGCTCGCCGGCGGCGCCGACGACGAACTGGGTCGTGGCGCCGGAGGCCGGCAGCGCGCCCGGCACGCCTCGCCGCGCGGCCAGGAGCTGTCCCGCGTACTCGAGCTTGGGAAGCAGATCGCCGGAGAAATTCTTGTCGCCCGTGAGGCGATGGACGTGCTCGTCGCTGGGCGCCTCCAGATTGACCGAGATGCGGTTGGCGAGGCGGGCGGCTTCCTCCACCTGCGCCGGCTCCGCGCCGGGCAGCAGCTTGATGTGGATGTAGCCGCTGAAGCCCTCGCGCCGGCGTAGCAGGTCGAGCGTTGCGAGCATGCGATCGGTCGCGCGGGTGGGCCGGGCCGGAACGCCGGAGGTGAGAAACAGGCCGGAGGCGAGGCCCTTGCGGTGGACATCCATGAACGTGCGCGCCGTCTCGTCGGGCGTGATCGAGACGCGCGGCACGTTGCCCCCGCGGAAGATCGGACAGTACCCACACGAGAGCGAGCAGGCGTTCGTCTGCATGACGCGCATCAGGTTGGTGCAGCCGCCACCCGGCATGCGCACGGCGGCGATGCCGACCGAGGCCAACGGGTGCTTGCCGACCGGAGAGGGGCGGCGCAGCTGGGGTACGCCCTCGCGGTCGGCGAGGGCAGAGTCGGCCAGGAGCTCCATCCGGCGTCGCAGGTCCACGCCTGATAGATACCAAACAAAAGACGAGTAGTCTAGTCTCGCTGCAGAAAACCCTCGGTCATCGCGTTGACCTCGGGCATGCCGGTCTTCGCGATCGCGTTGATGCGAGCCTTCATTTCTGAGAGCGGGCGAAATGGTTTGGAGAGCAGTACTTGCGCATATTCTCTCGTGTGTTTTATGAGGTCGTTGCCGGGCACGACCAGATGGACCAGTCCCATCGCGCGCGCTTCCTCGGCGCCGTAGCGCCGGCACTCGAGGATGATCTCCTTGGCGCGTGCGGGGCCGACGAGGCGCACGAATCGCGTGGTCGACGCGACGCCGAGCGGCACGCCGAGATCGACCTCCGGGATCCAGAACTGCGCTTCCGCGGCCGCGAGCCTGAAATCGCAGGCGAGTGTGAGTCCCCAACCTCCGCCGACGGCGTGGCCGTTGACGGCGGCGATCGTGATCTGCTCGAGGCCCTCGAGCGTGGTGTTGACGCGCTCGAAGAGCCGGCGGAACTGCGACTTGCGCGTCGCCATCGCCTGGCGCCGCTGCTCGGCCGACATGCTGCTCTTGAGCCCGGCGTCGGCGCCGGCGGAGAACACCGGCGGCGCGCCCGTCACGATCACCAGGCGCACGGCGGCGTCGTCGCGGAGCTCGGCGAAGGCGCGACCGAGATCGGTCAGCATCGGGTCGCTCAGCGAGTTGCGGCGCTCGGGGCGATTCAGCGTCACGGTGGCGATGGGGCCGTCGCGGTCGAGGCGGACGTTGTCGCTCATGCGCGAAGGGATATCATAGGAGCCCCCATGAGCGATCAGATCGTTTGGCGGCCCACGGCCGAGTATGTCGAGCGCGCGAAGATCACCCGACTCATGCGGCGGCTGGGCGTCGGCACGCTGGAAGAGCTGCAGCGGCGCTCGGTGGACGACCCGGAGTGGTACTGGCGCGGGGTGGTCGAGGATCTCGGCATCCGCTTCACTCGTCCGTTCACCCGCGTGCTCGATGCGACGCGCGGCCCGGCGTGGCCGCGCTGGTTTCCCGACGGCCGGCTGAATTTCGCCGACAACTGCCTCGATCGCCACCTCGACGCCGGGCGCGGCGGCAAGCCTGCCATCATCTGGGAGGGCGACGACGGCACCAGCCGCACGCTGACCTACGCGGAGCTGACGGTGGAGGTCAACCGCCTCGCCAACGCCCTGAAGGCGCTGGGGATCCGTGCGGGAGATCGCGTCGGCATCTTCCTGCCGATGTCGCCCGAGGCCGCCATCGCCACCCTCGCCGTCGTGCGCATTGGCGCGATCTACACGCCGTGCTTCTCGGGCTTCGGCGCCCAGGCCGTCGCCTCACGCCTTCAAGATTCGGAGGCCAGGGTGCTGATCACGGCCGACGGCTTTTATCGCCGGGGCCAGGTTGTGAAGATGAAGGAGACCGCCGACGAGGCCGTGGCATCCTCGCCCAGCGTCGAGCGCGTCATCGTCTACCGCCGGCTCGGCCGCGACATCCCGTGGAGCGCGGCGCGCGACGTCTGGTGGCACGAGACCACCGCCGCCCAGGCCGACACATGCCCGGCGCTCGAGGTCGAGGCCGACCATCCGTGCCTCATCATCTACACGTCGGGCACCACGGGAAAGCCGAAGGGCGCCGTGCTCACGCACGGCGGATTTCTCCTGAAGGCGGCGCACGACTTCGCGTACTGCCACGACGTCGGGGAGAGCGACCGGCTCTTCTGGCTCACCGACCTGGGCTGGCTGATGGGACCGATGCTGATCACCGCGGCGCTCTCACAGGGCGCGACGGCGGTGATATTCGAGGGCGTGCCGGATCATCCGAAGCCCGATCGCCTCTGGGCGCTCGTCGAGCGCCACCGCATCACCGTCATGGGGCTGTCGCCCACGGCCGTGCGCGCGCTCATGCCGCACGGGCCGGAGCACGTGCACGCCCACGACCTCTCCTCGCTGCGCATGCTGGGCTCGACCGGCGAGCCGTGGAATCCGGAGCCCTACCGTTGGCTCTTCGAGAACGCGGGCAAGGCACGCATCCCGATCAGCAACTACACGGGCGGCACCGAGATCTCCGGCGGCATCCTCGGCTGCTTCCCGATCGCGCCGATCAAGCCGTGCTCGTTCACGGGCCCGATTCCCGGCATGGCCGCCGAGGTCTTCGACGACGGCGGTCGACCGGTGCGCGGCGCCGTCGGTGAGCTGGTCGTGACGAAGCCGTGGCCGGGGATGACGGCCGGTTTCTGGCGCGATCCCGCCCGCTACGAGGAGACGTACTGGTCGCGCTGGAAAGACGTCTGGGTGCACGGCGACTGGGCGACCATCGACGAGGACGGCTTCTGGTACATCCAGGGACGCTCCGATGACACGCTCAAGATCGCGGGCAAGCGGCTGGGCCCGGCGGAAGTCGAGTCCGTGCTGGTAGGCCATCCCGCCGTCGCGGAGTCCGGCGTCGTCGGCGTGCCGCACGAGATCAAGGGCGAGGCGATCGTCTGCTTCGTGGTGCTGCGCCCGGGCCACGAGCCCGGCGAGTCGCTGCGCAGGGAATTGGCCGAGCGCGTCGCCGCCTCGATGGGCAAGGCGCTCAAGCCCGAGAAGGTGCTCTTCACGCGCGATCTGCCCAAGACGCGCAGCGCGAAGATCATGCGCCGCGTGATCCGCGCCACCTATCTCGGCAAGGAGCCCGGCGATCTCTCGTCGCTCGAGAATCCGGCAGCGGTGAGGGCGGTGGCCGAGGCGCGCTAGAGCAGACCGAGCTGCGCCTGGCCCTCATCGGCGCCGGGCTGCAGCTCCTCGGTCACCAGCGTGATGGCACGCAGGGAGAACACCGCGAGCAGCGCGGCGCCGACGGCGATCCGGAGCCAACGGGCGCGCAGGAACTTGACGGTCGCGAACGCGACGATCGCGATGGTGAGCGCGATCTGGATGACCGCCGTCGCGCTGGCCCACTGGTACTGCAGCGAACCGAGGTTGGCGCCCGCGCCGTAGCCGATCAGCACGTAGGCCGTGGCCCAGATCGCGGCACCGAACGCGTCGCAGACCAGGAACCGGCCGAAGGGAAATCGCCGCGTGCCGGCCATCGGCGCCAGCACCACGCGCGCGCCCATGACGAACCGGCCGAAGACCACCGTCGTCATCCCGGGCGTCCAGCGCTCACTGATGCCGACGCGCGCGAACACGCGGTGGCCGCCGAGCCGTCCCATCCAGTAGCCGAGCGAGTCGGCGATGATCACACCGGCCGCGGCGGCCGCGATACCCCGCACCGGATCGAGGTGCCCCTGGACGGCGAGCCCGCCGATGGTCAGCAGCAACAGCTCGCCGGGAATCGGCAGGGCGGCGCAGTCGAGCGCCACCGCGATGAACACGACGACGTAGCCGTGCGCGAGGACGAGGCCGGCTAGGAAGTCGAAGCTCATGGCTCTGCGTAGGAGCAAGGCGAATACCAGCCCTGGATGCTGCTAAATCAGCTACTTAGCAGGCAATGCGTGTAGCTTTGAACCGGTCAGTGGTCAGAACCTGATCGCTCAGCCCTTGACGGCGCCCGCGGTCAGGCCGGAGACGTAGTAGTCGAGGAACCAGACGTAGATGACGACGATCGGGACGCTCGCGA
>Ga0209471_1001805_pt1 | contig 12533 bp, 2 predicted proteins | sample GraSoiAngelo_128_FD_185885 | JGI IMG/M metagenome (GOLD analysis project Ga0209471, IMG submission 185885) | Grasslands soil microbial communities from the Angelo Coastal Reserve, California, USA - 14_0927_12_20cm (SPAdes) (version 2) | ecosystem: Environmental > Terrestrial > Soil > Grasslands ...
TATCGAAACAACTTCGAATATCTTCAGCTTCGACCGTGTCGCGTTCAAGCAGCAAATCGACCAGGCGCGCGATTGAATCCTGCTGTGAAGTAACCACGTCGCAAGCCCGTTCAAGTTGCGCGTTGATGATCTGATTGGTGGCGTCGTCGGCTCGATCCAAAAGACTCTGACTCTGATATTCAGTCTGCGAGTCGCCGAGATAGATCGGACCGAGCGGGCTCATGCCGAATTCGCCGACCATTTTTCGCGCAATTTCCACGGCGCGCTCGATGTCATTCGAGGCGCCGGCGGTCATTGTGTCCAGCACCACTTGTTCGGCCGCGCGCCCGCCCAAAAGCACCGCAATCTGATCTTCCAGATACTCGCGTTTTTTCATCAGACGATCGCGCTCCGGCAAGGACTGCGTAACTCCGAGCGCGCGTCCCCGCGGCAGGATGGAAACTTTGTGGATCGGATCGCTATTCTTCACCGCTAACCCGACCGCAACGTGTCCGGCTTCATGAACCGCGGTCGCATAGCGCTCGTCTTCGTCCATCATGAACCCTTTGCGCTCGGCGCCCATCAGGATCTTGTCGCGAGCATATTCGATATGTTGGCGCGCGACGGCTACTGAGTTATCGCGCGTCGCAGCAATGGCTGATTCGTTTAATAGGTTCGCCAGATCGGCTCCAGAAAAGCCCGGCGTGCCGCGCGCGATCCAGGTAAGATCGAGTCTATCGTCGAGCGGAATGTTCCGCGCGTGCACTTTGAGAATTGCTTCGCGGCCGCGCAGGTCAGCAAGGTTAACCATGATCTCGCGATCGAATCTTCCCGGTCGTGTTAATGCTTGATCGAGAACGTCCGGGCGGTTGGTTGAGCCGATGACGACGATGCTGGATGACCGATCGAAACCGTCCATCTCAACCAACAACTGATTCAGCGTTTGGTCTTGATCGGCCGAGCCGGAATCGTTGGCGCGCCCGCGCTGGCGGCCCAGCGCGTCAATCTCATCAATAAAAATAATGCAGGGCGAAAGCTTGCGCGCCCGCGCAAAAAGACGTCGCACCCGCGCCGCGCCGACACCTGCAAATTTTTCCTGGAAACTTGAGCCAGAGACGGACAGAAACGGCACGCCAGCCTCACCGGCAGCCGCGCGCGCGAGCAGAGTCTTCCCCGTTCCCGGTGGTCCATATAGCAGGATGCCGCGCGGAACTCGTCCGCCCAATCGTCCGAAGCGAATCGGGTCGCGTAGAAATTCGATTGTTTCGGACAGCTCGGTCCTGGCTTCGTCAACGCCCGCCACGTCGTCAAAAGTCGTCTTCTGCTTGCCGTTGTGATCGGCCAGACTAAAACTTCCGCCGCGTCCATTCAGAGTCGCGTGCACTCGCCAACCGGCGAGTCCGAGCAAAAGGAAGACGAGCACCGGCCATGTATATTCCAGGACAGTCACGGCGAGAGCCGGTTGCGTCGAAGCGAACTCAACGGGCACGTGGTTCTTTCGGAACAACTCGACGATTGTCTGACGGAATGACTCGCCTGCCACCGTGGTTTGAAACACTGCACCATCGCCGCGCTTGACGATCAAAACGTCATTCTCCATCAGCACCGACGCTGCGACGCCGCTTTCGGCGAGCGCGTAAGCTTCCGAATAATTAATCGTCTGGACGGGGGACTTGGCGTTCCGATAGCGGATGAATGAAACCGAACCCGCTATCAAAATCGTCGCGATGAAGGTAACGAGGATTAAGGTCGTCCGTTGGGAACGGCCGGAAAACTTCTTAATGCGAAAAGCCATAAAAACTCCAGGGGTAATCGCTGCAAGCGCGAGGACTCGCGGCGAAGTAAATCAAAAACTAGAAGCAGCTAAGGATTAGAAGCGAAGGCGTGCCGGGGAACGGTACAACGCAAAACCCTGTGAACTAACAACTGAGACGCTCGTCGGGATAAGCAAAGTCAATTTAGCAATCCTGCTCGAGAAAAGCCAGCGAATTTTAAGAATGACGGAGTGAAGTGCAGGCACTACGCAGGGTGACGAAATGAATTTCAAACGCGTCGCATCTGGCTGCATGAGATAGAGACTCTGATCAAGTCGGCGAGTGGCACGCTTCCGTACATTTCAGCGCCCTGCGAGCCGACCCTGCATCGCAAGCATCCAGGGGAAATACCCAATCAAATCGATAAATATGGGCCCGTGATGTAGGGGCACAGACGTTGCCAAGTGCTTGAACGGGTACGCAATTTCCATTTGCTGGTAAGGGAGGAGAGCAACAATGTTGTGGACAATCTTTGTGATTCTGTTGGTGCTGTGGTTGGTTGGACTGGTATCCAGTTACACATTGGGAGGATTCATACATTTGTTTCTGGTCCTGGCGCTGATCATTTTGATAATTAATCTTGTCACCGGACGCAGGACGGTTTAGTTAATCGTGCTGCTAACAATGCTCTCCCAATCGGCGCGCATAACTTGCGACGCTGAGAAAAGCGCTCGCCTTATTCGCGTGGCCATCGCCGCCGCGCGATGAAATCAAAAATATTTTGGCCTTTCAGCAAGCCGTGGCCATCCACGGCTATTCATTAAGCCTGAGGTGTACAAGATGGCCCGTCCGCGACCGCAAGCGGTTCTGATGTATGGCTCGCAAACCTGATACAGATTCATTGCGTTTTTCTTGCCTCACTTTCTCAACCACCTTCTCAAGGATTACTCAAGTCTGACTCAAGCCTCTTTCTCTAAGCTGCAGACGATTCAAATCAACTTCGTTTGCAACATCCGAGGAGGTTCACCATGTTTAGATTTCTGCGATTCGCCGCACTGGCCGTACTTGCGGAGTTCCATACTCGCCCTGCCGTATCTCAAATCATCGGCCGTTAGCAGTAATCCGACTGTCAGGGTAATCGTCGCGTTGCGTGACGATCCTGGCGCGGTTTATGAAGCCCGGATTGAAAAATCCGGCGGGTCGGTCACGACTGATCAGCTTCAGGCCTATCGCAGTCAGTTGAGCGTCAAGCAGGATCAATTTCTGAGCGCTCTTTCAAGCAAGGGAGTAACTTTCTCGGTCGTAAGCCGCAACATCAAGAATTTTGACGGTAGTCTCGCTGCGACTGTGCCGCTGCGCTACACCCTTGTTTATAACGGCATGGCGGTGGATGTTCCTTACTCGGCGGTCGACTCGATTCGCACGATGTCAGACGTAAAGAGCGTCGAACCGGATGCCACGCTGAGCACCGACCTGAATAGCAGCGTTCCCTATATTCGCGCTCCTCAGGTTTATAACGGAGACGAGCAAACTGTCTCGTCGCAGTTCTACACCTCGAATCCGATTAACGACGTAGGTCAGGATATTAACGTTGCGATCATCGATACGGGCGTCGACTGGACGCATCCGATGTTCGGCGGCGATGCGACTCCGCCGCGACTCGCCGTGCTGCCGCCGGGATCGACGCAGGACAAAACCAACAAGAAAGTCATCTACTACCTTCCGCTCGCCGACATGGGCGTCGACGGCTTCGGACACGGCACGCACGTCGCTTCGACGGCCGCGGGTTATCTGGCGCAAACGTTAGACGGTATTCAGCTTCATGGCGTCGCGCCGCAGGCGAAGATCATGTCCTACAAAGTCTGTAGCGACGCTGAGACAGATGTCTATGAGCTAAGCGGCGTGCCCATCGGAGGTTGCGATTCCTCGAACATCATCATGGCGCTTGAAGATTCGGTCTCGCCCTTCACGCTTTCGACCGTGCAAGGCAAAACAAATCCAGCCAGCGCGTTGCTGCCGAAGCCAAAAGCAAACGTGATCAATATGAGCATCGGCGGCGGTGGTGGACCAAATGAGCCGACGTCCGTGGCAGCCAGCAACGCCGCCTTGGCGGGCGCAGTTGTAGTCGCCGCATCGGGTAACCACAGCACTGGTCCTGCTGAAGGCACGACTGGCGCACCGGCTGCCGGCGTGCATGTGATTTCCGTGGCTGCTAACACGCATCCCGGAAACCTTGGAACAGTCTTCCAAGCGGATGTGATCGGCGGTCCGCAAGGGATGGAAGCTAATCAGTTCACCGGCAGCACAACCCCAACCGAAAACTTGACCGGCAATTATGTCTACTGCGGATTGGCCGACACTCCGGATCAAATTCCCGACTCAGTTAGCGGACACATCGCGCTCGCGATCCGTGGCAGCACACAGGACGTGACTGCGAACGGCACCACAACCGGCACCGGCGTAATCGTCAACAAGGCTGCACAGACCGCTGCCAAAGGCGCGATCGCGCTGATTGTTTACAACAACGTCGATGGAGAGCTGTCAGGCTTGAATGCCTTCGCGACTGCTATTCCAGCTCTGGGCATCTCGAAAGCAAATGGCGAGATTCTGAGATCGTTGATTGGATCAGACACTCTTGGCGCTGTTTCCGCGAAACAGGTGCGGATTAGGAAATCGACTGCGCCGTTTATGGGCGACATCGCGGGATTCAGCAATCAGGGTCCCGTGCGCGGATACGGTCAGGTCAAACCTGACGTTTCTGCTCCCGGTGTCCAGGTGCTGGCTGCGTGTCCACCGGCATCAGTTTTGGGGGCGCTTGCAGCGGTCGCGAATCCATTGACGCCGAATTACATAAAGATCGATGGCACCTCAATGGCATCGCCGCACACCGCCGGCGCAGCGGCGTTGGTCAAGCAAGCACATCAGAATTGGACCCCTGACGTTGTTCGCACAGCGCTAATCAACACGGCGACGAATATGCGCAGCAACACCGGCGGCTCAAAGCCCGACGGAACTGGATCGGAATCAGTCAACGCGCAGGGCGGCGGTCTCATCGACGTGTTCCACGCAGTCAATGCAAAAGCGTTGATGGGAATTACCGGCGACGGCATCAACACGCCGGGGATTCTCGGCAGCTATTCCTACGGCGAAGTTCCGGTCGCGAACAGCCGCATTACTTACACCGCTCCGGTGACTGTGACGCTGCGCGACCTTTCCGGCCAGGGCGGCATTTACAACTTGAACGTCGCGAACAATCGCGACCTGCAAATTGCCGGCATAGGTGTTTCGCTACCGCAAACAAGCGTCAGCCTGCCCGCGAATGGCTCGGCGACGTTCACTGTCAACGCGTCGTTTGATGGAAACGCACTCCGTGATTCCAATACCGCTGATGTCAACGGAGCATCGATAGCGCTCCGACCGATTCAAATGCAGTGGTACGTAACCGCGCAGCGAGCAGACGGCGGCGAATCGTTACGCATGCCGTTTTACTACAAACCGGGGCTGAGTCTTCCGGCTCAAACGATCATTCAAACGCTAAATCAAAGCGCGACGGTTCCGGTGGGCAGCGCCGGGTCCCAACTGACGACTGGTGTCGACTATGTCGACGTGCCGTTCGACGTGAGCGAATCGACCTACAAGATCGAGGCGTTGACCGAGTGGTTTGATCTTCCGACGGGCAAAGTCCAGGACATCGACTATCAATTGCTCGATCCGGATGGAAACATCATCGCGAGTTCGGGCAACGGCGCGGGCGAGGCAGAGTTCGTCAGCGTTCGGGTGACTCGCGGCGGAACATACACTCATCGGCTGATCGGTTATACCAATGCGGCAACCATGGCCAACATTACGACTACGCTCTCAAAGGGACCGAACGGCCCGGCAGCGCAAACGATCAACGGCGACTTTGTCAACGCCCAGAGCCAACAAGTTGATTTCGATGGCAACGTCAATTTCAACTGGACGCCCGTCGGCGGCGAGACCGGTTTCGAGATCGAGGAAGTAGCTCCCGGCAGCTCTGACTGGCAGTTCGTCGCAGACGTTGGGGCCGGAACAACGAGCTACGCGTTCAGCAATCTGCCGAACGGACAGTACTCGTTCAGAGTCCATGGTATTCAACCGGGACAGATCGGCTCGTACATCACGGCAGCGGGCAATGCTACCAGCGTCCTGGTCGATGCTCGATCGAAAGTCGACATCACCAGCCAGATTAGCTATCCCGTCTCGAACGTTTCGTGCTGCAGTGGCGGTGTCTGGCAGCAGGATGTCAACCTAATCAACAACACGACCAACACTTATCTGCCGTTCGTTGAATTCAACGTCGTCGGAATTACTTCGGCTTCGGGCACCGTCCGAGTCATCAATGCGGATAACCTCAAGAATGGAACGAGCCCGTCGAACGCGGCGCTGTTCAAATTCACGGATAAGCTTGGCTCGGATCAGATCTTCAGTCCGGCTGAAACGATCGGCTCGCGAACGATACGATTCCAGAATGCAGGCGAACTCTTCTCTTGGGATGTTCAGGTTACTGCGTATGTCTCGAGCGGCGGATCATCCAGCTCGAGTTCATCCGCGCCGTCAGGCGGATCGCAGACTTCCAGTTCGAGCGGCGGACTTCCAACGGGCAACCTGCCGTCAACCAAAATCACTGCTGTGATGCGCTTCACGGCGAACCCGTTAACCAAGACGGTCACTTCAAAACTCATCAGTATGAAGTGAATCGATCGATGAGCGAGCCAGGCAGAGCGATCTGCCTGGCTTTCTCGCCACGTGCAATTACGGCGCGCGCTAGTAATCGCGAATGCGAAAAGCATTGAAAGAGTCCGATGGCAAACAGCCAACCCAAAAGGAGATAAGCAAATGTTGAAGCCGGCATACACACGTTTGATCTCGATAGTTTTTCGATCCAGGGCGAGTCTGGTGATCTCGCTTTGTTTGCTCATTGGGTCGTTGGCTCTCGCCCTAATTCCGATTACGCGTGGCGAAAGAATCCAATCGAATCAAACGACCGCGCCGAAGACTAATTCGACCTTTGCCAGTCTGATGCAACCGGGCGTGCTGCAACTGCCGAGCAGCTTCCAGCCGGTAGTCACGACGGCCAGAGCTGCCAGCACTTCGTTAGCCGTGCGCGCGCTGCCGCTAACAAAACCGCGACTCGGCCAGTACGAAGCCGATGCGCCTAAGCCGATTCATCCGCCACATGCGGCGCCGCAGTTACCGGTAAACGATCCTGTTCAGCAAGTAAGCGCCGCGGCCGCCTCGATGGCTACAGTCAATCAAACATTCGATGGCATGACGCAAGCCGAAGCCTGCGGCGGATGCATTCCTCCTGATCCCGTCGGCGCCGTTGGACCAAATCATTACGTCGAGATGGTCAACAGTTCGTTCGCGGTTTACAGCAAGACGGGTACGAAACTGTCCGGGCCAACCGACATCAACGCCCTGTTTCAAAGCTTGCCCGCGAGCGCGCCGTGCCGCCTTTATAACGACGGCGATCCCGTCGTCGTTTACGATCATCTGGCCGACCGTTGGGTGCTCAGCCAGTTCGCCGTTAACGGCGGCAGTGGTCCGTATGATGAATGCGTCGCCGTTTCGTCCTCTTCAGATCCCACCGGCTCTTATTTCGTTTACGACTTTCCGCGCAGCGACACAGTCTTTCATGATTATCCAAAATTGGGTGTGTGGCCCGATGGCTACTACATGACCACGAACGAATTTGGCGGTACTGGGCAAACATTTATCGGCGCGTGCGTGGCTGCGATGGAACGCGACAAGATGCTCGCCGGCGATCCTTCGGCGCGCATGGTCTTCTTCGATCTCTCCACAGTTAACAGCGGCTTTGGCGGCATGTTGCCTTCGACACTCGACGGCGCGCTGCCGCCGGCTGGAGCGCCAAATTATTTTGCCGAAGTTGACTCGCAAATAAATTCGCCGTCGCTGGGCGCCGATGCGATGCGCCTTTGGAAGTTCCACGTCGATTGGGTCGATCCATCGAGATCAACTTTCGGAATCAACGGATTGCCGGACACAACCTTGCCGGTCGCCTCGTGGGTTCCGGCACAGTGTATCGAGGGCGTTGGAACTTGTGTGCCGCAGGAAGGCAGTCCTTACGGCTTGGATGTGATCGGCGATCGAATCATGTTCCGGCTTGCTTATCGAAACTTCGGCGATCACGAATCACTCCTGATCAATCACAGCGTGTTGGCCGACGCGCGCATCGGCGTGCGCTGGTACGAAGTGCGCGGCCTGAGCGCGACTCCGACGATTTACCAGCAGAGCACCTTTGCGCCTACCGATTCCGTTTGGCGCTGGATGGGCAGCGCCGCGATGGACCATTCGGGCGACATCGCGATCGGCTACAGCACTTCATCGCCGGCAAGCTTTCCATCGCTGGCATTCGCGGGCCGTCTGGCGAGCGATCCCTTGGGCCAGTTGTCAGGCGAGTCGCAACTTTTCGCGGGCACAGGCTCAGAGAACGTAGCTTTCTACGTGCCGCCGGTCGGGCGTTGGGGCGATTACAGTGCGCTCACTGTCGATCCAACCGACGACTGCACCTTCTGGTACGTGAACGAATACTTCAATGATTTTCCGACGCCCGATCCGGGCGCCCCTTGGCGCACGCGTATTGGTAGCTTTAGATTCCCGCAGTGTATCTCTTCATCTTCGACGCCGACGCCAACTCCAAGTTCAACACCAACGCCGACTCCAACTCCGACGCCGACAGCAACACCAACGCCTGGCGGTAGCGGTGGACCGCAGTGCACTCTGCCTGGGGTTTCCGTCCAAACCGACGCGAGTGGCGATACCGGCACCGGCACTTTAGGCACAGTTCCCGGCACGCCGGCGCAAGACATAACCGACATCCTGTTCGCGGAGCCATCTCAATCCGACGGCGTACGTCGATTGGCAGTGACGATGAAAGTTTCCGACCTTACTGCCCTGCCAACCAATGGATTGTGGCACGTGTATTTTAAGGTCGGTAGCACGACCTACTTTACGAGCGTCTTCAATAATCCTATTTCCGGTCTTCAGTACGAATATGGCCACGTCGGAACTGGTTCAGATACTACTGACGGTGATGCGGACGGTGGTTCAGTATCGACAGATAACAAGACCATTACGGTCCTTGTGGCGAACAGCAAAGTAGGCAGCCCGGGAGTGGGAACGATGCTGACAGGCATCTACGGCCGAACGATCACACTCGTTGGCGCTCAAGTGCCCGGCATCGGTGGCGGAGGAGGATACGCCACACACGACTATGCGCCCAACTCCGCGCCAACTTCATTGGCCACATACACGCTGGCCGGTAATTCTTCGTGTTCGGGAACCACTGGCTCGCCGACACCAACGCCGACGCCGAGTGCGACACCAACGCCGACTCCGCCACCGACAGGAGACACACCACAATACGCCAATTACTACGCGCCCGATGGCGTGGCCGACAGCTGGGGCGAGCCATCGATCGGTGTGAATTGGATCAGCGGCAAGGTAATGTTCTTTGGCGGGCTGAACAGCTACGCATTACGAGTAACTTTCCATAACGATGGTTCACAACCAACCTGGGATCAGACACCGCTGCTATCCGACACGCTGCCACGCATCATTGGCGGCGATCCGATTCTGGTCACCGACAAAGACACGGGCCGCACTTTCGTTTCACAACTTCAAGGCCTGACTCCGACCGCGAACATGGACATTACGGATGACGACGGCGCGAGCTATAAGCCGACCGCTGGTTTCGGAATCGGCTCGGGAATCGATCACCAGACAATCGGCGTCGGTCCATATCACGCGCCCCTTCCTTCGGGAGTTGTTTACAAGAACGCGGTTTACTATTGTTCGCAGGAAGGCATCAACAGCTCAGGTACCGGCGCGGCGAATTGTGCCTTGAGCGTTAACGGCGGACTAACTTTCGGCCCGGCCGTGCCCGTCTATGTTTTTTCTGCGCTTAACGGCTGCAGCCCGCTGCACGGTCACGCGAAGATCGCTCCGGACGGCACGGTTTACTTGCCGAATCGTCAATGCGGCAACGGCGCCGGCATGGTTGTCTCGGAAGACAACGGCATCACGTGGACGGCCCGGACTGTCCCCGGTTCATCTGCTGGCTCCAGCGACGCTTCGGTTGGTATCGCGACCGACGGCACTGTGTTCCTCGGCTATCAGGGAGTTGACGGTCACGCACGCATCGCAGTTTCGCACGACAAAGGCGTGACCTGGATCAATCACACGGACGTCGGCGCGCAAGTCGGCGTCAACGACGCAATCTTCCCGGCGGTCGTCGCCGGTGATGGCGGCGTCGATACTGCCCGCGCAGCTTTCGCTTTCTACGGGACTTCCAGCTCTGGTGATCAGGACCAACCTGGTTTCACCGGCGCGTGGTATCTCTACATCTCTTCGACCTTCGACGGCGGCAAGACCTGGACGACCGTTAACGCGACCCCGGGTGATCCGATGCAGCGTGACGGCATCTGCACGCGTGGATTCCAGGGATGTAACGTACCGCGCAACCTGCTCGACTTCTTCGACGCGACGATTGATAAGGAAGGCCGTGTCCTGGTTGGTTATGAAGACGGCTGCATGGGCTCGTGCGTTCAGGCTGGACCAAACTCGAATACCGAAAAGGGTGTAATCGCCCGACAGAGCGGCGGCAAGCGCATGTTCTCCGTGAACGATCCAAATCCGAATCCGACACCAACATCGACTCCAACACCAACGCTCACTCCAAGACCTACACCGTCCCCACGGTCTAGCCCATTGCCAAGGTCTCGTCCCACTCCGGCACCTCGGCCAATGGGGGCCTTATCTCAGAAAGGACTGACTCCAACGCCGACACCGGGGACAGGCGGACCTCAATGCGCTTTGCCTGGAATTTCCGTCCAGACCGATGCGAGTGGCGATACGGGCACCGGCACCTTAGGCACAGTTCCCGGGACACTAGCGCAAGACATAACTGACATCTTGATCGCGGAGCCATATCAACCGGACGGCACACCGCGATTGGCGGTGACGATGAAAGCTTCCGACCTTACTGCCCTTCCAACCAATGGATTGTGGCATGTGTATTTTAAGGTCGGTAGCACGACTTACTTTACGAGCGTCTTCAACAATCCGGTTTCCGGTCTTCAGTACCAATATGGCCACGTCGGCACCGGATCAGATAGCACTGACGGCGATGCGGACAGCGGTTCAGTGTCGGCGACTAACAAGACGATCACCGTCTTTGTCGCGAACAGCAAAGTCGGCAGCCCGGGCGTGGGAACAACGCTGACTGGCATCTACGGCCGAACGATCACACTCGTTGGCGCTCAAGTGCCCGGCGTCGGTGGGGGCGGAGGTTATGCCACGCACGACTACGCGCCTAACACCGCGCCAACTTCATCCGCCTCATACACGTTGGCAGGTAATTCGTCCTGTCCGGCAACCGCTGCATCGCCGACGCCAACGGCGACTCCGACACCAACCGGCACTCCTTCGAATGCGCCACCGCGTTATTACCAGTACGCGCCTGGATTGGCAGTAGGCGAAAACTCGGGAGAGCCTTCAGTCGGTTACAACCCAGCGAGCGGTCGCGCGATGTTCATCGCCGGCCTGCAAACTCTGCGCGTAACTTTCCCGCAGAACTTCTTGCCGCAGGGTTCAGCTCCCGAAGCTCAACCAGCTTTGTGGGAAGACGCGTCTTCAGTCATCACCAAAACGCGTTCGCTCGATCCGATTCTGTTTACGGATCAAAGGACCGGACGCACCTTCGTGTCGCAACTGAACAGTCTCACGCAGACGCAACCTGCGGGTGTGCTGATCGGTCTGAACAGTTTGATGGCTTATTCAGACGATGATGGCGTGAGTTGGACGCCCGCGCAGGTTAATCCGCCTGACGGCAGTTACGATCACCAATCAGTCGGCGCTGGTCCGTATCCGGCCGCGTTGTCAGCACTCTCGAATCCATTGAACAAAGGTGACGCGGTTTACTACTGCGGTCAGGCAGGCGTAGCGACTTTCTGCTCGCGCAGTGACGATGGCGGGCTGAACTTTGGCCGCGCGATGGTCGTCAACACCTCGGTCAACTCAACCGCAGGTACTGGCTGCGGCGCATTGCACGGTCACGTGAAGGTCGCGCCCGACGGTACGGTTTATCTGCCGCACTACAGTTGCAACGGTAAGCAAGGCGTCGCGGTTTCGACTGACGCAGGAACGACCTGGACTATCAGACAAGTAAGCGGCAGTCTGCCTCCGGTCGCCGGCATACTCGATCCAACAGTCGCGATCTCCAGCGACAACGGCGTCTACTTCGCGTGGGTCGGCAAGGTTCCGAACGGCAACAACACCGATAACCACATCTTCGTTTCGTCGAGTAAGGACCGCGGCGTGACGTGGACGACTCCGGTTGATATCGGCGCTGACCTGGGCATCAAGAACGCCGTATTCCCGTCGGCAGTCGCAGGCGATTCCGATCGCGCAGCGGTGGCATTCCTCGGTACGACCACAGGCGGCAATCACGAAGACGCGAACTTCAAAGGCACCTGGTACGGCTATGTCGCGCACACCTACGACGGCGGCCAGACCTGGACGCTCGTCAACGCCTCGGGTGGCCCAGTGCAGCGGGAAGCCTGCATCTGGAATGAAGGCGGCAACAATCCGTGTCGCAACCTGCTCGACTTTAACGACGCGACGATCGATGAGAACGGGAAGGTGCTGTTCGCCTATGCCGATGGATGTATCGACGGATGCGAGACGGGCGGCGCGAATACGTACAGCTCGAAAGCGACGATCGCGCGTCAATCCGGCGGCCGTGGCGTGTACGCTGCG
>Ga0209471_1001806_pt1 | contig 12530 bp, 11 predicted proteins | sample GraSoiAngelo_128_FD_185885 | JGI IMG/M metagenome (GOLD analysis project Ga0209471, IMG submission 185885) | Grasslands soil microbial communities from the Angelo Coastal Reserve, California, USA - 14_0927_12_20cm (SPAdes) (version 2) | ecosystem: Environmental > Terrestrial > Soil > Grasslands ...
GCACCTTGCCACTTTTCTCGCCCTAAGCGTACTCTAGCTCGCCTCGTCCAGAAGCACTCAAACACCACCGGCCCGGACCGCCCGGCGCCGCACTCAGGGTGCGCTCTCGAGAGTCGGTTAGGAGTTTCACGGATATGAGAAAGCTCATCGCTGCCGGAGTGGTGCTCGTTGCGATGCTCGCCGTCGGCTGCACGGGTGGTAACGGCGTCATCGGCTCCCCGAACCTCGACCTGCTGAACGGCAACCCGGGGCCGCCGGTCACCCAGCCTTCAAGCAACACCGCGCTGTTTCACCCCGCGGCCGGGATCCTGCCTTATCCGACCGACCTGTACTTCGCGGGCTCGACCGACGGCACGATCAATATCCAGCCCGCCAATGCGCTCATGCCGAATCAAGCGGCCGTGAACGCACTCGATGGCTTCTCCGTCATCGCGCCCATCCGTGAGCGCTTCGGCGGGGCGTTGGATCCGACCTCATTCACGGCGGCGTCCGTCATCGTCGTACCGGTCACGACGGACAATCAAACCAAGGCGACCACTGGGGTTCTCGGACCGCCGCTCACGCTCAATGTTGACTACGCAGTAGGACTAGCACCCGATCGCCAAGTCGGCGCCACGATTCTCGAGATCGACCCGCTCCATCCCCTGAAGCCGAGCACCTGCATCAGCGGCGGCATGTTCCTGGGAGCCAACTGCAAGACGGGTACCGGGTATCTCGTGATCCTCACGAATGGGATCAAGGATGCCTCCGGGCACGCCGCGGTGCCTGATTCGGATTACGCCACAATAAAGGCGGCACTTCCCACCTGTGCGTCGATCAGCGATCCGACGCTGCACGGTGTTTGCCTGCTGGCCGGTGCACAGTTGCAGATCGCGGGGGGGCTGGGGATCAGCCCGGCCAACATCGTGCTGACCTTCAGCTTCACGACCGGATCCACGACCGACACGCTCGAGCTCCTCTCCGCCACCACCCAGCCGACCGCGATCAAGGCGAACCCGACCCCGCTCACCACCCATCAGGTAAATCCCGCACTCCCGGGACACGCCAACATCTACGTCGGAGTGCTGACGATCCCCTACTACCTGAGCAAGGCCGCCCCGCTTACCGGTTACTGGAACGCGCCGCGCTTCCCGCTCGATCCGATGAGCACGTTCGTCACCCGCTACAATCCGCTACCCGTGCCGACCCAGATGCTGCAGATTCCGGTGCTCGTGACTGTGCCGAACGCCGCCTCGGGTCACCCGGCGCCTCCGGTGGGCGGGTGGCCGGTGCTGATCTTCCAGCACGCGTCTTATCGCAACCGTGAGGACATGTTCGCCGTCGCTGATTCCTTCGCTGACAATGGCTTCGTGGTCGCGGGGATCGATCTGCCCCTGCATGGGATCACTGACCCAGCCGACCCCTTCTATGCGACGGCCGCTAATCCGCTGTACGCCGGACTCGGGCTCCCGGCGAACGGCTCCATCGAGCGCACGTTCGATCTCGCGCTGATCAGCCCCCCGACGATCGATCCCACCGGCTCACACTACCTCAACCTGACGAGCCTTCTCACCTCGCGCGACAATGTCCGCGAAGCGGTCGCGGACCTCATAACCTTCGAGCGAACTTTACCGAGCCTGAATCTCGGCGCAGCCGGCACCATCGATGCCAGCGCCATGCATTTTCTCGGGCATTCGGAGGGCGCCCTCAGGGGTGCGGTGTTCCTCGCGGTGGTTCCCTCCACCGAAGTGAGTACCGGAACGCTCGCCAATGCGGGCGGCTACTACTCGCAGCTGCTCGTCAACTCCCCCTCCTTTGCGCCTCAGGTGAACGGCGGGCTCGCCGCGGCGGGAATTCCGGCAGGATCGACGCTCTACTGGCAGTTCTTCCGCGATGCGCAGACCGTGGTCGATTCGGGCGATCCGATCAACTTCATCGGGCTCGCGACCGCACAGCATCCGCTTCACCTCCTGCAGGTGATCGGCAGCACCCCGCAGCCGCCGAACTGCACTCCGGTTGCCCCGCCACAGGGCTGCACGGACCAGGTCGTACCCAACATCAGCACCCAAGCGCTGATCACGGCCTCGTCTTATGGACCCGCGGCGGCGGCGGGTACTTTGACGCGGATTGCGAGGCCGGCCACGCCCGGACTGATAACTCCTAACGCCTCCGGCTACCGGGCTTACGTGAGTTTCATAAATGGCGATCACGGCTCGATCATCGACAATGTCGTGCCGGGTGTGACCGCGGAGATGCAGGGCGAGGCGATCAGCTTCGCACTCGCCAGCGGGCAGGACATGCTCATCACCAATCCGGCCGTAATCGAGCCTTAAGAGCCCACATCCGACCTGAAGGGCGGCCGTTCGGCCGCCCTTCATTATTGCCCGCTACAATGCCCGAGCCATGAAAGGAGCCACACCCAAGCCGGCACGCGGCACGGATGCGCCCCCGAGCTTCCTTGGGCGGCTGCGCCAGCGCCTGAACCGTGGCGACTCGTGGCTCACCGCCGGTCTTGGCGATCTTTTCCGGGGCCGGGAGATCGATGCCGCGGTTCTCGAGGAGCTCGAAACGCGACTCATCACGGCAGATGTAGGCGTTGCAGCGAGTGAGCGGATGCTCGCCAACCTCAAGGGGCCCGTCGCCCGGCGCGAACTGACCGACCTGGCTGCGCTCACCCGCGCGCTTGAGGCCTCGATCACCGAGATTCTGGCCCCGTGCGCACGCCCGCTGGTCATAGACGACGCCCATCGGCCGTTCGTGATCCTCGTCGCCGGCGTCAACGGCTCGGGCAAGACCACGACCATCGGCAAGCTCGCGCGGCGCATCGCCGCCGGCGGCTCGAGCGTGCTGCTCGCCGCCGGGGACACATTTCGCGCCGCGGCGATCGAGCAGCTGAAGATCTGGGCCGAGCGCACCGGAGCGCAGTTCGCCGCGCAGGGGCCGGGGGCCGACCCGGGGGCCGTGGTCTTCGACGCGCTGCAGGCGGCGCGCGCGCGCGGCCTCGACGTCGTGCTCATCGACACGGCCGGACGCCTCCACAGCCAGTCGCATCTGATGGAGGAGCTGAAGAAGGTCAAGCGCGTGATCCAGCGCGTGGATCCGAGCGCGCCCCACGAGGTGCTGCTGGTGCTCGACGCCAATCAGGGACAGAACGCGCTTGCCCAGGCGCGTCAGTTCAACGACGCGGTCGGCGTCACGGGACTTGCGATCACCAAGCTCGACGGCACCGCGCGCGGCGGCATCGTGATCGCCATCGCACGGGAGCTTTCGATCCCGATCCGCTTCCTCGGCGTCGGCGAGGCACCCGAGGACTTCGGCGAATTCGACGCCGCCGCCTTTGCCGCGGCGCTGGTCGAGGGGCCAGGCAGCGCATGATCACTTTCGACCGGGTGAGCAAACGCTACCCCAACGGGCGCGAGGCCCTCACCAACGTCAGCTTCAGCGTCCACAGCGGCGAGATGGTGTTCCTCACCGGCCGCTCCGGCGCCGGCAAGAGCACGGTGCTCAAGCTCATCGCGCTGCTCGAGCGCCCGACCCGCGGTAGCGTGCTGGTGCACGGGCGCAATACCAATGCGCTCAAGTCGCGGCACGTCGCCGCGTTCCGCCGCCGCATCGGGGTGGTGTTTCAGGACCACCGGCTCCTCCCCGATCGCCCCGTGTTCGACAACGTGGCGCTGCCGCTGGCGGTGGCGGCGACGCCGCTCAAGGAGATCGACAAGCGCGTGCGCGCCGCCCTCGACCAGGTGGGGCTCCTCGGCCGGGAGCGCTCGCTCCCGCAGGAGCTCTCGGTCGGCGAGCAGCAGCGGGTCGGCATCGCGCGCGCGGTGGTGAGCAAGCCGCCGCTCCTGATCGCGGATGAGCCCACCGGAAATTTGGACCCGGACCTCTCGCTCGAGGTCATGCGGCTCTTCCGGCGCTTTCAGGATGTCGGGGTCACGGTGATCGTTGCGACTCACGACCTGCATCTGGTGCGCGAGTTCGGCCAGCGCGTGATCGTGCTCGAGCAGGGTCAGGTGCAGGGCGGCGCCCCCCCCGACACGCTGCCCTCGCTGGTGGCGACGCGATGAGCCTCTCGGTGGGCGGCACGCGGCACCTGCAGGCGCTGCTCGGCTCGCTCGGCCGCCTCGCGCGCAGCCCGCTCTCGACGTTCCTCACACTGCTGGTGATCTCGCTCGCCCTGGCGCTGCCGACGGCGCTGCGCCTGCTGGTCACCAACGCGCAGCTAGCGACCGGCAACTTCGCCAACGCGATCGACGTCTCGGTGTACCTGAAGACCGACGTGCCGCTCGCCAAGGCGCAGCAGCTGGCGCAGTCGGCCGGGCAGCGCCTTGACGTGGCCGCGGTGACCCTGATCCCGGCCGACAAGGGGCTCGAGGAGTTTCGCACCTACTCGGGATTCGGGGATGCGCTCGCGGCGCTCAAGGAGAACCCACTGCCGCACGTGCTGCACGTGCGGCCGAGGCTCGAGGCGGGCGGCAACGCGGCGCTCGAGTCGCTGCGCCGCTACTTCGGCGCCTGGCCCGAAGTGGACCTGGTGCAGGTCGACGCCGAATGGGTGATGCGCTTCAACGCGATCCTCGAGGTGCTGCGCCGGCTGCTGATGATGGCGGCAGCGCTGCTCGGAGTGGGGGTGCTCGCGGTCATCGGCAACACCATACGTCTCGAGATCCAGGGACGGCGGGCCGAGATCGAGGTGACCAAGCTCGTCGGCGGCTCCAACTCCTACGTGCGCCGCCCGTTCCTCTACACGGGTGTGCTCTACGGGCTCGGCGGTGCGCTGCTCGCCTGGGGGATCGTCGCGATCGCCGTCACGCTCCTCGGCGAACCGGTGGCGACCCTCGCGAAGCTCTATGGGAGCCGCTACGTGCTGCTCGGCCCTTCACGCGATGACGTTGGGGTGCTGCTGGGAGCCGGCGTGGCGCTCGGATGGCTCGGAGCGTGGATGTCGGCGGCGCGGCATCTGAGAAGCATCGAGCCGCGCGCCTGAGGGCGCCGCGCAGGCGGACGTCCTGGGGGGGCGTCAGGTGCTGGTCGCCGCCGAGGCCTCGTGCGTCACCAGCGTCGCCTCCATCCACTTGCGGACGCGGCGCGCATCGGCGACCCGCGTGCGCTTGCCGAAGGAGTTGAGCAGCACGATCACGACGGTGCGATCCTCGATCACCGTCTGCATGACGAGGCACCGGCCGGCTCGCGAGATGTAGCCGGTCTTCTGCACTTCGATCTTCCAGTCCGGCCGGCTCACCAGCGAGTCGGTGTTCCGGTAGCTCATCATGCGCCGGCCGACGCGCACCTCGTAGTAGGTGTCGGTCGAGTATTCGCGGATCTCGGGAATCTTCGCGGCGGCCATCACGAGCTTCGAGAGATCCTCGGGACTCGCGACGTTCTCGTCGGACCGCCCGGTCGGCTCGACGAAGCGCGCGCTCGTCATGCCGAGCTCGCGCGCCTTGGCGTTCATGGCGCCGACGCAGGCGTCGAGCCCGCCGGGGAAGCTGCGCCCGAGGGCATGCGCCGCGCGGTTCTCGGAAGCCATCAACGCGAGGTGCAGGAGATCGCCGCGCGTCAGCGTGGTCCCCGGGGCGAGGCGGGAAGCCGAGCCCCTGCCGTGACCGCGATCCTCGGCGGTGACCTCGATGGGCTCATCGAGCGGCTGCGCGGCCTCCAGAACGACGAGTGCGGTCATGAGCTTGGTGATCGAGGCGATGGGAACGGCGACGTCGGAGCGGCGCGAGTAGAGCACCGAGGAGTGCGTGGTATCGAGCACAAACGCGGCGCTCGAGCGCAGCGCCGGAACCGCCGGTGAGGCGCGCCCCGCGTACTTGATGTGCGCCGGGTCCACCGTGCCGTCCGCTATGGCGGCGTGGGAGACGCAAGCGGCGAGCAGCAGGCCGGCAAGGACGCTGGTCCGTAAACCCTGGTTCATCGACTGCCTCACTCCGCGCTCGCCCTCGATCATGAGTCTATCAGAGCATGGCTTATGTCAGGCATGCGTGACGGGACTCTTGGATTTTGCGCGCGCGACCCCGCGCTAAGTACTTCTCCTTACGCTATGTCAAGCGCAAGTCAACGCGGCCACAGCCACCCGAAAGTGCCGGCGGTGAGCAGAGCGTAGATCAGCCCGTCGAGCCATCCCTTGAGCGTCAGACTCCAGGAGCGCCGGTACCAGATCGAGAGCTCGCAAAGCGCGAGCGAATAGGCGATGAAAGCGGTCGCGCCCACGATCTGGAACACGCGCATGTAGTGAGTTCCGGCGGGCAGGGTGCGGCTCGCGATGTAGGCGGCGAAGACGCCCACCACGATCAGGAACACGAACCACTGGGCGAGGCTGCGGTTCATGGCGATCGGGCCGTTCGGCATGACGGTGATCACGGCGACCGGACCCTGCTTCATTTTTTCCTTGAACTCGGGCGACCTCATCTCCTGCATGCCGCTCGCGCGCGGGATGAAGTAGTCGCCCGGCGGGATGGCGAGCGGCCGCAGCGCAGCGAGCAGCTCCGCCTCCCGCGGCGCCTTGGGGAAGTCGTTCTTGTGCCAGAGCGGCGCCATATGGATCACCGAGCTCGCCAGAAACACGATCACCGCCGAAACGAGGATCGGCAGCCACAGCGACAGCAGACTGACCATGGAGACTCCCTGAGATCTACGGTTGTTATGGTTGGAAGCGGGCGGCCGCGCGAGCGCCGCGGGCGCGCCGCGGGCGAACTTTAGCGCCAAACGCCGCTCCATGTACCGGGACCCAAGGGCGTAGGTAGCGAGACCCCCGGTAGGGGTGCAGCAGCCCAGCGACGCTCCAGGCTCAGCGCCGCCGCGTCCACGCTTGAGCTTTCCCGCTCCCGTCGGATCCGCCTGACACCCCCCGGATGGGGCATTCCGTTCGGGGGGCTTGCCGGCGCAAGCTACAAGCCCAAGGCGCAAGTGACTGATCCTCCGGTGGAACTACCGGAGTGTTTAGCACTCTAATGAGGCGACTGCTAGAATGCCGATCCAATCCAAGGGAGATCGAATGGCTGCAGGAACCGCATTAGTTGCGCATCTTCCCGACCAGGCTCTGGCCGGTCCGCTCGGGAGTCTCGATGCGTACCTCGAGCGCGTGAGCCACATCCCCGTGCTCTCGCGCGAAGAGGAGCGCGCGCTCGGCGAGCGCTTCCGCAAGTCCGGAGACCTCGCCGCGGCGCGTCAGCTCGTGCTCTCGCACCTGCGCTTCGTGGTGCACATCGCGCGCGGCTACACCGGGTACGGATTGCCGGTCGGTGACCTGATCCAGGAGGGGAACGTCGGCCTCATGAAGGCCGTCAAGCGCTTCGACCCCGCGCTCAACGTGCGCCTCGTGTCCTTCGCGGTCCACTGGATTCGCGCCGAGATTCACGAGTACGTGCTGCGCAACTGGCGGCTGGTCAAGATCGCCACCACCAAGGCGCAGCGCAAGCTCTTCTTCAACCTGCGCCGCCTGAAGAAGAATCTCGGCTGGCTGTCGGCGGAGGAGACCGCCGCAGTCGCGCGCGACCTGGGTGTCAGCGAGGCCGAGGTGAGCGAGATGGAGATGCGTCTCGCCGCGCGGGACCTCTCATTCGATCCCGCGCCCGAGCCCGATGACGAGGAGCCCTACAGCCCCGCGGCCTACCTGCCGGCTCCGGATGCGGATCCCGCCGCTCAGGTGGAGGAGGCCGAGAGCGCCGAAAGTTCCGCGGATCGGCTGCGCGGCGCGCTGAGCCGTCTCGATGCGCGCAGCCGCGACATCGTGGAGAAGCGCTGGATGTCCGAGGACAAGGCCACCCTGCACCAGCTCGCCGCCCAATACGGCGTCTCCGCGGAGCGCATCCGCCAGATCGAGTCGAGCGCACTCGGCAAGCTTCGCGCGCTGGTCGCCGCCTGAAGATCGCGCTGCGGCGTGGGCTCGCCTTGCGAGAGCCGCCCGCCCCGGGTAGCGTTGGCCGCATGCGCAGCGTGACCGACTGGCTCGGCGAGTACGGCGCAAGCCACCAGAACCCCACGAACAAACTCCTGCACTGGGTCTGCGTGCCGCCCATCGTGCTCTCGGTGCTGGGGTTTTTGTGGTCGGCCCCGGTTCCGTCGGCGTTCGCCGATGCCTCCCCGTGGCTCAACTGGGCGACGCTCGCCGCGGCGGCCGCTGTCGTTTATTACCTCGTGCTCTCGCCGGCGCTCGCGGTCGGGGTGCTGCTCGCTTTCGGGGTGCTGCTCTCGATGACGCACTGGCTCGCGCAGCTGCCCTGGCCGCTGTGGCTGACCTCGCTCGTGATCTTCGTCGTCGCCTGGATCGGGCAGTTCGTCGGCCATGCGATCGAGGGTGAGCGACCGTCCTTCTTCAAGGACCTGCAGTTCCTCCTGATCGGTCCGCTGTGGCTGCTCGCTGCAGCGTACCGCCGCTTCAGCCTGCCGTACTGACCGCCGAATCCGCGGCCGCGGCCCGCACCGCGGCCGACACCGCCTCGTGCAGACGCTTATCGAGCGGGTCCGGCACCAGCTCGTCTCCGCAGCAGGCGAACCCGGCGATGGCGTTGGCCGCCGCCATCAGCATGGCATCGGTGAAGCTGCGGGCGCGCGCCGCGAGCGCGCCCTTGAACAACCCCGGAAATGCCAGCACGTTGTTGATGCCCTTGCCGTCGGCGGCCAGCGCCGCACCCTGCTCGCGCGCGATGAGCGGCTCGATCTCGGGGTCGGGGTTCGAGAGCGCGAGGATCACCTGACCCTTCCTCACCCATTGCGGCTTGATGAGACCCCTGACGCCGGTGGTGGCGATGACGATGTCGGCGCGCTGCATGAGCGCCTCCAGCGTCACGCCCTCCCCGCCCGCGGCCACGAGCCGCGCCACGGCGGCGGCGTTGAGATCCGTGCCCAGGATGCGCTCGACGCCGTACGCGCGCAGCAGACGCACGATGCCGGCGCCGGCGGCGCCGAGCCCGATCTGACCGACGCAGCTCGCGTGGAGATCGATGCCGGTGCGGCGCGCGGCGTTGATGAGCGCCGCGAGCGTCACCACCGCCGTGCCGTGCTGATCGTCGTGCAGCACCGGTACGGCCAACCGCTCGCGCAACAGCCGCTCGATCTCGAAGCATTCGGGCGCAGCGAAGTCCTCGAGCTGGATGGCGCCGAAAGAGCTCGCGATGCCGCTCACGATGTCGGCGACGCGTTTCGGCTCGGTCTCGGTCAGGAGGACCGGCACGCCGTTGAGCCCGGCGAGCTCGGCAAAGAGCGCCGCCTTGCCTTCCATCACGGGCAGCCCCGCGAGCGGGCCGATGTTGCCAAGCCCCAGGATCGCGGTGCCGTTGGTGACGACGGCCACAGTGCTCCCGAGCGCGGTGTATTCCCAGGCCGCCGCCGGGTCCTTCTGGATGGCGAGGCACACCCGCGCGACGCCCGGCGTGTAGACGTCGCGCAGCATCTGCTGCGTGTTGATGGGGGCACTCGCCACGGTGCGGATCTTGCCGCCGCGGTGGCGGTTGAATACCCGGTCGGACTTGCCGACGAAGCGCGCGATCGGCAACTGGCCGATGCGCTCGTAGAGTGAGCGGTCGGCCTCCTCGTCCATGTCGACCGTGATCTCCCAGAGCGTCTTGCCCTGGTCGCGCCGCAGCGCCGTCAGGTGCTCGATCGCGAGGCCCGCATCGGCGATCACCTGCAGCACCCTGGCGAGGCTCCCCGGCTGGTGAACGGTCTCGACAATCAGAATCTCGGGGATTTTCATGGGTGACAAAGGGTGCACCAGCGACCGCCCGGGTGTCATCCGCGGTTGCGCGGATGTTCGTGCCGCGGATACTCGCTATCATGCGCGCCCCTTCCTGAAGGGTAGTCCGTTCCGCGACAGGAGAGCCCCAGTGGCCAAAGCCGCCCCTACCCCCCACGCCGCCGGCGCAACGGCAGCCGCCGGCGCAACGGCAGCCGCCGCAGGGACTCCGGCCGCCGCGCTCGACCCGCTCGATCTCTACGCCGTGCGCAGCACCCTCTCCGAGGAGGAGCGCCTGGTGCAGGAGTCGGTCGCGCGGCTGGTCGACGCCGAGGTGCTGCCCCTCATCCAGCGCTGCTTCGAGGAGCACCGCTTTCCGAAGGAGCTGATCCCGAAGCTCGCCTCCCTCGGCCTGCTCGGCTCCTCGCTAACGGGCTACGAGTGCGCCGGGCTGAATGCGATCTGCTACGGGCTCATCTGCCAGGAGCTCGAGCGCGGCGACTCCGGCATCCGCAGCTTCGTCTCGGTGCAGTCGTCGCTGTGCATGTATCCGATCTGGGCCTTCGGCTCCGAGGAGCAGAAGCAGCGCTACCTCCCGCGGATGGCGCGCGGCGAGCTCGTCGGCTGCTTCGGTCTCACCGAGCCACACGGGGGATCGGATCCCGCCAACATGAAGACGCACGCGAAGAAGCGCGGCGGCGACTGGGTGGTGAACGGCTCGAAGATGTGGATCACCAACGGCTCGATCGCCGACCTCGCGCTCGTGTGGGCGATGACACCCGATGGTCTCCGCGGCTTCCTCATCGAGAAGGGCACTCCGGGTTTCTCCGCTCCCGAGATCGAGCACAAGTTCTCGCTGCGTGCCTCGGTCACCTCGGCGCTCTACTTCGACAACGTCGTGGTGCCGGAGGAACGCGTGCTGCCGGGCGTGGTGGGATTGAAGGGTCCCCTCTCCTGCCTCACGCAGGCGCGCTACGGCATCGCCTGGGGCGTGATCGGAGCCGCGCAGGCGTGCTTCAGGCAGCTGCTCGACTACACCGCGACCCGGACGCTCTTCGGCCGGCCGCTCGCCGCGAACCAGACCATCCAGGTTCGGCTCGCCGAGATGGCCCGGCGCATCACGAGCGCGCAACTGCTGGCGCTGCAGCTCGGAAGGCTCAAGGACGCAGGCACGATGCAACCCTCGCACGTCTCGCTCGCCAAGTGGAACAACTGCCGCATGGCGCTCGACGTCGCGCGCGACTGCCGCGACATGCTGGGCGGCGCCGGCATCAGCGCCGAGTACGTGCCTATCCGCCACATGCTGAATCTCGAGAGCGTCATCACGTACGAAGGCACCGAGACCATCCATCAGCTCACCATCGGGCGGGAGCTCACCGGGCTCAACGCGTTCTGATGCGGGTTGTCGCCGCCGCCGGTGGCGCGGCACAGTGTGCCGATGCGACGAAGTCGGACCCTTGCCCTGTTGTTGCTGGTGCTGTTCGGCGTGGCGGTCCTTCTGCACGTGTTGCGGTCCCCGACGCTTCAGCCTGCGGCTCCGCGCACCTCCGCCACGGGGACGAGCGTGCAACGCCTCCCGCCCCCGATCCGAGCCGCTCCCGCGTCGGCTCCGGCTGTCTCTCCAGCGGAGGCTGCGCGGATCGATGACTCTGCAGCGCGCTTCAATCGCCGGCTGCGCTGCACGCAGGCCCGACTCCTTCTCGGGCGCACCGCCCCGCCGGAGGTGCTCGCCGCCCTGTGCGACAGAAAGCCGCTGAACGCATTGAAGATCCTGCTGCCGCTCGCAGAGGCCGGGGACCTTCACGCACTCAAGGTGCTCGCGTTCCTGGCTGAGGGTGGCTCCTGCAACACCCGCACACCCATCACCGCGGCCTCGAGGGAGATCCTCGTTTCGCTGGCCCGAACGAGGGGTGCGGCGCCCGAAACGCTGCGTCGCCTGGATGATGTTCTGGCGGAGGAGCAGGCGGGGCCTACGCCCGACGAGCTCGAAGCCTGCCGTGAGAGCCTCGGCGAGCTGAAGAAGTTGCACTCCGGGTTCCCTCGCCAGGTCAGCGACACCCTGGGCCGCCCGGAGCAGACTCTCCGCGGCGAGAATGAGCTCGACGTCGAGATCGAGTTCGAGCGCAAGACGCTCGTGCACGGAGACGCCGACGGCGAGGAGGACCTCGCAATAGACCTCCTGAAAAAGGGCACCCCCGACAGCCAGGCTGAAGCCATGGCTCTCCTGCGCGCGGCGGCCGCGACTCTGCCATCGGCCAGGAGTCGGCTCGCGGACTGCCTGCTCAGAGGCTGTCCGACACCCGCGTCCGATCTCACCGAGGCACGTCAGCTGCTCCGGGATGCCGCGGCGGCCGGAGATCTCTCGGCGCTGTTGACCCTCGCAGGCCCGACGGACCCCTCGCACGCCGACAGCGACCCGAGCCTGCCGCCTCCCGAGCGCTACGCCTGGGCCCAGTTTCTGCAACGGTTGAATGCGGCGGGCTGCTTTGGTGCAGCTCAATACTCGACGTGGGCAACGTCCGGGGAAGCGCCCGGACGACAGTCGAGCCTGTTGGCGATGTCACCCGCGGACGCGTCCGCGGCCCAGACTCGTGCGGCCGCGCTGATCGCCGCTCAGCTCGACAGAACGAGGCAGCTGCTCGGGTGCGAGTGACCCTGGCGGGCCTCGGGCCTGCGAGACACGCGACCCCGTCATTTCAGACTCATCACTGCCGGCGCCACCAGGTAGAAGCCGATCGCCAGGAGGATCAGGTAAGCGAGCAGGATGAAGGTCCAGCCCATGTTGTGGCGGATGACATCGCCCTCCTTGCGCACGAACTTGCTGGTCGACACCCCGACGCTCGCGGTCTGCGGCGCAATCGGTTTGCCGATT
>Ga0209471_1001808_pt1 | contig 12522 bp, 14 predicted proteins | sample GraSoiAngelo_128_FD_185885 | JGI IMG/M metagenome (GOLD analysis project Ga0209471, IMG submission 185885) | Grasslands soil microbial communities from the Angelo Coastal Reserve, California, USA - 14_0927_12_20cm (SPAdes) (version 2) | ecosystem: Environmental > Terrestrial > Soil > Grasslands ...
GCACGGCGGGCGGCAAGTCATGAGGCGCGGGAGCCACTGGCGCCGGCGGTGCGGGTGCGACCTCGAAGGATCGCATGCCTCCCTGGCTGCGCAGGCGGTCCGGGATGGCGAGCGCGAATGCCTGGTCCATCGCCGCCGAGCCGACCGTCGCGCTCGGCAGCCGGCCGACGCGTAACAGCATCTCGCGGAAATCTTCGACCCGCTCGCGACAGGCCTCGCAGCGACGCAGGTGGTCACGGGCCCATTCGAGATCCTTCCCATCGAGCCGGTCGTCGAGCACCGCACTCGGTGAAATCCGAGTGCAACGATTTCGATCAAAACTTGATGTAGTCATAGATCTCCCCCAGCTCGGCACGGCTACGGTCCAGCGCGTGCACCAGCTTGCGTGGGGCTACATCGACGACGTCGCCGAGTTCGTCGTATGAGAGCTTGACGAAATCCCTCAGGAGGATCATGGCACGCGCGTCGAACGGAAGGGCGGTCAGTGCCCGCTGCACGGTGTCGCGCCGCAGCGCGCGGCGTGCCTCGGGTTGGGGGAAGTCGTCGAGGTTGACCTGGGCGGTGCGCTGGCGCCGAAACCAGCGGCGAGGTCGAAGCACCGAACGGCTGAGCTCGGTGGCCGCACGAAACACGTCGGCCCGGCTGAGTCCCTCGTCGTTTGGGCGCTGGCGCAGACCATCCGCAACCTGGCGAAAGGCCGCGCACGTGATCGCCGCGGCGCCGTCGATGTCGTCGATGAGACGTGCCACGTAGTTCAGAACCAGGGGGAAGTCCGAATAGAACCCGCGTTCTACGGACGCCGCCCGTGCGCTGAATGCTGGCGCTTCGACGTGTACCTGGTCCATTACTGGGACGGAGAGCGGATGCCTGCAGTCTAGTCAGGCGGCACCAATTCGTCAACTTGGAGTGAAATCACGATGCGAACTCAGCTCGAAGGGACGAGCTCCACCAGGTCACCCAGCCCATAAAGCCCCGCGAGCATCTCGCGCTCGGCCCCAAAAAGCGCCAGCGGCATGCCGATATCGGCTACGAAGACGCGGCCCGCGTTCGAGGCTCCGGCGAGCCCGGCCTTGGGTGCCACGAGCGTGACGGTCGCCGCGGCCCGGACGGCCGCATCGGCCCCCGCGCCGGTGTCCGCGTCCATTCCCGAGGGCACGTCGATCGCCACGATCGGGCGCCCGGTGGCATTCATCGCCGCGATGATGCCAGGAGCCGGGTCGCGCAGCGGCAGGCGGATCCCGGTGCCGAATAATCCATCGATCAGGACGTCGGCCGACGCATCGATGCCTTGCGGGGCGTTGGCAATGGGGATGCCGAGGCGCCGGATGGTGAGCGCGTGACGGCTGGCCAGGCTGTGCGCGTCCCGCGAGGGAACGATGGAGGCATTCACGATTGCCCCACGCTGCAACAGGAAGCGGGCCGCGACCAGTGCATCACCGCCGTTATTGCCCGACCCGGCGACGACGCTGACCCGTTTGCCGTGGATGCCACCCATGAACGCGCCGACGAACCGGGCGACCTGCCAGCCGGCGACTTCCATCAGTTGCAACGGCTCGATGCCGAAAGTCGAGGCGGCCTCGGCGTCGGCCCGGCGGAGCGCTGCCGAAGAGACCGAGCCCACTCGGTCCCAGGGGACCGCCGCCCAGCTCACGTGACGAGCAGTGTGTCGCCGGGAGCCACGTGCAGACGCGCGGCCGCCGATCCCTCGCGCAAGGCAAACTCGATGCGGCCGCTGCTGCCCACGAGGGCGACCAGCTCATTGGGCGGGGCATCCTCGTAGGTTTCGACCGTCCGGACGCGCATCCCGTTGGCCTGTTTGATGCGGGCCAGCGCGCGGATCGGCAGGTTGCTGATGACGTTACCGAAATGATCGCAATGGAGCGCCTGCGCCCGCCACGCCTCGCCGACCTTCGACGCCCAGGCGTCAGGCAAGCGAAGGGGCTCAGCCCGGTGAGGGCGGCCAAGCCCGGCGAGAGCCGCGCCCGCGGCCAGTCTCGCCGCGACCGGAGCGAACACATCGCGACCGTGAAAGGTCGGCGCGGCCTCGGGTGGCGTGGCCAGCTCCACGGTCTCGCTGAGGGGATCGTTGAGAAACGTGAAGAGGCCGTTATCGGGGCCGACGAAATAATGGTCGGCCGCCTTGAAGGCGATCGCGCGGCGATCCGTGCCGACGCCGGGATCGACCACGGCGACGTGGACCGTGCCCAGCGGAAAGCTCCGCCAGGCGCTGTCGAGGAGGAACGCGCCCTGCAGGACGGCGAAGGGCCGGACGCCGTGGGTGATGTCGACCACCGCCGCCTTTGCGTGCACGGAAAGGATGGCGCCCTTCATGGCGCCGACGTAGGCGTCATCCAGCCCGAAGTCGGTCAGCAGCGTCACGATGCCGCTCGGCTTCATGCCGCCATGCTATCCGCTCGCAACCGGTAGAGCACAAAAAAAGAGCCGCCCGGCGGGGCGGCTCCTTCTTCAGGCTTTACGGGCCTAGTAATCCGGCATCGACGGCGCCGGCGCGGCCGACTTCTTCTCCGGAATGTCGGAGACGAGCGCCTCGGTCGTCAGCAGCATGGCGGCGATACTGGCCGCGTTCTGTAGCGCCGAGCGGGTGACCTTGGTCGGGTCGATGATTCCGGCCTTGACCATGTCGGTGTACTCGCCCTTGTTGGCGTCGAAGCCCTGGCCCTTCGGCAGGCCCCGGACTTTCTCCACCACCACGGAACCCTCCCAACCGGCGTTGTTGACGATCTGGCGCAGCGGCTCCTCGAGCGCGCGGCGCACCAGTGCCACGCCGGTCGCCTCATCGCCCTCGAGCTTGAGGGTGTCGAGCGACTTCTGGGCGTGCACCAGGACGGCACCACCACCGGGCACGATGCCCTCCTCGACGGCAGCGCGGGTGGCCGACACGGCGTCCTCCATGCGGTGCTTCTTCTCCTTGAGCTCGGTCTCGGTCGCAGCCCCGACTTTGATGACGGCGACGCCACCGGCCAGCTTGGCCAGCCGTTCCTGGAGCTTTTCCTTGTCCCAGTCAGAGGTCGTCTTCTCGATCTCGGCCTTGATCTGGTTGATGCGTCCCTTGATCGTGTCAGCCTTCCCGGCACCTTCAACGATCGTCGTGTCATCTTTGGTGATCGTCACGCGCCGAGCCTTGCCCAGCTGATTGAGCTGCACCGAGTCGAGCTTGAGCCCGAGCTCCTCCGAGATCACCTGGCCACCGGTCAGGATGGCGAGGTCTTCCAGCATCGCCTTGCGGCGGTCACCGAAGCCCGGCGCCTTGACGGCGACGGCGGTGAAGGTGCCACGCAGCTTGTTCACGATCAGGGTGGCCTGTGCCTCGCCCTCGACGTCCTCGGCGATGATCAAGAGCGGCTTGCCGCTTTGCACCACCTTTTCGAGAACCGGCAGAAGGTCGGCGATGGCCGAGATCTTCTTGTCGGTGATCAGGATGAACGGGTCCTCGAGGACCGCTTCCATCCGGGTGGCATCGGTGACCATATAGGGCGAGATGTAGCCCTTGTCGAACTGCATCCCGTCGACGAGCTTGAGCTCGTCCTCGATCCCGCGGGATTCCTCGACAGTGATGACGCCGTCCTTCCCGACCTTCTCCATCGCGTTGGCGACCATGTCGCCGATCTTTGGGTCGCCCGACGAGATGGTGGCGACCTGGGCGATCTTCTCGCGATCGGAGATCTGGACCGACTGCTCCTTGATGGCCTTGACGACTTCGTCGACGGCCTTCTGGATGCCAATTTTCAGCAGCATCGGGTTGGCGCCGGCGGTGACGTTGCGCAACCCCTCGCCGATGATCGCCGCGGCCAGCACCACTGAGGTCGTCGTGCCGTCACCCGCGACGTCGTTCGTCTTGCTCGCGACTTCTTTGACGAGCTGGGCGCCCATGTTTTCGAAGGCATCCTCCAGCTCGATCTCCTTCGCAATCGTGACGCCGTCGTTCGTGATCGTCGGGGAACCGAACTTCTTGTCGAGTACGACGTTCCGACCCTTGGGGCCGATGGTAATTCGAACGGCGTCCGCGACCTTGTCGACGCCGCGCTTCAGGGCCGAACGGGCCTCGGCGTCATATGCCAGTTGTTTCGCCATTGATCGTCCTCCTTCCTACGAATGATTGGTGAGCAAACAGCCAGTATTGGCAGGCGGTAAGCACCCACGATTTTAGCACTCTGGAGCGGCGAGTGCTAGCAATCGACCCAGGCGAGCGCCAGCCGGAGAAGGCCTCGGTAGAATGAGCTCGGTCACCTCGGCGGCCCCTCCCCATGAGTATTCCTGACTCCACCCCCGCTCCCCGGCGTGTCGGTCGGGCGATGGCCTGGGGGGTCGCGATCGGCGTCGGCGCCGTGGTGCTTCGGGAGCTGGTTCGGCCCCGCGAGCAGCCCGTTCGCCTGATCGATTGGGAACGGGTCGAGGAGATCGCGCTGGCCCGCTGCGGCGAGCCCCGTGAGCTGCCGGCCGATCCGGTGACAGACCAGACGTACGAGCAGATCGCCGCCCAGTTGGAGCCGCTGCTCGTCGAGGCGCTCGGGCCGGGCACTGCGGCCTCCGGCAGCCGGGTATATCCGGGCCTCGCCGCCGTCGGCCGCCGCCAGTGGGTGCGCTTTAACATCCGGATCTTCCGCCAGATGTTCGAGCCACTCGAGGGTCTGCAACAGCTCATCCCCGGGTCGCTGCTGCTGAATCTCGGCCAGAAGGGCCTGACGCGCTACCTCGGCCTGATGCTCGGGCTGCTCGCCCGCCGGGTGTTGGGGCAGTACGACCCAGCGCTTTTGGGGAGGGAGCCGGTGGAAACCACCTCGCTGATCCTGGTGGAACCGAATGTCCAGGCCTGGGCACAGAAGGACAAGTTGCCCATCGATGAGCTTCGACGCTGGCTCGCCATGCACGAGATGACGCATGCCTGGGAGTTCAAAGCGCACCCCTGGCTGCAGGCGTACCTGGAGGGATTGCTCAAGGAGGTGCTGGTCGGCCGCCTCGGTGACGGGCGCCGGCCAACCCGCGTGGAGTTGATCCGGACGTTGACGATCGGGGTCGGCCAGCAATGGAAGGCGATCTCCAAGCTGCAGGCGGTGATGAGCTTGCTGGAGGGCTACAGCAACCTGGTCATGAACGAGGTCGGGCGGCGCGAGCTGCCGCACTTCGCCTTGCTGGAAGGCGCCTACCGCCGGCGGCAGGAGCAGCGGACGCCGCTCGAGCGGGCGTTCCTTCGCCTCACGGGGCTGGAGATGAAGATGCGTCAGTACGTCATCGGCGAGCGCTTTTGCCGCGAGGTCCGTGACGCGGGCGGGAAGGAACTGCTGGCCCGCGTCTGGGAGGGACCGCAGTGGCTGCCGACGATGGCAGAGATCCAGCGGCCGCCGCTGTATATCGAACGCGCCAGACTGCGGTGAAGGCGATTGCGGCGGTGGCCGGAGTGCTGCTGCTCGCCGCCTGCGGGTCGTTGCCGGCGACGACTTCCTCGGCGAGCAGCCCGTCCCCGGGCAGCTCGACGCTGCAGGCCGTTGTGGTGGCGTCCGAGCTGGTCGTCGGCAAGCAGCAGCGGGTCCCGATTGGGATCACCGATCACAACACCCCCGTGAGCGACGCGACGGTGCACGTCCGCTCCTTCGTCCTCAACGGCTCCACGGGGACCTTCAAGGGAGAGTCCGATGCCCCTTTCAAGGGCGAGGGCTTGCAGGGGGCCGGCAGCTACGTCGCGCACCTGGACTTCGATAAGGCCGGTGACTGGGGAGTCGAGGTCACGGCCTCCCGACCGAACGGGGCGCGGACGACCGCGCGACTTCCCATGAATGTTCTGACCCTTCCGGTCGTACCGGGCGTCGGCCAGCCGGCGCCGCTGACGCACAACCCGACCGTCAAAGACGTCGCCGATGTCGAGACCATCGATTCCGGCCGGCCGCCGGACGACATGCACCAGCTTTCGATCGCCGACGCGATTCAGCAGCACCGGCAGGCCCTCGTCGTCTTCGCCACGCCGGCGTTCTGCACCAGCAACACCTGCGGGCCGCAGATCAAGGCGGTACAGACGCTGGAACCGGCGTACCGGGGACGGCTCGCCTTCATCCACGTCGAGATCTACCGGGATTACAAGCCGGACCCCTCAAAACGCCAGCTCGCTCAGGCGGTCGTCGACTGGCGGCTGCAAACGGAGCCGTGGGTGTTCTTGATCGATTCGAAGGGCGTCATCCAATCCCGCTTCGAGGGAGCGACCGCCAGTGACGAGCTGAGAGCCGCGATCGACCAGCTCCTCCACTGAGAACGTCCGCTTTACATGTCCTTACACCGCCGTGGGCGGTCTGTTGCCGGGTGAGGACGCGATCGATGATACGGTCGCGGCGACATGGCTGACATGATGTTCGACCTGGTGTGCCAGCACTGCGGCCGCCGCGATCAGCGGCGGTGGGAGACCCGAAAGAGCGTGACCGTGACGTTCTGCCCGTCGTGCAAGCGGGGCATGTCGGTGGTCGGCATCGCCTTCTTCGTGCCCAGCCAGCCCGAGCAAGCCGCCGCGTAGCGCCGCGAGCCCTACTCGACCTCGATCAGCAGCTGGCCTTCCTGAACGGTCTGGCCTTCTTTGACGTGAATCTTCGCCACCCGTCCGGCGACGGTCGCGTTGACCGGAATCTCCATCTTCATCGACTCCAGGATCATCAGGGTCTCGTCGGCCCGGACCTGCTGCCCCTCGCGGACCACGATCTTCCAGAGATTGCCGGCCAACTCGGCCTTGATCTGCACGCGCCCGATTCTCTCACGCGCAACTCGGGTAATATGGCGACGGTTTGCGCAAGAAACGTAGCTATCCGAAGAAGCGCGGCGGTCCCACCACGCTGCGGCCCGGCATCGACACGCTCGAGGTCAAGGAGACCCCTGCTGGCAAAGAAGAGACGATCGAGATGGACGCCGAGGTGGTCGAGCCGCTGCCGAATGCGATGTTCAAGGTCAAGCTCCAGACCGGCCAGACGATCCTGGCGTATACCTCAGGGAAGATGCGCAAGTTCTACATCCGGATCTTGATCGGCGACCGGGTTCGGGTGGAGCTCTCCCCCTACGACCTGACGCGCGGCCGGATTACCTTCCGCTACAAGTAGCAGCCCCCACCCTGTCTTCCCCCGGAGGGGGAGGAGAATAACGCTAACCATGGTCTGGCTATATGCCCTGATCCTGCTGCTGCTGGCTGCCGCCCTGGTCGTCGCCTACCGGGTGCTGGGCACGCCGTCGCGCCTCACCCCGCCCGACTACGACGTGGTGCTCGAGGACATCAGGAGCAGCGTCGAACGCGCCGCGACACGGCTGCGGCGGTCGCTCGAGGCCGGGCCAGAGCAGTCGGTAGTCGACGAGGCGAGCGCGGCCCGCAAGATCTTCCAGACCGCTTACTACCAGACGCTCCGCCTGCGGCCCGCCAGTGGACCGGATCTCGCAGCAGATACCCGCGCCGCCATCGGACGCGCCTGCGAGGCCTACGAGTGGGCGAGCCGGATGCTGGGGAGCGAGAGCGCCAAGAACCCGCTGGTACGCGAGGCCGCCGGCCGCCTGATGGATGCGGGAGACGCCGTCCTCATGCAGGTCGAACGGAAGCAGCCGGCGATGCCGGACGCCCCTCGCGGAAGTAGCGAACGGTAGCGTCGAGGCCGGCGTCGAGGCTCGTTTTCGGCTGCCAGCCCAGGGTCTTCTCGATCTTCCGAGCGTTGACCACCGAACGACGCTGCTCCCCGGGCAGGGGCGGGCCGTGCTCCTCGGGCTGAGTGCTTCCAGTCAGTCGCTTCAGCGTCTGGAAGATGGCGTTGATGTCGGTCTCGATGCCGGTGCCAACGTTGAACGAGCCGACGGCGTCCGACGTAAGGGCGCGGGCGTTCGCGTCCGCCACGTCGCCAACGTAAACGAAATCGCGCGTCTGCCTGCCGTCGCCGTTGATGCGGGCCTTCTCTCCGCTCAGCAAACGGCGCGCGAAGATCGCGACCACGCCCGCCTCACCGTGCGGGTTCTGTCGCGGCCCGTAGACATTGGCGTAGCGCAGGGCGGCGTACGACAACCCATGCAGCGCGTTGAACGTTCGCAGGTACACTTCCGCCGACAGCTTTGCGGCGCCGTAGGGTGAGACCGGCAGCGTCGGGTAATCCTCCGGCGTCGGCGTCACGTCGGCGTCGCCATAAAGCGCGCCGCCGGTGGAGGCGAAGAGGAAGCGGCGCACCCCGTGATGCACGCTGGCCTGCAGCAGGGCGGCCGTTCCCAGCACGTTGACGCCGGCGTCGAAGACGGGGTCGTCGACGGAGCGGCGAACGCTGGCCTGCGCCGCCTGGTGGAGAACGGCCTCGGGCCGCTCGATGCGGAACAGCTCGTCGATCCAGGGCGACCGCAGGTCCATCTGGTAGAAGCGCGCGTTCGCTTGCAAATGCTCGACGTTGCCGGTCGAGAGGTCGTCCAGGATGACCACGTCGTGGCCGTCGGCCAGCAGCCGATCGGCGACGTGGGATCCGATGAAGCCTGCGCCTCCGGTGACGAGGACCTTCAACGCCGGTGACTCAGCAGGAAGACGACGAAGCCGACGGCGATCAGGCTCCAGTAGCTGATCAGGCGGTCGAGAATCGCCACCGACAGCGCCTGGGAGGCGGCCAGACCGAAGAAGACCAGCACGGCGATGATCCCGCCTTCGACCAGGACGAGTCCGCCGGGCAGCGCCGGGATGGTGGTCAGCAGCGATGCCACCAGGGCGATGAACATGATCTGCGCCAGGCTGAGGGAGATGTGCAGCGGCAGCGCCTGGACTACCAGGAAGAGGCGGGCGGACTCGGCCATCCAGACCAGGACGGTGAGGCCGAGCAGGAGCGGAAGCCGGCCGGCAAAGGCGCTCAGCAGCCCATGCTTGAAGCGGCTGGCGCGCTCGCGAAGGCGCTCGGGTAGAAAACGTGAGAGCCGCCCCTCGCTGTAGCGGATCACGAGCAGGCCCGCGATCAGACCGGCAGCGATCAGGAGCCCAACGATGAAAGCCGGGACGAAGCGCTCCGGCACCTGGGCGCGGAAGCTGATCAGACCGCTGACCACCAGCAGGCTCATCAGCACCAGGAAGTCCAGCGCGCGCTCGCTGAAGATCGTGCCCAGCCCCTTGGAGCCGGAGACCTCGGTCTGCTGCCGCAGCAGATAGGCGCGATAGAAGTCGCCCATCTTGGCCGGAAGGACGCAGTTGGCGAACCAGGCGAGGATGATGATGTGGAAGAGCTCGCCGAAATGATTGCGCTCACCGGTGTTGCGCAGCAGAATTTCCCAGCGGACGGTGCGGACAACGAAGGAGAAATAGAAGGCGGCGAAGGCCAGCGCGTAGAGGAAGAGGTTCGTCTTGCTGATCGCCCGCAGGCTCTCGCCGTAGTCAAGCTGCACATGGGTCAGCACGACAAAGAGGACGACGGCCAGGATCGCGAACGAAATCAGTGTGCGAGGATCGAGGAGCCGCTCGCGAAGCGCGGACCGCGGGGCCGCCGCCTGCGGCGGGACCGCCGCCGGTTCCATCTCGGGTTTCAACATATCAGGGACCGGCCAGCGGGATCTTCTTATTCGGCGATCTTGCGACGGCGGAGGATCCTCTCGAGTAACGGCATCTTGTGCCCTGGCTTGCCTGCCGGGCCGTATTGCCGTCGAACCTGCTCCTGTTCCCGCGCCTCCAGGATGCGGGGGACCCAGTCTGACTCCAACATCGCCGGCTCGCCGCCCTCCCAGGTCTTGAGGTAGAAGATCCCCTTGAGGGCGGTGAACGGGATCGCCAGATCCTTCACCTCGCTCTGGTCGGGCGAGACCAGCGAGAGCGTGACGCCGTAGCGGGACGTCCGCAGCTGCCGGTCGCTGTAGCCGCGCAGCACCTCGTGGTCGACGAAATGGATCGCGATTCGCTGGTAGCGGGCGATGTCGACCGCGCCCGATGGGGCCCGCGAGTCGAGGAGGACGTACTTGAGACTACTGAGCGGCACGAAGGCGCCCCGGTTGTTGGTCCCGAGGTTGTGAACCCGGGTCTCCACGACGGGCGTGTCCAGCTCCCGCTTCGGCGGGTCACCGTGCAACGTCTCGCCGTCGAGGAAACAGTAGATGGCGTGCGCCACGCTCCCCGAATTGTAGGGCGTTACTTGACCAGGTACGCGTAGCCGCGGAATTGCGGGGAGTAGGCCTGGTTGTACTGCACCAGCCGGCCGGCCAGGTTGTCGTTGTAAACGCCGGTGCAGCTGGCCGTGCCGATCGTGCCGTTGGGCACGCTCGGATTGACAGTGGCTTCGTTCGCGATGTTCCCGCCCATCAGGTTGACCCGCGCCGCGATCATCTCGCCTTCAACCGCATAGCGGCCGGTGCTCACCGCCTGAATGTTGGCCGTGGCATTGGCCTCGTTGACGAACACGGTGCCCCAGACCTGGAACGGGTAGTTGCCATAGGTGCCCTTGGTGCCATCGATCGTCTCTGACCAGGGGCTGGCGTTTGTGTCGGTATCACGAACGAAGAAGGCGATGTGGTGGGTGACACCGGAGGGGGTCCGGTTCGGCGCCACGAAAAAGACGCTGGGCGAGGTGTTTCCAGAAGTCGAGGCGCTGAAGCCGCCACTCTGGTCGAAAATGAACTCGACGCCGTCGGTGCCGTCGGCCGCCGGCGGCAGGTCACTATAGGCGCCGAGGGCGCCGAGCGGCTTACCGGTGCTCGTGTTCGACACGGTGCCACCGGTGATGTTGAAGCTGGCACCGTTCTTGAAGAGATACAGGCCGTTGTCAAAGATGTAGGTATCGGTGGCCTTGCTCCCCGGGATTCCCGGGATGTTGAGCGTATTCGGGTAGGCGCCGGCGTGAATGTGCCAGACGCCGCCGGAGAAGGTCGGGGCCAGAGCATCAAGCGGGTTCGCCGTCGCCTCGTAGTTGGGAGCCGGTTCCTGAACCGGGACGGGATTGACGGTTTGATACCAGTACGTCCGAACCGCGTGCGTGTCACTCGCCGACAGGTGCTCGAAGATGCCGTTGATGTTCAGCCAGCCCGGGTGGGGGTTGGGCGCGTGCCATTTGGAGTTGGAGACGACGCGACCCTGGCCGTTCGGGTTGCAGATGTCCGAGCCATTGTTGCCGTTGTCGATCTGCGCGTAGCCGTTCTGGTCGAATATCACGGTGTTGCCACCACCGGGACCCGCCTGGAAGCCGAAGACGGCGTACTGGTTGTTGAAGAAGCCGCCGTGGGCATAGGCATCGGCGACCACCGCCGAGTTGGTGAACCCGATCACCGCCGCGAATGTCAGGGGCACGTTGTAGTTGACCCGGACATGGATCTCGTTGCCGTTGCCGCGACTCGGGGTCCAGACCGTCACCGTCACTGGGACATTGCTGGCGGTCTCGGTGATGAAGCCGGACCCGTTCGGAAGATAGTTTGGAGCAGGCGTGGTGCAGTTCGTTCCGTCAGTGGGCGTGCCGAGGACTCCCTGGATGGCGTAGAGCGCCGCCTGGCAGTTGGCCTTGCTGATCATCGCCGTCGTGTGGCCCGGGTTGCCATCCGGCGGCAAGAGTTCTTGGGCTCCCGCGAGCGCTCCGGCGTCGGCCGCGTTTTGCACATCGCGCCGCTGGAAGTAGAGGCGTCCCGCGTCGAGGCCCAGCGCGATGATGCCGAAGAGGGCAGTCGCCGACAGGGCGACGATGACGAGGCTCTGAGCGCGCTTGCGGCGACGGCTGAGTTCGTGCATTTTGTTCAGTACTCCGTTTCCATCGTGGTTTGCGCCGAGAAGGTGACGCCGTTGCCGGACGCGTCTCGAACCACCGGGACCCATGGCTGGAAGAGGAAGGTGATCTTCACCGACACCGGGTGCGGCGAGCCGGTGACCTGTCCGATGCCGGGCCCGTACCAGATGAATCCGGTATTCGGGACGGTGGGCACCGTCGGGCAGCTGCCACCGGCCGCTACGCCGGCGCACAGGGTATCGAGCGTGAGGGTGAAGCCACCGCCGAGCTTGCTCTGCACCGCCGCGACCACGGAGGCCGTGGTCGGCAGCGGACTGTCGTAGGGGACGGCGGCGCGCGCGCCCTCGCGCGCGGCGTTGGAGATGGCGTTGTAGGTGTAGACGGCCCGACCGAGGTCGATGGTGCCGAGCAGGAGCAGGAAGAAGACGGGAGCCAGCACGGCAAACTCGACCATCGACTGACCGGCACGGCGGCGGAGGAATTTACGCATCAGTACTCCGTCCTGAACTCGGAGCTGGTCTTGAGCGTCAGCGGATTACCGATCAGGTCACCGATGATTGGCGTGATGAAGGTGAACTGGTAGGTTGCGGTCACGGTCAGGGCGTACTGACAGCTGCCGCTGGTGCCGCAGTTCGACACGCGCGTGCCCTGGTCGGGGGTGATCACGATTTTTGTCGGGTCGACGACGAACCCTGTGCCGCTCAGCTCCTGGGCCAGCCGGTCCTTGATTTTCTGATCACCGGGTACCAGGCAAAAAGCTCCGGGGTCTGGGTTGGGTGGGATCGGCTGGCACGTCGGGATCAGTCCGGTGTAATAGGGTTGCGTACCGTAGCGG
>Ga0209471_1001810_pt1 | contig 12506 bp, 11 predicted proteins | sample GraSoiAngelo_128_FD_185885 | JGI IMG/M metagenome (GOLD analysis project Ga0209471, IMG submission 185885) | Grasslands soil microbial communities from the Angelo Coastal Reserve, California, USA - 14_0927_12_20cm (SPAdes) (version 2) | ecosystem: Environmental > Terrestrial > Soil > Grasslands ...
CCCATGAAAAACGATACGCTTTCGGCCTCTGGGGGGCACTGCTGTCTCTGATGCTAAACCGTAACGCTTCGGCTGTCTACTAAATGATTGACAGCGGCGTCGCGTTTCGCTAATTTTGGCGACGGCTTCCCGACAACCGACTTGCGCCATCGATCATGGCGCCCCGAATGATCCAATGAAAGGAAATCCCTCAAATGAAGTTCAGACTACTCGGCGTTCTTGCCTTCTCTTGCGTATTCGCCGTTCTCGTTTCCGTTAATCAGCGACATACGTATTCGCAAACGAAGAAAGGATCGACTCCGACGCTCACCCCAGCGGAACAAGATCTTCTTAATGAAATCAACCAGGCGCGCGCCAACCCGCTGATGTACGCTGGTTACCTCGAAAAGCTAAAGCCGTTTTTCAAAGGTAAGGAATACGACCCCAACGGTGAGGGTGTGTTGGAAACTCAGGAGGGTTGGAGCGCCGTCGAGGATGCGATCAAGTTCCTACGCTCGGCGAAACCGCTCAGCCCGCTAAACGCTTCGGAAGGTCTCAGGTTGGCCGCTCTTTCGCATGTGAAAGATCAAAGTTCCAGCGGCGCTACCGGACACAAAGGCGCTGACCGCACGATGGTCGAGGATCGCGTTAAGCCGTACGGAAGTTGGCAAGGCGGCATCGGCGAGAACCTGGGTTACGGGGAAGAGTCAGCGCGTGAGCGACTCCTCACCTGGTTAATTGATGACGGCTTTACGACTCGCGGACATCGCAATCGCTTAATGAGCGACGGTTACAAAGTCGCAGGGATCTCATGCGGTCCGCACCCCGAGTATAAGACAATGTGTGTGGTAACGCTGGCCGGCGGATTCATTGATAGGCGTGCGTCGCAACCCGCAGCGAATAATTCAGGAAGTGCAAAAGCCAGCACTAATACAACTCGCGCCACGAACAGCAATAGCTCGAAGACTGGAACCACAAAAAAACCACGCTGATCTAAGATTCAGTTTGGCTGGAAACAAGAAAGGCTTTCCGATCTGAAATCGGAAAGCCTTTTTGTTCATTGGTCGGGACGACTGGATTCGAACCAGCGACCTCACGCACCCCAAGCGTGCGCGCTACCAGGCTGCGCCACGTCCCGTCAAGCTATTTCAGTATGGACGCAAAATCCTCTTTGTCAAACGCGAAATCGGAAAGATCACTTCGCTTTACTGCGAAGCTTTTCGAGTTCGGCATCGCCTCTGTCGAGCATCTCGAGAACTTCCTGCAATTCAGCCGCAAGCTGCTTCAACGAAGCCGGTTGATCGTCGCTAGTCGTCGAAGCAGGAGCCGGTTTCGGTGACGAAAATTTTGCCGCGAGAGACGGCGGAGGTTGTAGGCTGCGCATTGGTGATTTTGTTTGCGTTGACGGTAAATTTTCGCGGCTCGATGCTTTGAGCTCGCTCGCCAATTTCTTTTTCGCTCCCGCGATTGTGTATTGCTCGTCGTAGAGCAATTCTTTGATCCGCAAAGCAATCTCGACGTCACGCCGCCGATACGTGCGTTGCCCCGCTCGATTTTTTTGCGGCGCGAGCATTGGAAACTCGGTCTCCCAATATCGCAGCACGTGCGCCTGAACTCCGGCGAGCTCGCAAACCTCTCCAATCTTAAAGAACAGCTTTTGGGGAATTGATGCAGCGGCCTGGCTCATATTGCGAACATGCTGGGAAAAGTCAGCGGCGTTGGCGACGGTCGTTCAGCAAGGCTAACGCGCGGCATGGTACTTTGCTGGGAATGCCGTGTCAACAGTTACATTTAGCGGCGCTGGCCTCAACTGCAAGATTAAACGTATCGTCTGAGGTGAGAAAGTTCAAGATCAAAATGAGCTGCGCTAGAGAAAAAGATGAAATCGCACACAAAGAGCGAGACTTGTCCAGGAGTTCTAAGGTGGTGGGCTGACGGACGTCATTGCCCTGTAGAATCTCATGGCAGCCTCGGCCGATCGCTTCCGTTGAACTCAACCCAAACAATTCTTCCGCCATCGTGTTCCAGGCGCTGATCAATCCCGACACATCGACGGCGAAGGCCGCGTCCGCTGTTCCTGCGACAAGCCTACGAATCTGTTTTGAGTCCATTGTGGTTAGGTGTACTAGCCAGATGAGCCAAACAGCCTATGAGAATGAACCAAACAGATTATTGGACTAAGGTGGAGGTTAGGTCAATAATGACACGGCCTGGTACTTTTGCGCTTCAAGCGTTTATCTGGAAAAGGACTGGGATACGAAAGTAAAAGTTCTACGCAGGCTCGTCGAATAAGAATAGCAAATCAAAAGAGCATTTGGAGTCTTATGATCAAGAAAAACCGAATATTTATCATCACTGTCATCAGTACTGCCCTATTTATTGGTTCGCTAGTCGCACTAGCCGGGCGCAGCAAAGACAACCAACAAAACCCACGTAAGGTTGATGACGCTTTGCTTGCAAAGCAGATCGACGATGAAGCAACTCCGGTCGTTGATTTGCAAAATCCTGACACTTCCGACCGAGTTGATAAGAATAGCAGGAGAATAAAGAACGCTCGGCATGACAATGACGGCGATGATAAGACACATCCCATTCCTAACGCCGGCGGTTTCGTTGCGGAGCCTGAATGGCGCTCCGGCTATTCCGACATCCCGGTCAGGACCAGCGATCTTATTGTCGAGGCCGTAGTATCCCAATCGCATGCGTTTCTCTCAAATGATAAGACAGGTATCTATTCAGAGTTCACTTTGCTTGTCTCAAAGCCCGCCAAGTTGACTACAGGGCTGGGCGTTAACCTCAACGATCGGATTGTAGGGGAGCGATTTGGCGGGAAAATCAAGTATCCCTCGGGTCAAATAGCTCGTTTTCGAAATGCGCGACAAGGGACACCGATTATTGGGAAGCGCTACCTCTTCTTTCTCGCCAAACTAGATCAGGATACATACAACATACTAACTGCATATGAAATACAAGGCGATACGGTCTCCCCTCTCGATGGCTCACGCCTGGAACCTGGAGGACGTCAGGGCGCCTCGATTTTCGATAAACACAACGGTGAGAACCTGGATTCCTTTATGGCCGAAGTCGATATGGCCATCAACGGCTCCCTGCCGCCCACGTCAACGGATGTCTCCGACAGTCAGCCTTCATTTTGTCAGTTACAAAAAGGAAGGGCTTACTATAATGCGCAAAGACATTGACGCCTCGCTCATGAAATCCGCCAATCTAAGATTATTAGTTGCACTGTTAGTTCTAGGAACATCTCTGGGATTATTGGCGGTCGCCGCCCGATCAGGTGGCAGCGGTAAGACTCAATCGACGGAAAGAGTAATCGAAAACAAGGTCCAGGATCATGTACCAATAAAGATCAAACTTAGAGCCGAGAAGGAAAAGAGAATCAAGGACTTGAATAACTCGGATTGGTATCGGGATTTTGAACTGGAGATTACTAATGTCTCTGACAAACCGATTTACTACCTCGACTTATGGCTAATCTATTCTGATGTCTTTGACCCTAATGGCCACAGTGTTGGCGCCGTCTTGCGCTATGGTCGACCGGATTTCACTGATTTCGATACTCGTCCCGTCCCGGAAGACGTACCTATTTTGCCGGGCGCAACGATTTCTCTTACTATCCCAGCATCAGATCAAAAAGGCTGGTTAGCACATAAACTGAGGGAAAAAAGGGTAGATCCCAAGCATCTTGAAATCAGCTTGACTCAATTGAGCTACGGCGACGGAACGGGTTATCGGGGTCGCGATGGCAGAAGTTATCCTTTTAAGAAAGATCAGTCTTCAAACGCGCCTTGCCGCGAACGCCCGAATGCGAATGACGGGAAAGAAACTGAGGCCCGTCTTAGTTTTCCTAGGTTGTCTCAAGCGTATTCATCAAGACAAAGACCGGCAGCATTGAAGGGGGCTGAAACATGAAATCCAAACAAGTCTTATACGTAAGATTAATACTAGCGTTTCTATTGGCAAGCATGGCGTTAGGGCTTCTAGTTGTTGGAGTCCACCCATCCGCCTTACGCCAACAAGGAAGAGAGGTTGATAACAACATACCGAAGCAAGTGCCGATAAAAGTGAAGCTCAAAAGTGAAAAAGAGTCCAAATTTAAGGATTTGAGTAATTCAAATTGGCTGGGTGACTTTGAGTTGGAAGTTACCAACGTCGGGGATAAACCGATTTATTTTTTAGAATTCTGGCTCATGCTTCCAGATCTTAAGAGTGAGAACGACAACCCAGTTGCCTTCTTGCTGCGATACGGGAGGGACGATTTCATTCACTACGAAACTCGCGCGAACATCGATGATGTACCAATCCGTGCGGGAGTAACTCATACTTTTGCCATTGCAGAGGAAAAGCAACGAGGGTGGCGTGAGCTTAAGCTTAGGAGAAATGCCGCGGATCCCTTAAGGGTAAGAATTAAATTTGTCCAGTTGAGTTTTGGGGACGGCACCGGTTTTAACAGTGCGGGAGAAAGCTATCCGTTTAAGAATGAGGAATCTTCGACTGCCTCCTGTCGAGAAGGTCCTGAGAAGACTGTCAAAAGCGCTGCGCGATTGAAGAAGCGAGATCGTGTTTCTGCTTTGCGAGCGCACTCGCTACTATCTAAGCCGGCAGCAATTGTGCCGGCTACTTTTTTTCTGGACTACACATTTTTCATCAGCCCTGAAATGTCAGTCCCCGACCTCAACTGTCCAGGCACCGATTGCATTTTCGCGAAGCCGGACACATATATTTGTGCCTGTAGCAGCGCAGCTCGTACTTACCAGATTGTTAGTTCTGGGGATCCGAACGGCCATTGTCAGTTAACAGAGCGGGCCGATTTCGAATGCGAAGGCTTGGGAGTTTGGTGCACACAATTCGACCTGATCGCATGCGCGTCGCCATCGCCATCTCCGAGTCCCTCGCCGAGCCCATCTCCTTCCCCAACTTGCAACCCGGCCACGAGACCCAACCCGACAAATTGTCAGTGCGCGCCAGACGGTCAAGGCGGCGTTGGCTGGGCATGTGGCGAAGGATGCGACGGCGAATATGCCGATCGCACCGTTTACCAATCCAACTATAATTGCCCACCAGATAAGTACAACGACGGCTCCGATTGTTGTCAGTGCACGTTGGTTCTGAGCTGCCAACCACCCACCTGCAACTGGGATACGCGGTTTTGCCGATGTGTCGACCAAGTGGGAAATCCCTGTGGCGGCGAATCATCTTGCGGGCCCACTGGATGTGCCCATGGTTATTTCAGTTTTGCTCTCTGCTGCTCTGATAATGGCTATAGTTGCTATGGTACTCCGGTCTTGATAGATATTGCCGGCGATGGCTTCGCCCTCACGGACGCCGTAGGGGGAGTTTCGTTCGACCTCAACAGCGACAGAGTGAAGGAAAAGATCGCATGGACAGTCGGCGGATCTGATGACGCATGGCTTGTCCTAGATCGTAATAGCAACCGCGTTATCGACAACGGGACCGAAATGTTTGGCAACTTTACTCCACAGCCCCAGCCGCCTCCTGGAGTAGAGCGAAATGGATTTCTTGCTTTGGCTGAGTATGACAAGCCAGCGAACGGCGGCAACGGCGATGGCGTGATCGACGATCGAGATACTGTTTTCTCAAGACTAAGACTCTGGCAAGACATCAATCACAATGGTGTTTCCGAGCCTGCGGAATTGCACACCTTGCCTGAGCTTGGAGTTGATTCAATTTCCCTCGATTACAAACTGTCGAAGCGGACTGATGAATACGGCAACCAGTTTCGTTATCGTGCAAAGGTTGCCGATGCGAAGCATCAGCATGTCGGTCGGTGGGCTTGGGATGTGATTCTGGTCAGGCAGCCGTGACTGTGAAGCCTAAGACACTGATTGTGCCACAGAGCATACGTAGCCTGGAATCCACCAAATACCTGTTGCCGAGAAACAGGATATCGACGGAGTAACTGCACACTAAACAATTAGGACGTCTGCCCTAAATAGATTCGGAGCAAATCACATTTATGAGACAAAACCGCCGTTTGTCTCATAAATCGACTGATAATCCGCCTTTTAAGGCAAAGCCCCGCTAACCAAGTTACGTTTGTCCTCGACGAAGGTTCGTCAGCTTCCGACGGGGGTTCGTCAGCTCCCGACGGGGTTTCGTCAGCTCCCGACGGGGTTTCGTCAGCTCCCGACAAAGGTTCGTCAGCTCCCGACGGGGTTTCGTCAGCTCCCGACGGGGTTTCGTCAGCTCCCGACGGGGTTTCGTCAGCTCCCGACGGGGTTTCGTCAGCTCCCGACGGGGTTTCGTCAGCTCTGGACGAAGGTCGATTGACTCGAGACTAAGGCGGATCCCCGCCGGACAACGGTATGTTGGCCTCCGATTAAGGTTCGCGAATGGACGCTGCAAATCGCGCAAGCTATAATCGCGCCTCTTCCGATCAACTCTCTTCAGTCCAGGAGGCCGCATCAACTTGTCAGCAACTGCCCGGGCTTCATTTCGTCTGGCAAAGCGCTTCGACGAAGTTGGCTTTTCCGACATCGTGCAAATTCGCAATCGCGTGATCGAGTTGCGCGCGCGCGGCGAGACTGTCTATCAGTTCGAAGGCGGCGAGCCTTATCGTCAGACACCTGATTACATCAAGCAGGCGATCAGTTCCGCGCTCGCTGAGAACAAGACTCGCTACGCGCCTTCATCGGGGATTTCAGAATTGCGGCACGCAATCGCCTACAAGCTTCAAGAGCGCAACCACATCGACGCGTCGTCCGAAAATGTGATCGTCGTCAACGGTGGAATGCAGGGACTGTTCGGAGCCTTCCAATCGATTGTCGATCCCGAAGACGACGTGCTGATCTTCTCGCCTTACTGGACTCCGATAAAAGATCTGGTTGCGCATTGCGGCGGGCGTTTTGTGCCCGTGCCAACGACCGAAGCGCGAGACAGCGGCGTTCGTGAAACACTTGCTCGCTACCTCACCAACCGCACGCGCGCGATCTATTTCAACACGCCGACCAATCCTTCAGGCGCCGTGTTCACTCGCGAAGAAACCGAAGCGGTCGCACAGTTCGCGATCGACCACGATCTGGTGGTAATCGCCGACGAAGCTTATGAAGACATCGTCTATGAAGGCGAGCACGTTTCGATCGCTTCCCTGCCGGGAATGTTCGAACGAACGATTACTTCTTTCACGCTTTCTAAATCCTACGCGATGACGGGTTGGCGCGTTGGATACGCCGTTGCGTCGGAGCCCTGGATGACCGGTCTCGCCAAGGCTGTGTTGTATTCTTCGAATGGCGTTTCGACGCCGACGCAGTGGGCTGCGCTCGCCGCCTTTACCACCGAATCAGATTTCCTGGAAACGTCGCGTGCCGCTTATCGTGAGCGGCGCGATTTGTTAGTGGCGGGTTTGAACGAACTCGGCTTGACCTGCACACCGCCCGCCGGCGCGTTCTATGTATTTCCTGATGTGAAGGGAATCGACAAGGACAGTCGCACGGCCGCCGAAGTCCTGCTTAATAGAGCGCAAGTTGCCACAGTGCCTGGCGTGGTCTTTGGTCCTCAAGGCGAAGGCCGCGTGCGTTTTTCGTTCTCCACGTCAATCGAGATGATCGAAGGCGGCCTTGAATCGATGCGTCGGAATCTGTGACGAGATCGCGACAAAGTCGCAGGGAACCAAAGAAAAAATTGAGACGGCCGTCGGATGAGCACCAATATTCACAGTTGAGACCACAACTCTCTTATCCGTGAAATCCGCGTTTATCTGTGGCAAATTCTCTTTCATTCTAGCGCGCGTGACCGTTTCTTCATGAACGAATTCGATTTCATCGATCAGCTTCGGCGCCAAACTCAATCACGCAAACATTCGACTCGTGTAATCAAGGGCATCGGCGACGATGCGTCGGTGATCGCTGAAGTTGGCAATCGGGATTTGATCGTCACCACCGATCTACTGGTCGAGGAAATCGACTTTATTCGCAACGCCACGCCGCCGGGCCTGCTCGGTCACAAAGCCCTAGCCGTTTCTTTGTCGGACATCGCGTCGATGGGCGCGCGGCCGTCCTGGTCTTTTCTTTCGATTGGCATGTCTCGCGAAACCTGGGATAACAAGTTCAAGGATGAATTCTTCGAAGGCTTCTTTGCGCTTGCCGATCAATTCGGAGTGACGCTCACCGGCGGCGACGTGTCAGAATCAAAGCAAGGCATCGTGATCGATTCGGTCGTCCTTGGCGAAGTTGCGTCGGGCGCGGCGATATTACGATCCGGCGCCCAGCCGGGCGATCAAATCTACCTGACGGGAACGCTCGGAGGCGCAGCCGCTGGGTTGAAGTTGATTGAGAAAGGCGCACAAATGAAGCAGGAGTCTGGAGTCGGGGGTCGGGAGTCAGAACCGAGCACTAGCCCGACTGTAAGGCAGGGCTTATCCGATCGAGTGACAGAGAAATCCGATGACGACTCAATTCAAACTCTCCTTCTGCGCCAGCTCCGCCCATCACCACGCGTCGGCTGGGGAATCGTGCTCGGTGAAGAGCGTCTCGCAACGGCTATGATCGATCTCAGCGATGGCCTCTCGTCCGATCTCTATCACTTGTGCAAAGAAAGCGACGTCGGCGCTTTGATCGATTCGGCTTCGATACCTCTCGATGAAGATGTGAGACATCTGTGCGGCCGGCGCGCGCTCGATCCGCTCGCCCTCGCGTTGCACGGCGGCGAAGACTTCGAACTCCTGTTCACGGTCGACCCGAAGAACGCTTCGCGCCTGCCGAAACTCGTCGACGGCGTCCCAATTTCCCGCATCGGCGAAATCACAGACGCGGGCATTATGAATATCACGGAGAAGAATCGAACCTGGAAACTTGAACCGCGAGGCTTTGAACACTTCAAAAATGAAGGCTGAACGAGCTTTGGCTTAGCCTTTTTCGCGAACCCGTTGGGCGAACCTCTTCGCTCGTATGGCGATGAGAGATCTCATTAAGGGAAAACAATAACCAACTGACGGGCCCCGATCCGCTACTGTGCCTGTAGTGAGCTCGTTCCAATTCATGAGAGTTGCCAACCTTCGACGCGAAACGATACCATAGCGACATTAGGAAGTTTTTCCCATGCAATCGATTGACGATCTCGCAAATGTGATCAGCGATCTTGAATCGTCAGAGCAGCAAGCTCTGTTGGATAAGGTCGCGCAACTGAATTTCCAAAAAGGCCTTCACGCTCTCTCAGAGAAGTATCGCACACGATTAGCTCTCGAGAATCAGTTGAACTCACCACCTGAGCGCGTATGGAGCGAACTCCACCGCATGCGTGAAGAAATCGCTGAGCATGACTATCCCGCGTACCGATTGAGCCCTCCCTCACGGTCGGACTTCTGACGAAAACGCTCTGTTTGACTCACCGAATTCCCTTCCCTAGACTCAGCCTCAATGTTGCGCATTCACAATACGTTGTCCGGTCAGCTCGAAGAATTTCGGCCAATGGTTGAAGGCGAAGCGAAGTTCTATTACTGCGGACCGACGGTTTGGGATTTTGGACACATTGGAAATTTTCGCTCGACGATTGCTGCCGATATCCTGCGTCGTTATCTGAAGTTCAAAGGGCTTCGCGTTACTTCCGTCATGAATCTCACCGACGTCGATGATCGAATTATCGCGAAGGCAGCCGGGGCAGGTAAGACGATCGATGAGTACACCGCGCGTTACATCAAAGCCTTTTGGGAAGATTTTGACGCGCTCGGCTGCGAGCGTCCCGACGTCGCGCCGCGCGCCACGCGCCATATCGCTGAGATGGCCGATCTGATTGAAAGACTCGAGCAAAAAAGCCACGCCTATCGATCTGATGATTCGATTTATTATCGAATCACCTCGTTTCCGGATTACGGCAAACTTTCGAAGATCAATTTCGCCGGTAACATCGCGGGCGGCAGCCAACGCGTCGACACCGACAAGTATGAAAAGGAAGACGCGCGCGATTTCGCTCTTTGGAAAGCACCGACGAAAGAGGATGAACCCAATTGGGAAACAAGCATCGGCCGCGGCCGTCCCGGCTGGCACATCGAATGTTCGGCGATGTCGATGAAGTATCTCGGCGAGACCTTTGACTTGCACCTCGGCGGAATCGATCTGGTTTTTCCGCATCACGAAAACGAAATTGCCCAAAGCGAAGGCGCCACCGGCAAGCGGTTCGCGCGCTATTGGTTTCACTTCGAACATCTGAAGGTCGAAGGCGAAACGATGTCGAAATCTAAGGGCAATTACTACACGTATCGCGATCTGATCGAGAAGGGATTCACCGCACCCGCGATTCGCTATTTTCTGTTGAGCGTGCCGCCGCGTAAGCAACTCAACTTCACCTTCGATGCGTTGCGCGGCGCCGAGAAGACTGTGGCGAGCTTGCGCGATTTTCGCGCCCGCGTTGAAGAAGCAAAAACCGAAGTTGGTCGCAACGAAAAGCTTTCTTCGGCAACGCAGCGAGCGCTACAGGATTTCGAAGCCGGCATGGACGACGATCTGAATACGTCGGTTGCGCTCGCCGCGGTTCACGATCTAACGCGCGAAGTTAATACCGCTTTGGCAAAAGGTGCGTTGCGATCTGACGACCAGGGCGAAGTGCTCGAAGCGATCAAAAGCTTCGACAGTGTGCTGAATGTATTCGGCGAATCTCGACGGCAAATGCTCGACGATGAAATTCAAAAGCTGATCGATGAGCGTCAGGAGGCTCGCCATCGCCGCGATTTCAAACGCGCGGACGAGATTCGCGACGAACTCGCCGAGCGCGACATCATTCTCGAAGACACGAAAGACGGCGTGCGCTGGAAACGAAAATGAGTTTCAGGTTTCAAGTTTCAGGTTTCAGGTTGCACTCCTGGATTGTGAAATCAATTTGGGAATTCTCGAACTTGAAAGCTGAAACTTGAAACCTGAAACATGCGAGTCTTAGTCACAGGCGGCAGCGGTTATCTCGGCACTCACGTCCGCCGGTTCTTTAGTGCCGAAGACCTGTCGCGGCGATCGCACCTCGACATTTTAAGTCCGCTCGATGCCGCGCGCGCCGGCGCCTACGAAGTCATAGTTCATCTCGCTGCTCATCTCAGCAAAGACCCTGCCGACGCCGAGCAGTGCTTTCGCACGAACGTCGAAGGCACGGTAAATCTGCTCCGTTCGGCAGAACCTAATTCGGTTTTCATTTTCGCTTCGACCAAAGACGTCTATGGCTCGCACGCGGATAATTTCGAGGAAGTGCCGGAGACTTGCGTCACTGACTATGCGAATCAATCCGCCTTGGAATGGTCTAAGCTGATCGCCGAAGAGTATGTTGAATACTACGCCGCGCAACGAAACTTTCGATCCTGCATCTTTCGTCTCTCGACCGTTTATGGGCGGTCTTCGGAAGGAAATCAGAACGGGTTCGTCACGCATTATGTCGAGTCGGTGAAGCGCGGCTGGCCGATTCGTTTGCCGCTCGAAGGCAAACCTGTGCGCGACATTTTGCACGTCGACGATTTCTCGCGCGCGTGTCGTGCCTTCGTCGATTCATCAGTCACACATGGTCTGTACAATCTTGGAGGCGGACGCCAGAATGCCTTGTCGCTGCGCGAAATCATCGACAAGGTCGGGGGGATGATTCAGTGCAATCCGGTGATCGATGAAGATGCGAAGCTGCCGGCGCCGGTGCCCCTGAATTACATTTCCGATCTCGCGCGCATCAAACACGAATTGAGTTGGCAACCGGAGATTGGCATCGAAGAAGGCTTGAAGAGTTTGATTTAGAACGTGGGGCAAAGTGTTCCGGCTCCAGCGGAGCCGGATATTTATAGTTGTGTTCGATAATTCAGGAATCCAGCTCCTTTAGGAGCACAATAGATTTCGCTTCTAAAGGAGCTCAACAAATTCGTCTCGATTCAAACTATAAATCTTTCGCGCCTAATGGCGTTTCGAAAATATCCTTGCAACGGATCGCATCACTTCAAATCAGACGCATCGTCGTCCGCGCGCCTACCTGGGTTGGCGACGCAGTTATGAGTATTCCCGCGTTGCGAGAGTTGCGTCGGCTGCTTCCTGACGCTCACATCTCCATCGTCGCACGGCCGGGCCCGGCTGACATTTTCATTGATGCCGATTTCATCGACCAAGTAATTATTAGTCAGCCCGGATTCTTTGCCTCCATTCGTCAACTCCGTGAAGGCGAGTTCGATCTCGCTGTCTTGTTTCAAAATGCCTTCGTTGCAGCGTTCACAGCTTTCGCATCGCAAATTCCCTTTCGCCTTGGGTACGAGACTGATCGTCGTGGCCCACTATTGACGACTGCTTTGCCCCTGCCATCGTGGAAGAACGAGCGACATGAAAGCTTCTACTACCTGAACATCATCGCTGAGTTAGAGCGACAACTCTTCGGATCATCGAACATTGCGGCTCAACCTCGATTTGATCTCGCTGTATCGAAAGATCGCGAGCAACGAGCGAAAGAACTGCTTCTTGAGAACGGAAGGTCGATTGATAAACCGCTGGCAGTCCTCTGCCCCGGATCAGTCAACAGCCGCGCCAAGCGCTGGCCCGCCGAAC
>Ga0209471_1001811_pt1 | contig 12505 bp, 8 predicted proteins | sample GraSoiAngelo_128_FD_185885 | JGI IMG/M metagenome (GOLD analysis project Ga0209471, IMG submission 185885) | Grasslands soil microbial communities from the Angelo Coastal Reserve, California, USA - 14_0927_12_20cm (SPAdes) (version 2) | ecosystem: Environmental > Terrestrial > Soil > Grasslands ...
GCGCTTCCCGCGCCAACCGGAATGCGCGCACCATAGGCGGACATATCATCGGTCACGACGGCGTAAATATTTTTGCCGTCATCGCTCCACCGAGGCTGTGAAACGCCGCGGTCAAGAGCCTCGCTCGACGCAACGCGCTGCGGCGGTGTGGAACCATCGGCTGCAACGATCGACAAATGCTCCATGCCGTACGCGCCGTATTTCTTTTCGTCGCCTTCGAGAAACGCGATCCACTTCCCGTCGGGACTCCATTCAGGCCGCGTGCGGCTGGCGCGATTGTCGGGTGTGGTCAGAAGCTTTTCCGCCGCGCCGGCAGTCGCGTCCGCGACATACAATTGGGCCGACGGATCGCGATCTGGATCGTCGGCATGATTAGTCATGAAAGCGATGCGGCTTCCGTCGGGAGACCAGGAGATAGACGACTCGTCCCATTTACTCTTCGTTAATCGATCGAGTTTCTTCGTCGCGATGTCGTAGAGATAGATATAAGTGTGCCGACCGGAGAGAAGATATCCCTGCACATCCTGTTTGTATCGATAGCGATCAATTACGATCGGTTTTGGCGGTTTTGGCGGAGTGCCGGGCGCGGGGGTAGCGCTTGGATCGGGAGCATCGGGATCAGGATCGCCAATCAACAGCGCGAGCCGTTTTGAATCGGGCGACCATTCAAAACCAGCAAGCCGTCCTTTCAACTCAGTGAGCTGATAAGCTTCGCCGCCGCTGCGATCCAGCAGCCAAACCTGATTGCCTCTTACGCCTGGCTTTCCCGAAGAGCGTGAAGAGGTGAACGCAAGATATTTTCCATCGGGACTCCAGCGCGGCGAACCTTCGCTATCGTTGCTGAAGGTGATTTGCCGATCATTCGTGCCATCGCACCTAACCATCCAGATGTGCGTGCTGCTCTTGTCTTCCTTTGCGTCGATGGTCGAGACGGTGTAAGCAACCCATTGTCCTTCCGGCGAAACTTGCGGATCCCCAACGTTACGAAATCGCGCAAGATCGTCGAGTTTAAGCGGGTGACGCGGCGTTTGTGCCGAAATAACCAGTGCGAACGCGCATACAATTAGCAGCAGCGACGAAAGTTTTTTCGTAATCATTCGTGAATCTCCTTACAAATTTTCACCATCGAGGACCGAGAGGAATTCGCCGATAAAGTTTTTGGGCGAGCGAGAGTTTACTGCGAACTAACTCGTTTGCATAGCCCCTGATTCGACCTGTTTTTCCGGCTCTGTAGCGCGCCAAGATGGAAACCAATCATCGCTTTCGCGGGACCGCCGCGATTGCAATTTGCGTTGCAGCATTACTCGCATTAGCACGGTGTTGTCAGATGTGACGACGGATTCAGGTCACTGTTTCGAAAGAGCCGAAAGAAGGATCCACTCGATTTATCGAAAGCACACTTTTTCGATTCGACTACTAATTAGAGCGAATTTAGCTTCGCTATTGCCTTTTTCGGTTTGACGAAATGAAACCTGATTGAGTACCGTGGCTTCGATTCAACCCCCGGAAAAAATAATCGTTACTGAATAGGACTCTTGAATATTACGACCAGTGTTGAGCAGACTCCGCGACCCAACGGCACGCGACGCTATCCGCGAACACTGCCACAGCCGGTACTGAACGTTCTCCGGCCATTGGTCGCCGTCCTCAGCCGGACACTTTGGCGAATCAGATGGAATGGCACCCAAAATATCCCGACCGACGGTGGCGTCATCATTGCTGCCAACCATCAAACCTACGTCGATCCGTTTTGGGTCGGAGCTGCGGTTAAGCGGCCGGTTCGATTCCTGGCATGGGATGCCGCGTTCAACTGGCCGATTGTCGGACTGTTGCTGAAGTTGTTTGGCGCATGGCCGTTGCAATTAGAAGGAAGCGATCCGGGTCCGATTCGACTTTCGTTGCGCTGGATTCGGCGGTCGCGGCAATCCCGACGGCTCGATGAAGAAATTCAAGGCCGGCGCGGTGCGGATGGCTTTGGAAGCCGGCGTGCCGATTCTGCCGGTTACGATCCGCGGCGGTGAAAGAGTTTGGCCCAACACCCGTCGCTTCCCCAGATTAGGGGTGCGCGTTGAAATTACTTATCACCCGATCTTTCACGTCGAGCAGTGCGAGAGCGAGGACACACGCGAATGCGCGCGTCGTGAAAGTGAGCGGCTGTCGGCGATCGTGCGATCATCTCTCTAAGGATGAGATACACACAGATAATACGGATAAGGATTTACTGTTTTATCTGTGTCAATCCGTGTTCATCTGTCGTTTGTTTCAAAGCGTTCAGTACCCGCATCATCTCGTCATGGACCAGCCCGTTGCTCGCCACAACCGGCGGCGAGTAAATATTGAGAGGCTCTCCGAAATAATTTGAAATTCGTCCGCCGGCCTCTTCAATGATTAATGCACCGGCCGCAACGTCCCACGGCTTTAATCCTTCTTCCCAAAATCCATCGAAACGTCCGGCCGCGACATACACCAGATCGAGAGCCGCCGCTCCATCGCGTCGCACGCCTTGCGCGGACATGATGAAGTTTGAGAAATGCCGCGCGAACTGACTTCGTTGGCGAACATCGTAAGGAAAACCGGTGCACACAAGCGCGCTTGCGAGACTTGGCGTCCGCGAGACATGAATGCGAAGGCCGTTGAGCGCCGCACCCTGGCCGCGTTCCGCGGTGAACATTTCGTCGCGCATCGGATCGTAAACTACGCCGATTTCCATACGACCTTTGTGTTCCAATCCGATCGAAACGCAGAAACATGGATAGCCGTGCGCGTAATTCGTGGTGCCATCGAGCGGATCGATGATCCAACGCCAGTCGCTTTCCTTTTCGCGATCGACGGGTTCGCTGGCGCCTGATTCTTCCGCGAGGATCGCGTGACGCGGATAATGACTCTTGATGCGATCGATGATCAGGCGTTCAGACGCAAGGTCGGATTCAGTGACCAGGTCGAGTTCGCTCTTGTTGGTTATTTCGAGTGCGCGGCCGAACCGCTCGGCGAGCACGCGACCGGCGTCACGCGCAGTTTGAATAGCAAAGTTGAGCAAAAGAAGTCCTCTTTGTCCTGCATTGTTCTTGATTAGTTTTTACCACAGAGGACGCAGAGTTACACAGAGACGGCTTGCTTGTGTAATTCGATTGTGCCGGATTTTAGGAAGGTCTTGAAGGGCGGCAATCGAATCATGAGCGTTCGTGGATCGGTAAAAGCAAAAAGCCGGAGTGTTGTGCTCCGGCTCTTAATCTAGTTTGGTGATTACTTAGGCGACATCGTCTTCCGACTTCGCCACTGACGCTTTACGACGCCGACGCGCGGCAGCAGCAAGTCCTGCTATGCCGGTACCGAGTAACAACATCGTGGCAGGTTCGGGCACCGGCTTAGTAGCCGCGCCAAACGAAAATCTTTCCGGCCCACCGTTGACGTTGCTCAAAGCTGCGGTCAGCCCCAGCCGCAGATTTGGATTCGCCGTCATCGCGGCTTGCAAGCGCGCGGCGGCGGCGCTGTCCAAACCGAATGCGAAGTCTGAGTTGGCGCCTTGTCCATGCTTGAATTGATCCAGCGTGATGGGAGTTTTGTTGACCAGGTCGGCGCTAAATACGGCGTTGCCGCTCTGGTCGTAAGCTGTCAGGACTAACGAGTCAATCGTGATCGGCGCTTTGTTTCCGCCGTTCGCTTCGTTGATATTCAACAACACGCGCAAATCGCTCGCGCGGCCAATGCCCAGGTCGGTCAACGACACAGTATGTTGATGCGGCCCCGCGCTGGTATCGCCGAACCAGACGTCTCCAGTTCCGTCGTAGCGCACGCCGCCGGCTTCGGTCGTGCTGTTACCGTGATGTTGAAGATTAAGCGCAGCCAACGGTGGAACGAGTTTTTGGATATCAGGGCTAATCAAAATGATTCCATCTGCGTAGGCGCGCCCACTTGAGCACGCGATCAACAGGAGAATCGCGCAGCCAATCGTTACCTTTTGAAACAACTTCATTTTTCGTTTCGCTCCTCGTATGCTGAGATCGTCAGTCAAGATATGGCGAAGACTTTTTTCCGCCTACTTCATCAAAAGGCGAAAAGCATGAAAGTTTCCAAAAGCAAATCGGCGCTAATTTCCGGAAATAAGCGGAATCGCCAGACGAAATCGAATTGACGGCCTGGATGCAGTTCGAACTGAGGGCGAACGACCATCTTGCGCAACCGGCGCGAATCATTCTTAGCTAGTTAACCTAAAGTGAAAATCTTGACTAGATTGGATCGCGGGCGTAGAGTGCGTCCACTATCCCAATTTGAGTCGAGACCGATATCTGACTCTTTGGGCCGCAGTTTTAATTCGTGCTGGTGAAGCGCTTTCTTGGGCGAGCTTCACTTAGGTCATTTCAATGCGAGCCGCAACACCATAATTGCAACTCACACGGAATCCCACACGACGTCCGCCCACTTCACAACGGAGGCCAACATAATGTGCGAACTACATCGAGCGATTTGTTTCATCGTCCCACCTCATATTCACGAAAACGTTACCCGCAACGGCAACGAAAAGCAGAAGGAGCGCGCTTATCAGGCATTGAACGTGTCGGCCCACATGCGCGGTCAACGCGAGATTCTGAACACTTTTGCGGTGCTGGCGACGACTCCAACGGGAACCAAGCGCCGCACGATTTACAATGCCCAAAATGGATTGACGCTACCGGGCAAATTGGTGCGCGGTGAGGGCGATCCGAAGAGCAACGATACGTCGATAAACGAAGCCTATGACGGCTCAGGCAAGACCTATGATTTTTACAACAAGGTATTTGGCCGCAACTCGATCGACGATCGCGGCTTGCGCCTCGATTCTTCAGTCCACTACCGGCGGAATTTCAACAATGCGTTCTGGAACGGCCAGCAGATGGTATACGGTGACGGCGATGGCCAAATCTTTCAGCGCTTCACAAAGATTATCGACGTGATTGGCCACGAGCTAACGCACGGCGTTACGCAATACGAAGCAGGGCTGGTCTATCAGGATCAACCCGGTGCACTGAACGAACATTTCTCGGACGTGTTTGGATCGTTGGTCAAGCAGTACGCGAAGACTCAGAAGGCGAAGCAGGCTGACTGGTTAATCGGTGAAGGCATTTTCACGCCCAATGTCCACGGCACCGCATTGCGTTCGATGAAGGCGCCCGGCACCGCTTACAACGATCCGGTGATTGGTAAAGATCCGCAGCCGGCACACATGAAGGACTTTGTGAACACGACTTCCGATTTTGGCGGCGTGCACATCAACTCGGGCATTCCGAACAAAGCTTTCTATGAATTGGCAATCGCCCTGGGCGGTAATGCCTGGGAAAAAGCTGGAAAGATTTGGTATCGTACGTTGCTTGACAAGGTGCAGCCGAACACGCAGTTCACACAGTGCGCGGCGATGACTTACGAAGTTGCCGGCACGCTCTACGGAACCGGCAGCGCCGAACAGAAAGCTGTGAAAGCTGCCTGGGCGGTTGTGGGTATTGCCGTGGGAACGACGCTCGCTGCGGCCGCGGCCGGTGGAAGACGGTAAATGCGAATTAGTTTTGAACGAACAGGTGGCTTTGGAAATGTTCCGCTGCGCGCGGAAATCGATACTGAACAACTGCCACCCGATCGTAAGCAGGAACTGGAGCGGCTGATCGAACAGGCTCGTCCTTTCGATCAGCCGCGCCAGAGCGCAACTGCGACGCCGGACGATTATCAATACGAAGTGAAGATTGAAGATTCGTCTGGAGCTAAGACCATCCGAACCACAGACTCAGCCGCGAAGGATGAGTTGAAGTTGTTGTTCGATGGGTTGGGAGAAGAAGCACTGCGCAAGCTGAGATCTTAGACTCGCCGAACCCTTAGCATCCGAACCCCGCCGCGCGCGTTAGACGAATCACCCGAACGGCTTGTCGATCGATGGGCTTTGCTCGGTGAAAAACTTTGCGCCCTTCTCGCTGATATACAGACAATCTTCGAGTCGAATTCCAAACTCACCATAAATCACAATCGTCGGCTCGTCGCTGAAACACATTCCGACCTGAATCGGAGTTTTGTTACCGCGCACAAAATTGGTCCATTCGTGTCCATCCAAGCCGATGCCGTGGCCGGTCCGATGCGGCAGGCCCGGAGTTTTGTAGTCGGGACCAAAACCCGCGTCGGTGATCACTTTGCGCGCGGCGGCATCGACTGATTCGCAAGGCGCGCCGATCTGCGCGGCGGCAAAGCCCGCATCCTGCGACTTCTTTTCCAGGTTCCAAATTTCCCTTTGACGGGCAGTCGGTTTGCCGAGAACGAATGTGCGCGTGATGTCTGATTGATAGCCTTCGACGCTGCACCCGCCGTCCATCAAAACCATGTCGCCTTCGTGCAGAATCTGCGGCGTGCTGCTCCCGTGCGGAAACGCGGTGTACTTTCCAAAGCTGCAAAAAATTCCGCCTTGCACGCCAAGTTTATTGAGCGCGGCGACGCAATTGCCGGCGAATTCTTCCTGCGGCATTTCGTCGCGCATCGTGGCCCACGTCGCCCGATATGCAATTAACAAAAGTTCGTTCGATTTCTGAAGCAAAGCGATCTCCGCAGGCGACTTATACATGCGACAGCCGGCGGTGATCGGAGTGGCGCTGACGAATTCGATTTTCGGCGCTTCCTGACGAATGCCGTCGTAAAGAAAGAAACGCACTCGCTCTTCAATGCCGATCTTTCCCGAGCGAATGCCGCGATCGCGAAAGATTTCAACCACGCGTCGATATGGACTCGCGTCTTCTTCCCAGGTTCGCACGTCGTTGCCGAATTTGATTAGTTCGCGCGCGCGTTCCTCTTCGAATTTCGGACACACCCAGGCGAGTTCGCCGCGCTGCGGAATCACCAGCGCGAACATGCGCTCGCTCGTGCTCCAGCGCATGCCGGTGAAGTAGAACATGCTCGAGCCCGGCTCGATGTAAATCGCGTCGATCTTCTGCTCACTCATCAAACGCTGCGCTTTGGCGATGCGAGCTTTGCGCTCGTCATCTGTGATCGGCGCCACGTCTTTCGTCATGACTGGCAAGCGCCTGATTAATTCCGGTACGTCTTGTCGTTGCTGAGTTGAATCAACATCGTCAGTGTGAGCAAAAGAAAAACGGTTGGCGAGCAAGGTCGCGCCGGCGACGCCGGCTGAAGCTTTCAGAAAATCTCGTCTGTCAGTGCACATGGGCCGAGATTGTAATCGAAGCCGATGAACGAAGCCACAGATTTACACAGACACACATCGATTGAATGCCGAACGCATAAAATCTTTTTCTCATCTGGGTCATCTGCGTTAATCTGTGGCTGACTATTTGGTTGGTTTGAACGGCCCTTGCCAAGTCCAGTATCAAAACTGCTCTGGATAGCGGCGTGTTTGCTTTTCAGTGGCAATGTTTCTGCCCAGCAGCCTCTGCGCTGGGGCGCCGATCCCAGCGGCGGCGCGCCTTACGTCTACAACGATCCGAATCATCCGGATCAATACATAGGTTACGAAAAAGAAATGGTCGATGCGCTGGCCGCGGCGATGGGCCGTAAGCCTGAGTTCGCGCCGTCGGATTGGGAGACGCTGGTCTCAGCTTTGCAGCGCAAGTCGTTCGACGTGATCGTCAACGGGCTCGAGCCAACTTCGGATCGGCAGAAGCAAATTCAATTCAGTAAGCCTTACTATATTTTTCAACTCGCGCTGACCGTGCGAAACGGCGAACAGCAAATTCATTCGCTTGCTGATTGCAAAAATCGTGTCGTGGGCACCTTGGGAAATACGGCCGCCTCGCGCTTGCTTCAAAAAGAAAACATCCCCATGCGCGCCTATGCCGAGCCGTTAACCGCATATCGCGATCTGGAATTGAAGCGCATCGACGCCGTGATCATGGACGTGCCGGCCGAAGTTTTTTATGTGAGCAAGAGCACGACTCTCAAGCGCGCGTGCGAGCCATTTTTTCGTGGAACTTACAATGTCGGTTTGCGCAAAGGCGATGACGCTTTGAAAACGGAAGTCGATGCGGCGATCGACAAAATCATCAACGATGGCTCGCTGGAAAAAATTCTGCGCAAGTGGGGACTGTGGAACGATGCGCAACTTGAATTGCAAAAGCCCGCGAAAGCCGGCGAGAAAAATGTCGATGTTGGTTACGACATAACGTCCGCGGCTTTTAACTGGCGTGAAGCGATCTGGCGTCTGACGCGCGCGGCATTCGTGACCGTGCTAATCGCATTCGGCTCGATGGTCATTGCGCTTGTTCTGGGCATGCCGCTGGCGATTGGTCAATGGAAAGGCCCGCGTCCGGTTCAATGGCTGTGCACGATCTATGTTGAGTTCTTTCGCGGCACACCGGTCCTGGTCCAACTCCTCTTTCTATATTTTGGGTTGCCGACGATTGGACTGGCGATGCCGGCCTGGCTGACGGCGCTGATCGGTTTGGGTTTGAATTACGCGGCATATGAATCGCAAGTTTATCGCGCTGCTCTCGAAGCGATTCCGCGCGGTCAATGGGAAGCATCTTACTTGCTTGGCATGGGCCCGGTGCTCGCCTTTCGTCGCATCATTCTCCCACAGGCTTTTCGCATCGCGCTGCCGCCAATGACTAACGATTTCGTTTCGCTCTTCAAAGACACTTCGACGGCGTATGCGATTTCGGTTTGGGAGTTGGCAACGGCTTACCGCGAGCTGGCCAACGCCTCGGGACAATTTCTGCTGTTGGGCGTCGCGGTATCGCTTTACTACCTGGCGATGAGTTTGCCGATGGCGCATCTGGCAAGAAGACTTGAAAGAAAATTGCAGAGACGAGAGGCAATTGAAGCTGTGGAAGCTGAGATTAATTGATCGATTGGTTCATTTGTTCATTGATTCATTGTGTCAATGAGCCAATGAGTCAATGAACAATCCGGATTATGATTCGCGCCACCGATCTAATCAAAAACGCCAACGGCGCGCGCATTCTGCGCGGCGTGTCGTTCGAGGTTGCGCCGCAGACGGTGCTGGGAATTATCGGCGCGTCGGGCAGCGGCAAGACGACGCTGCTGCGTTGCTTGAATGGTTTGGAACGAATCGACGGCGGCGCGATCGAATTCGATTCAATTCGTCTCGAAGCAAATCTTTCCGCGGCCGAATACTCGCGCCGAGTCAAAGGCCTGCGGAAGAAAGTCGGTACAGTCTTTCAGCATCTTTATCTGTTTCCGCATTTGACTGTTTTGGCAAATATCATCGAAGCGCCGACCCATGTGTTGCGGGTGCCGAAACAACAGGCGGAAAGCGAAGCTGTTGCACTGCTGGATTCCGTTGGGTTGAAAGAGAAGGCGCGTCGCTACCCCGAAACACTTTCCGGCGGAGAGCAGCAGCGCGTCGCGATCGCCCGCGCGCTGGCGATGCACCCGGCGCTTTTGATGTTTGACGAACCGACCAGCGCGCTTGATCCAAAACGCAGCGCCGGCCTTCGCTCACTCTTGCGAAGCACAGTCTCTCGCGGACACACGATGGTGATCGTTTCGCATTCGATCGGTTTTCTCGAAGGTCTCGCCGATCAATTGCTTTATATGGAAGGCGGTGAAGTTGTTGAGTCAGGCGCGGCCCATCAAATTCTGAACTCACCACGCGATCCACGCACGAAAGATTTCATCGAGCAGGCGAAATAAGCCCGATCGCGATCCTCTTCGGCTGTGCTAATCTTTTGCAGTCAAAAATATTTGTATGCCGCACAGTCTCGACCTGAAAAGTTGGCATCGCCGTGAATTATTTGAGTTCTTCCGCGGTTATGCCAATCCGTATTTCAACATCTGCACGCGGCTCGATATTACGCGGCTCATGGAAATCCTGCGCGACCGTCCCGGCGTGAGCAAATCTCTGGCTTATCATTATTTGCGCTACGCATCGCAAACGAAATCGAACCCTTCCGTTATCGTCTCAAAGATGACGAAGTGATTGTCCATGACGTTATCAACGGCGGCACGACGGTGCTGTTGCCTAACGAAACATTTACCTACGCGTATTTCAACTATCGCGAGAATTTTGACGAGTTCGTAACCGCGGCAGCAGAGGCAATAAACAGAGTTCGGTCTGAGGGCGCGCTGAAGCCGACGATGCGTTATGACTTGATTTATTTCACGACCCTGCCCTGGATATCGTTTACCAGCTTTGCACACGCGCGCACACCCGGACGCGGCGAATCAATTCCGAGAATTGCGTTTGGAAAGTTCTTCGATGAAAACGGCCGTACGCTGCTGCCAATTTCGGTCGAAGTTCATCACGCGTTAATGGATGGATTGCACGTGGGCCGTTTCATCATGCGAATGGAAGAAGAACTATCTCATCCTGAAAATTATGTCGGCAGCAAATAATTGACAGACCGCTAATCACAAAATTAAGATGCGCACGTTCGAACAATCTCCTCGCCTTGCTCCAGGAATCGAATGCCCTGGCTATCACGTATCACCCGACTTAACACGTCCGCAGACTAGGAGGAACCATGCAGAAAAAATTGTTCTTTTCTTTTGCCCGGCTAATCAAAGGAACTGCTGTTGGTGTGTTTGTCCTGCTTGCAGTAGCTTCAATAGGTTTCGCTCAAACTCAAAGTACCGCCGGCACGATTCAAGGCACGGTGACAGATGCCAACGGCGCGAGCGTGCCCGGCGCAAATGTTGAGATCAAGAACCTCGACACAAATGTGGCGACCACTTTGACGACGGATGAAAACGGACGCTTCGTCGCGCTCGCGCTCAGGCCGGGCAGCTATTCGGTCACCATTTCCAAACAGGGCTTCGCGACTACTGTTGTCGAGAAAACTGAACTAACAGTTGGCCAGGCTCTCAACCTGCCGATAACAGTGAAAGTGTCCGGCGTGGAAGAACGGGTGACTGTGAACGTGACGCCGACTGTCGACACGGTTAAGACAGAAGCAAGCACGACGATCAATGAAAAGTCGGTAAACACGACACCGATCCTCGGTCGAAAATTCGAAGACCTGCTGACTTTGACGCCCGGTGTAAGCGTCGTGCAGGGGCCCGACGGCGATGAGATTAACTTTGCCGGTCAGCGCGGCATCTTCAACAACGTCAGCTTCGATGGCGGCGATTACAACAACGGATTTTTTGGCGAGCAACTCGGAGGCCAGCGGGCCGCGATCGATATTCCACTCGATGCGGTGAAAGAGTTTCAGGTTGTGGCCACTGGAGCCGCGGCGGAGTTCGGCCGCACTGCCGGTGGGATCATCAACGTGATTTCAAAATCCGGAACGAACGACGTTCACGGCAGTCTCTTCTATTTTCAACGGCTCGAAGCGCTGACCGCGCACACGTCGGACGGAAAACCTCTGAAAGGTTTTCGCCGCGAGCAGTTCGGCGGGGCGGTAGGCGGCCCAATCAAGAAAGACAACGCGTTCTACTTTTTCTCGTTCGAAGGCGTGCGCGAAAAACTGCGACGCGATAACTTGAGTTCGGCGATCGGCACGCCGTGCGGCGTGGCCGCGCCGACGATCACTGCCAACGAAGCGCTCATCAACGGCAGCGACGACTGTGCGCGGCTGGCGCTGATTAATTTTTTCAAAGCCAACCGTAATCAGGACGAAGGTCTGCCGGTGTTGCACCAGATCAACAACAACGCGTTCCTGGCGAAAGTTGACTGGGACGTCACGCGCTCAAACAAGCTCGGCATCTCTTACAACTTCGACTATTCGAAGAACACAAACCAAACCTTTGACGTCGCGACTTATGGGAATTCCGCAAACGGAATCGAAGGTCCTTCGAAGATCAATAACTTCAACGTGAATTTGTTCAGCACGATCTCCAGCAATAAAGTGAACGAAGCTCACTTCTCGTACACGCGCGAAGTCAGGCCGCGTAGCGCCGTCACCTCGAATGTGCCGGCCGACACCGCGATGGGCTTTGCGACTACGTTTCGATTCGGCAATCCATTCTTTCTGCAACCGACCGTGGACGAACTGCTGTGGCGCACCGACGCAAAAGATAATTTCTCGATCATCGCCGGCAATCACAATGTGAAATTCGGCGGCGAGTGGTTGCACACGCTCAACGATCAGGTCTTTCGCGGTTTCTTCACTGGCCGATACATTTTCGACGGCGTCACTGGCTTCCTGAGGTACGCTTCACCGGCTGCGGCTGGCGGCTTCGGGCCGCGCGCTCTGGAGTGCCAGGCGGCGTCCGGTGCGATCACCTGGGTGACTTCGCCGACGACTTGTCCGGCAGGATCAAACGTGGTTGGCCCGCTGCTCCTTTATCTCCAGGACGGAACACCGACAGGAATCGCAGGCGTTCCGCCGCCGGGTAAATCCACCATCACAAATCAAGACTATGCACTGTTCGCTCAGGACAAGTGGATGATGCGACCGAACTTCACTCTGAACTATGGCCTGCGTTGGGAAGCGCAGATTTTCCCTGATCCGGTGATTCCACCAACGCGAACTGCGTATGGTCCCTTCCTGACCGATCCGCGATTTCCTTCGGACGGGACGCTGCACAATCAGACGAAGGAATTCCAACCGCGTCTGGGTTTCGCCTGGGACGTCGC
>Ga0209471_1001815_pt1 | contig 12485 bp, 10 predicted proteins | sample GraSoiAngelo_128_FD_185885 | JGI IMG/M metagenome (GOLD analysis project Ga0209471, IMG submission 185885) | Grasslands soil microbial communities from the Angelo Coastal Reserve, California, USA - 14_0927_12_20cm (SPAdes) (version 2) | ecosystem: Environmental > Terrestrial > Soil > Grasslands ...
GGATCGACGTTGTTGAGCCGCAGACGCCACCGGTCGCCGGCGCGGCGCGTCTGAATCACGACGAGACCGGACGAAAAGCGGCCGTACTCGACGGCGTACGGATTCGGCAACACCGCAATCGAATCGATCGCATCGTCGGGCAGCGACACCTGCGTCAGCCCGGTCGTCGGGTTGACAAGCGTGCTCGGTCCCAGCTGAACGCTGGCCTGGCTCGGCCGTCCGCCTTTGATGCTGACGCCTCCAGGAACTTCGATGATGCTCGCCAGGAGGCGAAGCGCCGCCTGAAAACCTCCGCCCGGCGCGTACTGGTCCAGTTCCTTGCCGCCGATGCTGTCGCTCGGCGCGAGTGTGCCTTCGTTGACGACCGTGGTCGAGGCCGCGACGACGTCGACCGTTTGTGAAATTCCTGTGATGGACAGATCGATGGAGGCCTCGGCCGGTTTTTCGGAAACGACGTCGACGCTCACCGCGGCCGTATCGAATCCGCTCAGCGTGGCGACGACGCGATCCGTGGTGTCCTTGACCACGACCGCGGCGCCCGGCAAACGGGCCGATCCATTCTGTGTCGTCACATGGCCCTGGACAATGCCGACACCGACGCCGACACTCGGCGTCTGCGCGGCAGCGAAGACCGGCGAAACGAGACACAGCAGGAAAGCGAGAAAGGACTTCGTCAACGAATCGGCGCCACTTTCAGGCGGGGGAACCGTCATTGTATCAGACGCCGCTGAGGCCGACCGCGACCCATGCGGCCACAGCCAAGAGCGCTCCCCCTGCAACATCCATGACGTAGTGATATCGGCCGACGACACAGGCGACGCCAATGCTGACGGCGAGAAGCCCGAACACCGCGCCGGCAAAGGGCAGGGCCGGGGCAACGGCGAGCGCGACCGCAAGCGATCCGGCGACGTGCCCACTCGGGAACGTGTTTGCACGAGTCGTGAGGTGCTGCACCATTTGCGATGCCGCGTGGTGAACGGCCGGATCGGTGAGCATCGGCTTCGGCTCGAGCGCCCAGGGCGGCCGCGTTTGAAACACGGTCAGCGGCGCGAATGCACCGAGCTCGGCCGTCAGCACCATCGTCCAGTAGCGATCGGCCCGCGAGGCGTGGCCGGCGAGCACGAGCGCCGCGAAACCCGCCGGCACGATCAAAAAGCACAGCATGTACACGATCTCGAGGTACGCGACGAAGGCGCGCGGCCACTGCGCGAACCGCGTCGCCGGATCGCCGAGCACGCGCCGGTCCCACGCGACGAGCCACGATTCGAGCCGCGGCGAAGGCGCGACGAAGAGCCATCCGGTGATGTAGTAGCCGACGAGGATGTACGCGGCGGGCAGCCAGTCACGGAGCGGCGAAGTCACATTCCCCGCGGCATTCCACACGAGCGCGACCATCGACAGCGACGCCGCCGCGACGCGCGCACGCCGCGCCATCGGCAGCCGCTGCATGATGGCGGCAACGGCGAGATAAAAAAAGTACGCGATCGCGATCGCCTCAGGTGGCCGCACCGCTGAACGATATCCTAGAATTCACGCGATGGCGTCGACCGAAGTCCGCGCCGTACGGGGCCGCGCGGAGTTTCACAGGTTCATCGATTACGCCTACGAGATCAACGCACGCGATCCTCACTGGATTCCGCCGCTGCGGATGTCGGAACGCGAGCGGCTCACGCCGAAGAAGAATCCGTTTTTCGCGCACGCGGACGTCGAGCTGCTGCTCGCCTGGCGCGGCCGCCAGATCGTTGGCCGCATCGCGGCGATTGACGATCGGCTGCACAACCAGACGCACGGCGACAACGTCGTGATGTTTGGCTTTTTCGAAGCGGAGGACGGCGAAGCCGCGCGGACGCTGCTCGAACGCGTCGAGGCGTGGGCGCGGACACGCGGCCGCGCGCACGTGCGCGGTCCGCTCAACCCGTCGCTCAACGAGAGCGCGGGATTGTTGATCGAGGGCTTCGACACCGATCCGATGCTGTTGATGCCGCACAATCCTCCCGCCTATGCCGACTTCATCGAGTCGGCGGGATACCGGAAGGCCAAGGATCTGTTCGCCTGGCTCTACGCGCTCGATCGGGAATTTCCGGCCGTCGCGGCGAAGCTGGCCCGACGGATGCGCGATCGTCTCGACCTCGCGTTGCGTCCGCTCAACTTGAAGGAATTTGCGAGCGAAGTCGCGCGGCTCCGGATTCTGTATCGCGAAGCCTGGGATCGCAACTGGGGCTTCGTGCCGCCGACCGAAGAGGAATTCGGACGCATCGCGCGTGAGATGAAGCCGATCTTCGATTCGCGGTGCGCGGTCTGCGCGGAGATCGACGGACGCATGGTGGCGTGCGCCATCGCCATCCCCGACATCAATCAGGCGCTCAGGAGCACGAACGGCCGTCTGAACGCGCGCACGCTCTGGCGACTCCTCCGCCGCAGCCGTCACATCGATCAGGCGCGCCTGCTCCTGCTCGGCGTCGCGGCGGAGTACCGGTCGCACGGCCTCTATCCGTTGATGCTGTTCGATCTGCACCGGCAGATGGCGCCGGCGTACCGCCGCGTCGAGTTCTCGTGGGTGCTCGAGGACAACCAGAACATCAACCGGCCCGCCGAAGAAGCCGGCGCGACACGGTACAAGACCTATCGGATTTATCAGAAGACGCTCGCCTGAAAGGCTCGCGCTACGATCGTCGCGTGCCAACCGTCGCGGTCACCGGCGCATCGGGGTTCATCGGCAGCAACCTCACAGCGCATCTGTCGGCGCGTGGACACGACGTTCGCGCCGTCCGCCGTCCGTTCGACCGGCCGGACCTGATCGAGACGCTTCGCGGCTGCGAGGTCGTGGTTCACCTCGCCGGCGTGGTGGCGGCCGCTCGCGACGATGAGTACGTCGCGGCGAACGTGACGGCGACGCGCGTCGTCGCCGAATCGACGCGCGCGGCGGGTGCGCGCCTCGAGCCTCGCCGCCGCCGGTCCCGCATCGCGTGCTGCGCCGCGCGTCGAGGACGACCCGCCCGCGCCGATGACGGCCTACGGCCGCAGCAAGCTCGCCGGCGAGCGGGCGATCGAGGGCGTGCGTGGTTTGCAGTGGACGATCCTCCGGCCCGGCGTCGTTTATGGACCGCGCGATCGCGCCGTTCTGGCGCTGTTCCGGATGGCGCGCGCCGGCATGCTGCCGCTGGTCGGCCGCGAGACCGCTGCGTACACGATGATTCACGTGGCCGACGTCGTCCGCGCGATCGAGGCCGCCGTCGATCGCGGCGACGCGTCGGGCGAGACGATGTTCGTCGGCCATCCCGAGCCGGTGAGCGCGCGCGCGCTCGTCGAGGGCGTGCGCGACGCGGCCGGCGGCGCGGCGACGATCGTCCGCGTTCCGCGGCCCCTCCTGTGGATCGCCGCGCGCGCGGGCGACGCCATCGGGGCGCTGCGCGGCAAACCGGTCGTGATCAATCGCCGCCGGTACGACGAGCTGAATACTGACGGGTTCGTCTGCCGCGTGGATCGGCTGCGCGACCGTCTCGGCATCGTCGCCGAGATCGCCTTGCGCGACGGCCTCGCGCAGACAGCGAACTGGTACCGTTCGAACGGTTGGTTGTAGAGGGACGCTCGCCTAAAAGGCTCGCGCTACCGTGTGCCCGCGCTGTAGCGCGAGGCTTTCAGCCGAGCGGGAGCGTGCCCGCGCGAAGATTTCCAGCGCGCGGTCGATTTGATCGGGTGTGTGCGCCGCCGAGCAGCTCGCACGCAGCACGCAATCGTCCTTCGGACATCCCGGCGGCACGATGAGGTTCACGTACAGACCCGCCGTGAGGAGACCCTGCCACAGCGCGATCGTCCGCTCCTCGTCTCCGATCAGAATCGGAACGATTGGCGATTCGCTTTCGCCGATCGCGTAGCCGACTTCGCGCAGGCCGCGGCGCAGCGCGCGGATGTTCGTCCACAGCCGCTCGCGCAGCTCGGGATGCTGCCGGATGACGCGGACCGCGGCCGCCACGCTCGCGACGTTGGACGGCGACCCTGACGCGGTGAAGACGTACGCGCGCGCCAGGAAGTGGAGCGCGCGCAATTCGGGATGGTCCGACACGCAGACGCCGCCGATGCCTGCGAGCGATTTCGAGAAGGTACCGACGATGAAATCGACGCGGTCGAGGACGCCCTGATCCTCGGCGCACCCGAGGCCTCTCGCGCCATACGTGCCGAGCGAATGCGCTTCGTCCACGAGCAGGTAGGCGCCGTTCGCGCTGCAGATGTTGGCGATGTCGAGGAGCGGCGCCACGTCGCCGCGAATGGAATACAACCCTTCGACGACGACGAGCCGGTTGCGCTCGCCCCGCGGCAGCCGCTCCAGCTTCCTGCGCAGGCTGTCGGCCGAATTGTGGCGGAACCCGATGACCTGCGATGCCGTCTGCCGCGTCGCGTCATAGATGCTGGCGTGGCTGTCGCTGTCGATGAGGATGACGTCACCCGCACCGCACAAGCCGCCGATCAGCGACAGGTTCGCCTGATAGCCGGTACTGAAGATGATGGCGTGGCGCTTGCCGAACCATTCGGCGAAGTCGCGCTCGAGCGCTTCGTGCAGCGCGAAGGTGCCGTTGGCCGTGCGCGATCCGGTCGTTCCGGTGCCGTAGTCGTCGAGGGCGCGGCGCGCCGCGTCGACGACGTCGGGATGCTTGGTCAGTCCGAGATAGTTGTTCGACCCGAACATCAGGGTCGGGCGTCCCTGCACGACGACCTCGCATGGACCGAGCACGCCCTCGATAACGGTCAGCCCGGGCGTCGCCGCCGCGTCCTCGAACATCGCGAGGCGCGATTCGATTGCACGGAGTTTGTGGAGCAGATCCATTTATGACGCCGTTTCCATCAGCTCGCCGCGCTCGTACCGCGCTTTGGTCGCCGCGCGCTGCACCTTGCCGCTCGTCGTGCGGCCGACTGTCCCGCTCGGCACGAGCGCCACCTCGTCGACGTACAAACCGAAGTCGTCGCTGATGCGCCGCCGAATCGCGTCGATCAGCACATCGGACGGAACGGTCCCGCTCGGCTCTGCCACGACGACGATGCGATCGGGCCCGCCGCGCTGCATCGTGCCGAACGCGACCACGCGTCCGCGGCGGACACCGGGCAGATCGTCGACGGCCCACTCGAGATCCTGCGGGTGGAATTTCCGGCCGTTGACGATGATGACGTCCTTGACGCGGCCGCAGACGAACAGCTCGCCGTTCGACAGGTAGCCGAGGTCGCCCGTGTACAGCCAGCCGTCGCGGATCGTCTGCCGCGTGAGCTCGGCGTCGTTATAGTAGCCCAGCATCACCGAGGGCCCTGCGAGCGCGATTTCACCAATCTGGCCGTCGGCGGCCGGCCGCCCCTCCTCGTCGACGATTCGCAACATGTGGCCAGGCAGCGGCGATCCACAGCTCACGAACGCGTCCTCGACGCGCGGCGCCCGATGGCGCGGCGGGAACGTCGCCGCGAGCACGTGCTCGGCGAGGCCGTAACACGGAAGAAAACTGGTCGCACGGAATCCGGCCGGCGCGAATTTCTCGGCGAAGGCGGCGAGCGTCGGCGGGTGAATCGGCTCGGCGCCGCAGCCGGCGACGCTCCAGCACGACAGATCGAGTCCCTCGAGATCCTTGTCCTTGACGCGCCGTACGCACAGGTCGTACGCGAAGTTGGGGGCGAAGCTGATCGTCGCGCGGTGACGCGAGATGGCTCGCAGCCATTCGCCGGGGCGCTTGACGAACACGTGCGGCGGCAGCAGCACGCCCCGGCGCGCCGAGAACAACGGGCCGAGCGCCATGCCGATCAGGCCCATGTCGTGATTGAGCGGCAGCCAGCTGACGCCGATGTCGGCGTCGGTCGTCGCGAGCCCCGCCGGTCCATTGATCGCGTCGACGTTCGCCGCCAGGTTGCGGTGGGAGAGCGCGACGCCTTTCGGGCGCGACGTCGATCCCGACGTGAACTGGACGAGGACGATGTCGTCGAGCGACGGCGGCGCCGCCGGTTCGGGCGCGTCGCCGTCGAAGTCTTCGCGAGCGAGCACGAGCGCCAGATCGGGACAGCTCGCGCGCGCGGCCTCGAACGATGGCGCGAGCGTTCTGGAGGTGACGACGACACGCGCGCTGCAGGCGCGCAGGATCCGCGCGGTCTGCTCCAGATACCGCGGCAGCTCGCCCATCGTCGAGGGCGGATACAGCGATGCGGGCACGACGCCCGCCATCGACGCGCCGAAGAGCGTCGTGAGGAACTGCTCGGCGTCGGCGAGGACGATCGCGACCAGGTCGCCGCGGCCGACGCGGGCGTCGCGAAGCGCGCGCGCGACCTGCCACGACAGGCGCTGCATGTCGGCGTACGAGCGGTACGTGCCGCTCGCGGCGTCGGGAGCGGCGCCTCCCCCGTCCGCCGAGAGGAACAGATAGCCGGCGTCAGCGCGCGCGGCCTTGGCAAGCGCCTCAGGCAACGTCCGCAATCGGGCCATCAGCTGTTCGAGCGCTCTTCGACGAGCTGCGCCACCTGCGCCACGACCTGGGCGACCGTGCGCGTCGCCGGCACATCGTTCAATGGAATGGAAATGTCGAAGCGATCCTCGAGCTCGGCAATCACTTCGAGCACCTGCAGCGAATCGAATCCGAGGTCGGCCACGAGGTCGCTAGCAAGCGTCGGTTCGATCGGCCGCCGGCTGACGTTCTTGAGTACGTCGATGACACCCTCTTCGATTTGGGCAGACGCGGGCTGCGACATCGCAATGATCAGGCGCCGGTGCTGAGAATAGCCTAGATCCGGCGCGAGACCAACGGCCGCGGCCCCTTTAAAAATCGTAAGTCATCGCGAAAAACGGGTGACCGCGGCCGCTCGACCGGCGTTCGCGCGAGGGACATGACGCGATAGGATAGGTGAGAACGATGCCCTACAGGAAAATGGTTTTCGTGGCGGCGGTCGCAATATGCGCGATGAGCGCCGTGGCGGCGCAAATCGATCCGCGGACGGCGCTCGTGGAGCGCGCGGCCTGGGAGGCGCTCGGCAAGGGACAGGCGCGCCAGGCCGCGTCCGCCTTTCGGGAAGCGATTGCGGCCGATCCGAAGAACGCGCGTCTCCATCTCGGCTCGGGCATCGCCGCGATGCTCGAACGGCGCGATCGGGACGCCAGCGACGCGTTCGAGACGGCGCTCGCGCTGGATCCGAAGCTGACCGAAGCGCGGGCTCGGCTCGGCGTCGTCCGGTATCGAATGGGCGACACGGCGGGCGCGATTCGAACGTACGAGACGCTCGTCGCCGACGTCCCGTCGGACGCCGACGCGCAGGCGACGCTCGACCGCTGGCGCCGCGAGCAGGATCTCCACGATCGCATGCAGAACGCGATCGGATCGCATTTCACCGTCTCGTTCGAAGGGCCCGCCGAAGCGGCGCTCGCGAAGCAGGCGCTCGAATCGCTCGACCGCGCGTACTGGAGGATCGGCGAGGAGCTCGGCACCTACCCGAGCGATCCGATTCGCGTCGTGCTCTACACCACCGAGCAGTTCCGCGACATCACGCGGTCGCCGACGTGGGTCGCCGGCGCGTACGACGGTACGATCCGCGTCCCGATGCTCGGCGCGATCGACAAAGCCGAGGAGCTCGATCGGGTTCTCGCGCACGAGTTCACGCACGCCGTCGTGCGCACGCTGGCCGCGCGCAACGTGCCGACGTGGCTCAACGAAGGGCTGGCCGCGGCGCTCGAGAGCAACGACCTGGAATGGGCGAACAAGCTGGCGGACAAGACGCGCGCCGTCCCGCTGCGCGCGCTGCAGAACGGCTTCGCGCGTTTCAACGGAGATCAGGCGGTGCTGGCGTACGCTGCGAGCGCCCGCGCGGTGCGGCGCCTGCTCGACGAGGCGGGCGGCTTCGCCGTCGCCAACCTGCTGCGCGATCTCGGCGAAGGCATCGGTCTGGACGCGGCGTTCCTCCATCGCTTCCAGCGTCCGTTCACCGATTTCCAGGCAGAGCTGGCGGAATCGTAACGTCAGCGCTCGCCTGAAAGGCTCGCGCTACAAACGTCGCAAGTGATGCGGTGACGTGTAGCTGGAGCCTTTCAGGCGAGCGTCCCTACTGATCGATCACCGTTTCCAGCAGCTGCGTGAGCGTATCGAGGCGGTACCGGCCATTGATCGGATTGTGATAGCCGACGGCGCGCTCCGCGGCCGCCAGCTGATCGTTGTCTTTCATCGGCTCGAACTGATGGCCCTCGTGCCACTCGTTGAACGAGTTGAGGTAGACGAGGAAGAAGCCGTGCTTGACGTTGACGAGCGAGGGGTCGGTCTGCAGGCCGATGGTCGTTCGAAACGACTCACGGATGCGCGCGGCGCTGGCCAGGGTGGCAAGCTCGCGATCGGCCGGCCGCGACCAGTCGTACGCGGCGCGCCCCGGCATGAAGTCGGGCGGCGAATAACACGAATTGGGATCGACCGTTCGCAGCAGCATGCCGTCGTACCCCGGGTTGACGTTGAACGAGAACAGGAGGTTCTCGTTCGAGAAGCTCTCCGCATGCCCCGCCCACGACTCCGGCTCCACGTAGTTGTCGTAGATTGCGATCCCGTCGAAGCCGCACGCCTTCGTGCGGCCGACGCTCAGCGAGTCGGCGAGCAGCGTGAGGCGATCGAAATCGCGCGCGAAGGTCTGGCGTAGCCTGTCGGTCTGCTGGCGCCAGACGCTGTCGGGCACGTAATCGGGGATGCCGCTCGTGACGCCGTGGCAGTCGGTCGACTGCGCCGGCAGAATCGTTCGAAACGATTTGAAGACGGGTCCGGACGCGCCGTCGGCGTGCTGCAGCAGGAGAAAAGTATCCCATCGCCGGCGGTCGCCGTATTCCCTGATCAAGTACTCGACGTCGGCCGCGTAGTTGTACGCGTGCCGATCGTTATACGGCTCGACGTGGAACGTGACCGCGATGTCGTGCGCCCGCATCACGTCCATCAGCGTCGGAACGATCTCGTTGACGTCGCTGTCGCGGCCCCACCAGCTCACGTTGATCGCGCGCGCGCCGGTCCCGGCGATCCACGCCGCGTGCTGCTCCATCACCGCGACGGATCGCGAATCGTACGCGCCGAGGCGCGGCATGTAGTTCGAGGCGAGATCGATTGGCGGCTTGCGGTCCCACTGGTCCCAGTGAAAGTACGGATTCGCGCGGTACCACGGGTAGTACTCGAAGATGAAGTGGCGCGCGAGATCGGCAAAGCGATCGGCGAGCGTCTGCGACGCGCGTCGCTGGGCCAGCAGTGCACGCGTCGACACGGCGCTGCCTACCGAGGCGACGGCGACGGACCTGAGGAATTCCCGGCGGTTCATCGTTTCCGATCATAATAGCGTCATGGTCCAGAAAACAGCCCTGCGATCGATCGCCGTCATCGCCGCCATTCTCCTCGTCGCGCCGCTCCACGCCGCGGCCAAGACGTTTGCGTGGAAGGCCAGCGGCAAGGGCGGCACGGTGTATCTCGTCGGGTCGGTGCACCTTCTCTCGCAGGATTTCTATCCGCTCAACCCCGCGCTCGAGGCCGCGTACAAGGACAGCGCGCTGCTCGTGGAGGAAGTCGATCTCGGCGAGATGAGCGCGCCGGAGCAGCAGTTCTCGCTCCTCTCGCGCGGCATGCTCCCCTCGTCGCAATCGCTCGACACGGTGCTGACGCCGCAGACGCTCGCGCTGCTGAACAAGAAGCTCGGCGACCTCGGGGCGCTCGCCGAACCGCTGAAGCGGTTCAAGCCGTGGATGGCGGCGCTGACGATCGAATCGCTCGAGTGGGTAAAGGCCGGCTTCGATCCGAACTTCGGCCTCGACAAGCATTTCTACGATCGCGCGAAGACCGACGGCAAGACGGTCGAGGGCTTCGAGACCGCCGACTTCCAGGTCTCGCTGTTCGATCAGATGCCGATGAAGGAGCAGGATCAGCTGCTCGCGTCGACGCTGAAGGACATCGACGCCGAGCAGGCGAACATGTCGAAGCTGATCGGCGCGTGGCGCAACGGCGACGCGCCGACCGTCGAGCAGATCGTCCTCGCCGACCTGAAAACCGAGTCAGCGCTGTATCAGCGCGTCCTCGTCGGCCGCAACAGGAACTGGATGCCGAAAATCGAAGCGCTGTTCGGCCGCAACGGCCGCGCCTTCATCGTCGTCGGCGCCGCCCACCTCGTGGGACCCGACGGACTCCTCTCGATGCTTCGCGCGAAGGGATATACGCTCGAACAACTCTGAACCGGGAATCGGGTAATCGGGTAATCGGGTAATTGGGTCATCGGGTAATTGGCAATCCAACAATCAATTACTCGATTACTCGATTACTCAATTACCCGATTATCCAATTATCCAATTATCCAATTCACGTGTCATTGACCGTTCGCGCGCGGGAAGTGCTTCTCGTACCACGCGATGCTGCGATCGATGCTGTCGACGACGTGCTTCGATTCGCGGATGCCGTGGCCTTCGCGCGGATAGCGCACCATCACCGCTTCGGTGCCGACGTCCTTCAGCGCGATGTAGAACTGCTCGGCCTCCGCAATCGGCACGTCGTTGTCGTTCTCGCCGTGCATCAGCAGCGTCGGCGTGTGCGCGTTCGCCACGTGGCGCAGCGCCGACCGCTGCAGCAGCGTGTCCATCAGGTTCCCCTGGTGCGGATACACGCCCCACTCCATCGCCTCGTACTGGTTGTAGTAGGTCATGTAGTTGTAGCTGATGATGTTGGTGATCGCGGCCGTGGGGATCGCAGCCTTGAAGATGTTCGTCTGCGTGATCAGCCACGTCGACAGCTGCCCGCCGTAGCTCGTCCCCTCGACGCCGAGCCGGTCGCGATCGATCCACGGATAGCGACGCAGCGCGGCGCTCACTCCGTAGAGGACGTCCTGCCCTTCGTTGCCGTTCTGATCCGCGAAGACAGCATCGGCGAACGCCTGACCGTAGCCGGTCGAGCCGCGATAGTTGACCATCAGCGTCGCCCAGCCGCGCGCGGCATATACCTGGTTCCTGAAGTTGAACGCCGGCCCCTGCTGCCCGTGAGGTCCGCCGTGGATGTTGACGATGAGCGGATATCGCCCCGCCGGCGTCACGTCGATCGGTTTGGTGAGAAACGCTTCGACCTCGAACCGATTGTCGTTCGACATGAACGTAAACGATTCCACCTCGGCGAGCTGTCTGGAACGCAGCACGGCGGCGTTCAGGTCGGTCATCCGGCGCGGCGCTGCCGATCCGACGCGGACGTACAGCTCCGCCTGATCGGACGGCGTCGCCAGCGCGTACGCCAGCGTGTTCTTCTGCATCGAGATCGATCCGACCGCGCCGCGCTCGCTGACGATCGGTTCCGGTTTGCCGCCGGCGATCGGGGCGCGATAGAGGCGCACGTCGCCCCGCTCCTGGACCGTGAACAGCAGCGCGGTCGAATCATCGGTCCATTCCGGCGCGCCCTGGCGGTTGTCGATCACCCCAATCTCCCTGCGGTTCGTGCCGTTGGCGTTCATCACCCACGCGTGCGTATCCTCCATGGTCGTTTCGCGATCGGTGAGGCCGCGCCTGGTCGCCTCGAACGCGACCATCGTGCCGTCGGGCGACCACCGCGGACGATACTCGTTGCTCTCCGTCGCCGTCAGGCGGCGGATCGATTTGTCCGACAGCTTCATCGCGTACACGTCGTAGTTGAAGAACTCGTCGTCGTCCGCGTCGCGGTTCGTCAGGAACAGCAGCTCCTGTCCGTTCGGCGACCAGTCGATCGAGTGCTCGTAGTGGTTGCCGTCGGTCAGCTGATCGATGCGGCCCGACGCCACGTCGACGACGAAGAGGTGCAGACGGCGGTTGTCGTTGAAATGCGTCAGCCCTTCGGCGGCGTCGGGTTTGTAGAGGTATCGCGTGATGACGATCGGATCGCCCGTTGCGTTGGCCGTTTCCGGTCCCGGCACCGACGACACGAACGCGATCCGTTTGCCGTCGGGCGACCACGCGATCGTGGCGCCGCTGCCGGGAAGTGGCGCGTTGGTTCCCGTCATCTCGGCGAGAAAGCGGGCGCCCGATCCGTCGGGACGCGAGACGACCAGTCCTGTCTTGTCGTCCACGCGGCCGCGATACACGAGCGACTGGCCGTCGGCGGACCACACGGGATTGCCCGACGAGTCGCGTTCGCCCCCAACCCGTACCGTCTTCCCGTCGGCCACCGTCATCACCCATAGCTGACCGTAAGGCCGTCCCGGTCCATCGTTGTTATCGACCGTATAGGCGACGCGCGATCCGTCGGGCGACACCGCAACGCTGGACACCGAGCGAAGCTTCAACAGGTCGCCGCTCTGCAATCGAGTCTGCGCAAGAACGGCAGATGAGCTGAGCGCGGCGGCCAGGACGACAAATGAAAGACGGGAAACGAACATCGGCACCTCCGGCGCGAGTATTCTACCGGTCAGGTTCAAGACTCGCCGCATCGTCGAAGCGCGTTCGAGTGTGGCGCTCGTGCGCGATGGCAGATCCGAGCCGCTGACGCTCGGCGACACGCCAACTTCAGCATGCG
>Ga0209471_1001816_pt1 | contig 12478 bp, 11 predicted proteins | sample GraSoiAngelo_128_FD_185885 | JGI IMG/M metagenome (GOLD analysis project Ga0209471, IMG submission 185885) | Grasslands soil microbial communities from the Angelo Coastal Reserve, California, USA - 14_0927_12_20cm (SPAdes) (version 2) | ecosystem: Environmental > Terrestrial > Soil > Grasslands ...
CGGGGCAGGCCGCGCGGAACACCATGACGATCGTCGGGCACGAGCCGGACTTGAGCCAGCTGGTGTGCGCGCTGCTCGCGGGCTCGAACGGGCCCTTCCTCGAGCTGCGCAAGGGCGCGGCCTGCCTACTCGAATTCCCCGGCGCGATCGGCAAAGGGGCGGCCACGCTCGACTGGTTCCTTGGTCCCAAACACCTCCGCCGCCTCGTGGACGATGAGTAAGCCCCCGGTCGACCTGCTCGCCCGCCCCGCCCCCGCCGCCGCGGCGCTGGTCGGCCTCGCCCTGCTGGACGACGCGCGTGTGGCGTGCGGCCGGCTGGCCGCCCTCGATGACGTCGAGGCGCTGCACGACTTTCGCGTGGCGCTGCGGCGGGTGCGCTCGGCGCTGCGCAGCTTTCGATCGGAGCTGGGCGATGCGGTACCAAAGAAGCTGCAGCGCCGGCTGCGCGACGTCACCCGTGCGACCGGCGCCGCGCGCGACGCCGAGGTGCAGCTCGGCTGGGTGCGGAGCCACCGCGCCGAGCTGGGACGGCGCCTGGCGCCCGGCCTGCCGTGGCTGCTCGCGCGGCTCGGGCAGCAGCAGGACCAGTCCTACGCCGACATCCGCCGCACGGTGCCCCCGGAGTTCCGCCAGCTCGAGCGCCGGGTGCGTCGTGGCCTGAGCGCCACGCTACTCGAGGCGGGCCCGGCCGCGTCGTCGTTCGCGGCCGCCATCAGCCCGCTGATCCGTGAGCACGTGGCCGAGCTCGAGCAGGAGCTCGCGGCCGCCCGCGCCGGCCCCGACGCGGACGCGATCCACGCCGCCCGCATCGCCGTGAAGCGGCTGCGCTACCTGCTCGAGCCCCTCGCCGGCGAGCAGCCGCTGCTCGCCCCTACGCTCGAGTCGCTGAAGCAGCTGCAGACGCTGCTCGGAGAGCTGCACGACCTTCAGGTCCTCGGGGCCGCGATGGGAGTCGCCGTCGCCGAAGCCGCAGCCGAGCGGGCGCGCCGTCTCCATGCGGTCGCGCTGCGGGGCGTTCGGTCCGCTCCGCGTGCACGCGGCCGGCGGCCGGGACCCCGGCCCGCCAGCGCCGGGCTGCTCGCCTTGGCCCGACTCGCCGGCCGAACTCGAGACGAGCTGTTTCGGCGTCTCGAGGCGGAGTGGTTCGGCGTCTCGCTCGCGGCACTCACGCAAGCGCTGCGTGCCTTCGCCGACGACATGGCGGCCGGCGTCGTGCCTCCACCCCCGCCCCTCCCCAAGTCCCGCGCCGCTCGCCGGGCGGCGTTACCGAGCCGTTACACTCGACCGGCTTCTCCGTGACGTGGTCGTGTTCGTTTCATCGTCGCTGCTTCGACACCACAGCGTAGCTTCCAACTCAATCCCCAAGGAGGGGAAACAGCCCATGCCGTTTTCCTATCGTCGGGCGCTCGGGATGACCGTAGCTGCCATCGCGACGAGCACCGCCGCACTCGCGGCGCAGGCCCCGCAGGCACCACCGGCACCCCAGGTGACCGTGGGCGGCGTCGTGTATGGCCAGTTCCTCTACCAGCTCAAGGACAGCTTGGGCCTTGGCCACCAGAACAACTTCTCCGTCCAGCGCGCCTACATCAACGTGATCGGCCGGTTCGCCGGTGGCGTCCAGACCCGCGTGACGGCGGACATCTTGCCAGCGCCTAGTGCGGTGAGCGCGACGCAGACGGTGGTCCGGCTTAAGTACGCGTACGCCGCGTGGACCCCGACCGGCAGCGCCCTCAGCTACAAACTCGGCCTGCTGCACACCCCGTGGCTCGATTGGGAAGAGGCGCTGTGGGACTACCGCATGCAGGGAACGATGGCGCTCGACCGCAATGGGTACGCCACCGCCGCCGACTTCGGCGCCGGGATCGACGGCAAGTGGAAAGACGATCAAGTGAACGGCCAGCTCACCGTGGTGAACGGTGAAGGCTATAGCGGTGGCACGGGAGACAAGCGCAAGGACGTGCAGGCGCGCGTCTCGGTCCGCCTGGCCACCACCGACGACAACAGCCGCGTCGGCGGTGTCCGCCTGACCGGCTACGCCGGCGTCGGCAAATACACCGGGGGAGGCGACCGCAACCGCTTCATCGGCATGCTGTCCTATCGGTCGAAGCAGTTCACTCTCGCCGGCGAGTTCGCGGCCACAAAGGACACGATCTCACCCGTCGGCGCCAGTCCGAACGCAACCGGCCGCGTCATCAGCGGATTCGGGGTCTATCACGTGCCGAACAGCGGTGTCGCGCTGATCGCCCGCGTCGATGTCGTCGATCCGAACACGAGTGTGAGCGGTGATCGGCTCACCCGAGGCATCGGTGGCGTGTCGTATCAGGTCTCGCCCAACCTGCGCGTGCTCGCCGACGTCGACCTCCTGTCATACGAAGGTACCCCGACGCCCGTGCAGGATGCCGTGCGGTCGCGGGGGCTCTTCCAGATGCAGTTCACGTTCTAAGCCCAAGGGGATACCGACCCATGAAGCACACGAAGCTTGCTCTGCTGGCCTCCGCCGCACTGGCGCTCGCCGCTCCCGCGGCCGCTCAGGTGAAGCTGAACGGCGCCGGCGCGACGTTTCCCAATATCATTTACCAAGACTGGATGCTGACCTACAACAAGGCCCATCCCGATGTGCAGCTGAACTACCAGTCGATCGGCTCGGGCGGCGGGATCCGCCAGTTCTCCGACGGCACGGTGGACTTCGGCGGCTCGGACGCGCCGATGAGCGACTCCGCCATCGCCGCGATCCAGGGCAACGTGCTCCACATCCCGACCGTGCTCGGCGCGATCGTGATCACCTACAGCGTGCCGGGAGTGAGCCAGCAGCTGAAGTTCACGCCCGACCTGATCGCGGACATCTTCCTCGGGAAGGTCACCAAGTGGAACGACGCCCGTCTCACGAGCGTCAACCCCGGCGCGTCGCTTCCGGCGACGGATATCGTGGTCGTGCACCGCTCCGACGGCTCGGGCACGAGCTACGGGTTCACCGACTACCTCTCGAAGGTGAGCTCGGACTGGGCACAGAAGGTCGGCAAGGGGACCTCGGTCAACTGGCCCGTGGGGCTGGGCGGCAAGGGCAACGAGGGCGTGGCGGCGACCGTGAACCAGACGCCTGGCGGCATCGGCTACGTGGAGCTCGCGTACGCCACCAGCAACAAGATGGCCTACGGCCAGGTGCGCAACTCGGCCGGGAAGTACATCACCCCCGCGCTCCCGTCGGTGACGGCGGCGCTCGCCGGCGCGTTGAAGACCCTGTCCCCGACCACCGACTTCCGGATCTCGATCACCAACCCGGACGGCGCCGATGCGTATCCGATCGCCACGATGACCTGGCTGTTGGTCCACAAGACCTACAGCGACCTCGCCAAGGCCAGGGCGCTGGTGCAGTTCATTTGGTGGGCCGAGACCGACGGACAGGCGCGCGCCAACGAGCTCGGCTACGCCGCTCTGCCGAGCCAGCTGCGGCCCTGGATAGAGACTCGCTTGAAGTCGATTTCGGTCGACGGCAAGCCCGTCTGGACGACGGCAGCGCGGTAACCCTCCTTCCGGCTGCCGTTCTCACCCCCCGCACGGCGGTATGCGCCTGCGGGGGGGCTTTTTTTGTGCCATGCCGCGCTGTTACAGGTCCGTGACAGACGCCGAATACGTTTCCGACCGTATGACGACACTGCCTATCCATCCCGCCACGACGCCGCACGCCGTCCCAGCTCCCGCCCCCACCCCTCAGTCGGAGTGGCGGACCCTGCGAGGGACGAACGTCGGCGACCGGCTGTACCGCGCCACCCTCACGGCGCTGGCGCTCGTCCTGCCGCTGCTGCTCGTCACCCTGCTCGCCGAACTGGTGGTTGGCGCGTGGCCCGCGATCAAGCGGTTCGGGCTGCCGTTCGTGTGGACATCGGTGTGGGATCCCGTAGCCGGCGTGTTCGGCGCCGCGCCCATGATCTTCGGGACGCTCGCCTCCTCGCTGCTGGCCTTGCTGATCGCGGTGCCGCTCGCCCTCGGCGTCGCGATCTACTTGACGGAGTTCTCGCCCAAGTGGCTCCGCCAGCCGATCGCCTTCCTGGTGGAGCTGCTCGCGGCGATCCCGAGCGTGGTGTACGGCCTGTGGGGGATCTTCGTGCTGATCCCGTTCCTGCGGAGCTACGTGGTACCGCCGCTGCGCGCGACGCTGGGCTGGACGCCATTGTTCGGCGGCGTGTTCTACGGCAACTCGCTACTCGCCGGCGGCATCATCCTCGCCATCATGATCGTCCCCTACATCGCCGCCGTGTCCCGGGAGGTGCTCCTCGCCGTCCCCGCCAGCCAACGCGAGGCCGCGCTCGGGATGGGGGCCACGCGGTGGGAGGCGGTGTGGACCGCCGTGGTGCCCTACGGCCGCGCCGGGCTGATCGGCGCCGTGATCCTCGGGCTCGGCCGTGCGCTCGGCGAGACGATGGCGGTCACGATGGTGATCGGCAATCGCCACGACATCAGCCTCTCCGTGCTGCAACCCGCCTACACGATGGCCGCCGCCATCGCCAACGAGTTCAGCGAAGCCGTCAGCGATCTCCACCTGGCGGCCATGTTCGAGGTGGGACTGGTGCTCTTCGTCGTCACGGTGATCGTGAACGCCTGCGCGCGCCTCTTGATCTGGCGCGTGGCCCGCGGCACGGCCGTGGGGAGCCGGGCCTTGTGAGCGGCCGCAGCCTGCGGCGCCACGTCACGAGCGGCCTGATGACGGGCCTCGTGGCGGTGCTGTCGTTCACGGCGGTGCTCGCGCTCGTGCTGATCCTCGGCGACCTGATCGCCAAGGGGGCGTCGTCGCTCAATTGGGACTTCTTCACCAAGAATCCCGTTCCCGCCGGCCAGTCCGGCGGCGGCGTGGCCAACGCGATCGTCGGCACGGGCATCATCGTCGGACTCGCGGCGCTGATCGGGTTGCCGATCGGCATCGGCACGGGGCTGTACCTCGCCGAGTACGGCTCCGGCCGCCTCGGCTGGATCGTGCGGTTCGTCGCCGATGTTCTGAACGGCACCCCGTCGATCGTGATCGGGATCTTCGCGTGGACCTGGCTGGTGCGTCCCATGGGGGGGTACTCGGCGCTCGCCGGCAGCGTGGCGCTCGCGGCGCTGATGATTCCCATGATCGCCCGCACAACCGAGGAGATGGTGCGGCTCGTGCCTCACTCGCTGCGCGAGGCCGCCTTGGCGCTCGGGTACCCCCGCTGGCGCACCTCGCTCCGCGTCGTGGCGCGGACCGCGCTCGCCGGGATCGTCACCGGCTGCCTGGTCGGCGTCGCCCGCATCGCCGGTGAGACGGCGCCGCTGCTCTTCACCGCGCTCGGCAACTTGAACTTCTCGACCAGCGTCACGCAGCCGATGCAGACCCTGCCGCATCAGATCTATGAGTACGCTTCGGGGCCGTTCGAGGAATGGCACCGCCTCGCGTGGGCCTCGGCCCTCGTGCTCATGAGCCTGGTGCTGCTGCTCGGCGTCACGGCCCGCTGGGCCATCCGGCAACGCCATGGCGCCGCCCGCTGACGCTCGGCTGCGGCTCGAGGCCGTGCGCCTCACGGCCCTGTACGGGCGCCGTGCGGTCGTGAAGGATGTCAGCATCCTCTTCCCGGCGCACACGGTGACGGCCGTGATCGGCCCGTCCGGCTGCGGCAAGAGCACCTTCCTGCGGTGCCTGAACCGGATGCATGAGCTGTCCGAGGGAGGCTGGGTCACCGGCCGCGTCCTGCTGGACGGCGCCGACGTCTACGACGACGCCGTCGACCCCGTGCAGCTGCGCCGCCGGATCGGGATGGTGTTTCAGCGCCCCACGCCATTCCCCACGATGTCGATCTACGACAACGTCGCAGCGGGGCTGCGCGTGAACGGGCACCGCGGCCGGCGCGCGCTGGACGACGTGGTCGAGCGGGCGCTCACCCAGGCGGCGTTATGGGACGAAGTGAAGGATCGGCTGCGGGCCAGCGCGCTCGCGCTGTCCGGGGGCCAGCAGCAACGCCTCTGCATCGCCCGGGCGCTCGCGCCCCAGCCGGAGGTGCTGCTCCTGGACGAGCCGACGGCGTCGCTCGATCCTGCCGGCACCCAGCGGATCGAAGAGCTGTGCCACGAGCTCAAGCGCCTGTACACCATCGTCATCGTTACCCACAATATGCAGCAGGCGGCGCGCGTGTCGGACTACACGGCGTTTTTCTACCTGGGCGATCTCGTCGAGGTCGGGCGCACCGATGAGCTGTTCACCCGGCCGAACGAGGAGCGGACGGAAGCGTACATCACCGGGAGGTTCGGATGAGCGTGGCGATGCCGCCCATGCAGGAAGAGCGCCCCCAGGCGCCGCGCGCCGCGGTACGGCCGACCCCGTTCGCGACGCCGATCCTCGACGTGCGCCGCTACAATTTCTGGTACGGGATCACGCAGGCGCTGTTCGATCTGAGCCTCACCGTGCCGCGCCAGGCCGTGACCGCGCTTATCGGCCCATCGGGGTGCGGCAAGAGCACCTTCTTGCGCTCGATTAACCGCCTGAACGAGCTCATCCCGCACACGCGTCACACCGGCGACATCCTGCTCGAAGGGGTCTCCGTGTTCTCCCGTGGGACCGACCCGGTGGCGCTGCGCCAGGTCGTCGGGATGGTGTTCCAGCAGCCGAACCCGTTCCCCAAGTCCATTTTTGACAACGTGGCCTACGGACCCCGGATCAATGCGCTCTGCGCGGAGCGCGACATGCCCGAGCGCGTCGAGCGCGCGCTGCGCCGAGCGGCGCTGTGGGACGAAGTCAAGGATCGCTTGCAGGCCCCCGGCACCAGCTTGTCGGGCGGGCAGCAACAGCGTTTGTGCATCGCCCGCGCGCTCGCCAACGAGCCCGAAGTGCTCCTCATGGACGAGCCGTGCTCGGCGCTCGATCCGGCCGCGACGCAGCGCATCGAGGAGCTCATGGTGGAGCTCAAACAGGCGTTTAGCATCGTGATCGTGACCCACAACATGCAGCAGGCGTCCCGCGTCTCGGACTACACGGGATTCTTCTACCTTGGTCGCATCATCGAGTTCGGGGACACGAAGCAGCTCTTCACGAGGCCGTCGGACGAGCGGACCGAGGCCTATATCACGGGGAGGTTCGGATGAACGGGATGCCCGACCAGGGTGGGCTGACCCCGGGGCGCGGCCCCGGGGTTCACCGCCACTTTCACGACGAGCTCTCGGAGCTCAAGTCGAAGCTCCTCAACATGTCGGCCGACGCCCAGGTGGCGCTCGGCACGGCGCTCGACGCCGTGCTCAAGCGCGACGGGACACTCGCGGCGCAGGTCATCGCGGGAGACGGCATGCTCGACAGCCTCGAGATAGAGATCGAGGAAACCGTCGTGGACCTGCTCGCCACGCAGCAGCCCATGGCCCGCGACCTCCGGCTGCTGCTCGCGGCGATGAAGATCGCCAACGACTTGGAGCGCGTGGGAGATCACGCGGTGAACATCGCGCAGTGCGCCGAACGCCTCCTCGCCGCGCACCTGGTCGCCCCGGAGCCGGAGCTCGTCGAGATGGCGCGGCAGGCGCGGGGCATGCTCTCGGGCGCCCTGGATGCATTCGTACGAGGCGACGCGGTACTGGGCCGGGACATCTGCCGCCGGGACGACTCGGTCGACGCGCTGAATCGGTCGGTCTTCCGGATCCTCCTCACGCACATGATGGAAGACCCCCACATCATCGGGGCCGCCATGGAGCTGTTCCTGGTGAGCCGTAATCTCGAGCGCGTGGCGGACCTCGCCACCAACATCGCCGAAGACGTGGTCTTCGTCGTGGAGGGGAAAACGATCAAACACCACGCGGAAGGATGACGACCCCGCCCCGCCGCCGCTCGAGGTATTCCCGATTCGCGAACAGTTTGATCAGCACGATGCCCGCGACGAACCCACCCACATGCGCCCACACGGCCACGCCTCCCTCTGTGCGCGAGACCGAGCCCACCGCTCCCATCAGGAGCTGCAGCACGAACCAGTAGCCGAGCATCACATAGGCCGGCAGCGCCACGGTCGTCACGAAGAACCCCAGCGTCACCAGCGTGTGCACGCGCACGCGCGGGTAGAGGAGGATGTAGGCGCCCATCACGCCGCTGATCGCCCCAGAGGCACCCACCATCGGCACGACCGAGTGCGGCGAGATCAGTACCTGCGTCGCGGCCGCCGCCACGCCGCTGAGCAGATAGAACAGGACGAAGCGCGCATGCCCCATCGAGTCCTCGATGTTGTTCCCGAACACCCACAGGAACCACATGTTGCCCAGCAGATGGAACCATCCGCCGTGCATGAACATCGAGGTGAGCACCGTCCACCAGTGAGGTTCGGCGGTCAGGACGCAGCGCAGGCCGGGTCCGAGCGGCACGGACGTCCCCGGTGGAGCCGAGCGCAACACCTCCGCCGGGATAAGGCCGAGCTGGCACACCGAGCGTGCCAGCGGCTCATCGGCACCCATCCCCTGGATGACCACCCACGCCAGCACGTTGAGCGCTATGACGCCGAGCGTTACGACCGGCGTGAGCTCGGTGGGGTTCTCGTCTTTGTAGGGAAACACGGTTGCTAAAGATAGCCTTCCCTCTGCCTTTTTGGCATCTTTCGGAGGCACGCTGATTGCTTGTGCGACGAGCCAGCCGGTCTGTGCATCACCCTCATGTTAAGGAGTGGTCGTCATGGCTGAGAAAATCATCGGGATCGACCTCGGGACCACCAACTCGGTGGTCGCAGTGATGGAGGGCGGCGATCCCGTCGTCATTCCCAACGCCGAAGGTGGGCGCGTCACGCCGTCCGTGGTCGGATTCACGAAAGATGGTGAGCGCCTCGTCGGTCAGGTGGCGAAGCGCCAGGCCGTGACCAACCCGCAGAATACCGTCTTTTCGATCAAGCGCTTCATGGGGCGGCGGATGAACGAAGTGGTGGAGGAAACGAAGCGCGTCCCCTACAAGGTCGTCGAGGGGCCGAACGGGCTTGCCTCGGTCGAGATCCAGGGGAAGCGCTACACGCCACCCGAGATCTCGGCGATGATCTTGCAGAAGATGAAGCAGACGGCGGAGGACTACCTCGGCCACAAGGTCGAGAAGGCCGTCATCACTGTCCCCGCGTACTTCAACGACTCGCAGCGCCAAGCCACCAAGGACGCCGGGAAGATTGCCGGCCTCGACGTGGTGCGGATCATCAACGAGCCGACGGCGTCTGCGCTGGCCTACGGCCTCGACAAGAAGAAGGAAGAGAAAGTCGCGGTCTACGATCTGGGCGGCGGCACGTACGACATCTCGGTGCTCGAGCTCGCGGAAGGCGTGTTCGAGGTGAAGTCGACCAACGGCGACACGCACCTGGGCGGCGACGATTTCGACGCCCGCATCATGGAATGGCTCGTGGCGGAGTTCAAGCGCGATCAGGGGATCGACCTGTCCAAGGACCCGATGGCCCTGCAGCGGCTCAAGGAAGCCGCGGAGAAAGCGAAGATGGAGCTGTCGACCGTGATGCAGACGGAGATCAATCTCCCGTTCATCACGGCGGACCAGTCCGGGCCCAAGCACCTGAACATCACGCTCACGCGGGCGAAGCTCGAGCAGCTCGTTGACGACCTGGTCAAGCGGACCCTCCCGCCGATGGAGCAGGCACTGAAGGACGCCGGGCTCAAGCCCTCGGAGATCGACGAGGTGATTCTCGTCGGCGGCCAGACCCGGATGCCCAAGGTCCAGGAGATCGTCAAGGGCTTCTTCGGCAAGGACCCCCACAAGGGCGTGAATCCCGACGAGGTCGTGGCGATCGGGGCCGCGATCCAGGGCGGCGTGCTGGCGGGCGAGGTGAAGGACGTCCTGCTGCTCGACGTGACGCCGCTGTCGCTGGGCATTGAAACCCTGGGCGGGGTCACCACCGTTCTTATTCCGCGGAACACGACGATCCCGACCAAGAAGTCGGAGATCTTCTCGACGGCGGAGGACAACCAGACCACGGTCGAGATCCACGTGCTGCAGGGCGAGCGCCAGATGGCGTTGGACAACCGCACCATCGGGAAGTTTCAGCTGACCGGGATTCCGCCTGCCCCGCGCGGCGTGCCGCAGATCGAGGTGACGTTCGACATCGACGCGAACGGCATCCTGCACGTGTCCGCCAAGGACAAGGCGACCGGCAAGGAGCAGAAGATCCGCATCGAGGCATCGTCCGGGATCGGTGACAAAGACATCGACAAGATGGTCAAGGATGCGGAAGCCCACGCGGCGGAGGACAAGCGGCGCCGTGAAGAGATCGAGCGGCGCAACCGCCTCGACACGATGGTGTACGAGGTGGAGAAGAATTCCAAAGAGTGGGTCGAGAAGCTCGACGCGTCGCTCAAGGCGCAGCTCGACAAGTCCATCGAAGGAGCGAAGCAAGCCCTCCGCTCGGGGAGCGCGGACGAGATCTCCCGGGCGCTGGACGAGCTGCAGCAGGCATATTCCGCGGCCGGCGCGTCCCTGTATGCCGCGCAGCGCGGCGCCGGGGCTCCCGGCGCGGAGCCGCCGCCCGGAGCCGGGCCGGCGGAGCCCGCGGCGGAGCAGAAGGACAACGTCGTGGACGCCGACTACGAGATCGTGGACGACGACAAGAAGAAATAAAGGAGACAAGCAATGGCAGTGCGTACGAGAGATTGGTTGAAGTTCGGGGCCCTGGTCGCCCTGGCCTTCGTTTTCGGGCTGGCGTTCGCGTCTACGCTCGACTTGCCCAAGCGGGGCGCCGCGGCGGACTTCGTTCCCGCGGCCCAGGCGGCGGGGACATCGTTCCAAATCCCAGCCGCCAAGCCCGCCGCCGACATCGGCAACGCGTTCGTCGCCGTGGCGGACCACGTCAAGCCGGCGGTCGTGTTCATCAAGTCACAGCACGTCGAGCGCGCGCAGGGCCAGAAGCTGCCGCCGGGGTTCGAGGACTTTTTCCCGCAGCGGCGCCGCCCGCAGGTCGAGCAGGGCTCGGGCTCGGGGTTCATCGTCTCGCCCGACGGTTACATCCTGACCAACAACCACGTGGTCGCGGGCGCGGACCGGGTGACCGTGAAGCTGTACGACAAGCGTGAGTTCACGGCCAAGGTCGTGGGGACCGACCCCAACACCGACGTCGCGGTGATCCGCATCGACGCCCGCAACCTGCCGACGGTCGGCTTCGGCAACTCCGACTCGACCCGCGTGGGGGAGTGGGCCCTCGCCGTCGGGAACCCGCTGGGCGAGGCGTTCGCGTTCACCGTGACCGCCGGCATCATCAGCGCAAAGGGGCGGCTGCTGCAGGGCCTCCCGCGGCCGAGCTACGGCATCCAGGACTTTATTCAAACCGACGCGGCCATCAATCCGGGCAACTCGGGCGGGCCGCTCGTCAACATCCAGGGTCAGGTCATCGGCATCAACTCGGCGATCGCGAGCGAGACCGGCTACTACTCGGGCTACGGCTTCGCGATTCCGATCAACCTGGCGCGCACGGTGATGGACCAGCTCGTGAAGACCGGCCACGTCGAGCGCGCCGTCATGGGGATCCGGATCGACGACGCGCGCCAGGAGGACGCCGAGGCCGTGGGTCTGAAGCAGATCCGCGGCGTGCTGGTCGAGAGCTTCGCTCCGGGGCAGTCACCCGCCAAAGACGCTGGGTTACAGCCGGGCGACGTGATCGTGGCGCTCGACGGGCAGCCGATCGACAACACCCCGCAGCTGCAGCAGAAGGTGGGCTTCAAACGGCCCGGTGAGAGCGTCGACGTGACGGTACAGCGGCAGGGCGGCGAAAAGAAGACGTTCACCGTGCGCTTGGCGCGCGCGCCGACCGATTCGGAGACCGAGGTGGCGTCGACTGGCCGTGTGAAGCCCAAGAGCGATGCGTCCGCCAAGGAGGAAGCGCTGGGCATCTCGGTCGAGCCGCTCTCACAGGACGACCGCCAGGATACCCGGCTCAGCGCGGTGTTCGCGCAAGCCGGGGGCGGCATGGTCGTCACCGAGGTATCGCCCGACGGGCCGGCGTACGGGCGGCTGTCCAGTGCGGACGACGGCGCTCCGGACATCATCGTCTCGGTGAACGGCACCCCGACGCGTACTCGGGCCGCGTTCCGCGAGGCGCTCCGTAAGGTCAAATCGGGCGACATCGTTACCCTGCAGGTCATGTCTCGCACCGGCGACCCATCGTCCAACGGCTGGTCGAGCCGGATCGTCCGGCTGCGGGTGCGCTGATCGTCAGGGCCGGCGCAGCAGCACCGCGCCGGTCACTACCTGCCAGAGCACGGGAAGTACGAAGGCCGCCTCGTCGGCCTTCGTGCTTTCCGGGAACGCGAGCGCCAGCGCCGCCGCGATCACACCACCGGCCACGGCGCCGGCCCCGAGGCGCCGCGGCAGCACCTTCCCGTTGATCACTGCCCAGCCGAACAGATAGGTCGAGATCCCGAGTGCAAACCCGGCGGTGCGCTGCGCCGCGAGGGCGAAGGGATGCAGCATGTCGTACAGAAACACCGCGTGCGTCGCGGTGAGACCGGGCTCGGCCGCGACGTAGCCCCG
>Ga0209471_1001817_pt1 | contig 12476 bp, 10 predicted proteins | sample GraSoiAngelo_128_FD_185885 | JGI IMG/M metagenome (GOLD analysis project Ga0209471, IMG submission 185885) | Grasslands soil microbial communities from the Angelo Coastal Reserve, California, USA - 14_0927_12_20cm (SPAdes) (version 2) | ecosystem: Environmental > Terrestrial > Soil > Grasslands ...
GCCGTTAATTTGGAAGTGGAGCTCCTTTAGGGGCGAAATGGTTGGTTCGTTTACACGCATACCGCTCCTAAGGAGCTCGCTGAATCTTGGAGGTAGCTTGTAGCTATAGACATTCGGCTCCTAACGAAGCCAAGCATCACCTTCGAACGCATCGGCCCCAGCCGCGCGCGTAAGTGTGGCGAGCCACACTGACGCGACCTTTCGCTTTCGAGTATCATCCGCTCAGCATGTCGATCCTAATCGCCGAAGACAACGTGGCCCAGCGTGCTTACCTGCGCGAGATACTCGAGCGCGATTTTCCTTCGCATCAACCGGTGATCGAAGCGTCCGATGGTGAAGAGACGGTCACACTCGCGCTGAAAAATAAACCCGAGGTCTGCATCCTCGACATTCAGATGCCCAAGCTTTCCGGCGTGAAAGCCGCGCGCGCGATCTGGCGCGACTTTCCCACGGCGCGAATCATTTTCTGGACGCAGTTTCCGCACGAGATTTACATCAACGAGATTCGCAAGATCGTAAAATCAGTCGATCCGCCACCGGCCTACGGTTTCATTCATAAGAACAATCCCGAGTCGCGCTTCCTGCGTTTCGTCGCCGCCGTTTTGGAAGACGGCGCCGACATGATCGATCCAGCTTTCAAGGACTCGTTCAAGCGTCCGCTCCTGACTGAGTTCGAAGCGGAAGCGCTTTACTATCTCGCGCTCGGTTTGTCGAATTGGGCCATCGCCCGCAAATGCAGCTTGAGTTTGCGCGGCGTCGAGAGCCGTCTGGCCACACTCTACGAAAAACTCTTCGTCTCAATACCCGAAGGCACCGAACACGAGGCTTACGAAAAGCTCGCCTACAACGTGCGCACGCGCGCGTTCTTTGAAGCGTTGCGGCGCGGCCTGCTGAACAATGATGAATTGGAGAAGGCGGCGGTAGATTTGGAGGGATGGCTGGACCGCGACCGGAAGAAGTTTATTGAAGAGCAGAAGCGGGAAGTGGGAAAAACAAAGCGATAGGCAATGTGAGAGTGAACGCGCATCAAAGCCCGAAGAGCGGAAATGAAATAGCCACGTCCGTCAGGGCGTGGTTTTCGCGTTTTGGGTTTTTCTATAAGCGCCGAAGGTGCGACATGCAATTCGGCTCTGCCGCAGGCGGTGAGGCTCGGCCTTACCGTCACGCGATCTTGAAATGGAAATCCATCGAGGCTGAGCCCCGACGCAAGAAATCCAAAACTATGCCGGTAAGTCGCAGGCTTACCGCAACGTGCTGCGGCGGAGCCGCTCTCCTCTTATCTTTAGTATTCTCGTCTAATGCAGGGGTACTGTCCCGCACTTTCTCGCAAAGTGAACAGCCGACGCCCCAGGCTGAACCTTCGCCAACGCCTGCGCCCTCGCCGTCTCCTTCGCCGACGCCGCCGCCGAATCTGCATCAATGGGGCGCGGTGACTTCGTTTCATGGCTTGCCGTCGGATCGAACGCACGCGATCGCGCAGACGGAATTTGGTGTGACCTGGTTTGCGACTGATGGAGGACTAGCGCGTTACGACGGCCGCCGCACGAACGCGATCAATGCTGAGGGTCTGCCCGCAGGTCGCGTGCTCGTGTTGAAGACAGATAATTCCGGCGCGCTTTGGATCGGCACGGATAATGGCGCGGCACGCATGGCGAACGGCAAGTTCGATCTCATTAAAGAAACTTCCGGCGTGGCTATCAACGCCATAATTTCATCAGAACGCGATCGCGTATTCATGGCCAGTGACAGCGGACAGGTTTTCGATTGTCAGGTGAAGCGCGATGCGAGTCGCGAGATGCGCGAGGGCGAAGGCACGCCAGGTTCCTTCAATGTTCGAACTCTGCTGAATCAGCCGTTGCAAAGCTCGGACAAGGATCATCCTGGACCATTAAAGATCACCAGCCTCGCAATGGTCGGAGCGAAGCTCTACGCCGGCACGCAGAGCCGCGGCCTTATCACGATCGAAAATGGTGAAGCGAAAGAAGTCGTCAGCAAGCCGCGCAGTTATTTCATAAACGCGTTGGCGACCGATGGCGAAGGCCATTTGTGGGCCGGCGCGCAGGCCCGCGGCGAAGAAAGTGGGTTGTTCGATAGCAGCGATCTACTGAAGCCGAACAAGGCAAACGTTCCCACCGGAGCGGTAACCGCAATCGTGCGCGGCCGCGGCGACGATTTATGGATCGCAACCGATGGCCGCGGCGCTTTTCATCTTGAAAATGGAAAACTGATCGAGAAGTTCACCTTCGAGGGCACCGGCGGCGCGCTGCGTTCCGATCACATCTCCGGCATCTTTGTGGACCTGGAAGAAGTTGTTTGGTTTGCTACCGACAAAGGCGTCTGCCGTTACGATCCGAACGCGATGCGAGCTGAGGCGGTCAGCGAAGAAGCTAACGGGAATTACGTAAGGGCGCTGTTACGAACTTCGCGCGGCCATTTGCTGGCGGGAACGAACGCTGGTCTGTATGTCAAAGACGGTTCTAAGAAGTGGGCCATGATTCCGGAAATCGGCAGGCGCATAGTTTACGCGTTAGCCGAAGACAATAACGGGCGCACTTTGATCGCTACGGCCAGCGGATTCTTTGCTTCTTCATCTGGTTTAGATTCAACGTTCACGCGGCTGCCTGCTTCATCCGACCAGGACAACATCCGCGCGATCGCAACTGTCGCTGGCGCAACTTACATCGCCACCTACGGCTATGGAGTCGAACGATTGCAAGGCTCGCAGCGCACGCTGGTTTGGCCCGAAGCAAGCGCCGACAATCACCTGCGCGAAATAACCAGTCTCGGTAAGGACGCAAACGATCGCTTGCTGATTGGCACCGCGACCGCCGGCGTTTTCTTTTTCGATGGCAACCAAACGACGATTGACAATGCGTTCGAAAAACTAAAAGGCGATGCCGTCTGGTCGATGCTCGCTGATGGATCAGAGGTGTGGATCGCTTCGGCGAAAGGGCTGTTTCTGTTTCGAGCAGGCGAGTTGAAGGACATCGCTCCGGGAGTTAACGCGCGCAGTTTGAGCATTGGCGCCGACAACGCTCACGCAAAGCAAGTCTGGTGCGCGACGGTAGGAAATGGCTTGATGAAGGTTGCACTCGACGATCAATTCGGCGTAGTCGTTTCGCGTTTCGACATCGAACAGGGTTTACCTTCACAGCGCGTGTTCGCAGTCTTGTCTGAAAGCTCGAAAGAAGGAATTGAAAACGTGATCGTCGGAACGAACCGCGGCGTCGTCCGCTATGAACCCGGACACGTTACGCCGACCGTTTTGCCCGCGCGCGTGATTGGCCAGCGCATTCATCAACAAAGCGAGCTGCAGCAACGCCTTCAGCTCGATTATCCGCAGAATAGTTTGTTGCTCGACGTCACGGCGATTAGCAGCCGCACGTTCCCTGAACAATTTCAATATGCGTTTGCGCTTTATGACAGCTCGGGAAAAATTATTCGCGAGAAGCTCGCTCATGATTCTCAGTTCACAATGGAGAAGCTCTCGCCCGGCACCTACAAAGTTGTTGCGCGCGCGTTCACAAAAGACCTCACGCCTGCCACGCCGCTCTCGTTTGAATTCAGTGTCGCGCGGGCGCCGTTTCCATGGACATCGACTGCCCTCGGCGTGTTGTTACTGCTGGCGTTGATTGCGTTGGGTTGGGGATATTTTCAGAACCGGCGAATTCATCGCACCAGCGCGGAACTCGCGGCCGCGAATCGCGAGTTGGCAAATGCGCGTTTGCAACTCGCAAATGAAACAGAAACAGAACGGCGGAGAATCGCGCGAGACTTACACGATCAAACTCTCGCTGATTTGCGAAACCTGGCGTTGCTGGTTGATCAACTTCCCATCAATCGCGATCCAAACGTGCGTCCCAATCGCGCGCCTTCCGCGCCGAGCACCTTGCGGCATGAGATCGAATCGATCTCCCAGGAAGTCCGGCGCATCTGCGAAGACTTGAGCCCCTCGGCTTTGGAAAATGTCGGCCTCTCTGCCGCCTTACAATTCGCTTTGTCGCACGCAGTCGAACACGCGTCGCTTGACTGCAAATTCGATTATGAATTCACTTGCGATGATGCGCTCGATGAAAAACTCAACCTGCCATCCAGCACTCAGATTCAAATCTATCGCATTGCCCAGGAGGCTTTGAGCAACGTCTGTCGTCACTCGGGCGCGAAGCACGTTAAGATGAGCGCGATACTTTCCGACGCCCATCAATTTGAATTACAGATTGAAGACGACGGCCGCGGATTCGACGAGGGGGAAGCGAAAAAGAGATCCGGCCGCGGCGTCGCTAACATTCGCGCGCGCGCCAGCATGATCGACGCCGACACTCAATGGATTAAGCGAAGCAGGGGCGGAACGCTTTTCAGGCTGGTTAAGTAATGACAAAGGAACTTCTTAATATTCATCCTGAAATTGAGTCGGCGTTGGCGGCAAACAAACCAGTCGTCGCGCTTGAGTCAACCGTGATCGCTCACGGCTTGCCACGGCCGCAAAATATCGAAACAGCACAGCGGCTCGAACAACTGGTGCGGCAACAGGGTGCCATTCCCGCAACGATCGCGGTGCTCGATGGCAAACTCTGCGTCGGACTGAATCAGCATCAGCTTGAACAGATCGCGAACGCGGAGGATATCAAGAAGTTAAGCACGCGCGATCTGCCAATCGCGATCGCGCGAAAATGGAAGGGAGCAACAACCGTTGCATCAACGATGTGGATTGCGCATCGCGCCGGCATTCAGGTGTTTGCGACCGGAGGAATCGGCGGCGTACATCGGGGGTCTCTGCCGGACATCTCAGCCGATCTGCCACAACTGGCCCAGACGCCAATGATTGTCGTCTGCTCAGGTGCGAAGATCGTTTTGGATCTGCCGGCGACGCGCGAGTGGCTGGAGACGCACAGCGTGACAGTCGTCGGTTATCAATGCGACGAGATGCCGGCGTTCTATTCACAAAAGAGCGGACTGCCGATCGATGCGCGCTGCGATTCACCTGATGCAGTCTTAGAGCTTTTCCGATCGCTGCGCGAACTCGGATTGCCGTCAGCTCTGCTCGTCACGGTGCCTGTTCCGATCGAAGCAGAGGTCGAAAGCTCAATTTTGAACAACGTACTGGAAGATGCTTTGGCGGAAGCGAAGCGGCAGAAAATCACCGGTCGCGGCGTGACGCCGTTCTTACTCGCGCGTATGTCTGAAGCGAGCGGAGGAACAACTTTGCGCGCGAACATCGCGTTGCTGGAAAATAACGCGCGCGTCGCGGGCCGGATTGCTAAAGCGCAGTCTAAGGCAAATTCTTAGTTGCGGTTGGGCTTCCTCCGCGTCCTTGTGGTTATTTGTTTTGCTGTTTGGTACTGGTTGCGTTTGGTTTGAAAATAAGCCAGTGCCGTAAAGTTTCGCGAAGTGCCGTGCTGTTTCTGAAACTTGAAAGTCGAAACTTGAAAATGTAGTATCGGTTTTCGCGTGGGGCAGTAGCTCAGTTTGGCAGAGCGCCGCGTTCGCAATGCGGAGGTCAGGGGTTCGATCCCCCTCTGCTCCACCAATAACACTCATCGTTTCAATGATTTACCAGTGCTGACTTTCGTTTCAGTGTAATGCGGAGGTCAGGGGGTTCGAGCCACGTTTGCTCTACCAAGGCCTTCAATACGCAGTTCTCAAGTTCTCTTTGACGTCGACTTTCCCTATTGTTTGGCCTGCGCCGAACTCTTCGCCAGCCGATTTCTCACGTCGATGATATGGTTCGACATTACCGAAAACGCGAGCTCCCCATCTCTCTTCTGGACTGCCTCAAAGACTTCCCGGTGTCGGTCTACGACGTGCTTGAGAACGTCGATCGATGGATGAAGATCCGTGATGACCTGCGATGCTACTTCGAGCATCGATTCCGAGAGCATTTCCAAAATGGGATTCCGCGCGGCGCGCGCGATCAATTTGTGGAATTTCAGATCGAAAGAACTAGGGGGCTCTCCACTCTCGACAGCGCCTGACATTTTTTCTATGACCTGCCCCATCTCTTCGAGGTCTGCCGGTTCGGCGCGCTGGGCCGCAAGCCGCGCCGCTTCCGGCTCGAAAATTAGGCGCGCTTCGACGATGTTATCCATCGTGACTTTGCGCAACTGTAAGAGCGTTTGGAAAGGACGACTTACCAAACGGTGATCGGGATCCGCGACAAAGACGCCGCCAGTGACACCCTTCTTGATGTAAATGACGCCGGTCTGCTCAAGCCCGCGCAATGCCTCGCGCACTGACGTGCGACTGGCGGCAAACTGTTCGGCTAGCGCGCGCTCGTTCGGCAAGCGATCGCCAATCTGAAACTTGCCACTCATGACGGCGTCCCTGATCTGGCGCAAGATCTCGTCTGAGATTCTTTGATTTTTTACCGGCTCAAACATTTCTTTTACTGCTTGTCTCCTTCGTTTCAGACGTAGCGCAAGCTGTTAGTTCGCCCGCTTATAAACTAACAGCTTGTGTTACATCGAACAGTCTCGCGCGATCCAATACCTGGTCGAGCTTCTTACAATCGTCGTCCACGAGTGGCGCCAACGGCAAACGCACTTCGGGTGTTTCCAACAAATTCAATCGCCACATCATGTACTTCACCGGAATGGGATTGGTGTCGAGAAAGATCGCTTGATTGAGTTCGAACAATTCAAAGTGCAACCTACGCGCTGCTATCAAGTCTCCTCGATCGACTGCCTGGCACATCGCGGCCACGCGCGCGGGCGCAAGATTTCCAACCGCGTTCATCAAACCCGCCGCGCCAATCACCAGCATTGGCAGACTCAGGGCCTCAAGACCACAGAAGATCCGAAACTCTGTTCCCAATAATGCCAGCGTTTCAGTGAGAAATTCGAAATCGTTAGCCGCGTGCTTCAAGCCGACAAGATTAGGAAGGCGCTCAGCGATTTTTGCGATTGTAGAGGGACTGACCGACACGGCTGTGCGACCCGGAATGTGATAGATCATCAACGGCAGAGCGGTGCGCTTTCCAATCTCGACGAAATATTCAATCAGACCGCGCTGCGGCGGCTTGATGTAATAAGGAGTTACCACCAACAGTGCATCAGCGCCTGCTTCCTCTGCCTTGACTGTGAGTTCGATTGTTTCAGCAAGCGATTGCGATCCAGTCGCCGCCACCACCGGAATGCGTTTCGCGACAGTTTGGACCGCGACTTGAACCAGATCACATCGTTCCTGAAGGGTCAGGCTGCTGGGTTCTGCGGTGGTGCCGTTGACGACCACGCCGTGCGAGCCTTCGCGCACTTGTCGCTCGATCAACTCGGCGTACTTGTCGAGATCGACTTTGCCATCGCGAAACGGCGTGACTACCGGAGTGTACGAGCCGCGCAGAAAGTTTGAGTTCAATGCAATCATTTGTTTGAACCGGCCTTGGCAACGTCGCGATTGGTCGAGAACCCACTGGACAATCCAAGTAACTTCGGCTCGCCTTGCAAGTCTTCGTGCCAAAGCAGTGAGCCCAACGCGAGATGCATCGGTTGATCCTGAATCGTCAGTTCGTAGACATCCTCATCTTTTGAAGCATGATTGTGAACGGCCCAACCCGGCGCGCTCAACATTAGATCTCCCGCTTCCCACTCATATCGCTTACCTTCGACCGTACTGTATCCGCGGCCGTGGAAATAATAATTCACTGCGGCAGAAACGTGACGATGTGGACGGTCGACGATATTCTTCGGCCGGATCGTGATGGTCGCAAAGAACGTGTGGGTCGTTCCGTTGGTGCGGCCAGTGGCCGGGTCATACATCAAATAAAGCCGCCGGCCGACATAGCTTTTACCCAAATCCCGAAGCTTATCCAGCTCCGCTCTAACCTTCTCCCACGGCCAATGCAGAGGTTTCACTTCGATATGATCGGGATTGATTAATTTTTCATACGGCATCAAGAACGCGCCGTTTTCATTCAATGGAAAAGTTCCGAACGGGCTGACCTTTGCTGGGTCGGTTGCCTCTTCGACTCGGGCCTGTTCGATTGTCGATGTCACTTCCGGATTTTCATCGAGGATATACACATTCAGTTTTTCCAGAAGCGGCGCGTTGCTGTAGCTAAGCCTCACTTGCAATTCGTTTGTATCGTTAAAGTGTTGGTAGACAGACCACGGTGGCGTGGTCCAGACATCGTAATGCTGGTAACCGATTCGCTCGCCGTTGATCTCGGTGTGGCCACCGCCGCGAATACAGAAATCTACGAGCGATGCATTGTGTCGAACGGGCTGGGTGCTCTCGCCGGGTTTGAGCACGCAAATCGAAACTGCGATTGTGTAAGCCAAACCGTCTCCAATCCCGGTTTGCGGATGCGCGACCCTTGATTCGCGCCTGCCATTTAGCGGTGGCGGAAGATTTGCCAACCGCTCAATCTCCGCATCGATGTCTTTCTTCTTGATCACGACCGGCGGAATTAGACGCGGCGGTTTGGTTACCGCCCCGGTGCGATCGACAAATCTAAATGATTCCATCTCGTTTTCCTTCTGGTGGCGCACAAACTGTTGATCTGCGGTCCGGTCCCTTGTTCAGGTCGCCGGCAAACTAAACAGTTTGCCCTGCCTCGCGGCGCAATCGCGGCGTGGCTTTCTCGGGATGAGCAAACTCACGGCCCAAGCCCTCAGCGTGCGCTTTTCGATAAAGCTCAATTCCTAACGCGAGATCCGAAATGCCCATACCCAGAGACTTGAATAGCGTTAGATCGTCGCTCATGCCACGCGACTCATCGCCCGCAACCAGATCAGCCAGCGAGCTTACGCGTTTCCATCCTTCCTGATCGGCGGCGCCGATGAAGTCCATCAATTCTCGCGAGAGCTTCTGTGCTTGCGGCACACTGTCAACTACGATTCGGTCACAACGTTCAAGCACATCGGGTGCAATCTCGGCGCGACTCGGAACGATGGCTCCGATCGCATTGATATGCGCGCCTTTCGCGATCATCTCAGCAGCAAGGATGGGCTCAGTTGCGCGCGTGGCGACCGTAATGATTGACGCGCCCGCGACCGCTTCCGCGATACTGGGAGCAGCGATTGTTTCTATCACGAATTCCTGCTTAACTCGCGCAGCAAATTGCTCGCGTCGCTCTGCATCGCGCCCAAAAACCCGTATGCGTTTGATCGGACGAACAGCCAGAACTGCGGCTATCTGAGTCAACGCCTGTTTCCCCGTGCCGATGATCGCAAAGTCATCGCCGTCCTTGGCGGCCAGCCGATCTGTGGCGACACCGGAAGTGCCGGCGGTGCGCAACTGTCCCAGAGCGAATGCTTCAATGATTGCCTTAAGCGATCCCGTCTCGCTATCAAACAAAATCAGTAGCGGCGTCGCTCCACCTTTGGTGTGAGCCCAGGTCTTGGTGCCGGCAAACTCCTCATTCGGAAATACGGCGCCGATGGCGTGCAGCGTCGCGCCATCACCCCAGGCGACGTGCGTCTTCACCATGTTCTTAGCGTCGCCTCGCGCCTCTTCTAGTAAGGCTTTTTCCAAAGCGGCGATCGCGTCGCCAATGTCCATCATGGCGACTACGTCGGCTTCGGAAATCCAGATTGGAGATGACACAGACATAATTTTGTGGCGCAAGCTGTCAGTTTGCGCTCTCGAGCGGTGACGTCACCGGCGGCTCGAGCGCGAGGCTGTTAGCAATCAAGGCATGCATAACGTAACGTCCAATCAACATCAACACGGCAACTGCATCTTCATAGCCGATCGCCTTGATCACTGATTCGAAATCCGCAGTCGTTTCATGGCCATCGCGATCGAGGACAGCAATACAAAAACGTTGCACCAGCAACTCTTCCGGTGAAAGCCTTGCGCGATCATTTGCTTCAAGCGAAAGAACTTCCCGCACCCATTGTTCACTCAAGCCAAGTTTGAGCGCGAGCCGCTCATGCTGAACGCGCTCGTAAGCATTTCTCATTTTTGCCGCGATAGTAAGTGCGACCAATTCCGTCAAATTGTCCGGCAAAGCGTCCTTGAGATCTTCGGTGAGCGAGTAAAACGACATCAGGGCGCGCGGTTGATGCCCGGTACACTGAAAGAACTCGCCCAGATAATTCAATCGCTCAACTTTTGGGCGCAGCAGTTCGGCAAGCTGCGGGTCTAGCTCCAAAAAAGAAAGTCGCGGAATCAGATCGCTCATTTCTGGTTCGTATCCAAAGCATCTGCGCTTGCATAGCCGGACATGGAATCTTTGCTCTTCTCCGTATGAATGCGATCGGCGTCAGCCTCTTCGGTCTTTTCATCTGATCGCATCGCGTCAGCGCCGGCATAACCTGACATCGGATCACGCAATCTGTCTAACCCGTGAGTCTCGCTAGTAGGAAACTTTCTCGACGAGAGAGCATCGGCGCTGGTATAGCCGGACATCGGATCCTGAAGTTCCTCCGTCGTCATATTCTCAGGGTTAATTGTATTCTCAGCAGAATTCTTGTCTGTCATATTCTTTCCACAATTTTTCGGCGTACCAATCTGTGAGGTAGAGTGCTTCAGTTTTTTAAATCACACCGTCGGCTTGAAGCCGCGCAATCTCGGATTCATCAAGCCCTAGCTCCGCGCCGTAGACTTCCGCGTTGTGCTCGCCGACACGTGGCGCGGCGCGTCTGATTTGTAATCGTTGTCCATTAATCACAGCAAAGCCTCCGGGATATTTCAAAGTCTTGCCCGATCCCCCATCCGCGACATCCTGCCAAAAGTTTCGCGCCTGGAGTTGCGGGTTGCGATCGATGTCTGCGACGGTAGCCACCGGATAGCCAAGCATCTGGCGCTTGATTGCGCCTTCAAAAAACTCGTCTTTGGTTACCGCGGCGAAAAAGTCGGCGATGGGAGCTTCGAGTCGATCCACTTCGTCTTGCGTGATGCTCGTTACTGCGAATCTGTCCCAGTTGATCTGGTTCAGTCCTTCGGACGCCAGTCCTTTTTCGGTCATCCAGGCCACCAGTTGCTGATTCGTATGACGGCCCGCCGCGCCGCCGTAGATGATGAAATTGATCCAGCCGTCTTTGCACGGCCACATCACGCGCATCTTCGCTCCCAGAACACTGCGGCCGGTCACGAACACGCCGGCACGCTCGGGATTCACGCGATTCAAATCCCAGAATGCCGGTGCATGGGCCAACGCTGACATCACCGCGACCTGTGCGGAAACGTCCACCTGCTGGCCGAGGCCGGTCGTAGATCTGTAAGCCAGAGCCGTCAACGCGCCCATCGCTGCTTCAGCGCCAACCCACATGGGCGCCTGCGGCACGGACACGCGCATCGGTTCGCCGTCTTTTTCGCCCGCCAGAGACATGGCGCCGCTCAGCGCCATGATTTCCAGATCCGAACCTTGTAGATCTTTATAAGGACCTTCCTCGCCAAACGGCGAGATCGAAACCAAAATCACCGCTGGGTTTTCGCGACTCAATTTGTCGTAAGAAAGCCCCAACTCTGCGCGCGAGCCTGGCGAAAAAGTTTCAATGATGAAATCCGATTCCACCGCGAGTCTATAAAAGAGTTCGCGCCCTTTGTCATCTTCCAGATTTAGGGTGATGCCGCGCTTGTTATTATTATAGGCGAGCCACGAGAGACTCTGATAACAACCGTTTCCGTTGTTTAAGAATGGCGGCTGTCTTCGCGAAGGATCACCACCTGGCCGCTCGACTTTTATGACATCTGCGCCGAGGTCACCGAAGATTTTCCCGGTCAGGAAACCCAGCGGTCCCGTGAGATCAAGAACGCGATATGGAGTCAGTAATGACATGACTGAGTTTGTTCGCAGCGAAGTTTTGAGACCGTGTTCTTTTCGTTCCGTTAGGAACGAAATGTTATGGCAACGTCAGGGTCACTTTGATTTCCAGCCCCTTTAGGGGCGACATGTTTTTATGGCGCTCCTATGGAGCTTTTGATCTTATGAAAGATGCTGTTCTATAGACATTCGGCTCCTACGGAGCCAACTGCACTTCGCATGCGCGTACTTGCGTTTCCGAAGTCCAAAATTTCTAGCGCCCTGTTCTCGCCAGCACCTCAACCCAACCGTGCATCCGCTCTTTGGCGCGATCCAGTTCCGACTGCGAGAAGAACTTCAACGGATCAACTTTGTCGATTGGGTAGACGGGGCGATGGAAATCCTGCTCGTAACCGTACGGCACGGTCGCATCGATTCCCATGCCGCCTTCGAACCGAGTGTTCGACGCGGTCCATTCCTTCTCGCCCGCGGTCATGCGTTCCTGCGGTTGAAAAGTCTGACCAATGCCTCCCGGCAGCGGATTGATAATGTCCGTGTGCGGATTGACGCGCGTCGTCAGCGACCAGATGATGTCGTCCATGCTGTAGATATCGATGTCCGGACTCTCAGCGATAGCCAGACGCATGCCCTGGTTGCAGGCAAGAATCGCCGCGAGAAAATTTCGCTGCCAACCTTCTTCGATCTTGTTGCGCTTCTTTACCTGAATGATGCAACCGCCCCAGTCGGTCATGGGGTAAGGAATGTGCACGTCCTGAATAATTCCCGGCTGTAG
>Ga0209471_1001818_pt1 | contig 12475 bp, 9 predicted proteins | sample GraSoiAngelo_128_FD_185885 | JGI IMG/M metagenome (GOLD analysis project Ga0209471, IMG submission 185885) | Grasslands soil microbial communities from the Angelo Coastal Reserve, California, USA - 14_0927_12_20cm (SPAdes) (version 2) | ecosystem: Environmental > Terrestrial > Soil > Grasslands ...
CGGATTGCGGCCTGGTCCGCGGCCGTATCCGGTGGCGACGTCCTGGCACAAGCCGCCAGCGCAGCGAAGCTCGCCATGACGACTGCTAGCTTTCCGAGATTGTTCATCGAATCTCCCCTTGGTGTAAAAAACGGATCGGTTCAACAGCCGCAATCTCCGCCTGCACGGCGGCGCGCTGAAACTGCGGCCAGTCATACATCCCCCACCGTCGATTGTGGTTCGTTGTGCGGCGCCCGATGGGCTTCGTCTTGCACCGCAATTTCGATGCGCCGCCGAAGCCTGTTGAGCGACTGACAGAGTCACACTACGCCTTGCGGGACTGGCTGTGCACGCCTATCCGCACATTCCGATAGGCCGATGCCGCGATCCGCTCCGCTGGCGACAATTGGAATTACCGGCGCGGATGCTGCAGCCGCACACGCGCGAGCACGCATCGAGATCGAGAGCGCTCGGGGCGCGCACCGGGCGGCGCCCCTCGCAGCTCTGCCGCCAAGCTACAGCTGAAGGGCCGGGTCTGCCGCACGGCCTGCGTTCCACACGTTCCAGCAGCTGAACGGGTGGGTCTGACGCGTCGCCTGCGTGCAACATGTTCCAATAATCGTGGGTGCTGGGGGCTTTTACTTATCTCGCGGCGCGAATGCATCCATTGCGCAGCGGCCAAGACTTAGACATAAGAAGCGTGATTGGTCGCAAGTGGTGGGGGAAACGGATGCCCGTGCATGCGTATTTGCATTCCCGGCTGATGGAAGAGTCCGAGGCGCGGGTCGAGATGGCGGCGCATTTCGACTCGCCGGCTGACATGTTCGTTGCCAGCCGCATACTACTGCTCGGCGCCGCGCTGCTCGTTCTTACCGCCTGCGGAGGAGGAGGCGGTGGAGGCGGGTCCGGTGGACCTCCCCCACCGCCGCAGCCGAGCGTCACTGGAAACGGCTTTGCGCCGGCCTCGGGGCCTGGCGATACCAGCTCTTACTTCCCGACAGGCCTGCAGGACCAGTGGCGGTTCGACTTCACGACCGATCACCCGAGCGCGACCCAACCCTCGGGCCCTCTGAGTGTGACAGTGACGGGGACGAAGACCATCCAGGGTGTATCCGCGACCGTTTTCACACGCAGCAATCCATTGAACACCGCGGGCGGCCCCGACAATTATTTCGCGGTCAGCAATGGCGGCGTCACCGCGCTCGGCAACACGGATTCGAACGATACGATCTCGCCCCTGATCGTCCCCTACGTGCAGGCGCTATTCCCCGTGGCGCTCGGCCAGGTCTCCCAGGTGGTGGGGCAGAACCTCCCCTTTGGCCACGATTCGAACAACAACCCGATCACGCTCGATCTGACGCAGACCATCAGCAACGCGGCGATGGAAACCGTAGATGTTCCCGCCGGCACGTTCGCCAACGCTCTGAAGCAGCTGACCACCATCAACGCCACTGCCCATGACGGTACGCAGTCGGCGCCGGTCACGGGGAGCGATACCGCCTGGTACGCCCCAGGAGCTGGGGAAATCAAAGACCAGAGCACGGCCAGCGGCGGTGGTACGACGATCAACACGGCAATGGAGTTGCGTGGCTACACGCTCAATGGAACTTTGCACGGGATTGCGCCAAACACGGCTCCCGCCCGCACCGTCAGCGCAACGGGTTGCTCCGGCAGCTCCCATCCCGTGCCTGCTGTCTCTTCCGACGGGACAAACTTCCTCACCGTCCTCTACGCCTGCGTCGATCCGAACAGCTTTGCGTCGAACTGGGAGGGCGTGCTCCAGGGACCGGACGGCTCGGTGCAGAAGATTTTCAACATCACCGCGCCGGCACCGAGCCCGGGTGTCCAGACCTGGCTGCACGCCGTCATTGGTTTCGACGGCACTCATTATCTTGTCGTCTACGAGGACGCGAGCGCCAGCAGCAGCACCGCATCACTGGAAAGCATCGTGCTCGGCACCGACGGCAGTGTCATCGCCGGGCCCACGACGGTTGCAACTGCGTTTCTGGCGAATAGTGCCCTCCCCACAGAGCGCGAGGCGTTGGCGTTCGATGGCAGCCGTTTTCTCCTCATCTATACCGAGGGCGGCGGGCCCCCGGGGTCGACACCCGAGGTGAGCGGCTTGTTTCTAGCACCAAGCACCGGACAGACGGCGGGAAGCGCATTCGTGATCTCGCAAGGCCAGGGCGCAGCTCACGACAGCCCGGCGATCGCGTTCGACGGCACCAATTATCTGGTCGTCTGGGTCGACGAGGCCACGTCGCCCTTAGGGCTGCATGCCATGCGCATATCGACGGCTGGCGCGCCGGTGGATGTCGCGCCCTTCGCGCTGGTCGATCTGTCCACGTCGATGCTGCAGGAGGCATGCTGCGATCTCGAGCCTACTCTGTCTTTCGACGGCACGAACTATCTCGTCGCGTACCGTGACCCCCGCGGCGTAGCCCCTCCGAGCGGTAGTAATTTCGCCAGCATCTCCGCGGCACGCGTGTCCACTGCCGGCGTCCTGCTGGACGGGACGCCCACTACCCCAGGCATCGTCGTAGCGGCTTCGAAGACCATCAGCCGCGGGCGGGTTCGCAGCGTCTTTCTGAATGGTGCGCACTGGCTCGTCTGGGAGACGAACTCGCAACAGCTGAACGCCTCGCGCGTGTCGACTGCGGGAGTCGCGTCCTCGGCGTGGACGGACGGCTTCACCCTGACGCCGGCTGTGGACATCACCGAGCTGCCCGCGATGACGGCGAGCTCGGCCGGACCCCTGCTGGTCTGGTTGCACCGCGAGATCGTTCCGGCTTACAACTCGGAGCTGATAGGGCTGCGCATTTATCCGAGCGGCCCGTAGCGGGTGAGAAGGTCGGCCGCGGCCGTCTGATCGCAGCTGAATCCCCATGTGCCGCGCAATGCCGTCGCGTGCGCATGCTGCAGTCGCACACGCGCGAAGACGCATCGAGATCGAGAGGCGCTCGGGGCGCGTACCGGGCGGCACCCCTCGCAGCAGCATCTGCCGCCAAGCTACAGCTGAAGGGCCGGGTCTGCCGCACGGCCTGCGTTCCACACGTTCCAGCAGCTGAACGGATGGGGTCTGACGCGTCGCCTGCGTGCAACATGTTCCAATAATCGTGGGTGCTGGGGGCTTTTACTTATCTCGGGTCTCGAATGCACCCATTGCGGAACGGCCAAGACTTAGACATAACACGTATAATTGGTCGCAGCTGATGGGGGAAACGGATGCCCGTCCATGCGTATTTGCATTCCCGGCTGATGGAAGAGTCCGAAGCGCGGGTCGAGATGGCGGCGCATTTCGACTCGCCGGCCGACATGCTCGTTGCCAGCCGCATACTGCACAACCCGGACGCCTATCGCCGCTGGGAAGCGGAGCACGATCGCCTCATGCGGGCGGTCTCCGAACAGGTGCGCCTGCCTCGCCAGGTGGTCGCTTTGCGCTCCACCGCGTTCGCATTGGTGCATCGCAAGGCGATATTCGAATACCTGCGCGATCGACAGATCACCGGGGCGAGGCGGCACCGCGTGTTTGCGCTCTTCTATGGAATCCGCGACTACGGCAACGCCGTGCTCGCCGAGCACGGCAACTACGTGCGCTGCAGCTCGAGCTACCTGTGTACCTACCATCTCGCCGAGCATCTGATGCAGGACGCGGCCTTTGATGAGCCGCTGCGACTGTACGAGCAGTGGTACTCGGAGTACTTCCGCGCCTACTGCGACGTGGCGCTGGCGGAAACCGAGGAAGAGAAGCAGGCGATCGCTCCCATGGACGCGCTGCGGCCGCTGCTCAAGCACCAGCTGGCGCAGGCGCGCCAGGCGATCCTCGAGATGCCGCAGATGCCGGCGGAAGACTGGCGCGAGGTGCAGATTCGCAAGCCGACCGGGGACACGCAGAAGTTGCGCGTGATCTTCGGCGGCACCGGCCGCCTCAACTGAGCGCGCGGCGACTGCCGGCCCGCTCACCACCCGATCCCGTAGTCCTGCCCGTAATTGCTCGAGCCGCCCCACAGGGTGCCGTGCTTGCGATCGACGAAAATTGCGTTGATCGGGCCCGAGGTGCGCTCCTCGAACTCGAGCGTGTAGCCCATGCGGGTGAGCTGCTCCCGCACCCAGGGCGGAGTGAGCGTGTTCAGCGCGAGGCGGCCCGGGAACGACTGGTGGTCGGCGAAGGAATCGCGCATCTGGTAACTGGTGATGTTGGCGGCCTCGGTCGCCTCCTGCACCGTCATGCCGAACTCGACGACGTTGAGGAAGAACTGCAGCAGGTTCTGGTCCTGGGTGTCGCCGCCCTGCACCGAGAAGACGAGGTACGGCTTGCCGTCCTTGAGCGCGAGTGAGGGAGTGAGCGTCGCGCGCGGCCGCTTGCCGGGCTGCAGGACGTTGTAGGGGTCCTCGCTCGGGTCCAGCACGAAACTCTGCATGCGCTGGCTCAAGCCGATGCCGGTGTGGCCGGCGATCACCGCCGGTGTCCAGCCGCCGCTCGGCGTCACCGACACGGCCCAGCCCTTGTCATCCGCCGCCTCCACGCTGGTCGTGCCCAGACGGAACGTGCGATCGAGCTCGGCGAGCGCGATGGGAGGCTGCGCCGGCATCTTCGAGTGCCAGGCTTCCAGATACCTGAGGTACGGGTTCTTTGCGCCCTGGAACGGATAGGGGTCCCCGGGCCGGATGTCCGGGTCGTTGCGGTCCGGGCGGATGAGTTTCGCGCGCTCGCGCGCGTAGTCCTTCGACAGCAGGCCCTCGATCGGCGGCGCCGGCGAGAAGCTCGGGTCGCCGTAGTAGAAGTCGCGATCGGCGTAGGCGAGGTTCATCGCCTGGTAGAGGGTGTGGATGTAGCGGGCGCTGTCGTACCCCATGGCTTTGAGATCGAAGCTCTCGAGGATGTTGAGCGCCTGCAGCATCACCGGGCCCTGCACCCAGGTGGTGAGCTTGTAGACCTCGATCCCCTTGTAGCTGGTGTGCACCGGCTCCTCGATTTTCACCCTCCAGCTGGCGAGATCCTCGAGCGTGAAGAGACCGCCGAGCTCGCGCACCGCGCCGACGAGATCCCTCGCGATGTCGCCCTTGTAGAAGCGGTCGTAGGCCGCGTGGATCGCGGCCTTGCGGTCCTTGCCCGAGCGCAGCGCCTGGCGCTCGGCCTCCACCAGCTTGCGCAAGCTGGCGGCGAGGTCGGGCTGGCGGAAGATCTCCCCGGGCTCGGGCGCCTCGTGCGCCGCACCCAGGTGCGGCAGCATCACGCGGCGCGAGTCCGGCCACTGTTTGATCAGCTCCTTGTAGTGCTCGATGGTGTTGACGAGCGGTGAGTCGATCGGAAAGCCGTCCGCCATCTCGATGGCAGGCTCGAGCACCTGGCCCAAGCTCATCGTCCCGTACTCCGCGAGCATGGTCATGAGGCCCCCGGGGGTGCCGGGGGTGACGGCGGCGAGCGGACCGTACTCGGGCGGGTAGCGCATGCCGAGCTTGTGGAAGTACTCGGGCGTTGCGCCCGTGGGCGCCACACCTAAGCCGTTGATGCCGATCACCTTGGACGTATGCGGGTTGTAGATGAGGGCCTGGGTCTCCCCGCCCCAGGAGAGCGTGGTCCACGCGGTCGCGGTCGCGGCGATCATGGCGCAGGCGGCGTCCACCGCGTTGCCGCCCCGCTCGAAGATCTTCGCGCCCACGGCGGCGGCGATCGGCTTGCCGGTGACCGCCATCCAGTGCTGGCCGTAGAGCGGGGGCTTGTGAGTGCGCCCCTGCGCCTGCGGCCCGCCGAATATCACACTCGCGCTCACCATCGCGGTCATCGCCGTGCGCGCGAAGCCGCTCACCCCGGGGCGGCTCTTCTTCGCCTTCTTTCGGGTTCGCATGCGAGCCTCCTCCTCGGCCGGCCGGAAGAGCATATGGCAGACTTTGCGGCGGCGCACGCCTCGAGGCGGCGCCCGGCGACCTTCGAGGGAGGCGCGGTTCGAGGGAGGCGGGTTGGAAACGCAGGTTTCGGTGAGCGCACTGTTCGTGTATCCCGTGAAATCGGCGCGCGGCATCGCCCGCTCGCGCGTGCGCGTCACAGCGAGCGGCTTCGAGTGGGACCGCCAGTGGATGCTCATCGATGCCAGGGGCACGTTCCTGAGCCAGCGAACCCATCCAAAGCTCGCGCGCATCGTGGCCGAGATCGGCGCCGATCACCTGGTGCTCCACGCCCCGGACGTGCCCGCGCTGCGCGTGCGGCTGGACAACCGGGGTGAGCAGGTGCCGGTGCAGGTGTGGAAGGACGCCTGCATGGGCGTGGATCAGGGCGAGGCGGCCCACGCATGGGCGAGCCGGGTGACGGGGCAGGCGGTGCGGCTGGTGCGGGTGGCGCCGGACATGGCGCGTGCGGCCAACGCTAAGTTCGCGGGAACCACCCTGGCGCCGTTGGGATTTGCCGACGGCTACCCGCTCCTGGTCTGCAGCCAGGCCTCGCTCGAGGATCTCAACCGGCGCCTGCCGCGCCCTGTACCCATCGAGCGCTTTCGACCGAATATCGTGCTGCGCGGCCTGAGCGCCTGGGCCGAAGACCGCATCGATACCCTCCTCATGGGGGAGGTCACGCTGCGGCTGGTGAAGCCCTGCACGCGCTGCTCGATTCCATCCCGCGACCCCTGCACCGGCGAGCCCGCCACGGACCCGCTGCCGGCGCTGCGCAAGTTCCGCTTCGACCGCGAGCTCCTCGGGGTCACCTTCGGCGAGAACGCCGTCATCGAGCGGGGAACGGGGTGCGAGATCGAGCGCGGCGCCCAGTGCCGGGTGACTTTCGACACACTCGCGCCACCGGCGTGATATCGGGCCCGTAAACTGTGTACAGCGCACGGCCGCGCGCCGGCCCGATCCGCCACACTTCGGGACATAGCGTCGGGGTAGAGTGTGAACCAGTTGGCAATTGGTCTTGGCGCACTGGTCGGAGTCCTTCCGGGTGCGGCCATGGGATTCTGGTGGCTGCGGCGCCTGCGCAGCCCGCTTACCCGTTCCGATGCCGCGCACCAGGCTGTCTTCGAGCAGTGGCCCACCGGGGCGCTGGTCCTGAACACCGCCACCCTGCAGATTGTCGCCGCGAACGCGGCCGCGCTGCGCAGCCTCGGCTACACGCTCGAGGAGGTTCGCGAGCTTCGCTTCGGTGAGCTGTTCAGCGCCGAGGGTGTCGATCCGCGGGCTCTCGTCGGCAAGCTACTGGACGCCACCTCGCGCCTGCCCGTCGAGATGCGCCAGCGCTGCAAGGACGGCTCACAGCGCAACGTCGAGGCAAACTGTTATCCGCTGACACTCGGCGAGCAACAGCTGCTCGGGATGGCGGTCCACGACGTCACGGTGCGCCGCAAGGTCGAGACACAGCTGCTCGAGCGCCATCAGCAGCTCGATCACCTCGCGCACCACGATCAGCTCACGGGGCTCCCCAATCGGCTGTATCTGGCGGCGCACCTGCCGGGCGACATCGAAGAGGCAAAAAAGGCCGGCAGCATGCTCGCGGTGCTGTTCCTGGATCTCGATCGCTTCAAGCACATCAACGATTCGCGCGGACACGAGACCGGTGACAAGCTCCTGAAGACCGTCGCGCAGCGCGTTCGCTCGACCGTGCGCACCCAGGATGTCGTGGTGCGCATGGGTGGGGATGAGTTCGTGGTTATATTGAAGGGCGTGCAGCAGACCGGGCAGGTCAGCGAGACCGCCGAGCGCATCAACCAGGCGCTCAGCGCCCCCATGGTCGTGGACGGCCGCACGCTGGTGACGACCGTGAGTATCGGCGTGGCGCTGTATCCGCACGACGGCCTCGACATGGGCGAGCTGCTGCGGCACTCCGATACGGCGATGTACCAGGCGAAAGACCGCGGCCGCAACAACTTCCAGGTCTTCAGCCCCGTCATGGACCGCAGGCTCAAGGAGCGCATCGCCATCGAGACGAGCCTGCGCACCGCGCTGCAGAGCCAGCAGCTCGACGTGCACTATCAGCCGATCGTCAATATCGAATCGAACTGCGTCGTGGCGCTGGAGGCGCTGCTGCGCTGGAAGCACCCGAGCCATGGGTACGTGCGGCCCGAGCGCTTCATGGGCATCGCGGAAGAGACCGGCCTGATGGTGCCGATCGGGGACTTCGTGCTGCAACGGGCGGTCGAGGACGCGGTGCGCTGGCGGCAGGCGGGCGGCACGCTGGTGCCGATCGCCGTCAACGTCTCGGCGGTGCAGCTGCAGCGCTCCAATCTCGCCGAGAGCATCTCCAGGCTCACGCGGCAGCATGGCCTGGAGCCCTCGCTCCTGCAGGTCGAGCTGACGGAGGGCGCGGTGTTCGAGCGGCGCGACGCACGCAACCCCGATGCGAGCCAGGACGCGGTGGCGAGCCTGCGCGAGCTGGGCGTGCGCATCGCCATCGATGATTTCGGCGTCGGCTACTCGAGCCTCTCGTACCTGAAGCGCTGGCGGGTGGATGCGCTCAAGATCGACCGCAGTTTCGTGCGTGACCTGGTGACGGACCTGAGCGATCTCGCCATCGTCAGCGCCATCATCGCCATGGCCCGGCACCTGCACATCGAGGTGGTGGCCGAAGGCATCGAGGGCTGGCAACAGCTCGAGAAGCTGCGCCAGCTCGGCTGCGGCTTCGCGCAGGGGTTTCTCATTGCCCGGCCGGCGCCGGCGCAGGACTGCGCGCAGTACCTCTCCGGGAAGCCGGTCGATCTCACCCAGACCCTGCGGACGCTCGAGGGGCTGGAAGCCACCGGCAGCGGGGATCAGTTCCGCGTACTGCAGGCCTGAGGCGCAAGGCGCGTGCCGCGCCGCCCCCGCCCGCGCCGCGCCTTTTCGGGACGTGCGAGAATGGGCCATGTCGCGCAGCCCCGAGAGCTCCCCACGGTCTGACGGGAAAGCGCACCAGCAATGCGCGGATGCGGTGCTCATGGTTCGCCCCGGTGCGTTCGGCTACAACCCGGAGACCGCCGCCACCAACACCTTCCAGCGTCCGCAGGACTCGGGCAACGCCGCCGCGGCGAGCGCCCAGGCGCGTGCGGAGTTCGAGCGCCTCGCCCAGGCGCTCGGGAGCGAAGGCATCAGCGTCTGCGCCGTGGACGACTCACCGGACCCGGCCAAGCCGGATGCGGTGTTCCCCAACAACTGGCTGAGTTTTCATGATGACGGCACGCTGGTGCTGTACCCCATGCACAGCGCGAGCCGCAGGCTCGAGCGCCGCCAGGAGGTCATCGATGCGGCCGTGAAGGGACTCGGCTTCAAGGTGTCGCACCTGCTCGATCTCACGCGCCACGAGAGTGAGGGAAGGTTTCTCGAGGGCACCGGGAGCCTGGTGCTCGATCATGTCGCGCGGGTCGCCTACGCCTGCGCCTCGCCGCGCACCCACCCGCAGCTGGTCGCGGAATGGGCGCGGGAGCTGCGCTATCAGGCGGTGATCTTCCAGGCCACCGATCGCGCCGGCGCGCCGCTCTATCACACCAATGTCCTGATGTGCATCGGCGCGCGTGCCGTGGTCATCGGGAGCGGCTCGATCGCCCCCGGCGACCGGGATCGGGTCCTTACTCAGCTGCGCGCCAGCGGCCGCGAGATCATCGAGATCGGACCTGAGGAGATCGAGCATTTCGCCGGCAACATGCTCGAGCTCGGCACCTGGGACGAGGCGCTGGGGGACTCGCGCGTGCTCGTGATGTCGGACACGGCGCGCCGCGCACTGAAGCCCGAGCTGTTCGCGCAGCTCTCCGGCTGCACCGACGCGGTGCTCGCGGTTCCCGTTCCCACCATCGAGAAGCTCGGCGGCGGCAGCGTGCGCTGCATGCTGGCGGAAGTGTTCCGGCCGGCGTGATCGAGCTGCTGGTCAAGGGGGCTCTCTCCTATCTCCTGGGCTCGATCGTGGGGAGCCTCGCCATCGGGCGCCTGCGCGGAGGTGTCGACATCCGCGCGCTCGGCAGCGGCAATGCAGGCGCCACCAACGCGCTGCGCACCCAGGGCAAGAGGATCGCGTTCTGGGTGCTGGTGATCGATGTGGCGAAGGGCTGGATCGCGACGGGATTGATCGCCCCCGCGCTCCTGCCCGGAATCTCGCCGGCCGCACCCGCCTTGCACGCCTGGTGCGTGACGGTCTGCGGGCTCGCCGTGATCCTGGGACATGTCTACCCGCTGTGGTACGGGTTCCGGGGCGGCAAGGGAGTCGCGACGCTCGTGGGCACCGTGCTCGGCATTCACCCCTGGCTGCTGCTGCCCATGGTGCTGACCTGGTTCGCGGCGGTCGTGCTCTTCGGCTTCGTGGGGCTCGCGTCCATGCTGGGTGCGTTCGCGCTGGCGCTCTCGATAGCGCTCGGTGTCGGCGGCCCGCGGGCCCCGCTCCTCACTTACGGAATACTCGTCGCGGCGCTGATCCCCTTTACCCATCGCGCCAACATCGCGCGCATGAGCGCCGGCACCGAGTCGCGCGCCCGCCGCCTGTGGCTCTTCGGATCGCGCCGCCGGCAGGGCTGAGATGGCGCGCACCGGGGCAGCCGCACACCCCGCGGCGCACGATTCGACGCCGCTCGTGGCGCGTGTGTTCGCGGCGCTCTGCGACGGGCGCTTCCACTCCGGCGAGCAGCTCGCGCGCTCCCTCGGGGTCAGCCGCAGCGCGATCTGGAAGGCCACCGGGTCGCTCCGGGAGCTCGGCGCGACGCTGCACGCCGTGCGCAATCGAGGCTATCGCCTCGCGGGCGCCGGCGAAGCACTGGATGCGGCCAGGATCCGCGAGCGCCTGGCGCAGGACGTGCGCCACCACGTGCGCAGCCTCGAGGCCACCTGGTCGACCGCCTCCACCAACAGCGTGCTGCTCGAGCGCGCCAACCCGCCCAGCGCACTCAGCGAGGTCTTTCTCGCGGAATATCAGACCGCGGGCCGTGGGCGGCGCGGGCGTGCGTGGCAGGCCTCCCCGGGCGGGGCGATCTGCCTGTCGCTCAGCTGGACGTTCCGCGAAGTGCCGCGCGATCTTGGCGCGCTGAGCCTGGTCATAGGGGTGTGCGCGCTGCGGGCGCTGCGGGAGCTGGGGGTGGTCGGTGCCGGGCTCAAATGGCCCAATGACCTGCTGCTCGGGGAGCGCAAGCTCGGGGGCGTGCTCATCGAGCTGCGGGCGGAGTCTGCCGGTCCTGCCTGTGTCGTGATCGGGATCGGATTGAACGTGGCGCTGGGCACCGCGCTCCTGCAGAGGATCTCGGAGACCGGGATGGCGGCGACCGATCTCAGGAGCGCCGGCCTCGCGCAAGCCTCGCGCAACTCGGTCGCGGCGGCCCTGGTGAGCGCCTGCCTGCGGGGGCTGCGCGCTTTCGAGCGCGAGGGGCTCACGCCGTTCATCGCCGAATGGCAGGCGGCGGATGCCTTGCGCGGGCGGCCGGTGGATGTGAGCGCGGCGGACGGGATTGCGCACGGCCTGGCGCGCGGCGTCGACGTGCACGGGGCGTTGCTGCTCGAGACCCCGCAGGGCGTGCGGCGCTTCATCGCGGGCGATGTGACGGTGAGGCCGGGCTGATGGCGGTGCTGCTCGTCGACATCGGCAACACGCGCATCAAGTGGGCGCGCCTTGACGGCGGGCGCCTGGGCACCGCGCGCGCGGCGATCCATTCCACGTGGCGGTCCGGCGACTACGCCCGGCGGCTGTTCGGCCCGGGGCGTGCTCTCGAGCGCATGCTGGTCGCGAGCGTCGCCGGCTCGCGAGTCGATCGGATGCTCGCAGCCGCCGCCCGGGGCGCAGCAGTCCCGGCGCGATTCGTCACTGTGCCGCGGCGTGCGGCCGGAGTGACGGTCGGATACCTGGAACCCTGGCGTCTGGGGGTCGACCGGTTCGTGGCCGCTGTCGGGGCTCATCACCTTTTCAAGGGGGTAGCGACCTGTGTGGTCGGTGTCGGGACCGCGATGACCATCGACCTGATCACGGCTGCGGGCCTGCAGTGTGGCGGGGTGATCATCCCGGCGCCCGGGCTGATGGTCGACACACTGCTGAGCAGTACCCACGGCATCCGCCGCCGCGCGCGCGGCGGAGCGTTGGGTGCAGCGGGACTGTTCGGACGCTCCACCCGCGCGGCGATCGTCCAGGGGTCCCGATACGCGGCGGCGGCCACCATCGATCGGGCGGTGGAAGAGGCCAGCGCGCTCCTCGGACGCAGACCCCTGGTGGTGCTGACCGGTGGCGAAGCCCAGGCCGTGCGGCCGCTGCTGCGCAGCAGCTGCGTGCGGGTGCCGGATCTCGTGCTCAGGGGGCTGGCGGTTCTGTCTCAGGCCCCGCAGCCGCGGCGCCGGCATTGATGGACTAGAATCCGCCTCGTGCGGAATGTCTTTATTGCGCTGCTGTTCGCAAACCTCGCGTACTTTGCGTGGTCCCATCTGGTGGATAAGCCCCGGCCCCCGCCCGTGAACGAGAGCATCGCGCGACTGCCACGCCTGAAGCTCGCGCAAGAACGGCCGGCGCCGCGGACGGCACCGCGGCCGACGAACCCAGCCGAAAGGGCCGAAGCACGACTGCCCTGAGGCAGGA
>Ga0209471_1001822_pt1 | contig 12456 bp, 11 predicted proteins | sample GraSoiAngelo_128_FD_185885 | JGI IMG/M metagenome (GOLD analysis project Ga0209471, IMG submission 185885) | Grasslands soil microbial communities from the Angelo Coastal Reserve, California, USA - 14_0927_12_20cm (SPAdes) (version 2) | ecosystem: Environmental > Terrestrial > Soil > Grasslands ...
CTCTTCGCCGCATGCGCGCATTACCGAACGTCACGGCGCTGTTTCCCGGTCACGGTCCGGCCGTCGCGAATCCCTACGATAAAATCGACGAGTACATCGCGCACCGGCTCGAGCGTGAAGCGAATATCTTGCAAGCAGTGCGCGCAGGCGCGGCAACGCCGAATGAAATCGTCGCGCGCGTTTACACCGACGTTTCACCGAAAGCGCATGCGATGGCTGAACGTGCGGTGGCGGCGCATTTGGAGAAGTTGATGAGAGACGGATTTGTTACGTGTGACCCATCGGGAAATTACGCAGCGTGTCTGAACCGGGAGCGCTAGCGACCGGATCAAGAACCGACTCTAGCTTTAAATTTTCTGACGACGAACCTTCTTTGATGCTGGATGATCCGATGATCCGGTCGCTACCGCTCCCGGTTCTGACACGCTTCAGTTAGAATCGGTTCATGGAACGAGCAAGCACTTTAGGTGAACTCAAAGCGACTGGTTACAAGAGCGTCGCAGTCAAAGACGAGATGCGCTCAAACTTGATTTGTAAACTCAAGCGGCGCGAAAAACTTTTTCCGGGCATCGTGGGCTATGACGAGACCGTCGTGCCGCAACTCGTGAATGCCATTCTCTCGCGGCACAACTTGATTCTGCTCGGTCTGCGCGGTCAGGCCAAGAGCCGCATCATCCGTCAACTCACCAATCTGCTCGACAAACAAATTCCAATCATCGCCGGATCCGAGGTCAACGATAATCCTTTTCATCCGATCAGCGCGTACGGTCGCCAAACGATCGGGCTGCATCAGGACTCAACACCAATCGCGTGGGTCAGTCGCGACGCGCGGTTTGTCGAGAAGCTGGCGACGCCTGATGTGACCATCGCCGACATCATCGGCGACGTCGATCCGATCAAAGCTGCAAAGGGTGGCCATCTGTTGAGCGACGAGCTGACGATTCATTACGGCCTGTTGCCACGCGCGAACCGCGGCATCTTTGCGATTAACGAACTGCCCGATCTCGCGGGAAAAATCCAAGTCGGCCTCTTCAACATCATGCAGGAAGGCGACGTGCAGATTAAGGGTTATCCCGTGCGCCTCCCGCTGGATGTGATGCTCGTCTTCTCGGCGAATCCGGAAGATTACACCGCGCGCGGCAAGATCATTTCGCCTTTGAAGGATCGCATTGGCACGGAAATCTCGACGCATTATCCGAAAGAGATTTCGCTTGGCGTGGAAATCACGAAGCAGGAAGCATGGACGGCGCGCGATGGTTTGCAAGAGCGACTGCTGCTGCCTGATTTCATTCGCGAGACGATCGAGCAGATCGCTTTCGAAGCTCGTGACGACCAACGCATCGACAAGCATTCGGGCGTCTCGCAGCGTCTGCCGATTACGGTGATGGAGTCTGTCGTTTCGAACGCTGAACGCCGTTCGCTGATGACTGAAGAACAACGGGTCGTGCCGCGCATCGCGGATATCTACGCTGCGATTCCTTCAATGACCGGTAAGATGGAATTGGAATATGAGGGCGAACAAATCGGTGCTAACCGCATCGCCAAAGATTTGATCAAACGCGCGGCCGGCGAAATCTTTGCAGGCTATTTTGTGGGCATCGACTTTGCGAAAGCGGTCTCGTGGTTTGACGAAGGAAACAACGTGCGTTTGGCGGATACGGCTTCCGCGGAAGAATGCATGCTGCTGCTTGAATCGGTCCCCGAATTGATCGAGACGGCTTTGATTCCTTTCGACTTCAGACGCGCGGATGAACCGCAAACGATTGCGGCTTGCGAATTCGCGCTCGAAGGTCTCTACGCCGAAAACAAGATCAGCCGGAATGAAGAAGGTGGCTACACGGCGGTGACGAAAGCTAAGAAGGATCGGCGTGGGATGATCTATGACGATCTGAGCGAGACGGGAAGATATAGCTAGGCTCTTATTGAGACATTGACTCATTGATTCATTGAATCAATGGAGAAATGGATCAATTACATGAAATTCACTCGCTACTCAAAATTCAACGGCCTTGACGTCTACGGGATTAATCTCGGCGACTTGATGGACGCGTTGTCTGATTCCCTGCTCTCTTCCGGGTATGACGACGATTATTACTGGACGCGCGAACGCATGCCGCAAGACACGTCACTCGATGCGTTGCGGCGCGCGCTATTGCAAGCGCTGATCGATCAAGGGCTGTTGTCGCAGCATCAGATTCAACAGATGCTTGAGGAGAATGAAGGCAAGTATCAGGGCTCGCAGCTTCAGGAAATGTTGAATCAGTTGATTGAACGTTTGGTCGAAGAAGGTTACCTGACGCTCCATGAAGAGCCAACGACTTTAGAGCAACGCCGGAAAATGATGGGCGGCAACGGCGAAGGGCAGATCGAAGAACCCATGCCGCGGAACGTCAAATTTGAAGTTACTGAGAAAGGCTTGGATTTTCTCGGTTACAAGACGCTGCGCAACTTGCTCGGGAGTCTTGGCAAGAGTTCGATGGGGCGTCACGACACCTCTCATCTCGCAACCGGAGTCGAAGCCGAAGCCGCGAGTAAGCCTTATGAATTCGGCGACACGATCAATCTCGATGTGAACACGACGCTGTTGTCAGCGATCCAGCGCGAAGGTTTATCGGTGCCGCTCAATCTCGAATACAAAGATCTACACGTTCATCAATGCGACTATCAATCGTCGTGCGCGACGGTGGTGATGCTCGACTGCTCGCATTCGATGATTCTTTACGGAGAAGATCGTTTCACGCCGGCAAAGAAAGTCGCGCTGGCGCTGGGCCATTTGATTCGCACGCAATATCCCGGCGATTCTCTCAAGATAGTTCTGTTCCATGACTCGGCGGAAGAATTACCGCTGGCGAAACTCGCGACGACGCAGGTTGGGCCATATCACACGAATACCGCCGAGGGCTTACGACTCGCGCGGCGCATTTTGCAGGCGCAGCGCAAAGACATGAAGCAGATTGTCATGGTGACGGACGGCAAGCCGACGGCGTGTTTCATCGATGATGCGTCTTCTGGAGCGCCCGCATCCATGCGAGCGGGTCGCCGGCATCCTGGCGGGCTAAACCGAAGCGCGGGCAAGGATGCCCGCGAACCGCAGTCCCGAGGCGTCGGGACCGCGCTTCCAAGCCGCCGTCTCTACAAGAATTCAATGGGCGGCGACCCGTGGGTGATGGAAGCGACCTTCCGCGAGGTGCAGGCCTGTCGCAAAGCCGGGATCATGATCAATACGTTCATGCTGGCGAGTGATTTTTATCTCGTTGAATTCGTCAAGCAGATGACGGCGATGACCAACGGCAAAGCTTACTTCGCGAATCCCAACAACCTGTCTCAATTTGTCCTGATCGATTTTCTGCGCCGAAGAAAGAGTCGAGTGAAGTAAAACTTCCCGCCGTCACTGCTCCTGCACTCTAAACAAATAAGCCGCGACGTTCTCAGTCACGCCGTCATTCATACGACTTAGACTAATTTCGTAAGCACCCACCGGTAAGACATCTAAAGGAATATCCAACGCCACTCTTCTGTTCGCCGGCACGAGTGCATCCGCGCTAAACAGCGACTGTCCAGTTGAATTCCAAAACTCTGCACGATAGGTTCCGGCGTCGACTTGATTCAGCAACAGTTCAACCCGCAAGAGCTTTCCGTTCTTTGGCAGAATCACCACCGCCAGGTTGTTCCTGGTGTTGCTCTGGTCGAAAACGACCGCAGGCACGGTTACTTCATGCGGCGGCAGCGTGGGCGTTGGCTCCGCATGAGCCGGAGCCGACGGCGCGATTGAGTGATGCGTTACGACAGGCGTTTGCGTGGGGGAAGGTCGCGGCGCAATTCGCCGTGTCGGCAGAATGCGTTCGACCAGTCGCGGCTCTTTCACGCCGAGCCAAAATGTCGCGAGCACGACCAGTAATAACAAGGCCGCGAATGCGTATCGCCAGGCTGGCCGCTCAAGATCGAACAAAGTCTTGAGATTCAAAGTCGCACGCGTCCGCCGCTCCGCTGCAAATTGATCGTTCAGGGCCCGGGAAACCGCGCGCATACGATTGCGATCCGCTGTCAGCAGAAAGTATTGGTTGAACCAATCATGCTCCTGGCTTGTCAAACGGCCACGAACATAGTCGTCAGTCAGGGCAAGTTCATTCAAACGCACGCGGGCTTCAAGTGCTTCGTCGGTGAACAGACGCTGCTCGAAGCTCGGCTGCTCGGCGACAGTCAATTGGCCGAGCAGGAAGCTGCGAATTGTTTCGTCGGACAGGCTAATCGAGTTGTTCGTTAAATCGGTCATTGCTCCTTATGAGACTCCTGACGCTTCCATGCATTGCTGAATGCACTCCTGCAATCTCGCTCGGATACGCAGCGCGCGCAGTCGCAGCGTGCTCGAGTTGATTTGAAGTCTTCGCGCAATCAATTTCCGCAGATCAATCTTCGCTCGTTTGTTCTCGGCGTAATACTGTTCAATTAGCTGGCGGGCGTGCGGCGCGAGCTTGCTGAGACAATTATCGAGGCAGAGGTGAATTCGCTCTTTCTTCTCCACATCGTCATCGGCTGCGACCAGCCGTGGCGCCTGAGGGCGTTTCAGATATTCGTGATGCACGTTGTTCATCACGCCGAGAAAATAGATTGCCCTGTCGCCGACGTACGTTGCTTCAATATCAGCGACGCGTCGCGAGACCCGATCGATCGTTTCGTCGGCGAGTGCTTCCGCCTCAGTGCAGCCGCGCGAAGTCAGAATCGCAATCAGCCGCCAACGGATTTTTTCGTAAAGCTGCCCGGCACGTTCGCGATCAGAATCGAGCCAGGTCAGCAGTCGTTCAAAGTCGTCCTGTCTTAAATCTTTGAGCTTTGGTGCTGGTGACATCGTTATTCAACGATTTTCTCGGGGGTGAGGGGGTTTGTCTAGGGCGCTAGGCCCTCACCCTAACCCTCTCCCAGGGGGAGAGGGAAGAAACGGTAGAACTGAGAATGCTTTGATGAGGGCAACAGTTTCAAGTTGCCCTCATCGCCCCGCCCGGTTACTGCTTTACGATATCCGAAATCGCGACGGTCTTGTCTTCTTTTTGTCCCTGAATTTTCACCGTCGCTTTGCCCGTCTTCAGATCGACGCTCACGATCGTCGCTTCCATCGAAGATCCGTTCATCGTAACTTTCACTTTGTCGCCGGCTTTCAATTCGACCTTCGCCGCCGGGCTCGCTTCCGGCATCGGCGTGCTCGCCGCGGGCGTGCTCGCGGGCTTGGCCGCGTTTGAATTGTCCGTCGTGTTTGGCTCACAAGCCGTAATCACAAATGACAATAGCGCAATTGCAAGAATTTTTTTCATCGTGTCCTCCGTTTCGATTTCGCTCCCGATGGTCGAGAGCTTCTGTGTTCGCCGGTGAATGGCGACTGACAGCGAAACGTTTCATCGGTTCGATAAGAATTCTCAAAAGAGGCGTGTCAGTACCGGGAGCGGGACCGGGGTCCCCGCGCGGGCAGCCCGCGTGGGGTGGTGGTAGCGACCGGATCAGCGGATACCCTCAGTCAGAATCTTGAATTGTGATTGTCTTGAAGAAAAGTGAGCTCGATCCGGTCCCTACCGCTCCCGGTTCTGACATCAGCCGAGCTACTTCCGCTCAGCGGTGAAGTCATAGGTCAGATAAAGTTTGAGGGCGCCTTCCTGCACTTCCGAGCGAACGTCTTTGACGTTTGCTTTAACGGTTCCCCCGCTCGCCTGAACCGGAAGCGATAGCGTGAGTTGCGACACAGGCAACACTTCGAACGGGTTCAGCTGCTCGGCGATAGCGCGACGCACAAATGCAGTCACCAGCGTGCTGATGACCGGAGGCACATCGTCGAGCGCCACGTCTTGAACATCCAAAGCGCCAAAGACCGTTTGCTTGCTCACATCGTACGACAAATCGACGGTCGCTTTCCCTGTGCCCTTGAATTGCACGCAACGCGTTAAGACGCTGTAGTTGCCTGAGAATGCGAGCGGCGCAACGATCTTTCCACCGGTGAATCGCACGCCGGTTTTCGTGTTGCCGCTTTCAGGATTCAGCACGACGGTATCGTTGCATGACGCTTGAAATGAGGCCGGCTGAATCGCGGAGTGTGGTTCGAGTTGTGAAAGCTTAAGTTGCGGTGGACCGAGTTTGTTGAAGATCGTTCCCAAGAGCGAATCGAAAAACTTCTCTTCGATCGTGACGGCAACTGTGCCTGATGTGTCCGCGTTGCGATCGGGCGGCTTGAGCGGAACGCCGGGCAACGCGCGACCTCGCGGCGCGCCAAGAAAATAGGCGGTGGCCAATGCACCGAGAATCAAACCGCCGAACAGCGTCAGAAGAATCTTTTTCATTGCGGAGTAACGGAGGCGCCGGGCGCCGGAGTCGCGCTGGCGTTGGCAATCATCGCTTTGAGGATCGCGGCGAGCGCGCTTGTCAACGCGTCGATTTGCTGACGAACTTTCTCCGGTGGAACGTTTTCATAACCAGCCGGCGTCTCGAACATGCTCGCGTCGATATCGGTTTTGATATCGCGCATCTCAGCAACTACGCGCGCCGCCTTCATACCTTTTACGTCGCCGGAACTCTCGGCATTCATTTCCGCGCGCAACGGCAGGCCCGTCTCTTTATCGACATAAACGAAAGCTTCAGCCTTAACCTCGCCGGCTTTCGTGTTCGTGTTTGTCGATGTCGAGTAGCGATACTTTTCGGCAGTGCGGCCGTTTATCGTCTCGTCGCCGACGCGCTCGACGCCACGCTTGCTCTTGATGTCTTCGACCAATTGTCCGGGGGTGATGAGCTTTTGCAACTGAATGCCGGTCGCCTCTTTCGTCAATTCCGCATACTGTTTGCGCGACGGCAGAATTACGTAATTGTGATTTGCATGATCTAAATAGACCAGCGGCGAGCCGTCCGGCAACTTGAATTCGACCCGTCGATCGTCGCCGTTGCGCGCGACTTGTAGGGAAAGAGACGGAATGCCTACGCTCCGGTCGCCACCTTGAGTTTCCATGGTCAGCACGAGCGTGGCGCTGTACTTTTCCGGCTCGCGCGTATTGATCGATGGACCTGTGTTATCCGAACTAGAGTTGACGTTGTTGCTCGTTATGTTCGAGTTGGCGTTCGAATTCGAATTAGAGTTTGTATTTGAGTTCGTCGTGCTCATGGGTTTGCACGCGCAAACCAGGAGCATCGCCACAACTGCCGTTCCCATCCAGAACACGATTCGTCTTTGATTGTGCATAGTGACCCTCTATTCCAGGCTTCAAACATTGTGCTGCCTCGCAAATTACAATTTGCGGCGCGTTCGACGAGTTGAAAGGGGAACGACAAGAGCATAACACGCAAACAGATCGTGTCAGAAGCCCAACCGGCAGTGACGGCCCGCAGGCCCTTGCTGACGGACCGGCTGCCGCTCACTGCTTAATTTCATTTGACACTTGTCACTCGTTATCGTAAAAGGCGCTTGCTTTCCGATTTCAAACTTTGTCGATGGAGTGTCAATGAAAAACCTTCCGGTTCTCGTCCTGCTCTTCCTGGTAGTCGCGGCTTGTAACCTAACGAGCAAACTGAAAAGTAACGGCAACAACAACTCGTCGTCATCATCTTCGTCCGGCAATCCGTCGAAGATCGGAGACGATCCGGTTGAAAAACCTAATCCCACGGCGGCGCAACAAGCGGCCATCGCTAACGGCCAGGAAGCGAAATGGGATCAGCAAGGCATCACCTGGACGGTACCCGCGAACTGGAAGAAAAGTGATGTGCGCAACGAAAGTTTCACCTACAACGGCAATGGCGCGTTTATGACTGCTGCGATCTCGCCACTGCCGCAGATGGAAAATCTCGTGGATACAAGTCTGAAAGCAATGTTTGAAAGCGCCAAGACGCAACAGAAAATCGGCAAGTATGACGAGGTGAGATGGCTTGAAATTGACGGCGTGCGCGGCGTTGGATTCCGGGAATCGAAGCAGGAGATGGCCGACGATATTCGACGCCTCGAGTGGCAGGCTTATCGGAAGTACGCCGGTTCAACTCAGATGATTACGCTGATTCTTTCGACCAGCAGTGCGAATTTTCCGAAGCATGAAGATGAACTCTACGGGATTCTGTATTCAACGAAGATAGTTCACTGAAGCGGCAAAGGGCGAAGAGCCAAGAGCAAAAGGCGAACAGCTAAGAGCCGCTGGATTGTCTTTGACAAACAATATTGCTGAGGGTTCCGGAAGTACTCACACCCAAGAGTTCAAGCAGTTTTTGAACATCGCACGACGATCATTGTTCGAAGACGCTTCAATGCTTTGGTGTTTGAGTCTCTTGGCTTGTTTGCTTCATCTGAAATTGACGGGTTGTTGACTGATTGTGATTTGCTAAGTCGGAAGATTACCAACTTCGCAAGAACGCTGAAGACCTGAACACAAAAAGCAAGGACTAGGCTCAAGGAAATCGACCGCATTTGCGTGGCCATCCCTTTGCGCTTAGCCCTTTGCTCTTCGCCCTTAGCCCTTTGCTCTTAGCCCACTTAGTTCTTCTTGATAATGTTCCGATGAACCACCACATCAGACTTGGTGCGGTCGCGAGTATCGAACGAGACATTGTCTTTTGAATCGCGCGTGACCATCTGCACCCGGCTGGAAACGTTCTTTTCCTGTTCGGCGCCTTTTGCTCCATCATCAAGGAAACCCTGCACCTCCGCCGGCTTTGGTGCGTCGAACTTTTCACTGCCGCGCAATTCAGCGACGGCTTCGATCGCGCTCGCCTTCAAGAGTTTCGGCCACAGCTTTTTGAACAGCGCGCTCGAAGCGTAGACATCCGCGCTGTTGATCTTGCCATTGATCGCGAACACGTAACCAATCACATCAGTTCGCGTGTCGAGAAGTCCGCCCAGGTTTTTCACATAGCTCTCTGCATTCGCCTGCACGTCCTTATTTTCTAACGCCAACTGAAAACTAGTTGGCGACGCATCGGCTCTTACGTTCCCGCCGGTGTTTGCACTCAACTTGTCTTGCGCGACGCTAACTTCTTTCCAAACTTCTCCTTGCGATTCTTTCATCTTCGCTGCAAGTTTGACTTCGCGGCTCGCAACACTGTTCGACGATGAATTGAAAACCGCAGCAGCTTCGTTTCCGCGCTGGCTCCAGCGGCCATTCTCGACACAAAACGCCGAGATCGGAATCTTCCCTGAACGCGGCGGCAGAATTAGATCGACGGCCATCATGCGATCCTGTTGACCGCCTTTTACGATGTCGCCTGACTGAACATAGACCTCTTCACCCGAGACATTTTCGATCGATAATTCGTTGACCTCGCGCGTCTCGCGCACAATCACTTTCCTTTGCACCAAAGCTTCCTGCAAGGTGATGAAAGTCGCCCCCTTGATCTTGTCCTGGCCATGAATCAGAAACACGGAAAGATTTCCGTGCGTGAACGGCCCTTCGAGTCGATATTCACCCTTGTCCTGTTTTTGTCCCGCGTGGCCGCCCCAGCCTCCGGCAAACATTGCTATCGGCATCGCGATCATCGACACCAGTGCGAGCACCCAACCGATTCCATTCCTGTTCATAACTTTTCTCCCTTCAAACTGAAATCACTGCGCGCGCTGGGAAGATCGCCGGCAGCACAAAATTGACTCCGCGTTCGAGCTTGCGAAGTTTGCTTGAAGTAAGAACGGCGGTTGGGAACCTTCTTGCGTGAGTGAATCGAAACAAGTTGGAAGAGCCGGCTCACAAACTCCTCAAATCCTGGCGATCGGGAAAAATCCTCTTGCAAAAACATGTGTAATCCAATATAAGACCGACGTTTCCCGATCAATGGTCAGAGTGAAATCCCAGCAAATCTGTTTTACAACCTCGGCCATCTCTGATTCTCTTGACTCGAAAAAAGAACCACTGAACCATAGCGCGGTTGGGGCTGTCCGAACACAATTGGAAGTTTTGCCGGCCAACTGTCTATGGACCACCTGATAGTTTTTCGACTTGGTTAGGGCGTTTACGGATCAAAGCAACCAGGTTCTGAGGTGACAATTTCATTGTGTCGCTCGCGTCATCGGGACCCGTTCGTCCTGGTGGTTCTCTCTGTTCGTTGTTAGCAAACCACCCTATCTGACGAAAGCAACGGCTTTCGCTAATTCGTAGGAGTCGAAGCATGCGTAAGCACTCGGGTAGAACGGCCTACTACATTTCCGAGAATCTTGTGATAACTGAGCCGCCGGATCTGTTTGGCGCGCCAGAGCCTGAGCAACCCCCTACAGTTGCGCCGTTCAAGTTCGGCTGGATGTTTGACAGAGCACCCGGGCTCGCGCCTGCACCGCGACAAGAAATGATCGACAAGCTAGTTAAACTGGGCAAGGCGATGAATGATGCGCCGCCGGGAGGTGATACCACAATTCCCTCAGGGTACACGTATCTAGGCCAGTTCATTGCGCACGAAATTAGTTTCGATAAGACCGTGAGCTTGGACGACGAAGAATTATCGCCTGAGAGTTATCGTTCGCCATCGTTAGATCTCGACAGTTTGTACGGAATCGATCCTCAACAAGGCGAAAGCAGAATGCTCTATGACGATAAAAACCCGGCACGATTGAAAGTTGGGCAGACTTTTGCCGTGCCCAGAGCAAACTTTGAATTTGAACAAGACCTGCCACGCAACGAAAATACGGGAACGGCTTTGATTGGCGATGAACGCAACGATGAAAATCTGCCGGTCGCACAAACCACTGTCGCCTTCGTCAAGTTTCACAACAAGATTGTCGAAACATTGGCGAATAAAGGTTGCGCTCAGGATCAATTATTCAACTGCGCGCGCGTACAGGTAATCAAGCACTTCCATTGCCTGATCATCAACGACTTTCTTCCGCGAGTATTGCATGAGGACGTACTGAACTCAGTGCGGGCAAATGGTCCGTCGATTTTTCGGGTGTCAAACGCAGCCGATTCGTACATGCCACTTGAGTTTTCGGCGGCCGCCTTCCGGCTGGGCCATAGCATGGTCCGTGACAAGTATGAATGGAATCACTATCACTCTCATGACATCATCGGCGCTTCAGAGCCAGTGTCAGAGCTCTTCAGCCAGACAAACTTCAGTGGGTCGATCGGTAAGAATGGCGAGCCGCCGCGTCTGACCAGCGATTGGATCATCGATTGGCGGCGGTTCTTTGATTTCACCGGATTCCCCAAATACGATCCGCCACTGACAAGAAATGTGGCGAGTAAGATCGACACCACTCTTGGTTTCAATCTTAGTCGCATCCCCGGATTTCCTCCCCAGTCGTTGACTGGCGATCGCAGACTACTTACGTCTCGGAATTTGTTGCGAGGGTTCGCGGTTGGACTATTGAGCGGCGAAGAGATTGCCGGGAGAATCGGTGAACCGGAGTTGACGGCGGACGAGTTGGGGCCCGGTGCCGCTTTCGAGGGCCACACACCCCTCTGGTACTACATTCTTAAAGAAGCCGAAACGCGGGAACAGGGCAAGCGCCTGGGAAAAGTAGGCAGCCGCATCGTTGCTGAAACTTTGGTGGGATTGATTAACGCGAGTCCCTTTTCATTATTAAAGGACCCCGCGTGGCAACCGATTACTGGTCGCGTGGACCCTGCAACAAACAAACCCATATTTGAAATGGTCGACTTGTTGGATTTCGCTGACGTAGTCGATCCGGTCGGTGCGCATCTGAAAGAGCTTTACGGTTGATGCATTGACGGGCACTTGGCCTTCGGGCTGAGTTTTCAAAACGATTTTTTGTACTTCCCTGAAGCAGTGAACAGTTCTCAACCAAACTGAGGAGATAAATCAATGAGCAAGCTCATCAAGAATCTGCAAAAGACAAATGCGGCAGTGACTTTGGACACTTACAAAGGCGGGGACCTCGCCATCCGTATTGGATCATTGGCCGTAAAGGCCATTACCGGAGGTATGCAGAGCGACGACTGGAAACGATATATGGCACTCTTTGCCGATAACGACGAACAATTCGATCTGCTCACTATGGTGTCGGAGACTGATCCGGCATGGATGGCTCAGTCAAGGGCCTATATCGTTTCGAATGCGGTTTGCGACGCGCAAACGAACACCAAGACCGCTAATGGTGTCGATACCCGCATCGACACGAACTTGAACGAGGTGCCGGGCGGTAACCTGGTTCCTCAATGGAGGCCGTTCGATATTCCGAACGTCTAGCAAGCCGGACTCCCTTTAGTTTCTCTTTTGCCTTGACGAAGATCACCGAGGTTGGCGCCGCGTACTCAATCTGCGCCAATCGCGGTACCGCTGTGGAGTTACACAGATTGTGAGACGACCTGCGAATCGATCGGTGAAATCCGCCGGATCAAACAACTGGGAAGAGTTGTGCGCGCGTTATCTGCCAATCGTTTCGCTGAATTCTATTTGGCGTTTTAGTCGTCAGCAGCTTGAGACTGATCCCGATCAAGGTTGGAAACTTCACGTCTCGGCAACCGTGCTTAGTGCCGCCAGGGTCATGCGAGCCGTTGCCCCCTT
>Ga0209471_1001823_pt1 | contig 12454 bp, 15 predicted proteins | sample GraSoiAngelo_128_FD_185885 | JGI IMG/M metagenome (GOLD analysis project Ga0209471, IMG submission 185885) | Grasslands soil microbial communities from the Angelo Coastal Reserve, California, USA - 14_0927_12_20cm (SPAdes) (version 2) | ecosystem: Environmental > Terrestrial > Soil > Grasslands ...
CGTTGGCTTGCTCCAGCTCGAATGAGAACAAGCGCACCGAAGTGGGCGCGGGGGCGGGCGCAGCGACCGGTGCCGTGGTCGGCGGCGCGACGGCAGGGTGGAAGGGCGCCGTCGTCGGTGGCGTGATCGGCGGCGTCGCCGGAGGAGCGGCAGGACACATCCTCGACAAGCAGGCGGCAGAGCTGAAGACGCGCGCTGCCGACACCAAGCGCACCGCCGACGGCATCCTCGTGCGGCTCAAGGAGAACCTGATTTTCGAGGTGAACAGCGCCCAGCTGAAGCCGGGCGCGGACGCGACGCTCGGCGACCTCGCCGACGTGCTCAAGAAGTACCCCGAGGACCGCATCGAGATCCGCGGGTACACCGATTCGACCGGACCGGCACAGTACAACGAAGCGCTTTCGCTGCGCCGGGCCGAAGCGGTTCGCCATGCTCTCTCCGATGCGGGCGTGCGCGACGAGCAGATGAAGGCGATCGGCATGGGCCCGAACTCGCCCATCGCCTCCAACTCGACGAAGGACGGCCGGGCGAAGAACCGGCGCGTAGAGCTGAAGATCGCTCTCGTCGAGAAATAGGGTATAACCTCTTCCACTCCGTCTCCCTTCATCGCCTGCCGCCCGCTGGCACACGTTGAAGCGCCTCGGCGCGCAATCCCAAAAGGGGCTGCATGACACGCACTCGGGCCGCTTCGGGCGCCCAGAGAGGTTTGCATGTTCTGGAAAATGATCGCGCTGATGACGGCGGTCTGGGCCGCAGCATGGTTTGGCTCCTTCACGCTGGGTGGCCTCATCCACCTCCTGCCGGTTGCAGCGGCGTGGCTCGTCGTCATGCACCTGATTGCGAAGCCACCGAAGACCGAGTTCGGCCGCTGGCGCCCGCACGCCGAACGCTATCCACGCAAATGAGCGAGGCACAGATGCCGGCGGAATTCGTCGCAGCGGATCTGAAGCGCGACCTCGCGTCGCTCGCCGAGCTGCTCGGCGACATGCGCCTTCTCTATCGCCAGCCACGCAGGCACTTTGCGGACTCGCAGAAGCTCGTCGATCTCGATCAGGAGATTCGCGATGCGCTCAAGCGCGCACCCTCGGCGGCCCTCCAGGTCGAGGTGCAGGGCCTGATGGCGCGCTTGCGCGCTCTCGATCCGCACACCGCGACCTGACTGCCAGGTACCGCCCTTCCAGGATGCTCGACGCGGGTCAGCGTTGCCCGCCGGCGATCTCGAGTGCGGAAAGGACGCGACGGGCGAAATCGACTGCCGAATCGGATGGACGGCTCGTCCGGTACAGTTCGAGAGCTCGCCGTGCGCCATCGGCCTGCCGGATCAGCGCGCGAGCCTCTTCGAACGAATGCGGCGCCGCGGCGAACTGCAGGGCATCCGGCCGCGCCCTTCCCAGCTGCAGCGCGGCCGGAACGCGCCGGTTGCACCGGCAAGCGGCAGAATCGGAGACGAGGCCGCAGTGCGCGCGGGTGAAGGCCTCGATGCGCTCGCGCGCCCGCTGCAGGCGCTTGCGGAGTGCCGCCGGCTCGACGCCCAGCGCGTCGGCGGCCTCGTCCGCGGAGAGCCCGAGAACCTCGGCCAACAAATAGGCGAGCCGGTGCGGTCGGTCCAGGCATTGCAGCATCCCCAGCGTGCAGCCGATCTTCACTTCCTCGATGAGCAGGGAGCGCTCGTCGTCGCCCGGCCCGTCCGTCGAAAGACCGCTCTCGAGGTCTTCGGCGAAGAGCGCGAAGCTCAAGTTCTGGCGCTCGACGCGGCTCTTCTTGACGTCGAGCAGATAGTTGGTCGCGACCCGGTAGACCCAGGTCTTCAACCGGCTGCGGAAGTCGAACTGCGACAATTGCGTGACCACCTTGACGAGGATTTCCTGCGTCGCGTCCTCTGCGTCCTGGCGATTCCACATCATTCGCAGCGCGAGCAGGTAGACGTCCCCCTGGAGGGCGCCAACGAGATCGTGGACGGCCTGTCGGTCGCCGCTCACGGCCCGCCGCGCGAGCTCTTCCAGGTCCATCATCTCTCCAGCAGGGACTTCAGCGCCGACAGCTCCTCGCGAAGCGTAGCGCTCTGTCGGTCCAACGCGCCTTCGATCTGCTCGAGCGGAACCGGCGGCGCGTGCAGGACGAAGGTGTAGATGCAACTCCCGCGCGTCGTCGGCGTTACGCGCGACTGGGCCAATGCGATGCTGCTGTCGGGAAACTCGAGCGTCCAGTCCACCGTACCCGCCTTTGCCTCGGCTTCCGTGCGCAAACGGATCTCCACTGCCCCGGCGGGAGTCTCGAGACGCGCACGCTCTCGGTCGGCCGACTGGAACGCGCGCGCCCACTTCGGCAGATTGCGCGGGTCGCAAACGAAATCGAAGATCCTCTCCCGCGCGGCGCGGATCTCAATGCTCTGCACGTCGAAGAGCCGCATGATCGTCTCCCGCGGGCGGAAGTATCGACCCGCAGCCATTGGACGACCAGGACCCGAGGCGTGTGACTTTCCAAGGCTCGTCCAAGCAGAATGTAGCCGGAGGTACAAGATCGACCGGCTGATCTCTCGACGCGGAGAAGTGCGGCGTTGTCCCTGGGCGGGATCCGATCCCGCGATGGTCGCCTACCACGACCGGGAGTGGGGACGGCCGGTGCACGACGATCGTATCCTCTTCGAGTTCCTCACGCTGGAGGGCGCGCAGGCCGGCCTGTCGTGGAGCACCATCCTGCGCAAACGCGAGGGGTACCGCCGCGCCTTCGCAAGCTTCGATCCAGCCAAGGTTGCGCGCTTCGACAAGGCCAGGATTCGCCGGCTGCTCGAAGACGACGGGATCGTGCGCAACCGGCTCAAGATCGAGTCGACCATTTCCAATGCGCGCGCCCTGCTGCGCACCCAGAAGGAGTTCGGGTCGTTCGACCGATACATCTGGCAGTTCGTCGGCGGCAAGCCGTTGCGCCGCAGTCGCCGGACGCTGCGGGACATCCCGGCGACCGCGCCCGAGTCGGACGCGATGAGCGAGGACCTGAAAAAGCGCGGGTTCCGGTTCGTCGGCTCGACGATCTGCTACGCATTCATGCAGGCGTGCGGTCTGGTGAACGACCACGTCGCAGGTTGTTCAGCAGGTGGTCGAGGCTGACCCGACCGGGGCCGGAGAAGAACAGCCAGAGAAAGGTGAGCGCGTAGAGTGGTTCGTCGAGCTCGACGAAGTCGTCGAGCCCGGAGACCTTCTTGAGCTTCACCGCGAGGGTGGCCACGACCATGTTGATGAACATGGGAATGGAGACGAGCCGGGTGAACAGGCCCAGCACGATGAGCAGGCCGCCAAGGAATTCAGTCCAGCCCGAGAGCGCCGCGTTGAAGGCCGGCGCGGGGATTCCCCACTCCGCGAATCGCGCGGTGAAACTGTCGAGGTTGTGGATCTTCCCCCAGCCGGATTCGAGGAAGAAGTAGCCGACGAAGAGGCGCACGAGGAGCTGCGGCACCCATTGCGCGCGGGTCAGACGGTCCAGCGCTTCGTCGATCCGTTCAGCCCAGCTCATCGCGCCTCCTGGAGAATCCATCCCTCGGCGAACCAGCTGGAGATGGCGCGGAACGCTGCCTCCACCGCATCGGGCCGGCTCGCGAAGGCTTCACAGACGACGCCGAGCGACTCGCCGGAATTTGCCAGGGTCAGCGCCCGCGCCTCATCTGCTTCGACGGATGCATGAAAGACTTCGAAGCCTTTCCGCCACACCGCGATCGCCTCCTGGCACGGCGAGGGGGGACCAACCGGAGCGCCGGCCTCGAGCGACTTCCAGAGACTTCCCAGGTCGTGGCCGAGCTCGAGCACGCGCAGCGCCGGCACGAACCGCAAGCGCACTCGTGGCAGCTCATCGCCGGCGACAGCGCGCAGCTGCTCCGGCGGCGCAGGCTCGACGTTCGCCTCTTCGAACACCTTGGCCCGCGCCCACTCGAGCGCTGCCAGATCAGCGAGGTCCGCGCGCGCACCTTCTCCCGACCAGGCGCGGAGGAACTCGGGCAGCTCGCGCCCGAGCTCGGAGAGCGACGCGCGCCGCGACGGATGCGCACGCAGATAATTCTCAGCCAGGGCGTGGAAGGGTCCCTCGCCGAGGAGAAGCGCCAACTTGGGGAAATCTTCGCGGAGCGCGTCGATCTGCCGCCAGACGAACATGTCGGCGTAGATCCCGATGCGCGCCTTCGCGTCCAGCGACGCAGAGCTGGCGAGGAACACCGCGGGATCGATCGCGTCGCTCCCGGGCGCCCGCGCCGCGAGCTGGTAGAAGAGCCGCTGCATCTCCGCGAGCTTCATGACCCGACCGCCCTGCGGCGCAGCGTCTCGGACTCGATGGAAGCGGCCTTGCGGCTCTCGCCGACCAGCACTTCCAGCTCGGGAATGTTGTCGTCCCATTCGATGAGCGACGGCACCGGGCCGAAGCGGGCGACAGCCATCCGATAGAGATCCCAGACCGACTCGGGCACGCGGGCGTCGTGCGAATCGAAGAGGTAGGCGCCTTTGTCGCTGTGGCCGGCGAGATGGAACTGCGCGACCCGGTCCCCGGGCATGCCTTCGATGTAATCCGCCGCCGCGAAGCCATGGTTGCGAGCGCTGACGTAGATGTTGTTCAGGTCGAGAAGGATGCCGCAGTCCGTGCGCCGGGCCATCTCGGCGAGGAATTCCCACTCGCTCATCGTGGACTCGCGGAAGGCGACGTACGAAGAAACGTTCTCGAGCAGGATCTGGCGACCGAGCGCCTCTTGCACCTGCCCGACTCGCTCGATGACGTGCTCGAGCGCCTCCTCGGTGAAGGGCAGCGGCCAGAGGTCGTGCGCGTACCGTCCGCCGTGGCGGCCCCAGCAGAGGTGATCGGAGACGATCGCGGGCTCGATGCGATCGACGAGCGCGCGCAGCGAAGCGAGATAGGACCGATCGAGCGGATCAGTGGATCCGATCGAGAGCGACACGCCGTGCAGCGCCACCGGCACGTCTCGCCGCACTTTTTCCAGAGCGGCAATGGGCCGGCCGCCCGGAGCGAGGTAGTTCTCGCTGACGGCCTCCATCCAGTCGACCGGAGGCCGCTCGGCGAGAAGCCGGCCGAAGTGACGGGGCCGAAGCCCGATGCCATGTCCCAGGTCGTGTCGCGGGATGCTCATGCGCGGGGAGCGGGCCGGCGGCGCGAGCGCCGCCGGCCCTCCTGTCCTCACATCTTCTTTTCGGTCTCTGCCTTGCCGCCCTTGGCCTCGCAGTCCTTCGCGTTCTTGGCCATGGTGAAGCTCTGGCCCTTGCAGTCGTTCTTGCCCTTGCAGTCGTGGGCCGCGCTCTTGCAGTTGCCCTTGCCCTTGCAGTCGTTCGTGCCTTCGCACTGGACGCCCTTCGTCGCCTTGGCCTTGCCGGCGAAAGCCACTGCGGGCGCCATCAGCGTGGCGAGCGCTCCCGCGATCGCCACGCCCTTCAACGTACCGTTCTTCATTTCGGAGTCTCCTTGTGGGTGCCGCCGCTGCTGCGTTCATCGATCGAAGGCGACGGACTTGTGTCGCCTTCCTCTGGTACGCGCGACGACGGCTAGCGGTTACGGATGCCGCCGACGCTCAGGGCGCGGCGGCGCTCCCGGATTCGGCGATCAAGGCCAGCGCGCTCTCCGGCGCCAGAGCGATTCCGCGCGCGGTGGGCCTGCGCCGCAAGCGGTCGGCCAGCGCGTCGGTCGCGGCGACGAGCAGGTAGATGAGCAGGACCAGGGTTGCGGCCCGGTCGTAGAAGGCGAGCTGCACGTCGTTGTAGAGCGCGAGGCCCAGCCCGCCGCCTCCCACCAGGCCCACCACGGTGGAGACGCGCAGGTTGGTCTCCCAGCGCAAGAGCGTGTAGCTGGCCAGCGTCTCGCGCGCCTGCGGCCACATTCCCCAGAGGAGTCGCTGCAGCGCGCCGGCGCCGATGGCGCGCAGCTCCTCGACGGGCGCGGGCGGAACCTCCTCGAGCGTTTCGGCGTAGAGCTTCCCCAGGACGCCGGCGGTGTGCAGCCCGAGCGCGAGCGCGCCGGCGAACGGGCCCAAGCCGACCGCCAGGATGCAGAGCAGCACCCAGACCAGCTCGGGGATGGAGCGCAGGACCGCCAGCGACGCGCGGGCTGCGCCATGGATGGCGACGCGCAGCGCGCGGGCGGGCAGGCCACGTCTTCGGTCGGGATCGGCGACGAGGAGCGTGGACGTCGCGGGCAACGCCAGCACTGACCCCAGCGCGATGCCGATGGCGGTCCCCACCACCGAGATGGCCACGGTCTGCCAGAGCGGCGTGACCAGCGTCGCCAGGAACGCCGGCGAGAGATCGGGCGGAAAGAGCTGCGCCGCGAAGCGGCCCAGGTGCGGCCAGAGGCCGGCGGCGGCGATCCCGACGAAGCCGGCCTGCTGGAAAGCGAAGAGGAGCAGGGCGAGCCAGACGAGGCCGAGGCCGCGGCGCGCGGAACGCAGCTCGAGCGCGTCGCGCAAAAGGCCGCTTCCGTGTACGGCGTTTCGCTGGAACCGTCCGCGCAGGGCGCGGCTGAACGCGTCGGCGCCGAGCACGAGGAGGACCAGCGCCGCGAGCAGGGTCGTCACCTGGCCGTACTCGAAGAGACGCATGGAGAGGTTGATCTCGGCGCCGATGCCGCCCGCGCCGACGAAGCCGAGGACAGCGGCGGAGCGCACGCAGCACTCGAAGGAGTAGAGCGAATAGGCCGCGACCGACCCGGCCGCCTGCGGCCAGATGCCCGCGGCGAAGGCCTGCAGGCGCGTGGCGCCGGAAGCGTGCAGGGCGACGATGGGGCCGGGCGGGACGGCCTCGAACAGATCGGCGTAGACGCGACCGAGGACTCCCGCGTAGCTCACCGCGAGCGCGAGCGTTCCCGGCAGCGGGCCCAGGCCGAAGCCCACCACGAAGAAGAGGGCCCAGACCAGTTCGGGCACGGCGCGCAAGAAGCGCGACAGCCCGCGCGCCACGAGGCTTGCCGCCGCCAGCGCAGCGCGGCCCAGGCTCTGCCGCTCTCCTTCGAGGAGCGGACCGCGCCGCCACAGGCTCGCGGTGCCGAGGATGCCGAGGGGAAGCCCGAGCGCCATCGAGAGCACGGTTCCCGCCACTGCGACGCCCAGCGTGCGCAGCGTCGCCCGGGCCACCACGGGGAGGAAGGCGGGGGAGAGGTCGGGTGGGAAGAGGCCGCGCACGAATGCGCCGACCGCGCGCAAGTTCGCCGGATCGAAGAGCGGCGAGGTCTGCACCTGCGCGCCGATCGCGCAGACGACGAGCGCCGCCGCGATCGCGCCGACCAGCAGCGCTCGCTTCACCCAACGGCTCCTCGCGCCTCGTGCGCGTAGAGCTCCCGGAGCATCTGGGGCGAGACCTCGGCAGCCTTGGCGTCGAAAGCCACCCGGCCGCCGCGCAGCCCAACAATGCGGGGGAAGTGCGCCAGCGCCAGCTCCACGTCATGCAGCGCGGCGATGAGCGTTCGACCTTGCGCGACGTGCAGGAGCAGATCGGCGAGCTGCGCGGTGAGCCCCGGATCGAGCGAGGCGAAGGGCTCGTCGGTCAGCACCACCTCGGGGTCCTGCACCAGGACGCGCGCGATGGCCACGCGCTGCTGCTGGCCGCCGGAGAGCTCGTCGGCCCGCGCAGCGGCCTTGTCGAGAAGGCCGACCGTCTTCAGCGCGGCCAGCGCCACGCGGGTGTCGGAGGGCGCCGCGGCTAGAAGCGCCCGCAGCGAGCGCGCCAGCGACCAGCTCCCCAGGTGTCCGCAGAGCGCGTTCTGCAGCGCCGTCAGCGACGGCACAAGCGAGGGCTGCTGGAATACGGTCCCGATGCGCCGCCGCACTGCGCGCAGATCGCTCCCGGCCAACGCGGCCAGCCTGCGGCCCTCGAAGCGGATCGCCCCAGCCGTGGGCCGGGCGGTGGCGTTGAACAGCTTGAGCAGCGAAGACTTCCCTGCTCCCGAGGGCCCCAACAGCGCCACCCGCTCGCCGCCTGCGATCGCGAGCGTGACGCCGTCGAGCGCCCGCACCGCTCCCGCGCGGCTGGGATAGACGAGCGCCACTTCGCGCAGCTCGAAGCTCACCGCAAGAGACCCGCTTGCGCCGCCGCCTGGCGAAGCTTGTCGTAGTCGGCGTCGTCGGCGACGACGTACTTCGAGGCCGCGAGCGCGTCGAGGATCTGTTTCTGCGCCGGGTCGGCCGGGTCGAGCGCGAGAAAGGCGTCGGACACCGACTGGGCCAGCCTGGAGTCGAGCCCCTTGCGCGCCACCCAGATGTAATCGAGGAACGGCGGCGTGGTGTAGAAGACCCGCACCTTGGCGGGGTCGATCTTGCCGCTCGAGGTCATGCGCTCGAAGACCGCCTCGTCCATCGCGCCCGCGTCCACCTTGCCGTTGGCCACCGCCAGGAGCGTCGCGTCGTGGCCGCCGGTGTACAGGGCCTTGGAGATCACCTCCGGATCCACCTTGGACCCACGCATGTAGTACTCCGGCATCAGGTGTCCGGAAGTGGAATTGACGTCGCCGAAAGCGAACGAGTGCCCCTTGAGATCTGCGAGCGAACGGATGTTGGAGCCCTGCTGGGTGACGAAGAGGCTGTGGAAGTTGCGGTCGCGCTCGCGCTGCACCAGAGGCCGCACGCCGGCGCGCTTGGACGCCTGCACGTAGGTGAAGCCGCCCAGGTGCGCGATGTCGACCTGGTCGTTCACCAGCGCCTCGACGACGGCGGCGTAATTGGTCGGGACCGTCATCTCCACCTTCGCGCGGGTGTGACGGGAGAGATAGTCCACCAGGGGCTGCATCTCCCGCGTTGCCTTGCCGGGGTCGGTCGTGGGGATCATGCTCGCGCGAAGGGTCTCCTCGGGAGCTGGCTTGTTGCAGGCGGCGAGCGCGAGGGCTGCGAAGAGGAGGAGTCTCATGGCGGGGCGCACTATAGAGCCGATCGCGAGCCGGCGATCGGATCCAGTTCATTCCAGCGAGTCGCGCGACATCCCATCGACGAGCACCGGCTCGTCCTGTTCCGGCAGGTGCTCCTTTCCCTGGAAGTCGATGTAATGCCCTGACCGGAGCGCCTTGGTTTCCAGATAGAAGCGGTTGTAATCGTTGGGAGGCATCACGTGCGGGATGCGTCCGCGGACGCGGATCCCGTGCTGCTCGAGCTGGCGTATTTTGTTCGGGTTGTTCGTCATCAGCCGCACCGATTCGACGTCGAGGCTCGTCAGCATGTGCGCGGCGATGGCATAGTCGCGCTCGTCGTCGCGGAACCCGAGCGCGAGATTGGCCTCCACCGTGTCGAGTCCGCGATCTTGAAGCGCGTAGGCGCGGACCTTGTTGATGAGGCCGATTCCGCGGCCCTCCTGCCGCAGGTAGAGAAGGAGCCCGCGCTCTCCGGAGCCCAGCACCCCCAGCGCCACCTCGAGCTGATCGCGGCAATCGCAGCGCAACGAACCGATCACGTCGCCGGTGAGGCACTCGGAATGGAGTCGGGTCGGGACTTCCTCGGCGCCCATCACGTCGCCGTGCACCACCGCCACGTGCTCCTTCTTGTCGCGGTTGTTCCAGAACGCGACGATGCGGAAGCGGCCGAAGCGGCTGGGCAGGTCGGCGACCGCCTCGACCCTGACGCAGATCCGCTGCGCGCCGAACCCCTCGCAGTCATGCGTTTTGTCGCGCTCGACGAGGTCCTCGAGAGTCGCGACCGTCTGCTGTCCGGCGCAGGGAGGCTTCATGCTCCTAGAGTGATAGCAGGTACTGCGCCAGATCGGACTTTTGCCCGGCGGTCAGGCCCAGCGCGAACGTGGTGTCATAGTGCGCGATGACATCGTCGAGCGTGGCGAAACGCCCATCGTGATAGAAGCCGCCCTTGGTGTGCGTGAAAAGCCCGCGCAAGGGCGACGTGCGGTAGCGCCCATCGGGCGCCCGCTTCGCCTGGAAATCGTCGATCCCGATCTCCGCGCCGGTGTGCAGGTTCCAGCCGGGCTCGGTGAAGAGCGGCGCCACGTGGCATTGCGTGCAGCGCGCTTGGCCCTCGAAGAGGCGCTTGCCGCGCTCGGCCGCCTCCTCGTCGAAGCTACCCTCGGGCGGGCGCGGCGCACTCAGTGCGAGTTGGTAGAAGTGCAGGGCCGCGAGCTTGGGTGTGACGAGATCCGGGTCGTTGCGCACGTGCCCGAACCTGTTTGCCGCGGCGACGGGGAATTTCGCTGCGTCGTCGAGGCGCGGATCGTAGAAGGTGCCCTTGCCGTGCATCTCCAGATTCGCGACGAAGGCGTTCCAGTGCGTCACCGAGCCCCAGCCCGTCCAGGTGTGCAGGTTCACGCCAGCGAGACCGAACGCCGGCGGGAGCAGAGTGGCGGCCGACTGCGAACCGTTGAAGGCCTTCCCGTCCATGAACAGCTCGGCGTCGAACTTCCCCGGCCCCCAGCTGCGCAGCACCTTGCGAACCGTGGCCTGGTCGGTGCCGAGCAGCTTCGCCACGACCGACAGGTCGGGCGCGAGGCTGGCGATGACGCCCACGTTGAGGTCGCGGTTGGGCCAGCCGTCGCGGCGGTGGCCGATGCCGGGCGCGAACGAGTTGTCCACTGTGCTGTGGCAGAGCGAGCACTGGATGCCCAAGGTCCTGAGCCCGCCCTTGCCGTTGGGCACGCCCGTCACGCCCACCACCGCGTTGAGCCCCAGGAGCGCCACGATGGTGGCGGGGCTGCCCAGGTCGACCTTGCCGGCCTGAAGCGCATCGACGAGCGACTCGGGGAGCGCATCCACATCGACCTTGAGACCGACCGCCAGCGCCGTCTTGGGGCTGACGCCGTCGAGGCCAAGGTCGGGCGCGGCCACGCCGCCCAGCGCGCTGCCCTCGATGGCCTCGTGCAGCCGGAGCGTGCCGCCCCAGAAATCCTCGTCGCCGAAAGTGTCGAAGCGGAAAGTGCGGCGGCCTTCTTCGATCATCCGTGCGGCGTCGCGCACGACAGGATCGCGATGGTCGCGGTCCTCGGCGGAGCGGAGCGCCCCGCGCGCGTTGAGAGGGGCGGCTGCTCCCTGCGAGCAAGAGTTTGCAGCGAGAAAAGCGACGAGCCCGGGCAGGATGAGGCCGGCGGTGAGGACGTGGCGGAACGTGGCGGTTTGCATGTGATCCTCCGGGAGACGATCCTCTGGAGTGATCACCTGGGCAAAGGTTACGCGGGCGTGCGCTCCCCGGAACGCCGCTGTAACCTTTCGCGGCGCCGGGACTCAGATCACTTGGTGGTGTGCAGGCCGGAGGTTTCGCGGTGAAGGCGCTGAAGACGGAAAGCGCGGAGGCAGCCGGCGAGGTGGTCGCCCTGCTGTTGGATCGGGCGCGCGGCGGAGAAGCCCTCTTCACGGCGGTGATGCGGCGGTACAACCAGCGCCTCTACCGCATCGCCCGCGCCATCCTGCGCGACGACGGCGAGGCGGAGGACGTCCTGCAAGACGGCTACGTGCGCGCCTTTGAGAATCTCGGCCAGCTCAAGGACCCCGCGCGCTTTTCGAGCTGGATCTCCCGCATCGTGGTCTACGAAGCGTGGACGCGCCTGCGCCGCCGCAGGCAGCAGGCATCGCTCGCTCCCAGCCTGGCGGAAGCGGCGTCTCAGCAGCTTGCGGCCGCACCAGATCCGGAGGCGGAGATGGACCACAGGCAGCGCAGCGCGGTCCTGGAAGCGGCCATCGACGCGCTCTCCATCGGCTACCGCACCGTTTTCATGATGCGCGATGTGGAAGAGATGAGCGTCGCTGAGACAGCGCAGTGCCTGGGCATCAAGGAAGGCGCGGTGAAGACGCGGCTGCACCGGGCGCGTGCGGCGCTGCGCGAAGAGGTCTGGCGGCGGATGGGCGGCCCGAGAGCCGAACCGTTCCGTTTCGATGGCGCACGCTGCGATCGCATCGTCGCCGGCGTGCTCCTGCGCATCCATCCCGTCGATCAGTGATCCGCGAGGCGCCCGCTTCACGCCTTGGTCTTCGTTTCCTTCAGCGCCACCATCACGGCCTTGGCGAGCTCCTCGGCCGGTCCGATTCCCCAGTAGTGGAGGAAAAGAATGCGCGGCTGCTCGCCGGACATGTGCGAGTGGATCGCCACGATGTTGATGCCCGCGTGCCGCAGTGTCTTGAGGACGCCCTGCAGTTCCGACTCGAGCATGGCGAAATCGCCGTCGATGACGGCCTTGTCGTCCGAACCCGCGAGCGCCGCCCAGGTATTGACGCCCATGGTGTTGCCCATGGTCATGCCGTGCACCTTGGTCGTGCGGCCCCAGGTCGCCTTGTAGACGCCGTTCTTGAACTCGCCTTTCTTGCCGAAGACCGCGTCGAGCTTCGCCGGGTCGAGGGTGCTCTTGCCCGGATCGATGTCGGCCGTCGGCGCGTCGCCTTTCTCCTTCAGCGCAGAGAAGACTTTGCCGACGGCCGCGGCGAGCTTCGTTTCGTCGCCCCTGCCGGAGATGTGCATGAACATCACCTTCGGCGAGTCCCAGAAGAAGTGGTTGTGCAGGGC
>Ga0209471_1001824_pt1 | contig 12451 bp, 11 predicted proteins | sample GraSoiAngelo_128_FD_185885 | JGI IMG/M metagenome (GOLD analysis project Ga0209471, IMG submission 185885) | Grasslands soil microbial communities from the Angelo Coastal Reserve, California, USA - 14_0927_12_20cm (SPAdes) (version 2) | ecosystem: Environmental > Terrestrial > Soil > Grasslands ...
GCCGGCTGCCGACAATCGCGTGGGGCGTGTCTGACGCGACCGGCGAGGCGACCGTGGACGCCCTCGTCGAGGCGGCCGACAGGGCGATGTACCGGCAGAAACAGCTCATGCGGAAGCGCACCCCGGCCTAGCCCCCGCTCGCTCTTCTGAGCACGGCATCGGTCGTGCACCCATGATGTATCCATGGGGAACCTCCTGCTCCGCGTGGGCTTCGCCCTATCCATCGTGGCCGCCGCGATCGGCATGACGTTCGCCGCGCCGAACGACTTCGGCCGGTCCGAGGCGGCGAGCTCGGTTCCTCCCGCGTCGGTCCAGCCGCAAGTGGCGGGCTACCAGGCCGCGCCTCTGTCCGGGGAAGTAGCCGCCGCTTCGTCCGCCTCATCGACGCAGGGGGCGGCAACCCTCGTCGCCCTCGCGACGACGGTCGTGCTTCTGGCGATCTTCGTTATCCTGTTCAGCTACCGGCCGCGACCGGGAGGAGTACGAGCCTCGCACCGATAGAGAAGGCGCGCCACAGGTGAAAGCACGCCGCGCGAGAGGTTCGGAAGGTCGCCCGCGAGCCGGATCGGGTCCGCCCGTTACAGCGGTCATGAGGCACGGAGAGCGTCTCCGTGCGAAGCCAGGGTGGTACCACGACGCCGCTCGTCCTTGGACGAAGCGGCGTTTTTGTTTTGGCGAAAGGAGTGGCAGCGATGGCGAAGACGGTGTCCGCACCCCCCGCATCGGCGCTCGAGCTCGCGGAAAAGAACTTCCGCGCGTCCGCCGTCGAAGCCGACCTCTATCGCTGGTGGGAAGAAAGCGGCTTCTTCACGCCCGACGAAAAAAATCCGAAGAAGCCCTTCGTGATGATGCTCCCCCTGCCGAACGTCACGGGCGACCTGCATCTCGGACACGCGCTGGGATTCGGTGGGTATGAGGACCTCATGGCCCGCTACCACCGCATGCGCGGCGAGCCGACGCTCTGGATGCCCGGCACCGACCACGCCGGGATCATCGCGCAGGTGGTGGTCGAGAACGAGCTCGCCAAGGAGGGCATCACCCGCCAGCAGCTGGGCCGAGAGAAGTTCCTCGAGGAGATGTGGAAGTGGATGGACCACTACCGCCCTCGGATCGAGAAGCAGCTGCGCATGCTCGGAGCCTCACTCGACTGGTCGCGGCCGAACTTCACGATGGAGCCGTCGAAGCAGCGCGCGGTCAGGACGCATTTCATCCGCCTGCACAAGAAGGGTCACCTCTACCGCGCCGACCGGATCGTGCACTGGTGCCTCAAGGACCAGACGACCTACTCCGACCTCGAGGTGAATCACATCGAGCGCACCGACACGCTCTATTACGTGCAATACCCGTGGGCCGATCCGGTGCCGGCGGGAACGCGCCCGGTGATCGTCGCGACGACGCGCCCCGAGACGATCGTGGCCGACGTCGCCGTCGCTGTGCATCCCGAGGACGAGCGCTGGAAGGCGCTCGTGGGCAAGGAGGTGCTGGTCCCTGGCGTCGAGCGACGAGTCCGGATCATCGCCGACGAGGCGGTCGACCCAAGCTTCGGGACCGGCGCGCTCAAGATCACGCCCGGTCACGACCAGACCGACTTCGAGATCGGCCAGCGTCACGGCCTGCCGGTCCTCTCGGTGATCGACAAGCGCGGCATGATGACGCCCGCCGCCGGCCCGCTCGCCGGCCCGGACCGCGAGGCCGGGCGGAAGATGATGGTCGAGAAGCTCCGCGCGGCCGGGCTCCTCGTACGAGAGGAGCCGATCACTCACGCGGTCGCGGTCCACGACCGGTGCGGGACCGTCGACGAGCCGCTCGTGATGAAGCAGTGGTGGGTGCGCATGGACCGGCTCGCTCCGCCCGCGATCGAGGCCGTCCGCGACGGCCGCATCGCGATCCATCCGAAGTACCAGGAGAAGGTCTACTTCAACTGGATGGAGAACATCCGCGATTGGCCCGTATCGCGGCAAATCTGGTGGGGCCATTCCATCCCGGTGTGGTACTGCCGGGACTGCGACAACGTGATCGTGCCCGACGAGGACGCCCCGGATCCGACCCGCTGCACACGCTGCCGCTCGGACGACATCTACCAGGACCAGGACGTGCTCGACACGTGGTTCTCTTCGGGGCTCTGGCCGTTCAGCACTCTCGGGTGGCCCGACAAGACGGCGGACCTCGCCCGCTATTACCCGGGAACCGTCCTCGAGACCGGCTACGACATCCTGTTCTTCTGGGTTGCCCGCATGATCATGCTCGGCCTCGAGCACATGGGGGAGATCCCATTCGACACCGTGTACCTCCACGGGCTCGTGCGCGTGGGCAGCGTGAAGATGAGCAAGTCGCTCCACAACGTGGTCAGCCCCGTGGAGTTCATCGAGGAGTACGGCGCCGACGCACTCCGCTACGCGCTCGTGCACGGGATCGCGATGGGCGCCGACTCCCAGCTCTCTCAGGACAAGCTCGAACACGCGCGGAACTTCGCGAACAAGCTTTGGAACATCAGCCGCTTCGTGCTGAAGCAGGTGGACGAGCATCCGGAGGCGTTCACGAGCCACACCGCCGATCGCCGGCCCGAGGCGAAGGGCGAGGCCGCTCGCTGGATCCTCTCGCGCAGCGACGCGGCCGTGGCCGAGGCCACGCGTCTGATCGACGGCTATCTCTTCGGCGAGTACCTCGTGGCGCTCGAGAGCTTCATCTGGGGCGACCTCGCCGATTTCTACGTCGAGCTCGCCAAGTCTTCGCTTCGCGGCGCGGACGCCACCGAGGCGGTGCGCACGCTCGCGTACGTGCTCGACCGCGCGCTCCGGCTCCTGCACCCGTCGATGCCCTTTCTCACGGAGACGATCGCGCTGCAGCTCTGGAAGCGCACCGGCAAGTCCGACGACGCTCCGTCGCTCGTCGTGTCGTCGTGGCCGGTGGCGGGCGAGCGCGATCTCGCGCTCGAGGAGCGCTTCGGCGCGTTCAGCGACGTCGTGCGCGCGATCCGCAACCTCCGACAGGAGGCCGGGCTCGATCCGTCCGGGCGCGCGAAGGTTTCGCTCGCGGGCGAAACGGCGGCGGTGCGCGACCTTCTGAAGCCGATAGGCGAGTTGACGCGCAGCGAGGTGTCGCTCGGGTCCGGTGGCGAAGGCGCGGCGACCGTGGTGCGCGCGATCGAGATCCGCGTCGTCGCGGAGCGCGATCAAGCCGCGGACGGAGCTCGACTCGCAAAGGACCTCGACGAGGGGAGGCAGCTGCTTCAGCATTCGCGTGATCTGCTCGCGAAGCCCGGCTTCGCCGACAAAGCGCCCAAAGAAGTCGTCGCCAAAGAAAGAGCCAAACTCGTGGAACGAGAGGAGCGCCTGAAGCTCCTCGAAGCCGAGCTGAAGAAGCGCGGGGGAAAGCGCGGTACATAGCCGAGCGACGCGGGGTGGCACGGGGGAGCGGGTTGCGCGCGAGCCGTAAGGCCGGCCGCGTCAGCCGCGTGCGGTCGAAAGTGGTGGGGAGCGGACCGGTAGGCGAGCGCGCGACCCCGACCCCGGGACAGGACCCCGCGTCGCTCAGAAAGCCTCCGAAGACTTGACCTCGCGCTTCTTTAGCTAGGCGATCTGTGAGCTACTGCGCGTCCTTGAGGATTTGGTTCGCTTTCGTCGCGGCCGCTTTGAGGGCGACCTCCGGCGTCGATTTGCCGCCGATGACGTCGGTGACCATGTTGAAGATCACAACGTCGCGGATCTCCTGCTGACCGCGGACATTTGACTCCGGCGAGCTGAGCCGAACGAGATCGAAGCTCTGCTTTCCTTGCGGGACCCTCGCCCAGTAATCCTTCAGGACCTGCGTGTTCGCGGAGCTTGCTCGCACCGGCATGAAGTACGAGGTCGCGGCGAGCTGGGCGGACTGATCGGTATCGCTGAGCCACCTGATGAAGAGCCAGGAGGCGAGCTCCCTGTTCGGGGTGCTCTTGAAGATCGCGACGTTCGCGCCGAACTGCACCGTCTTCGCCTTTGCTGCGTCGGCCTGCGGCAGGTTCGCGATGCTCCAGTGGGAACCGCTCCTATCCGCAATGTCTTTCACGAATGGGAGCCACGAGGTCGAGGAGATGTAGAGGGCGAGCCTGCCCGCGGCCAGGTCCGTCTGCCAGTCGATCCCCTTCGGGGTGTAGGCGGTGCCTTCCTTGCTCATGCGGTCGTGCATCTGGAGCACCGCGAGGCCCTCCTTACCGTCCCAGGCCACCGTCGTGTTGTCGGCCGCCATCAGGCTTCCGCCGCGCGCCAGGACCTGTGCGTCGAAATAGGCGGCGTCGGGGCTGAAGCCGAAACCGTAGCGGACCGTTTTCCCCGACAAGTCCTTCTTCGTTGCGGCCCTCGCCGTCGCCTCGAACTCGTCCCACGTTTTCGGCACCGCTCTCCCGATGTCCTTCAGCACGTCCTCGTTCACGTACATGACGGCAAGGGACTTCGTGAACGGCCACGAAAGCAGCTTGTTGCCGAATTGCGGGAACGTGTTCGCTTCGTAGTAGCCCCTGAAGATGTCGTCCTGGCTGTCCTTGGTCAGGCCGTTTCGGGGGCTGTCCTTGTACGGACCAAGGTCGACGACGATGCCGGTCTTGGCGTAGTCCGCGACGTGGCTCTCATAGGCATGCCCGAGGTCGGGCGGCGCCCCTGCCTGGATCGACGCGAGTGTCTTCGTGTAGAGCTGCGTGTAATTGCCCTGGTACTGCGCGGTCACGGTGATGCCCTTGCCGTTTGTCTCGTTGAACTTCTTGACCATCGTGTCGAGAGCGACCTGCTGAGGCCCGCTGAGCGCGTGCCACAGCGTGATGCTGACCGGCCCGGTGAGCGCGATGTCCGCCTCCGTGGATTGCCGAGGCGGTCCTGGCGCTGCATCCGTGCAAGCCGCGGTGAGGAGCACGACGACCGCGAGCATCGCTGCCCTCATCAGGTGCCCAGATCGTAACCTCGCGCCGGGCCCCGACTGACGCTACTTGTTGTCTTTCAGGGCCGTGTTCGCTCTGGCCGCCGCCGCCGCGAGGGCTTCTTCGGCCTTCGCCTTCTTGGTCGTGATCTTCGACTCCATCTCGGCGATCGAGTCCCGGATCTCCTGGTACCCGCGGATGCTCGGACCGGCGACGCTTCCCGGGATGAGGTCGAAGGCCTGCTTGCTCTGAGGCCGCTTGGCCCAGTAGTCCTTCAGCGCTTGGTCATTGGCCGCCGAGGCACGGAGCGGCATGTAACCCGAGGCCGCTGCCCACCGCGCGGTCTGCTTGCTATCGGCAAACCACTTCAGGAACTCCCACGAAGCGAGCTGCTTCTCGGGAGTCGTCTTCGTGATCGCAACCACACCACCGAACTGGATCTGCTTCGCCGCACCGCCCGCGTCCGGCCAGGGCACCACGCTCCAGTTGAGGGCCTTGCCCTTGAGGGTGTCGAGGATGAAACCGATCGACGTGCTCGTCGCTCCGACGTACAGGAGGTTGCCTTCGGCGAAGCGGTCCTGCCAGTCAAATCCTTTCGGGATGTAGCACCACCCCTCATTGACGCAACGCTCGAGGACCTGAAGGCTCGCGAGGCCTTCCTTACCGTCGAACCCGACTCCGCTGAGGTCGCTCTTGACGATGCTGCCGCCTCGATTCATCACCTGACCGAGGAAGGTGTCGATGCTGAAGGTCGAGACGCCCCAGCGGGTCACCTTGCCGCTGGCGTCGGTCTTGAGCGCGGCCTTGGCCTGCTTTTCGAACTCATCCCAGGTCTTCGCCGGCGCCGTGAACCCGAGCTCTTTCGCGAGGTCGTCGTTGCGGTAGAGCACCTCGAGGCTCTTCACGAACGGGAACGAGAGGCTCTTGTTGCCGTACTGGGGGTACTTGCCTGACTCGAGGTACGGCTTGTAGATATCGCCGAGGCTCTCCTTGCTGAGGCCGTTCTTCGGCGAGTTGATGTAGGGGTCGAGCTCGACGATGACGCCGGCCTTCGCATAGTCGGCGACCTGGTTCTCGACCGCCACCACCATCTCCGGCGTGGCTCCGGCCTGGATCGCACCGAGCATCTTCTGATAGATGCCCGTGTACGAGTTCCCGCTGGACTGGTCCTCCGCCCTCACCGTGATGCCTTTTCCGTTCGTGGAGTTGAACTCGGCGACCATGTCGTTGAAGGCTTTCGCGAGGACGCCCGTCTGGTTGTGCCAGAGCGTCACCTCGACCGGGGCGGTCAGCGAGATGTCCGCGTCGGTGCTGGCGGCCGGCGCGGCCTGCTGCCCGGGCCCGCAGGCACCCACGAGGATCGCGGCGATCGCGGTGACGAGCAGAACCCTACGCATGGTCCCCATCCTCCCTGTTCTCCTTCGCGGCCTAGCCGCGGATCCCCGTTCGGGCAACACCTTCGATGAAATAGCGCTGCGCGATGAGATAAACGACGAGCGTGGGCAGGATCACGAACGCCGCGCCCGCCATGAGCAGATGGTATCGCGAGCCTCCCTCGCTCGTGAACTGCACCAGCATGACCTGAATCGGTCGAATCTCGGGACGCGATGTGATGATCAGCGGCCACAGGAACGCGTTCCACGCGTTGAGGAATGTGAGCAGCGAAACAGTGACGAGCGCCGGTCGCACGAGAGGCAGGCCGACGGACCAGAGAAAACGAAGGTGGCCCGCGCCGTCGATCCGCGCGGCGTCGTGGAGCTCCCCCGGTATGGCGAGAAAGAACTGACGCAACAGGAAGATCGAAAAGACGCTCACGAGGAACGGGACGATCTGCGCGGTATACGTGTCGTACCACCCGAGGTAGCGGCGGCTCATGAGGACGAAGTTCGGAATGATCGTTGCCTCGGATGGGATGAAAAGGGTCGCCAGCAGTAGCGCGAAGATGATCCCTCGTCCGCGGAAGCGCATTCGCGCGAAGGCGTACCCGGCGAGGACGGAAGTGGTGAGCTCGCCCACGGTCGTCAGCGTCGCGACGAAGATCGTGTTCGCGAACGCGTTCGCCCACAGGGTATGCGGGTACTGCCAGGCCTCGACCCAGTTTTCGGGGTGCCACGAGGTGGGCCACAGCAGCGGCGGGCTCTTGGCCGCGTCGCCGAACTCCTTGAACGAGGTCGTGATCATCCAGTAGAAGGGGAATGCCGCCACCGCGGCGCCGACGATCAACAGGGTGTGCTTCGCGAGGCTCGGAAGTGCGAAGGCTCTAGTCATAGAACACTCGCCGGCCCAGCACGCGGAATTGGAACAGCGTGATCGCGATGATGATCAGGACGAAGATGAAGGACATCGCCGCACCCAGCCCGATCCCATTCACGGCGGTGCGCTCGAAGAACGTATGGAAGATGAGGAGCGGCACCGTTCGCGTCGTATCCAAGGGTCCGCCGTTGGTGAGCACGTAGATCTGGGAGAAGGAGCGCATGGCGCCGACCGTGGCGATGATCCCGACGAAGAAGAGGGTGGGCCCCAGAAGCGGGAGCGTGATGCGTCGGAGGATCTGCCGCTCCCCGGCGCCGTCGATGCGCGCGGCCTCATAGAGCTCGCGCGAGATGTTCGTGAGGCCGGCGAGAAAGATCACCGTCTGAAAGCCGATGAAGTGCCAGATAGTGAAGATGGAGACCGCGACCAGGGAGAGGCTCGGACCGGCGAGCGAGTCGGGAACTCCGGCGCCGAACGCCGAGCCGATCATCTGAATGACGCCGCGGGGCTCGCGCAGCCACGCCTGCGAGCCGATCCCCACAAGGCCGAGGAGGTAGTTCAGAAAGCCGAAATTGGCGTCGAACATCCACTCGAAGATCGTCGCCGCCGCCACCACCGACGTGATGTACGGCATGAAATAGACGACCCGATAGGCGCTGCGCCAGCGGGTCCCCTGGTAGAGGACGAACGCCACGATGAGCGCGATCGTCATCTCGATCGGCACCGTCAGGAGCACGTACCAGACGGTGACTCCGAGGGCGTTCACAAACTCGCCGAAGCGAGCGCCCGACGGGTCGAGGATCGCCGCGTAGTTTTCGAACCACGCCCAGCGCTCGTAGATGACGCCCCACCTCGTAAGGCTCATCGCGAACGCGGAGATGCCCGGTACCACTTGGAAGAGACCGATGAGGAGCAACGCCGGCGCGAGAAAGAGGTAAGCCTCGACATTCTCGAGAAAGATCCGGCGCCGTCGGGAGGCGACCCGGATGTTCGCGGGAATCACCTCGGCCGCCACCGGCTGCGATGATAGGCGAGGGATGCCGATCTACGACTACCACTGCGATCACTGCGGACACTCCTTCTCACAGGTGCAGTCGTACCGCGACGAACCGGTGGCGAAGTGCCCGAACTGCGGAAAGAAACCGCGCCGCTTGATCGCTCCCGCTGCCGTGGTCTTCAAGGGTTCCGGCTGGTACAAAACGGACAGCCGTGCGCCGGACAAGAGCGAGGCCAAGCCCGAAACCAAGTCAGAGAGCAAGGCCGAGACGAAAACGGACGCGAAGTCCGAGACGAAGGCAAAGTCCGCGGACAAGAGCTCTCCGAAGAGCGAGGGGTCATCCTAGCCCGCGCCGTCGCGCGCGCCCGGGCCACGATCGTGAGCTTCGCCGCCGACGATTGCCCCTTTCTCGCCGGCGCGGTCGCGTACCAGATCTTCTTTGCCCTGATCCCGCTCCTCGCGCTGCTGGTCGGCGTCCTCGCCTTCGCGTACGGTCCGGACCGGGCCGAGAACGATCTCGTCCAGATCCTTCGCGACATCTACCCCTCGGCCACCTCGCAGGAGGCGCGCATCGCCCACCAGCTCGTACAGGGACGCGCCCTCTCCCTCTCCATCGGCGTGATCGGGACCATCTTTTCGACGATGGCGATCCACGGCGCGCTCGATCGCGCGCTGGCGATGGTTCTAGGGAGGGAAGGCCGAAGGAGCTTCGTCCGTGGCCACCTCGAGGCCGCGGGTTTCGTTGCCGCGCTCGCGGTGCTTGCGCTCGTCTCGTTCGGCCTCTCGTTCGGAACGGCGGCGCTATCAGACGCCCTGGTCGGTGCGGGTTTCGGTGGGATCGTTTGGGTCGCGGTGCGGTTTCTCTCGCCGCTCGCCGGCCTCGCGGTCGGGTTGGTCTTCTTCTACGTCGTCTACCGCGTCGTCCCTCGGCGGCGCCCGTCGCGGCGGGCGGCGGTCGAAGGCGCGCTGGTATCAGCCGTGCTGTGGGAGATCGCCAAGCTAGCGTTCGGCTATTTCACGCGAGCGCTCGCGCTCTTCGCGGCGTACGGGCCGCTCGCGTTCGCGGCAGGGCTTCTTACCTGGATTTATGTCACGGCGCTCATCATCTTGTTCGGCGCGGAGGTCATGAAGACGCGTGGAACGGCTTGAAGCGTTCGCGAGCCGATTGATCGAGGGCTGGAGCGCCCGGCTTTTCGGGGCGAAGCTCCAGCCGGTTCAGATCGCCAAACGCGTGATCCGCGCGATGGAGGCGCACCAAACCATCTCGCTGAGCAAGACCTTCGTACCCAACTCCTATGTCGTCTCGCTCTCGCCGTCCGACTTTGCCGAATTCGACCAGTACCGGCGGAGCCTCGAGCAGGACCTCTCCGAGGCCGTCCTCGGGGCGGCCCGAGACAGGAACTACACCCTGCTCGCGTATCCGACGGTGGAGATCGAACGCGACGAGGACCTGCCGCCGGGCGACATGCGGGTGTCGTGCGCGCTCGTCGATGCGTCGGGCGACGAGGTTGCGCCCGACGCCAAGACTCTCGGTGCGGTCGAGTCGGGCCACACGATGGTCCTCGACCGCGAGAAGCTCCTCCGCGAGAAGCCGCGCGCACCGAAGGCTGCGATCACCGTGCGCGAAGGCGATGATCGCCGCGACATCGTCCTCGGATCCGAGCCGCTTGCGATTGGCCGCGACCCCCAGAACGACATCACCCTCGACGACCGCCGCGTCTCTCGCAAACACGCCGAGATTCGGCTCCGTTTAGGGCGCTACACGCTCTATGATCTCCAGAGCACCAACGGCACTTACGTGAATGGCCGGCGTGTCGCTGAGGTCGTGCTCTCCGACGGAGACCGTCTTTCGATCGGCGGTGTCGAGCTCCAGTTCCGCGCGACCGAATAGATGGAGATCACGTTCGCCGTCCTGCTCTGGGGGGTCCGGATCCTGTTCCTCGTCCTGGTGTACCTCTTCCTCATCCGCGTCTTCAGCTCGCTCCAGCGCGCGCTCGCCACGGAGAACGCCATCGCGGCGCGCCCGACCGGCCTCGCACATCTCGTCGTCCAGCGCACCGTGCGCGGCGCCTTCCGCGTGGGTGACAGGCTGCCGCTTCGTGCGGTGAACGGGCTGGGCCGGGACGCGGGGAACGACATCGTCATCAACGACGAGGCGGCATCCGCCCGGCATGCGCTCGTGGAGTTCGCGGACGGCGAGTGGTGGGTCGAGGACGCTGGAAGCACAAATGGGACCGTGGTCAACGGCGAGGTCGTCCGGTCGCGCGAGCGCCTGCACTTCGGCGACGAGCTCGCGATCGGGCGAGTCGCGCTGCGGCTCGAGCAGTGATGCGTGCCCAGACGGCCGTCCCGCTCGGGCGCGGCCGCTTCACCGAGCTTGGGCTGCTGGTCTGGGTGGCGGCCATCGCGATCACCGGATTCGTCGCGGTGCTTGCGACGGAGACGTCGTCGTTCAGGCCGACGGCGGTGGTCGTGCCGCTCGTCTTCCTCGCGCTCATGCTCTCCCTGCACGTCTTCCTCGTCGGCATCCGCTTCCGCGGCGATCAGGTGCTTCTGCCGATCGCCGCGGGGCTCACCGCGATCGGACTCGTGCTTGTGCAGCGGCTCGCGTCGGACCTGCTGCTTCAGCAGCTCTCGTGGTCGATCATCGCGGCCGGCGCTTTCGCGGCCACGATCGTGGTGCCGCGAGACCTGACCGCCCTCGCTCGGTACAAGTGGACCTGGGCGCTGCTCGGAGTGCTGCTCCTCATCGCACCGCTCCTCCCGGTGATCGGCCGTGAGATCAACGGCGCGCGCATCTGGATCAAGGTCGGCCCAGGGAGCATCGAGCCGTGGGAGGCCGTGAAGATCCTGCTCGTGATCTTCTTCGCCGCGTACCTCGAGGAGTACCGCGAGGTCCTCTCGCACGCGCAGCGCCGCATCGGGCCATTCCCGGTGCCACCGATCCCGTACCTCGTGCCGATCGTCGCGATGTGGGGCATCGCGATGCTCGTGATGATCTTCGAGAAAGATATTGGCGCCACGACCCTCTTTTTCGGGATCTTTCTCGCGATGCTTTTTCTGGCGACGGGCGAGGCCTTCTACGCGATCATCGGACTCGGCCTCCTCATCGTCGGCGGGTTCGTCGCGTACCAGCTGTTCGGTCACGTGCAGGCGCGGGTCGACACGTGGCTGCGGCCGTTCGACGAAGACCTGCGTTTCTCGACGGGATATCAGCTCGTGCAGGGGCTGTACGCGCTCGCGAACGGTGGCCTCATCGGCGTGGGTCTCGGCAACGGGATGCCCGACCGCATACCGATCGTGTGGAGCGACTTCGTCTTCGACGCGTTCGCCGAGGAGGCTGGGCTCGCGGGCGCGATCGCCCTGCTCGCTCTTTACCTGGTGTTCCTTTACCGCGGAATGCTCATCGCGCTCCGCGCGCCGACGATGTTCCTGCAGCTGCTCGCGGCCGGCCTGTCGTTCATCGTCGCGCTGCAGACGCTCGTCATCGTCGGCGGGAATCTCCGGCTCATACCGCTGACCGGGATCACCCTGCCCTTCGTCGCGTACGGCGGCTCGTCCCTCGTCACGAACTGGATGCTCGTGGGGATCCTGATGCGCGTGTCGCAGGTGTCGGAGCGCATGCGTGGAGGTGGGGGACCCTCATGACCTCGCCGATCGCCGCGAACATCAGATCCCTCACTCTGACCCTCGCGCTCGCGTTCCTGGTGACGTCGATCGGAGCCGCCTACTGGACGGTCCTGGCCTCCGATCAGCTCGCGAATGACCCGTTCAACCCGCGTCTCATCGCCGCGACGAACGACCGGCCTCGGGGAGCGATCGTCGATCGGAGCGGCGCGCCGCTCGCGACGAGCGACAAGGTCGAAAGCGGCTTCACGCGCTCCTACAAGGACCGGACGCTCGCGCAGGTCGTCGGTTACGCGTCCTCGAAGTTCGGCCTCTCGGGCATCGAGGCCGCATATGCCGAGTCGCTGATCGGCCAGGATCCCGCGGACCCGGTCTCGATCTGGAAAGCCCGATACCTCGGCGATCGCGCTCCCGCCGGGCAGGTCGTGCTCGGCATCGACCTGAAGATCCAAAAGGCGGCGGCCGACGCGCTCGGCGGCCGCAAGGGCGCGATCGTGGCACTCGATCCCAAGACCGGCGCGATCCTCGCATCGGTGAGCGTCCCGAGTTACGACCCCAACCAGGTCGTCGACCAGTCGAAGCAGGACGCCGCGTTCGACAAGCTGAGTCACGACCCGGACCACGCGCTTCTGAACCGCGCCGCGCAGGGGCTCTATCCGCCGGGCTCGATCTTCAAGGTCGTCACTGGG
>Ga0209471_1001826_pt1 | contig 12447 bp, 10 predicted proteins | sample GraSoiAngelo_128_FD_185885 | JGI IMG/M metagenome (GOLD analysis project Ga0209471, IMG submission 185885) | Grasslands soil microbial communities from the Angelo Coastal Reserve, California, USA - 14_0927_12_20cm (SPAdes) (version 2) | ecosystem: Environmental > Terrestrial > Soil > Grasslands ...
GAGCGCTCCCCAAGGGCTCTTGTTCTGCGGGAAGCTTCCGACGGGCAGCGTGTGCCTCGGCCCGCCCCGGTGCGCGGCGAAGGAAGGCTGCCATTCGTCTCCCCAGGGATAGCGGCGGCCCTCATCGCCGCGCGCTGCGCGCTCCCATTCAGCTTCGCTGGGCAGGCGCATTCCGGAAAAGCGCGCAAAGGCCTCGGCCTCGTACCAGCTCACGCCGACGATCGGCTGATCCGGAGCGAGATAGTCGCGCCAGGCCTCATCGTCCCAGAAGCGCGGCTTCTCGATGTCGTTCCTGGTGCGGAAGGCCCAGCCGTCGTCGGACCAGAAGGCGCGCTCGGCATGACCGCGGCCGACGAAGGGCGCGTATTCCTCGTTCGTGACGGGGACCAGGCCGATCTCATACGCGCCCGTCTCGACCAGCCGCTTGGGGTGCTCGTTGTCCGCCCCTTCAGGCGGGTCGCTGCCCATCCAGAATCGCCCGGCGGGGATGGCGCAGAGCCGCATCGGCCGACGCTACAACAGCTCGCGCGCAAAAAAAGGAGGACGCCTCCCGGGGGAAAAGATGGGGGACGTCCTCCCGCGGCTCCGCCGGGGCGCGGCGGAGGTCCAAGCCGCAGGAACCTCACCGCGCCGGGAAGATAAAAATGAAGACTCCGGGCCCCGGCATTGCGCCGGAGCCCGGAGCGAAAGAGCCTCCGCTACCACTGATTGGGGAAGGGGTAGGGCTTGGTGAAGTCGATCGCGCCGAAGTTGAAGTCGTGCGTGTTGTCGGCCAGCGTCGGGGGAAGGCCGCCCAGCTGCGGGTCACAGGGCGAGCTGCCGACGGCGGCCGAATTGCCGCTGATCGTGACGCCGTTCTTGTCCTCGAGCTTGATGATCCAGTAGCCCTCGGCCGGCGCGCTCGTGGTCTGACCCTGCGCGCAGGCGGCGCCCATCCAGGTGTCGTCGGTGGGGATCTGCCCGCCGGTCGCCTTGGCATCGCTGCGGCCGTGGATTCCGCCGTCGCTCGCCTTGTACCAGCGCGCCACGGCGACCAGGTCCGATTGAGCGGTCGCGGTGCTCGTCACGCAGAGCGCGACGGTGTCCTCGAACTCGAAGCTGCCGCCCACGCTGGGCTCGCGCTCCCAGACATACTCGCCGGTGCGCGGGCCGTGCGGGTCGCCTTCTTCGGGCAAGAAGGCGGTCAGCTTGACGGTAGCGACGCGCTTCTCGCCCTTGGCCGGATCGCGGACGTTGTCGAAGGTGTCGCTCACCTTGCCGGTGGCGCGCTCGGTCGGAATCACGGAATGGAGTGCGGTGAAGTCGAAGTTGATCGCCCCGGAATTCTCCACGGCAACCGCGGCGCTGGTCGAGGTATCCGTCTTGGCCGGGCCCTTGTGGGTGAGCGAGCCGTCCATCACCTTGACGAAGTCGCCGGTGGTCTTGATGTCCAGCTCGAAGTCATAGGTGACCGAGCCGTCGCTATTGGTGGTGGAGGTGATGGTCAGCTTGCGGTCGATGCCGTCCTTGACGCTCTCCCAGGTGCCGGTGCCGGCGCCGAGCAGCTTGGGGTTGTCCTTGATCAGCTCCTCGACGTGCCGCAGATGCTTGAAGAAGTGTCGATTGAGGCGGCCGATGAGCTCGTGGCTGCGATCGAAGAGATGCGGCTGGCAGGAGGGTGCGGCGGCCGCAGCGTCTTGCTGGATGGCGCCGGTGTTGCCCGAAGCCGCGGGCGGGGCCATGTCCGCATCGGTCTGCGAGAGCGCGACCTTGTTGTAGGTGGGTGCGTTCGCCGCCATCTCCGCGGCGGTGACGTTGCTGTTGCCCATGGTGCCGCCGCACGCTGCGAGCGCGCCGGCGAGAGTGAGAAGAAGTCGCTTCATTTTTCAGTGTCCTCCAGAAGAGTTCCGCACCAGGGAACCGGCGCCCCGCCGGGGGGTTAAGGTGTGGTAGGAGGTGCGACCTCTCGGAGAGGCGATGGTTCGCGCGGTCATCTACGATCTCGACGGCACGCTGATCGACTCGCGCGGCGATCTCGCCGACAGCATCAACGCCATGCTCGTGCGGCTGCGTCTGCCGCGGCTCGAGGACCAGCTGGTCTGGAGCTTCATCGGCGAAGGCGCGGAGCGTCTGATCCGGCGTTCGCTCGGCGCGCAGCAGGATCGCTACCAGGAGGCGGCGCCCATCTGGCGAGAGGAGTACCAGAAGCGCCTGCTCGACAAGACCCGACTCTATCCTGGCGTGCGCGAGCTTCTGCGCGCGCCGCCCGAACTGCGCGCCGTCATCACCAACAAGCCCGGAGATTTCGCCCGGCAGATCCTCGGCGGTCTGGGCGTCGCGGATTCCTTCCGCGCCGTGGTGGGAGGCGACGAGGCGCCGCGCAAACCCGATCCGGCAGGCGTGCTCTCCATCTGTTCGCGGCTGGGCGTAGCCGCCGATCGAGCGCTTTACGTCGGCGACAGCAAGATCGATCTGGCCACCGCGCGGGCGGCGGGCATTCCCATCTGCGCAGTGAGCTGGGGCCTGGGTCCCCCAGCCGACCTGGCCGGCGCCGATTATCTATGCAGTACGCCTGCCGAAGTGGCGGATCTCCTTTCTCGCGCCACTTGACTCTTTTGCAGCAGCGCGCGACAGAGCGTCCGGCCGCAGTCGCAGCGGAGAAGGAGCAAGCCGTGGCAGAGACAGTTCGCATCGCCATCGGAAGAGAGGAACTGGAGCTGCCTGTCGTCGTCGGCACCGAAAGCGAGCGCGGCATCGACATCTCCAACCTCCGCGCCCGGACCGGCATGGTCACGCTCGATCCGGCCTTCATGAATACCGCCTCGACGGAGAGCTCGATCACCTTCCTCGACGGCGAGAAAGGCATCCTCCGCTACCGCGGCATCCCCATCGAGGAGCTGGGCGAGAAGAGCACCTTCACCGAGACCGCCTATCTGCTGGTCTACGGCCATCTGCCGACGCGCGACGAGCTGGAGAAGTGGGACCATCTCCTCACGCGCCACTCGATGATTCACGAGGACATGAAGCGGTTCTTCGACGGCTATCCGATGACGGCGCATCCCATGGCCATCCTCTCCGCCATGATCACCTCGCTCTCCTCCTTCTATCCGTATGCGCTCAATGCCAAGGCCGACGAGTACCGCGACATCACCATCGCGCGGCTGATCGCGAAGATGCCCACCATCGCCGCCTTCTCCTACAAGAAGAGCATCGGGCATCCGTTCGTCTATCCGCGCAACGACCTGAGCTACTGCGCCAACTTCCTCCACGAGATGTTCGCCGTGCCCGCCGAGAGCTACCAGCCCGACGACGTGGCGGTGCGCGCGCTCAATCTCCTGCTCATCCTCCACGCCGATCACGAGCAGAACTGCAGCACCTCGACCGTGCGCATCGTCGGCTCGGCGCAGACCAACCTCTTCGCCAGCATCTCGGCAGGCATCTGCGCGCTCTGGGGCCCCTTGCACGGCGGAGCGAATCAGGAAGTGGTCGAGATGCTGACGGACATCCGCAAGAAGGGCCTCACGGCCGCGCAGTTCATCGCCCAGGTCAAGGACAAGAAGAGCGGCGTGCGGCTGATGGGTTTCGGCCACCGCGTCTACAAGAACTTCGACCCGCGGGCGAAGATCATCAAGAAGGCCTGCGACGAAGTGCTCGACCGGCTGGGCATCCGCGATCCGATGCTCGACCTCGCCAAGGAGCTGGAGGAAGCGGCGCTGCACGATCCCTACTTCATCGAGCGCAAGCTCTATCCCAACGTCGATTTCTATTCGGGCATCATCTACCGGGCGCTGGGGATCCCCACCGGCATGTTCACGGTGATGTTCGCTCTCGGCCGGCTGCCGGGCTGGATCGCGCACTGGAAGGAGATGATCGAGGACCCGGCCACCAAGATCGGCCGGCCCCGGCAGATCTACATGGGCCCGCGCGAGACGCACTACGTGCCGCTCGACAAGCGCGCTTAACGACCCTTCACCAAATAGACCACTCCGGTGGTGATGGCCGGGACGTAAGTGATGAGCAGCACGCCCAGGGACATGATCAGCAGGAAGGGAAGGGCCTTGCGGTAGAGCAGGGGGAGCGGCTTCCCGAACCGCGAGGCGCTGAGGAAGAGATTGAGCCCCATTGGCGGGAAGAGAAATCCCAGCTCGAGGTTGGCGAGAAAGACCACCCCCATGTGCACCGGCTCGACGCCAAAGGCGACGCCGAGCGGCGCCACCAGAGGGGCCAGCACGACGATGGCCGAGTAGATCTCCAGCACCGAGCCGAGCACGAGCAGCATCAGATTGAGCGCGAGCAAGAACTCCCACTGCGTATGGATGTGCATCTGCGCCCAGGCGAGAAGCATGGCGGGGATCTCGGCGTCGACGAAGTAGCTGGTCATGCCCAGCGCCACGCCGAGCAGGATGACGACGCTCCCCACCAGCGTCGAGGCGTGCACCAGGACGCGGGGCAGATCACGGATCGGATGCACGTCGCGATGCACGGCGACCTCGACGATGATGGCGTAGGCCGAGCCGAGCGCCGCAGATTCGACGATGGTCGCGAAGCCACTGGCCACGGAGACGATCACCAGCACCGGCAGGCCGAGATCCCATTTGGCTCCCCACGCGGCCTTGAGCGCGTCGCGCGCGTCGAAGCGCGGCCGGGGCGCCTTGGAGCGGACGCCCACCAGGACGCCATAGGAAGCGACCAGGATGATCATCAGGAGCCCCGGCACCAGGCCGCCGAGGTAGAGGTGGTCGATGGCCACGCCCGCGACGACGCCGTAGAGGATGACGGGGAGCGAGGGCGGAAAGAGAAGGCCCAGGCTGCCGGAGGCAGTGACGAGCCCGAGGGAGAATCCCTCGGGATAACCCTCCCGCACCAGCGCCGGGAGGATGATGCCGCCCAGGGCGAGAATGGTGACGCCACTCGCGCCCGTGAAGGTGGTGAAGATCGCGCAGACGAAGGCGGCCACCACCGCGAGGCCGCCCGGCATCCAGCCGAAGACGGACTGCGCCGCGCGCACCAGCCGCTGCGAGGCGCCGCCCTCGGCGAGCACGTAGCCGGCGACGGTGAGGAGCGGAATGGCGGGCAGCGTGGGCGAGATGACCAGGCGGAACGTCTCGGCGGGGACCGAGGCGACCGGCGTCCCGGCGAGGAAGAAGAGCAGGAGCGCGAAGCCGGCCATGACCACGAAGACCGGCGCGCCGAGAAGGAAGGAGGCGAAGAGGAGCAGCGAGCCCGGCCAGGCCAACAGACCGGTGTGGCCGCTCAGGAGCGTCGGGCCATCAGGCGCAGGAAGAAAGCCGCCGACGATGCGCGAGACGACGAAGGGCAGCACGAGGAGCGCGAGCACGGCGCAGAAAATCCGCGCGCGAAAAGTCGGCGCCATGCGCACGCCGCGCAACGCCATGATGGCGAAGCCGACCGGCATGATGATCTCGAACCACCATTCCGGGACGCCTCCGGCGAGAGTGTCGACGCGACTCCGGTCGGCGAGGAGCATGTCGAGGGAAGCGTAGGCGAGGACGGCGCAGACGAGGGTGGTGACCGCAGAGCCGAAGGCGCGGGCGAGATCGCGCAGGCGGGGGGGCAGAAGATCGACCGTGCTCAGCGCCAGGTGATGGCCGGTCGCGGTCGCGAGCATTGCGCCGAGAAAACCGACCCAGAGCGTGAGATGCTGCGTGTAGACGGCGGCGCCGGGAACGCCCGAGCCGGTCATGCGCCGCCAGACCGCTTCCGCCGTCGGCAGGAGCACCATGGCGAGAACGATGGCCACCAGCGCCCATCGCTCGAGGGCCGTGCCGCCAGGCTTTTCCTGTGCGGTCCCCGGCGCGCCCGCCGGCGGTGCGGACGACGCTGGTTCGGTCGGGCGCGGCTCGGCCAAGGCAACTCCCCGGAGCGAGAGCGGTTGACTTCTCAGTCCGCGTCAATATCACTTGCTCGCATCTTGCGCGCGATCTTGGCTCTCTCGTTTTTGGCGCTGGCCTGCTCTCCGAAGCGCGTCGCGCTCAACTCGCTGGCCGATGCGTTCTCGCAAAGCGGGGAGGGGGGCGCTTTCGCGCGCGATAACGATCCCGAGCTGGTGCGCGACGCGGTGCCCTTCGCCCTCAAGACGATGGAGGCGCTGGCCGACTCGCTCGACGATCACGTCGTCCTGCGGCTGGGCATGGCCCGCGGCTTCACCCAGTACGCCTACGCCTTCGTGCAGCAGCCAGCCGAGCTGGGGATGCCGCCGCAGGAAGCGCAGAAGGAGATGGCGCGGGCGCGCCGGTTCTTCTTGCGGGCGCGGCAGTACGGGCTGGAGGGCCTGCGGCTCGCGCGCGGACTCGGAGAGGAAGAGGTGCGCAAGCGCGAGCTCGGCAAGGCGCAGAAGGAAGAGGTGCCGCTCTTGTACTGGACGCTCGCTCCCTGGGCTGCCGCCATCGCCGCCGACAAGCGCGACCTGGCTCTGGTCGGAGACGTTCCGGTCGTGGCGGCCATGCTCGACCGCGCCTTTGCCCTCGACGAATCGTACGACAAGGGGGCGCTGCACGAGTTCGCCATCACCTTCGACCCCGCCCGGCCCGAGGGCACCACATCCGAGAAGCAGAAGGCGCATTTCGACCGCGCCCGCCAGCTCTCCGAGGGCGTGAAGATCTCGGTGCTGGTCGCCTATGCAGAGGCGGTGCTCGGCCCCGCGCAGGACAAGAAAGGATACGAAGCGCTGCTCAAGGAAGCGGCCGCCTTCGACGTCGAACAGCCCAAGGCGCGCAACTACCGTCTCGCCAACGTGCTCGCGCAGCGGCGCGCGCAATATCTGCTCTCGCACGAAGAAGACGTGTTCTCCAACTGAGGGACGACATGAGACTTGCTCTTCTGCTCTTGCTTCTCGCCGGCTCCGCTTCCGCCCAGGCGGTGCGCATCAAGCTCGGGACGCTCGCGCCGCAGGGATCGACCTGGCACCAGTTCATGCAGCAGATGGCCGCGGACTTCTCCAAGGCCAGCGCCGGCAAGGTGGAATTGAAGATCTACGCGGGCGGCACGCAGGGGAACGAAGGCGAGATGGTGCGCAAGATGTCGATCGGGCAATTGCACGCCGCCTCGATCACCGCCATCGGCTTGCACGAGATCACCCCCGAGCCGCAGGTCGAGGACATGCCCTTCCTCATCGACTCCTACGAGGAGTACGACTGGCTTCACGAGAAGCTGCGGGGAAGGCTGGAGGAGGCGCTTTCCAAAAAGAATTACATCGCGCTGCAATGGGGCGAGGTGGGATTCGTCTATCTGTTTTCCACCGAAGCGTATCGAACGCCCGCAGACTTCGTGAAGGCGAAGGTCTTCACCTGGAACGGCGATCCGGGCGCCGAGCAGGCGTGGAAGGCGGCGGGGTTCCACCCGGTGGTGCTCTCCTCGACCGACCTGTTGCCTTCGCTCAGCTCGCGGATGGTGAACGTCGTCGGCGAGTCGCCGCTCTACGCGTACACCACGCACCTCTTCGAGAGGGCGAATCACATGCTCGACTTGCATTGGGGCTTCCTCACCGGCGCGACGGTGGTGCGCAAGGACGTCTGGGAAAAGGTCCCGCCCGATCTGCGGCCCAAGGTGCTCGAGATTGCCGAGGACTACGGCAAGCGCACGCGCGCCGACGTGCGCAAGCAGAACGAGGAGGCCATCGAGCAGATGAAGAAGCGCGGCCTTCAAGTGATCGAGCCGGCGGACCTCGAGGCCTGGCAGCAGGCGGCCGAGAGGGCCAACGCCGTCGTGCGCGGGAGGGTCGTGCCGGCGGCGCTCTTTGACGAGGTCGTCAAGCTGCGCAACGATTATCGCGCGCAGCACCGGCGCTGAGCAGTCACCAGCGAGCGGCGTGGTCTTCGCAGATGCCCGCCAAGCGATCGATCTCGACGCCGTTCACCTTGCCGGAAAAGACGCCGAAAGGCTGCAGGTACTTGCTGGAGATGAGCTTGAGGTCGATGGACTGGGCGCGGTAGCCCTCGGGCTGGAAGACCAGATCGACCGCGCCGTCCGCGGAGCGGATGTGCCAGGGCGAGAGCGGCGCGTCGCCGTCGAAGGTGAAGCTCACCTTTCCGGCGGGCCGCGGCTCGCCCTCGAACCAGACGGCGTTTTCGCCCGCGCCTTGCAAGAAGCCTTCGCTGAAATTGAAGGCGACGAGCCGGCTGCCGGCGCGGCCCGAGGCGAAGGCCCAGCGCCAGGCGGTCTCGCGCGCCAGATAGCCGTGGGTGAAGTCATGCCCGGCGAAGGCGCTCTGTACGGCGAAGCGGACGTTGGCGGCGCGGACTTCGCCCTCGGCGGGGATGAGCACCGTCTTCTGCGTCAGGTCGAAGCGGCCTTTGTCGCCCACGGGGGCGATGGCCGTGATGGGCGGCGGAGCGCGGCGCGCGTCGAGGGAGAGATCGACGGCCGCCTGGCGCCAGCGGGCGCTGACCAGGATCCGGCCGCCGCTGCGCTCGATGCGCGCCGTGATGCCGGGGCCGACGAGCCGCGCCGAGCCCCCGTCGGCCGGGTGCTCGCTGACGGTGGCGCAGAGCGGAGGCAGCACCGGATTGTCGTCGATGAGCAGGCGGCGCGCGCCGCGATCGAACACGGCGCAAAATCCGCTGGAGAGGTAGCCGGCGTCGACGATGGCGATGGAGAAGATGAAGTCGGGCGTGGCGAGCGAGACGAAGTGCCACTTCTTCTCCATGAGCAGGCGCTGCAGCGTCGTGGCTGCATAGTCGCCCTGCAGGCTGGCGAAGCCCGCCTCCGCCACGGTGCCGCCATAGAGCCCGGCGCGCGGCGCACCGGCGTCGCCGGCGAGAGCGGCAGGGGCGGGCGGGAGCGGCTCGCTCAGAGGGGCGGCTTCGGCCATGACCGGACTGTGCGCTGCGAGCGAAGCGGCGGCAAGCGGGCGGCGGGATGTCAGACCCCTCTGATACAATCCGACTCGGGCGGGGATGCGAGCCCCCTATAGAGAGAGGCCCATGCGCATTCTCGTCAGCAACGACGACGGCGTCGAGGCCCCCGGACTCCGCGCCCTGGTCGAGGCCTTGGCCCTGCTCGGCGAAGTCGTCGTCTGCGCCCCCGACCGCGAGCAGAGCGCCACCAGCCGCAGCATCTCGCTGCACCGGCCGCTGCGCATCGAGAAGCTTCCGCCTTGGGGCGCGGTCGAGCGTTGGGCAGTGGACGGCACGCCCACCGACGCGGTCTACATCGGCCTCAACCACGTCCTCAAGGCGCGCCGCCCCGACGTGGTCGCGAGCGGCATCAACCGCGGGCCGAACCTGGCCAACGACGTCCACTACTCGGGCACCGTCGCCGCCGCCATGGAAGGCTGCGTGGGCGGCGTGCCCTCCTTCGCCATCAGCCAGGTGAAGGGCCGCGACTACCAGCATGCCGCGCGTTTCGCCGCGGCGTTGGCAGGTCAGGTCGCCAAGCACGGCCTGCCCAATGGCACGCTGCTCAACGTGAACGTGCCGCGCGATCCGACAGGCGCGCAGATCACCAAGATCGGAAAGCGCTCCTATCTTGCATCCGTCGTCGAGAAACTGGACCCTCGCGGCCGCGCGTACTACTGGATCGGAGGAGACGAGCAAGCGCACGAGAACGTCCCGGGCAGCGATTGCAACGCGGTGTTCGACCGAGGACTCATCTCCGTCACCCCGCTGCACCTCGACCTGACCCAGCACGCTCTCGTCGAGGAGCTGCGCGGGTGGGATCTGCCAGGGCTGGTGCGCGACTGATCCTTCTCGGCGCGCTCGCCTGCGCCTGCGCGCATCACAAGCCCGTCAAGATCGCCAACCAGCAGCCGGGGGTCGTCCATCGCGTCAAGGCGGGCGAGACGCTCTGGCGCATCTCGCGCACGTACGACGTCCCGCTCGATCTGCTCCTGCGCGAGAACGCGCTCGCCGATCCCTCGCAGCTGGCGGAAGGAACGCTGCTCTTCGTCCCCGGCGCGAGAAGGGAGCTGCAAGTTCCGCCGGCGGGCGAGCTGCCCCAGTCCGCCGCCCGCGTCGAGCCGCGCCCGCCGCGGCGGCCCAGCCCGGCGCAAATCCCTCGCGCCGGCGCGCGCCCGCTCGATCCCGCCGCGCGCGGCGAGCCGCTCGCCTGGCCCGCCGAGGGCGTGCTCATCTCCGGCTACGGAGACCGTGAGCGCGACCATCACGACGGCATCGACCTCGCTGCTCCCGAAGGCGCTCCAGTTCACGCCGCCGAGAGCGGAGTGGTCCTCTTCTCCGGCGAACGTCGCGGATACGGCAACATCATCGTCCTCGCGCACGACAACGACCTCGTCACGGTCTATGCCCACAATGCGGAAAATCTCGTCTCGCGCGGGGATCGCGTTTCGCGCGGCGCAGAGATCGCCCGCGTCGGCCGGACCGGCAATGCGACGGGCCCCCACCTCCATTTCGAGGTGCGAGTAGCCGCCCGCCCGCGCGACCCCCTGGGCTTCCTCCGCTGACCATTGCTCTTTTTCTTGCGCGGCCCCGGCGGCGCTGCTATCGACCCCCTCGAGTTTTCGGGCGAAAGCCACGGGGCTCCGGCCGTCGGTCCCATCCCCCCCATGGGACCGGCGGCTGTTTTTTTCCTGACACTTTGGTAGACGGACGGCATGCCGTCTCTCGATCGCGTCCGGCAGCTCATCCGCGACGTCCCCGACTTCCCCCAGCCGGGGATCGTCTTCAAGGACATCACGCCGGTCCTCGGCGACCCCGCAGCCTTCCAGTCGGTGCTCGATACGCTCGAGGAGCGCCTGCGCGTCTACGGCGCGGACCGCATCGTCGCCATCGAATCCCGCGGTTTCGTCTTCGGGGCGGCGCTGGCCGACCGGCTCAAGATCGGCTTCTCGCCGATCCGCAAGCTCGGCAAGCTGCCCTACAAGACCCACCGCATCGAGTACGCCCTCGAATACGGCAAAGGCGTGCTCGAGGCGCACGTCGACGCCGTCCAGCCGGGCGAGAAGGTGGCCATCGTCGACGACCTGCTCGCCACCGGCGGTACGGCCTGGGGCGCGGCGCAGCTGGTGCGGATGCAGGAAGGACAAGTGGCCGCCTTCCTCTTCGTGGTGGAGCTCGCTTTCCTCAAAGGCCGCGACCGGCTCGTCCAGAGCGGCGGGCCGGTCGAGGCTCTCATCACCTATTGAGATCTCGCGGCTTGTCGAGTTGGATATCGAGAGGTCATGAAAACACCAGCCGTGGGCCCCCATAGCTCAGGTGGATAGAGCGCCGGTTTCCTAAACCGGAGGCCGCACGTTCGAGTCGTGCTGGGGGCACTAGCTTCAAGGCCTTCTAATCGGGCGCATCGCCCCGCCGCCGCCAGCGGCCCAGAGCCAGCGCGGCGGCGGGGACGACCAGAAGGGTCGCCGCCGTCGAGAAAGCCAGCCCGCCCACGACGACGACCGCGAGCGGGCGGTGGAGGGCGGAGCTCGCGCCGACGCCGAAGATGAGCGGCAACAGCGCGGCCAGCGTCGCGCAGGTGGTCATGAGGATCGGCCGCAGCCGCGCGCGGCCGGCCTCGATCAGCGCCTGGCGCGGCGGGGTGCCCGCCTCCTCGGACCAGAGGGCGTGATCGAGGAGCAGGATGCCGTTCTTGACCACCAGACCGACCAGGAGAATCGCGCCCATCAGCGAGGAGACGTTGAGCGGCAGCCGGGTGATGAAGAGCGTGGCCGCCCCGCCGGCCATCGCCAGGGGCGCTGCCATCAGCACGGCCAGCGTGCGCGTCCAGGAGCGGAGCTGGAAGAGCAGCACCGCCGCCACCGCCAGGACGGCGATGCCGAGCACGAGCAGGAGCGCGCGGAAGCTGTCCTGCTGCTGCTGGTAGAGGCCGCCGATCTCCCAGGTGTAGCCGACCGGCAGGTCCCATCCGCGGAGCGCGGTGCGCACGCGCGATACGGCGGTGCCCAGCGAAACGCCGGAAAGGCGCGCGGTGAGATGGACCATGTTTCGCTGGTTGAAGCGCAAGAGCGCGGCGGGCGGACATTGCCTCTCCTCCATCGCCACTGCCGCGACGGGCAGCGGCCGCCCGTCGCTGGTGAGCAGCGAGGCCTCTTTCAGCGTCGTGGATGGCAAGAGGTCGGCTTGGTCGAACCGCACGCGCACGTCGAGGAGGTAGTCAGGCCGCCGGATCTGCGTGGCCACTTCGCCCAGGAAAGCGCCGGCGAGCTGGGCGCCGATCTGCTGCGCCTGCAGGCCCTGCCGGCCGGCCTCGGCGGGACGGACGCGCAGATCGATCTCGGGGGCGCAGCCCTCGTCGCCGTTGAAGAAGTCGACCAGCCCGGGAATGTCGCGGAGGCGCTGCGCCGCCTGGGCGGACAGCTCGCGCAACTTCGAGACCTCGGGGCCGAAGAGCTTCACCTCCACCGGCTCGGGCGAGCCCTGCAGATCGCCGAGCATGTCGGCCAGCACCTGGACGAACTCGATGCGCAGCCCCGGCGCGACCGCGGCCATGCGGCCGCGCTGCTCGTCCATGATCTGGTCCACGTCGCGCGACCGGTCGTCCTTCAGCCGC
>Ga0209471_1001827_pt1 | contig 12440 bp, 7 predicted proteins | sample GraSoiAngelo_128_FD_185885 | JGI IMG/M metagenome (GOLD analysis project Ga0209471, IMG submission 185885) | Grasslands soil microbial communities from the Angelo Coastal Reserve, California, USA - 14_0927_12_20cm (SPAdes) (version 2) | ecosystem: Environmental > Terrestrial > Soil > Grasslands ...
GCCTCGAAATCCTCCGCAATTTCGCATACGGCATCTGCGGCTGTACCGGCGACTGGACGATGGCGTCGTTCGTGGCGGAGGCGACCGCGCGGATTCGCGCACGGGTCGATGGCCGACGCGTTGTCTGCGCGCTCAGCGGCGGCGTCGATTCGACGGTGGCGGCGTTGATCATCCATCGAGCCGTCGGACAGCAACTGACGTGCATTTTCGTCGACAATGGCGTGCTGCGGCTGAACGAAGCGGACCAGGTTCGAAAGCGGTTCGAGAGGCTGCAGCTTCCGCTCGTGTTCGCCGATGCCTCGGGCCTGTTCCTCGATCGGCTCGCGGGCGTGGTCGATCCCGAGAAGAAGCGGAAGATCATCGGGGCGACGTTCATCGACGTGTTCGAGACCGAGGCCGAGAAGCTCGGTCAGGTCGATTTCCTGGCACAGGGGACGCTGTATCCCGACGTGATCGAGTCGGTGCCGATCGTCGGCCAGGCATCGTTGATCAAGAGTCATCACAACGTCGGAGGACTGCCGGAGCGAATGCGGATGAAGCTCGTCGAGCCGCTGCGCGAGCTGTTCAAGGACGAGGTCCGCGTCGTCGGCCGGCAGCTGGGACTCGACGAAGAATTCGTGGTGCGCCAGCCGTTTCCCGGACCGGGCCTGGCCGTGCGCATCCTCGGCGAGGTGACGCCGGAGCGGCTGAACCTGCTGCGGCGTGCGGATGCGGTCGTCGCCGAAGAAGTACGGCGGGACGGCTGGTACTCGCGGCTGTGGCAAAGCTTCGCCGTGCTGCTGCCGGTTCAGAGCGTCGGGGTCATGGGCGACGAGCGGACGTACGAATATACCGTCGCCATTCGAGCGGTCGAGAGCCGCGACGGCATGACCGCGGACTGGGCGCGGTTGCCACACGATCTGCTCGCCCGCATCTCGTCGCGCATCGTCAACGAAGTCCGCAGCATCAACCGCGTCGTCTACGACATCTCGTCGAAACCGCCGTCGACGATCGAGTGGGAGTAGGACAGGGGTTGGTGATTAGCGATTGGTGATTAGGGATTAGGGTGCCTCAGTTCGTTCATCTTCATCTCCACACTGAGTTTTCGCTGCTGGATGGGGCGTGCCGGATCGACGAGCTGCTCGATCAGGCCGCGAGGCTGCAGATGCCGGCGATCGCGGTCACCGAGCACGGGAATCTTTTCTCGTCGGTGATGTTCCACGATCACGCGCGGCAGAAGGGCGTGAAGCCGATTCTCGGCTGCGAGGTGTACGTCGCGCCGGGGGATCGGCGGCACAAGAACGGCAATCCGGGCGAGACCGCCAATCACCTCGTGCTGCTCGCCGAAACGAACGAGGGCTACCACAACCTGATCAAGCTCGTCTCCGCCGGCTACACCGAGGGCTTCTATTACAAGCCGCGCATCGACAAGGAGCTGCTGTCGCAGCATGCAACCGGCCTGATTGGCCTGAGCTCGTGTCTCAAAGGTGAAGTGGCCGAAGGGCTCTCGCACGCGCAGGACAAGAAAGCGCGCGACGCGGCGGCCAGCTACAAGGACATTCTCGGCGCGCAGAACTTCTTCCTCGAGATGCAGTGGCACGGTATCGAGGAGCAGCGGATCGTCAACGCCGGCATTCCGGCAATCGCGAAGGACCTCGGCCTCGGGCTCGTGTGCACCAACGACGTCCATTACCTGCGCGACACCGACGCCCATCCGCACGACATCCTGCTCTGCATCGGCACCGGAAAGGCGTTCAGCGATCCGAAGCGATTGCGGTACGAGGCGCGGCAATTCTTTCTGAAGTCGCCGGATCAGATGGCCGACGCGTTCAGGGATCATCCGGACGCGGTCGCCAACACGGTCCGCATCGCCGAGCGGTGCCAGGTGACTCTCGCCGAAGGCGAGAACTACCTGCCGAACTTCGACGTTCCCGCCGGCTTCACGCTGGACGAGTACTTCGAGCACGTCGTCCGCCAGGGATTCAGCGAGCGGCTGCCGCGGCTGAAGCAGCTTGCCGCGTCGGCTTCGCTGCGGCACACGATCGACGAGTACGAGCGGCGCCTCTCGTACGAAATCGACATGATCAAACAGATGAAGTACCCCGGGTACTTCCTCATCGTGTGGGACTTCATCCGCTACGCGCGCGAGCAGCGGATACCGGTGGGCCCGGGGCGTGGATCGGCGGCCGGCAGCCTCGTCGCGTATTGCCTGCGCATCACCGACGTCGATCCAATCGACTTCGATCTCATCTTCGAGCGGTTCCTGAATCCGGAGCGGATCTCGCTGCCGGACATCGACATCGATTTCTGCGAGCGGCGGCGCGGCGAGGTCATCGAGTACGTCACGCGCAAGTACGGCCGCGAGAACGTCGCCCAGATCATCACGTTCGGGACGATGAAGGCGAAGGCGGTCGTCCGCGACGTCGGCCGCGTCCTCGAGATGCCGTTCGGCGACGTCGACAAGGTGGCAAAGCAGATTCCGGCGGCGCTCGACATGACGCTCGACAAGGCGCTCGACGAGAGCGAGCCGCTGCGACAGATGGAGCAGAACGATCCGAAGGTCAAGGAGCTGCTCAACGTCGCGAGACGGCTCGAAGGGATGACCCGCCACGCGTCGGTTCACGCCGCAGGCGTCGTCATCGCACCGAAGGCGATCACCGAGTACGCGCCGCTCTATCGCGGGGCGCACGACGAAATCGTCACGCAGTGGTCGATGAAGGACATCGAGCGCATGGGGCTGCTCAAGATGGACTTCCTCGGCCTCAGCACGCTGACGCTCATCGACGACTGTATCGAGGAGATCAAGCGGACGACGGGCATCGAGCTCGACATCGAGGACATCCCGCTCGACGATGCGAAGACGTATCAGATTTTTCAGGAAGGGCAGACGTACGGCATCTTCCAGTTCGAATCGAGCGGCATGCGCGACATTCTGCGCAAGGCGAAGCCGCAGCGGCTCGACGACCTGATCGCGTTGAACGCGCTGTATCGTCCCGGTCCGCTGCGCAGCGGCATGGTCGACGACTTCATCGCGCGCAAGCAGGGGAAGACCGAGGTGAAATACGAGCTGCCGGAGCTCGAGCCGATCCTCTCGGACACCTACGGCGTCATCGCCTACCAGGAACAGGTGATGCGCATCTCGAACGTCGTCGCCGGCTTCACGCTCGGCGAGGCCGACATTCTCCGCAAGGCGATGGGGAAGAAGAAGGCCGACGTGATGCAGAAGATGCGCGACTCGTTCGTGCAGGGGGCGAAGAAGAACGGCACGTCGGAAAAGAAAGCCGGCTACCTGTTCGAGCTGATGGAGCACTTCGCCGGATACGGCTTCAACAAGTCTCACTCGACGGCCTACGCGTTCCTGGCGTATCAGACGGCGTATCTCAAAGCGAATTACCCTCGGCACTTCGCCGCGTCGCTCCTGACGATCGAGGCGGCGAACACCGACAAGCTCGCCTTGTATCTCGGTGAGTGCCGCGACCGGGGCGTGCACGTGTTGCCGCCCGACATCAACGAAAGCCAGCTGCGCTTCACCGTCGAGCCCGACAAAGGCGTGCGCTTCGGTCTGACGGCTGTGAAGAACGTCGGCGAGGGGGCCATCGCGTCGCTGCTCGAGGTTCGGAAGAAGCAAGGGCGCATCCGATCGATGGTCTCGCTGTGCGAGGAGCTCGATCTGCGCCTGGTCAACAAGCGCGTGTTCGAGAGCCTGATCAAGGCCGGCGCGTTCGACTCGCTCGCGAAAGGAACGGCGCACGAGGCGCTGCCGTCGACGGCACTCCGCCCGCGGCTGATGGCGGCGATCGACGCCGCATGCGACTACGGCGCCCGCGCGCAGCGCGATCGTGAGCAGGGGCAGGCGCAGCTGTTCGGCGGCTTCGACGATGATTCGGTCGCTGTTGCAGCTGCAGGCGACGGCTGTAAAGCCGTCCCGCTACCCGAAGCAACGCCGTGGACCGAGGCAGAGCAGCTCGCGTTCGAGAAAGAGACGCTCGGTTTGTATTGGAGCGGACATCCGGTCGATCGCTATGCGGCGGCGTTGAGAGAATTCGGCGCGAAGTCGGTCGCCGACCTTTCCGAGACGCAGGCGGCGGCGCGCGACAGCAGCTGGGGACCCGCGGGTCCGAAGCCGATCGAACCCGACACGAGCATCGGTGGTATCGTCGCGGCCGTGAGACCGCTCAAGACGAAAAAGGGCGATCGGATGGCGGTCTTCACGCTCGAGGACGCGCAGGGAAGCGTCGAGATCATCGCGTTCCCCGAGGCCTATCAGCGCGCGGCCGGCATGATCGAGCCGGGCACCCTGGTCCTCGTGCGCGGTAAGCTCGAACGCGACGATGAAACGTCGCGCATTCTGGCGTCGGAGATCGCGCCGATCGAGAGCGTGCGCGAGAAGCTCGCGCGCGAAGTCGCGATCCATCTGCGGAAGCCGGCCGACCGGGGCACGCTCGAAGCGCTCGTCGCGATCTTCTCGCGCCACCGCGGCGATCGAAAGGTGTCGTTCGACGTCGAGACAGGCGAAGCGCCGAACCGGCTGCGCGTGAAGGTCGACTTGAGCTCGCAGATCCGCGTGCGGCCATCGCCCGCGCTGATCCAGGACATCGAGCAAGTCGTGGGTGAAGGAGCCGTCGAACTCCGATGACTGCTCGCCACGGTGACTGATGCCGGCTGAAACGCTCGAGTTCGAGGAGCCGATCGCCGTTCTCCTCAAGGAGATCGACGCGCTGACGCTGTTGCCGCGCACCGACGCGCGCGACCGCGAGATCGAATCGCTCCGGCGGCGCATCGAATCGGTTCGCGAGGAGCTGTATCGCTCGCTGACGCCGTGGCAGCGCGTCCTCGTTTCCCGCCATCCGAATCGTCCCGGGCTGCACGATTACCTCGATCGGCTCTTCCAAGGCTTCACCGAAGTCCATGGCGACCGCCGCTTCGCCGACGATCACGCCATCATGGCCGGCTTCGCGGAGTACCGAGGTCAACCCGTCGTGGTCGTGGGTCACGTGAAGGGCAGCGACACGAAGGAAAAAATTTTCCGCAATTTCGGCTACGCGCGGCCCGAGGGGTACCGCAAGGCGCTGCGGGTGATGCGGATCGCGGAGAAGTTCCGGCGGCCGATCGTGGTCTTCGTCGACACGCCCGCCGCCTATCCGGGCATCGAATCGGAGGAGCGGGGTGTCGCGGAAGCCATCGCGGTCAACCTGCGCGAGATGATGCTCATCGACGCGCCGATCGTCGTCGTCGTGTCCGGCGAGGGCGGCAGCGGCGGCGCGCTCGGCATCGCCGTCGGCGACCGCGTGCTGATGCAGGAGTTCGCCATCTACAGCGTCATCCCGCCGGAAGGATGCGCCGCGATTCTGTGGCGCGACGCCTCGAAGAAAGTCGAAGCGGCCGAAGCGCTGAAGCTGACCGCGCCCGATCTGTTGCAGGCCGGCGCCATCGACGAAATCGTGCGCGAGCCGATCGGCGGCGCGCACACCAATGCCGACGCCGCGGCACGGCTCCTCGATGAGGCGCTCGCGCGCGCGCTCACCGAGATTTCCGCCGTCGACAGCGAAGTGCGACTCGAGAAGCGGTATGCGAAGTTTCGGGCGATGGGTCGGGTGGGCATCGATTTCGTTGACGAGAGCACCGCATGATTCCGCTTCGCTGGGACTGCAATACCTGTGACGAAACAGCCGCAAACGCTCTGGCCGCGGCGATCCGGATTGAGCCTGCCGTGGCACGGCTGCTGTGTCAGCGCGGGATTTCGGATCCGGGTCTCGCCGAGCGGTTTCTGAACCCCTCGATCGATCATCTCCACGATCCATGGCTGCTGGCGGACATGCGCGCCGCGGTCGATCGCATCCTCGCGGCGATCGCGCGCAGGGAGCGGATCGCGATTCACGGCGACTACGACGTCGACGGGATCACGTCGACGGTGATCCTGCGGCGTGCACTGGAGCTACTTGGCGCCGATGTGGTGCATTTCATCCCGGAGCGGCTGAAGGACGGCTACGGACTGCAGCCGGCGGCAATCGAACGGCTGCACGCCGACGGGGTGGCGCTGGTCGTCTCGGTCGACTGCGGCATCCGCGGCGCCGAGGCGGCGCGCCGCGCGCGCGAGCTGGGCATCGATCTGATCATCACCGATCATCACGAGCCCGACGCGGAGCTGCCGGCCGCGCTCGCCGTCATCAATCCCAAACGCCACGACTGCAGCTATCCGGACAAGGACCTCGCGGGCGTCGGCGTCGCCTTGAAGCTGGTGCAGTCGCTCTGCCGCGCCGCCGAGCGCGAGAGCTGGCTCCCGGGCTTCATCAAGGTCGCCGCCATCGGTACGCTCGCCGACGTCGTCCCCCTCGTCGGTGAGAACCGGGTCATCGCGAAGATCGGGCTCGACATGCTGTCGCGCGGCCCGCACAAGATCGGATTGCGCTCGCTGCTCGACATCTCGGGGCTGACCGGCAAGACGATCGACAGCTACCACATCTCGTTTTTGCTGGCGCCGCGCGTCAACGCGGCGGGGCGCATGAGCACGCCCGACATCGCCACGCGGCTGCTGCTCGCGGCCGACGAGGCGATGGCCGACGAGGCGCGGCGTCTCGCGATGCAGCTCGATGGGGAGAACCTGCGGCGCCAGGAGGAAGAGGCGGAGATCCTCGCGGCGGCGAGGAAGATCGTCCAGACCGATCCGGATATCGGCGCGCGATCGGTGCTCGTCGTCGCGGGCGAGGGATGGCATCGCGGCGTCATCGGCATCGTGGCCAGCAAGCTCGTGGATACGTTCCACCGGCCGGCGATCGTGTTGTCGGTCGAGGACGGCATCGCGCACGGCTCGTGCCGCAGCATCGCCAAGTTCGACATGCTCGGCGCGCTCGAGCGCTGTGCACACCTGTTCATCCGCTTCGGCGGACACAAACAGGCGGCGGGTCTCGCGCTCGAGGCGGATCGGATCAAGGAACTGCGGCTGGCGGTCAACGCCGTCGCGGACGAGATTCTCGGGCCTGAGGACCTGATGCCGCGACTGCGCATCGACGCCGACCTCACTTTTCGCGGCATCACCGGCGGCGTGGCCGCCGGCATCGCCGCGCTCGCGCCGTTCGGCGCTGGGAACCCGCGTCCCATGTTCGCCGCGCGGCGCGTGGAGATCATCGACGGTCCGCGCGTGCTGAAGGACCGCCACCTCAAGATGGCGCTGAAGCAGGACGGCCGCATCTTCCGCGCCGTCGCGTGGCGCGCCGCCGAGCGCGCCGACTTCCTCACCGAGCACAAGGCCGCCATCGACGTGGCGTTCTCCCTCGAACAGAACCAGTACAATGGGGAAACGTACCTCGATCTCAGCATTGCTGATTTCAAATTGCAGATGACAGATTGATCGCTCGATCGCCCCGAATCGCTGCTCTGAAATCAATCTGACCTCAATCAGCAATCAGCAATCTGAAATCAGCAGTCTCATATGACCCTGTGGCAGCGGAGAGCGCGCGTCATCGTCGGCGGCGCCGCCGTCCTGTTCGCGCTGTTCGTGGCGTTCGAATTCAAGCGGCGCGGACCTGCGGCGCCGGCCCAGCCGATCGCACCTACCGATCCCACGGCCGTCGTCGAGAGCATCGGCGGACGCATCGAGCGGTTCCAGCTGTCACGTGAGAACGCCAGCATCGCCTACGAAAAGCAGCTCACCTACGCCGACGGATCGTCGAAGCTCCTCGGCGTCACCATCGCCACCGACGAGAGAAACGGCGACGGTCCGTTCAGCGCCACCGCCAGGGAAGCGTCGGTCGGCAAGGATGAATCGACCGTGGTACTCGACGGCGACGTGCGCGTCGGGTCCGCGGGGATACACGCGCGCACCGAACATGCCTCCTATACCAAATCGGACAATACGCTCCGCGCGCCCGGGCCGACCGAGGTCGCCGAAGGGAAGACGATCGCGAACGGCGTCGGCATGACGTTCGATCGCAATGCCGACGCGCTGACGATCCACGACCAGGCCGTCATCCACATGGCGGACGCGAACGGCGGCGGCGTCACGGAAATCACCTGCGGCACGGCGATTTTCGCGCGCCGCGAGCGATATCGGCGGTTCGAGAAGGCCGTCAGGATGCGGCGCGGCGCGCACGTGCTCGAGGCCGACGTCGCCGTCGCGTACTTGAGCCAGGACGAGAAACGGATCGAACGGATCGAGCTGCGCGAGAACGCGCGAATCGCCTCGTCGGACCCGTCGCCCGGCGCGCTGCAGTCGTTGACCGGCCGGATCATGAACCTTACGTACGCGCCGGATGGCGCGTCGCTCGAGCACGCCGTCATCGACGAGAACGCGATCGTTCAGCTGGCGGGCGAAAAGGGACAGACGGGTCGCCAGATCGCCGCGAAGCTGCTCGACATCGCCCTCGGCCCTGACGGCTCGACGCCGACCGCGGTGGTCGGCCGCGAGAACGTGCAGCTGACGATGCCGGCTGAAGGCGACGCGCCGGCGCGCACCATCGAGGCGGCCAACGTGGAAGCGAAAGGGCAGCCGGGCCGCGGTCTGACGCGCGCGCAGTTCTCGGGCAACGTGCAGTACCGCGAGCGCGGCGCGAACATCGGTCGCGCCGCTTCGTCCGGCACGCTCGACGTTGGCCTCAAGCCCGCATTGAGCGCGCTCGAGGACGCGAAGTTCGCGCATGCCGTGAAGTTCGAGCAGGGAAAGCTCGCGGCGCTCGCCGCTGCCGCCCGCTACGACGTCGACAAAGGCACGCTCGAGTTGAGCGGATCGGAGCCCGGTGCGCCCGCGCCGCATGTGATTACCGACCAGATTACGGTCGATGCGCAGAAAATCGACGTGACGCTCGACGGACCGAAGGTGAAGGCGGCCGGCACCGTGAAGAGCGTGCTCCAGCCGACCGGGACCGGCAAGATGCCGTCGATGTTGAAGCAGGATCAGCCGGTCAACGTCCTCGCGGCGAACCTCGACTACGACGGGACGGCGTCGCGCGGCACTTACACCGGTGACGCTCGCCTGTTTCAGGGCGACACGTCCGTGAAGGCTGAAACGATCGCCATCGACGACAAGCATGGCGATCTGTCCGCGTCGGGCAGCGTCACGTCGACGACGATGCTCGAACAGCAGGACAAGGAGCGGAAACGAAAGAAGGAACGCGTGCGCTCGATCGCGTCGGCGAAAGAGATGAAGTACGAAGAGGGCGAGCGGCGCCTGACGTACACCGGCGACGCGCATCTGGTCAACCCCGACGGCGACATGACGGCGGCGAAAATCGAGCTGTATCTGAAACCGTCCGGCGACGAGCTCGATCGCGCCGAGGCGTACGACGACGTCACGCTGCGCGAACAGGAGCGCAAGACGATCGGCTCGCGCATGACCTTCACCGCAGACGACGAGCGATACGTCATCACAGGCGTACCGGTGAAGATCGTCGACGAATGCAGCCGCGAGACGATCGGCCGAACGCTCACCTTCCTGAAGGCGACCGACAGCATCGTCGTCGACGGCAATCAGCAGATCCGCACACAGACAAAGGGCGGCGGAAAGTGCGCTAGCTGATGGCGACGCTTCGCACGCACGACCTGACGAAGTCCTACAACGGCCGCACCGTCGTGCGCGGCGTCAACCTCGACGTCGCCTCGGGCGAGATCGTGGGGCTGCTCGGGCCGAACGGGGCCGGCAAGACGACGACGTTTTACATGACGGTCGGATTGACGGCGCCCGACTCGGGACGCGTGGAGCTCGACGGCCACGACGTCACCGACGATCCGATGTACATCCGCGCGCGCAAAGGGATCGGATATCTTCCCCAGGAACCGTCGATTTTTCGCGGTCTGACGGTGGAGCAGAACATCCTCGCCATCCTCGAGACGATGGATCTCGACGGGGCGGCGAGGCGGGCGCGGCTCAAGGAACTGCTCGGAGAGCTGAATCTCGCGCCGCTGGCTCAGGCGCCCGCCTACACGCTCTCCGGCGGCGAGCGGCGCCGCGCGGAAATCACGCGCGCGCTCGTCATCTCACCGAAGTTCATCCTGCTCGACGAACCGTTTGCGGGCATAGACCCTATTGCGGTCAGCGACATCCAGAAGATCATTTTTCACCTTCGCGATCGCGGAATTGGCGTGCTGATCACCGATCACAACGTGCGGGAAACGCTGCGCATTACTGATCGCGCGTACATCGTTCACGACGGGATCATCTTCAAGAGCGGAACGCCCGATAGTTTGGCGGCGGACGACGAAGTCCGGCGGATTTATCTGGGGACAGAGTTTCGATTAGACTAAAATAGGCGTGGGAATTGCATAACTGAGCCGTCGTTCTTCATGGGCATTCAGCAAAAGCTTCACACAAAACTCGTTCAGAAACTAATACTTACGCCCTCGCTGCAGCAGGCGATCAAGCTGCTGCCGATGTCGACGCTCGAACTCTCCGACTTGCTGAACCAGGAGATGGTCGAGAATCCGATGCTCGAGGAAGTGCCGACCGAAGAACTCCAGCCCGCCGAAACGCAGCAAACCCAGGAAAAGACGGAACCGGAACAGCAGGCGAACAAGACCGACACGTGGGACGACCAGGACTACGAATATTTCTTCGGCGACTATCTCGACGATGGCTATCGGCCGCGCGCGCCGCAGGAAGTGAAAGAGCTCCCGCCGATCGAAAACACGCTCTCGACGACGAGCTCGCTGTCGGATCACCTCCTGTGGCAGCTGTCGATGCAGACCGACGATCCGCTGATGCGCGAGATCGGGTCGGCGATCGTCGGCAATCTCGACGACGACGGCTATCTCGTCGCGTCGTTCGACGAGCTCGCGGCGATGGGGCCGTGGCCGGTCACCGAAGTCGAGCGCGCGCTGAAGCTGGTTCAGGCCTTCGACCCGACGGGCGTTGCCGCGCGCGACCTGCAGGAATGCCTGCTGCTGCAGCTGCGGCACCTCGGGCTCGAAGGGACGCCGACCGAGAAGATCGTCACCGACCATCTTCGTCTGCTGCAGAACCATCAGGTTCCGGAGATCGCGCGCAAGCTCGGGATGACGATTGACGATCTGAAGGAACACATCGAAATCATCCGGCACCTCGATCCGAAGCCCGGCAGCCGCTACAACCCGACGCAGTCGCAATATGTCATCCCAGACGTCTACGTGATGAAGGTGGAGGACGAATACGTCGTCGTGCTGAACGAGGACGGCCTTCCGCAGATGCGAATCAGCCCCGTCTACCGGCGGCTGCTCGACAAGAGCGCCGCCGACAACACGGACGAGACGCGCGCCTACGTGAAAGACAAGTTCCGTTCTGCGCTGTGGCTGATCAAGTCGGTGGAGCAGCGGCAGAAGACGATCTTCAAGGTCGCGAAGAGCATCGTCAACTTCCAGCGCGATTTCCTCGATCACGGCATCGAGCACCTGCGGCCGCTGGTGCTGCGCGACGTGGCGAACGACATCGGGATGCACGAGTCGACGGTCAGCCGCGTGGTGACCAACAAGTACATGCACACGCCGCAGGGCGTGTTCGAGATGAAATACTTCTTCCACAGCGGGATCAGCAGCTCGTACGGCGAGAGCGTCTCGTCGGTCACGATCAAGCAGCGGATCCGGAAGATCATCGAGAACGAAGATCCGCGCAAGCCGCTGAGCGACTCGAAGATCGTCAGCATCCTGCAGCGCGAAGGACTCGTGCTCGCCAGGCGCACCATCGCGAAGTACCGCGAAGAGTTGAAGATCCCGACGTCCAACCAACGAAAGGTTCTTTACTAGCGCGCCCGACGGCCTGCGCGATCCGCGCAGCCTGCGCCAAGTCGGTAGCGCGAGGCGTTCAGCCGAGCGAAACGTATGCGACTCGAACTCACCGGCCGCCACATCGAAATCACCCCTGTCCTTCGCCGCCTCGTCGACACCAAGCTGGCCAAGCTCGAACGGCTGCTGAACGACAGCGCCGTGTCGGCGCAGGCCGTACTCACGCGGGAGAAGCATCGCCATCGCGCCGACATCACGCTGCACGCGCGCGGGGAGAAGTTCCTCCACGGCGTCGGCAACAGCGGCAGCTGGGAGACGTCGGTCACGGAGGCGATCGACAAGATCACCCAGCAGGCGCAGAAGGTGAAAGGCAAGTGGCAGGAGCGGAAGCGCCGCGGCGCGGTCAAGGGCGTGCCGATCGTCGGCGAGGAGCGCGAAGCGATCCGCGTGAAGGCGATCGGGCCGGCGCGCACGCGCGAGCGCGTCCGGATGCCGCGCATCCTTCGGGCGCAGCGCCAGTCGATCAAGCCGATGACGATCGCCGACGCGGCGCGCGAAGTGGACGCGGGCGGCGATGGCGTCGTCGTGTTTCGCGACGTCGAGACGTCGGCGGTCAGCGTGCTGTACCGGCGGCCCAACGGCGAGCTGACGCTGGTCGAGACCGAAGCCTGACCCGATAATCTACAGGTGCCCCAACAAGCCGTAAGCGTCGGCGCGCTGATCAACAGCCGCCCCGAGACGTTCGGCCTGCCGCTCGAAGTGCTCGCCGGCGTCGA
>Ga0209471_1001829_pt1 | contig 12432 bp, 19 predicted proteins | sample GraSoiAngelo_128_FD_185885 | JGI IMG/M metagenome (GOLD analysis project Ga0209471, IMG submission 185885) | Grasslands soil microbial communities from the Angelo Coastal Reserve, California, USA - 14_0927_12_20cm (SPAdes) (version 2) | ecosystem: Environmental > Terrestrial > Soil > Grasslands ...
ACGCTTCGACGCTGCCCTTGCGAGCAGCTCCGCATGACTCGGGGCCGATGTGGGTCGCTAATCCACTACTACCGTATGACTTTTTCATTCACTACACCTCGCCGGTTTAACCGGCGCACAAGGAGATAACCATGAAGATATTTCTCGACACCGCAAACCTGGACGAAATCCAACAGGCATCAGACTTTGGCCTGCTCGACGGCATCACGACGAATCCTACGCTGGCCGCCAGGGAAGGCCGGCCGTTTCGTGAGCTGATTCTCAAGGCTTGCGAAATCGTGAAGGATGGGGTCGTAAACGCCGAAGTGGTATCCACGGACACGGACGGGATGCTGCGCGAAGGGCGTGAACTGGCGAGCTGGCACCCGAACATTGTGGTGAAGGTACCGATGACGCCAGCCGGGGTGCGCGCACTCCACGTGCTGCACGGCGAGGGTATCCGGATCAATGTAACGTTGGTTTTTTCCGCGGCGCAAGCGCTTCTCGTGGCGAAAGCAGGAGCCTATTTCGTCAGCCCTTTCCTCGGGCGATTGGACGACACGGCGCAGGAAGGACTTCATGTGCTAAGCGAAATCATGGATATCTACCGCGCCTATCAGTTCCCCACGCAAGTATTGGCTGCCAGCCTGCGCGGCCCGCTGCATGTTGTCGAGGCGGCACGAATGGGCGTGCATATTGGCACGATGCCGTTCAAGGTTTTCGAGCAGCTTTTCAGGCACCCGTTGACGGATGTGGGTCTGGCATCGTTCTTGAAGGATTGGCAAAAGGCGCGGAAGGTACTCGGCGAGATTATCACGACGACGGGCGTACGAACCGCTGGACGGTGAGGTTCGCGAAGATCGCCTGGCAGACGGAAGCCGTTGTTGCTTCGCGTATCCTGCCGACGGTCGGAGAACCACACGGAGAGAAATGAAACAACAGAACGAGTTCGAACTACGGCCGTGTGAATTCATGGGCTCAAACCTCACTTGGAGCGTGGACATAGTTGTCGCCAGCACAGTTGAAGCCATTTCTCCGGTGGTGGATCAGCTGATGCAATCGCTCAAGACTAGTTGCTGTACGCCAGAACAAGAAATTGCCGTCGAGATGGCTCTCCGCGAAGCACTGGCAAATGCCATTGTTCATGGAAATCACGAGGATCTACACAAGAAGGTTCGTGTCTGTTGCGCGTGCGATGCAAAACGCGGAATGCTCATTGCCGTGAAGGACCAGGGGGAGGGATTCGACCCATCGAAGATTCCGAGCCCACTCGCTGGCCAAAGTATTCTCTCCGAACACGGGCGAGGGATCTACCTGATCAATTTGCTCATGGACGAGGTTCAATTCCGGAACGGTGGCACTGAAATCCGCATGCGCAAGGATCTTCATCCAACCCGTTAGGGAAAGCGTCACAAACCATGCAAAATGAAACCGAACTCGATTGCCAGGCAACAAAGGAGAACCCCTTCGGCTGTGTGGAGTTGTGGGCGGGAAATGAACTTGCACACCGCCACGTGGAGTTAGTGGGTCTCGAGGGAGACCTGATCGCAGTTCCGTCGGATAGCAAAGTGGGAGGAGATTTCTACGCTCTCTTCTCCTGCGGGGCCGACCGTGCGGCACGCATCGTGCTTGCTGACTCTGTTGGCCACGGAGTCGCTGCCAGCCTTATCGCCGCTCAAATCCACAGCTTGATTCACCGGTTTCGCGGCCTGCGCGATAGTTCCCAGTTGCTAGCTGCGCTCAATGATGAGGTCACCCTGGCCGGACAACCCTCAGGCTCGCCATTGCGCTTGACGACGGTCATCACTGCCACATTTGATCGAGACACTGGCGAACTCAACTATGCCTACGCCGCCCACCCGCGCATGATCCTATGGCGCGCACGCGAACGACATTGGTATCCGCTTGGAAAAGGACTTGATGGGCCACCCATCGGCTTTATCGCTGGCGAATTCTACACGCAACAGAGTATTCGGATCGAACCGGGAGATATACTGCTGATTTTCTCCGACGGGGCCACAGACGTATTCTCCCTCGATGGACGATTCCTGGGCGCCGAAGGCTTCATGGAACTTGCCAACCAGACCATGACCTTGCTCTCTCCGAATGTTTCTCTCCACGCCTTTGCGGAAGCTCTCGTCGGTGCGATCCGTCGCTTTCATGGTTGCGACATCTTCGTCGACGATCTGACACTATTGACACTTCGACGCTCGCGGCTCTTAACTACCTAGCGCTGCGGTTGGCTTGGACGTCGTATTTCAAGTCCAACCCGACTCCAGCGCAGCCTAGTGCCTGCCCTACTTACCGCACATTACAGTTGTTTCTCCAGAGGGTATGAACGGCTCATTGTTGTGAATTGAAAACCGTTCGAGGATAGCGGTGCCATGCAATCAATCCCTCAACCTACTCCAAGAACCGCCTCACGAATTGAGGGAGCGAATATGAGTGTGGAACGGTCGGTCGTCTGCCCAGCGCTTTGTCTGGTTGCTCGGCGTGTGTGCGGAATATGCGCCGTCCAATTGAAGGACGACCGTAGACAGAAATGGATTTGGGGGCTTCTGCTCGTGCTCGCATCGTACGAGAGTTATTTTGTACGTTCGCAGCTTGCCGCACTCCTGTTCTTCACCATTCTCTACGTTATCTTGGCGACGTTAGTCGTGCTCTACATTCTGATTTTCGATGCCGTCTACAACGGCTTTCTTTGGGCCGCGTCGATCGGACGCTCATTCCGCCCCGTACTGCAACACCATTCCGCATCACCTGCCCGAGTGCCGGGACTGCCAGAGAGTCGACAGAGTGCTCGGGCCAGTAAACGCAACGCATCGTCCAACTAGATCAAGGAGGAAGAAATGGGCGGCATCTTGCCGGGGTATCCCGCGCCGAGTTCAGAACGAACAAGTCTGCGCCGGTTGCCGGCGGACCGGCTGAATCTCGAGGCCCAATGGGTATTAGCGGCGCAGGCGGGCTACACCCTGGCTTTTGACGAGCTGGTTGCGCGCAACCAGGACAGAATTTATCGCCTTGCCGCAAACATCACCCGAAATCCAAGCGATGCCGAAGATGCGGTGCGAGCCACTTTTATCAAAGCGCGGGAGCACCTGCAGGCGTTTCGAATCGACTCTCATTTCTCGGCCTGGCTCTGTCGCATCGGTGCCATCGAAGCGTTGCTCAGGCTACGCGCCAGATACCCCCGCGAAACCGCACTCGATCAATGCGAGGAGACCGCAAGCAAGCTGATGCGCGCCGAATTGCCGTACTGTGCGGACAATCCTTACGAACAGTACACCCAAGCCGAACTCGGGCGGCTAGAAACCGGAGCCACTAACGTTCTCAAGCCTATATGTCGGATTATTTTCTTTCTATGTGATGTAGAGAATTGGTCAGCTAGCGAAACGGCAGATTTCCAGGGCCTGCCTGTATCGGCGGTAACGTCAAGCCTATCGCGAACCCGCCAGGAGATTTCCGAACACCTGAATCGCCACTCTAGGCAGTTGAATCAACTCCTTCCGAAGTGCTCTGAACCTCCTGGAGGGAGGTCAAAGGAGATCGATCATGCGAGAAGAAACAGTAGCACAGCAGGGTGAGGCCGCCACACCGGTGCAATGGGTTACGGCTGACATTTTGCTTCACCGAAAAACCGAAATAGACGTGATGATTGCTCGTCGCGCCTTTGAACTGTTCGAGGGCCGCGGCGGGGGCCATGGTCACGACGTCGATGATTGGATCACAGCCGAAGTAGAACTCTTGCGTCCCTATCGGCACGATTTGAAAGAATCGGCCGGGGCTGTCGTTTTCCACGCCGAGTTACCGTGCTCCTTCACACCAGACCAACTCAACGTCAGTGTCGAGCCCCGTCGCTTGATAGTCAGCGGTGAAAGAGAGTTGGAAGTGACATGCGTGGGAGATGTGCCCACGCACGAAGAGAAGAGAACACAACGCATCTTCCGCATGGAAGAGTTACCTGTGGATATCGATCCAGCCCGCACCACGGCGAAAGTAAAGTACGACGTGCTCGAAATCGTGATGCCCAAAGTCGCTGCCGTCAGTAAGCCCCGCGAAAAGACGAAAGCAGCGTCTTCCCGGCGATAGGGTCAGCCAATCATGAAAATTCTCCTTGCATTCAACGGCTCCAGACTCTCGGAAGCGGCATTGCGCGCCGTCATCACTCAGCGCCGGCCCGAGAGCACGGAAGTGAAAGCCTGAAAGTGATTCCGCTGGATGTCACGGAGGAAGAGGTTCGTAATGCACGAGCGTCGCTCGACCTGGCTGGGCAGGCACTGCGAACGGCAGGTTTTAAGGCAGAAAGCACGGTTCTGAAAGACATAATTATCGACTCCATTACCGGCGTGGCCGAAAACTGGGATGCCGACCTGATCGTGCTTGGCTGGCACGGACGGACACTGCTGAAACGCTTCTTGTTCGGTAGCGTGGCGGCCGCGGTGATACATGCTGCTCCGTGCTCCGTCGAGCTTGTGAGGTTTCGTCCTGAACATTGCGAGTCGGAAGAATGCCGCCGCGCCCAAGGAGTTGCATCATGAGAATTCTACTGGCGATCGATGATTCCAAATTCTCTGAGGCCGCCATCGAGGCGGTGATCGAACAAGCTCGACCGGAGGATACCGAGGTGCGCGTGTTGCATGTGGTGGAATCGCCGCCGCTCTTGGTCGCCCGGGAACTCGGGGGATATGAGCCGGCCCTCGAAAACGCTTTGGAATTTCAGAAACAGCATGCCGAAGCAGTCGTCATCAAGGCCGCGGAATTGCTGCGTGCCCGAGGTCTAAAGGTAGCTGCAGCCGTTGAGGACGGTGACCCGAAGTCAACAATCCTAGACGTCGCCGAAGAGTGGCACGCCGACTTGATCGTACTTGGCTCGCACGGGCGGAAGGGCCTCAACCGCTTTCTGATGGGCGGTGTATCCGACGCGGTGGCCCGGCACGCCCGCTGTTCGGTGGAGATCGTCAGGATTTGTCCTGCAAACGCAAAAAACTGAAGACAGGCGGAACGATTCCAGGACCGACCGGGTCAACCTTCATAAGCGGGCGCATGTGAGCTCGCTCGGCCAACACCTTTCCAAAGCGGAACCGGCGATGAACATTAGCCGCTTCCATGCTTTTGCCAATAAGTAGGTCTGTTCTAACTGTAAGTACCATATTTTCTACTAGCTCTAAGTGTTCAACGGTCGTACAAAGGTGATGCGGGATAACGGAGGAGCCAAATGGACGCAGACATTCGCATTTTGAGCACAGACCTGACCGAGGCTTTGCAGTCCTACATCGAGCGACGGCTGCATTTTTCCCTCGGCCGTTTCGGCGGGCGAGTCGGCCGCGTGAGAGTCCGAATCACGGACGTCAATGGTCCCCGTGGCGGACCGGACAAGTCGTGCCATATCTCGGCGGAGCTCCTGCCCTCCGGCATGACGCTCCTTCAACAGGCAGCGGACGCGAATCTCTACACCGCCATCGGCCAAGCTACGGAAGGAATCGGCCGCTCGTTCTCCCGGGCCCTTGGACGCAATCGCGAACGTAAGCGGAAACGCGAGACAGTGCGGTTTTCCCGGCAGCGCCAATCCTGAGTGCGAAGGTGAGTGCCGGGCGGGAGGGGTCCAGAGATCCCACTCTCTGGACCCCAGAGTTATGCCGGTGGAAATTCGAGGAACAGAAATGAACGAGAAAATGATTCAGGTGACACAAGGCGACTTGGAGAAGTTGATGGCTTTGCTTGCCTCTCGCTTGAAATTACGAACGCGGGACCGGGAACACCTGGAGATGCTGGCACAGGAACTCGACCGTGCGGAAATCGTGCAGTCGAGAGATATCCCTGCCGACACCGTCACCATGCATTCCCACGTGCTGGTCAGGGACCTCGACACGGGCGGAGAGTCCACGTACACCTTGGTTTATCCGTCCGACGCTGACATAGAGATAGGCAAGATTTCCATTCTCGCGCCGATAGCTACTGCCCTGCTTGGCTATCGCGAGGGCGACGAGATCGAATGGCCCACTCCCGGCGGACGGCGGCGGCTCAACGTGATTCAGGTGCTGTACCAGCCCGAGGCCGCTGGCGACGAGCCGGGCTATTCCGTGCCGATGCGGTGTGATTCGCAAATGAAGCACGAGAACGTCGAACAATTTCAGCTGCAGGCGGTATGCCCAGCGGAAGAAGATTCATTTTCAGTCGTATCACCATGAAGGAGGAACAGACGCATGATCAACATCGGATTAGAAGATAGCAATCGGAGTGAGCTCACGCGGGTTCTCAACAACTTGCTGTCGGATGAGTACCTTCTCTCAACGAAGACCAAGAATTATCACTGGAATGTGACCGGGCCCCATTTCCACGATCTGCATGCACTATTTGGTAACCAATACGCCAAGCTGGATGTGTTGATCGACGAGGTTGGGGAACGCGTCCGCGCGCTGGGGGGCAACGCTTTCGGCACGATGACGGAGTTCCTGAGATGTACGCGCCTCCAAGAGCGTCCGGAAGTGCATCCGAGCGAGCTGGCGATGGTCGAAGATCTGTACGACGACCATGAGATCCTGCTTCGCTCCTTGCGGGGCTCTTTGGCAGGTAATGCCAGCCTGCGCGGCGATATTGGGACAACCGAACTTCTCACCAGGGCCATGCAGGAACACGAAAAGATGGTCTCGATGCTGCAATCCGTTCTCGGGAAGCACGACCAGTTGAAGGAATGGTTGAAAGCGCAGGACGCCATCCAAAGAGAGATCGGGATCGAAGTGCTGGCCCCGGCTGGTTCTGCGACCTCTAGGTGCGCATCCGCACCTTTGCTGCAAAAAAGGAGTACACGAACATGATCTGTCCGTATTGTGGTCACACCCTGAATTTTCTAACGGAGGTTCTGGCGCTCACACAAACCGGAGCGCAATGCCCGAACTGCTGGAACCACTTGTCGCAAGGGCGGGGCATGCCAACAAATTCCTCGCTCCCAAGGCCAGTGCGATTGGAGTCGAAGACACGCGTTCACAGGATCGCGGCTAAGAGGGCGGCCCGCTCAAGTAGATGAGAATGCTTCGCGCCAGAAGGCTGAGTTTCCTGGTGCTTCGGCTTCCGAGGAAAGCCCTCTTGAGACGGCATGGGAGTACGGTGAGGTCAATCTATCTCATGCAAAGACTTCACGCCGGGCGGTTTCACAAATTGCGACAACTCCGGGGTGGCGGAGCTTCCGTTCCGCAGAGATTGCGTAGAAACGGCCAAATACGTTCCGTGCAATCCCCAGCCGGATGACCTTGTCCTGATTGTGAAATTGCTTTTCAAGGGTTGTGGGAACGGGAACGATCCCGGCACCTGCCTGCCCAAAAACCCGGAGAAGCGCGAAGTCTTCAAATTCTCCAATCACTTTCGGTTCGATCTCCAACCCAGCGAACCACTGGTCCAATTTCCGGCGTATGGCAGTGTCATCGGTAGGAAGCAAAACGGGTGCGCCGTTCAGCGATTTTGGAAACCCTTTGCGGTAAAGCTTCGCCAAGCGTGGCGGCGCCATCCATACGACGCCGCAGTCTCCCAGGTAGTGACTGTAGACGCGCATATTGAGGCTCGGAGTTACCGGAGAATCGGATAACACCACGTCGATCTCGTGCAACGCCAGTTCCGCAACCAAGCGTTCCAAGTTCGCTTCGTGACACACGAGGCGCACCGGCATCTCCAATCGTAGTGCCGGCTCAATGAGCCGGTATGCAATCTCCTTCGGTACAACGTCATCCAAACCAACCACCAAGCGCAACGGCCGATGCGTCGGGCGTTGTTTCACCGTGTCCATGATTTCCCGGCCGATGGAAAAAATCTCTTCCGCTTGGCGGTACACCGCAAGGCCGATTTCCGTCGGTACCAGGTTTCGTCCGGAACGCTTCAGCAGCTTCTCGCCCAGTTGGTCCTCAAGACTCCGCAATTGCGCGCTCACGGTCGGAGGCGCCAACCGCAGTTCCTCGCACGCCTTCGTTATGCTGCCCAGGCGGACAACGGTCCAAAAGTAAAACAGGTGGTGATAATTCAACCATTCCATGAAGGCATCATACTGCGAAATTCTCTAATTGAAAGAGACGAAGTTTCTAATTGTCCGAATGGAGCGATAGTCCTATAACGAACGAAGGGAGCAAGGTGAAAGGAGGCATGGTCGAGGAAGGTCGCCTCGCGCCAGCGGACACAAGAGTTTGTAAATAGCAGGGCACCTTTTGGTGAATCAAAGCAGGAGGGAAAAAATGGAACCAGCTACGGTTGCGGTACTCGCCATAACGGCAGTCTGTTTGGGATTCTGCGTGTGGATTGAGCGCCACTCGAGACGACAAACGAGCGCTCCCGAACCATCAGAACCGGTGGATGTCCCGACGGAGGTTCTGGAAATGACCCAACGGAGACGGAAACGGAGCAGAAACCGATGAAGGGAAGTTCCAACGACGCCGTCTCCGCGTGCGTTCCGTGCGGGAGTGGCAGGTTTCGCATTTGGGAAACCTCAGCCATGCGATCGATTTGTTATGAATTTACCGTCAGTTGGAACGTAAATCCGCCCTGTGTCTTATCGTAGTCGTACACTCGAAGCGCCGGATGAATCTTTGGAAGAGTCTCACGGCCACACAAGACAGCAACTGGCGCAGGAACGGCGGGGAAGTTCGAGTTCTTTGAGGCTTCCATGTACCTTCGCAATCCCTGCGAGGGCGTCTTGGTATGCGATCCGGAAATTTTCCAAGTCTTCGCGCAAAGAAAGAAAGGTGGGCGAAGGCATCGTTCCATCTAGCGTCAGTTCGTAAACAAAGTACGCGGGATCGATCTGCGCCGGGAGCATTTCCCGGGGGCCGGAACCGCTCAAGCACAGCAGCAGGGCCACCCGGCTTTCGTCGCTGCCGGTCTGAACGGTTTCGAATCTGTACTTCACCGGGCGCCCGGATTTCTTCCAGGTCCAGCTCTCGGTGTCCCTATGCCTCTGATACAAGTCCGTTGAAACCTTATTGCTCAGCTGCGAGCCCAGGAAAATCAAAAGCGGCATCGGGCCCAGTGCGAACAATGAGACATGACCGGTCCGCTGCCATTCTCCCTTCGGTTCAAAATACCGAGAAAGGCGGTCCGCGATGTTTTGCTTGGCAACCGCAGTCACGGCCGAGGTTTCCTCCAGCAGATTCGTAAGGTCGATCTCCAACCCTTCTCGAGAAATCGGATACCGCGGAGCCACCGCTTCAAGCATGTGGTCGTACGAAATGGAAACCGTTTGCTTGCCGATCGGAGCGGTGAAAACAATCAAAGCCGTCTTACGCTCCGGCGAAAGACCGGTTGCTTGCTTGATCCACTTTTCGTGACGGCGCTTGTATTCCGAAAGCGCGCGTCTCGTATAGTCTTTCGGTTTATCGTCGATCAGCTTGTGACATTGAGGACAAAGAAGCATGAGATTCTGGAGAGCGTGAATCTCCTTCGGACGCGACCGAACGCGCCCCCTCGGTCCATCTCTCCGGAACGCAACAACGTGGGCCACTTGCGCGAAATTGCCCTCGGTCAAAGTCACCGGATGTTCCATCAGATACCGTGGGCAGCCATCGAATTCGCATCGACCACCGGCACGAACGAAGAGCAGCAGACGCGTCAGATCCGGAATGCGCCGGACCTGGACCACCGGGCTCAACGATGCAGCCGTTTTGCGTTTTCCGTTCCGCTGTACTCGTGACGATTTCATGCTGCTGCCCCGACGATCTCGCCAAACGGACTGTGTTCCGGCAAATCCGGATGAGTTCCTTCGCCGAGCCAGCACCCGGTTTCCAGCCACGTTTCGTAAAACGCCAGCCACAAGCACGTCCACGGAATGATCGTCTCCGCGATAAGTTTGTTTCCGTGCCATTCGTGCGCCTGGTGCACACACAAACTGCCGTCCCGAAAGGTATGCGGCTGCCTTTTTAAGTCTCCCCACGTTGTAAGCCTGGGAGTCACGACCTGAATGTGCGGCCTGCAAGGAATTTCGTAGGCAATCTCTACGTCATACAGATCGCTCCGCGGCGATGGCTGAAGCGTGCCACGCCATTTGATCCGATCGCCGCGGTTCGTGGTACGGCGAAAATGCGGGAAGCGGGACCGCACGAACTGATCCTGCTGCATCGCAGTCAGAAGCTTTTCTCGTATGAATCTACTCATCGCCGTGAAACACGTTTGGACGGATTCGCGCGACCCCGCTGGCAAGTCCGGTGATGGCGCCTGTCGATCCGACGGTGAGTGCACCTGCTTTTCTCGCTTCCTGCAGGCGTTGGGCTCGCTTGACGAGCGCCGTTCGAACGTATTCGCCGAATAGGCGCTCCAATTCTTTGTCCGTTTCACGCCCACCGGCCACGATGACGGCCCACTCCTTCTGCAGTCTTCGAATTCCAGCTTTGAATGCGTTATACGCCTGCGGATTCGCGTCCCACCTCTCCCCGAAGTCTTCGAGAAGATTGCTGGGATTTCGGACCACGATTCGCTTACCCTGCAAATCCTCGAGCGCGATTGCATTGACGATGCCGGCCAGAATCGTGGTCAGCGCCTCGCTGACCGAGTCTTCTCCGGCGTAATACATGCCTGCCAACGTCGTGAGAACAACGGAAATCGGCGCGAGGCACTCCTCAGCAAATGCGAGATCCCGCCAGCGCTTCAGCAGTTGCACCGCAAGCTGCAGCGGTTCCTTTTCGTGAACAGCCTCCTGCGCCGGAACAGGCTTCGCCTTTTCCATCACCCTCCGCGTGCGCGTCAGGCATCTGTTGCGAAACCACAGGATGAAACCCTCGGGATTGCTGGGACATAGCGAGACTCTCGCGCGATCCGGCACGAGGATGCACGTCCCGCCGGAAGACAGATCCGTGTACGCGGGCAAAATATCCATGTAGAACTCATCCGCGTAGGTCAATCGCACCACGCGATTTTTCAGCGAAATCATCTTCCGGTAGGTCACGTTGCTGCTCAGGAATTCGTACAAGGCACTAAGCCCCGCGAGAGGATGCCACCGCCAGTGAGGGGCATCGATTTGAAGGACAAAGTCAAGATCGTGAGGACCCTCGACTGGTTTGCACGTGGTGCCCAGCGCCATCGAGCCTTGCGGGAAAATCCGAGGGCGAAGGAACCGGAAAGGGCTTCCTGCTTTTTCGAGTACTTCGTTTACGGTGCCATACCGCTCGACGGCCAACTCGTGTCGCGATGGCCTGAGCTGGAGTCCGTCACAAACCTCCAGCAGCAAAGCGTCCAGCTGCTCCCGGCTGCTCTGGAACCAAATCGCCTTCTCAGCGGTTGCCATATGCCAGCTCCTTTGCTATAAGATAACATTGTTTTCCAATTTCTGCCAATTCTGGTAACCTTCATCTAGGAGAACCGCCATGCCGAATCGTGATGTCCATCTTCGTGTCGGAGCCGTGTCTGGGGGCGCCTATGCTACCTACCATGCGTGGGGCCAGCCGGGACCTTATGTATTGGCTGAGGCTGCGGGAGGACTAGTTGGAGGCATTGGCGGAGGACTGTTTCCCGACTGGATTGATACGCCCTGTTCTCCGCGCCATCGCGCCGAAGCGCACAGCATGAGCATCACCGGCACAGTCGGCTATTTCATGAACCAGCAGCTTCCACAGTGGCAGGCGAATCTCCGCACGGAGGCGCAACGCTACGCACAGCTCCGGGCGGCATCGCCCGCGCTTTCGCCGACGATTGGGTACGCCGTGATGGAGTTCATTCTGCGTTTTCTGTCCGGGCTGCTCGCGGGACTTCTCGCTGGCTATGCCTCGCACTTGGCACTAGACTCACTCACTCCGAGCTCGCTTCCAATCCTCTGTTAGGAGGAAATATGGCGATCGACCAAATCGAATTGGGCCGCCGAATCCGGCAGGCACGCGAATCGTGTGGGATGACGCAGGACGACGTCGCAGAAAAGCTCGGCGTCTCCCGACCGATTGTCGTACAGATCGAGCAGGGCAAACGGCCTGTTTCCGGTATCGAACTCCAGACGCTTGCCTATCTCTTCGCGAGAGACATTCGCGATCTCCTCGCCGATGACTTCGCCGAAGACGACGTGGTGCATGCACTTTTCCGCTCACACGAAGATGTCGGAGAAGATGGCGTAAAGCAGGCGCTTCGGGATTGCATCGCTCTTGGTCACGAGCTGACGAACCTGGAGGACCTCCTTGGCATCAGCCGCGCGACCATCACCGTCGCTACTTACTTACATGCTTTTCCCCGCAGCCGTTGGGAAGCGATTCAGATCGGTGAACATGTCGCGCTCGAAGAACGTCGCCGATTGGGTCTTGGCTCCGCTGCGCTCGGAGACGTTTCTTCATTGATTGAGGCGCAAGGAATCCGAACCGGAACGGTTTCCATGCCGGACTCGGTTTCAGGCCTCACGATCAGTCATCCGAAGGTCGGACCTTTTATTGTCATTAATGACAGACATTCTCGCGAAAGACGCCGCTTTTCCTGGTGCCACGAGTATGCTCACGTCCTGCTGGA
>Ga0209471_1001831_pt1 | contig 12425 bp, 10 predicted proteins | sample GraSoiAngelo_128_FD_185885 | JGI IMG/M metagenome (GOLD analysis project Ga0209471, IMG submission 185885) | Grasslands soil microbial communities from the Angelo Coastal Reserve, California, USA - 14_0927_12_20cm (SPAdes) (version 2) | ecosystem: Environmental > Terrestrial > Soil > Grasslands ...
AAGCGACGCTGCGAACAACGTCACCAGCCAGGGCGCGGTGGCGGCGATCAGCGTGGTCATGCTGCTCGTCGTCGGGGCGGTTTCCCTCGTGTCGATCCGGCGCCTCGCCCAGGTCATCCTTGCCCTTGTCGGCATCCAGCTGCTCGCGTTCCTGGTCCTTGGCTGGCTGCTCATCACGCACTCGCACCAGGATTTCGTCAGCGCACTCGCCTCGTTCAGCAATCACCCGAACGCGTACAGCGACATCCTGGCCGCGGCGCAGAAGGCCCAGATCCCGCTCGGGATCTCGATCGGCGCCTCGCTGACCGCGGTGCCGTTCATGGTCCTGAACTACAACGGCGTGCTGTACGCGTACTACGTCGGAGGCGAGCTCAAGCGGCCGGGACGGACATACCTCTACGCGTCGGTGATCAGCATCGCCCTGCTCGTGGTCGTTTGGCTCGGCGTATGGCTGCTCATGCGCAACACCGTCGGCCTCGACTTCATGCAGTCGCAGGCCAAGCTCGGCGCCACCGACCCGGCCACGTATGGCGCCATCACGAGCCTTCAGTCTTCGGCCGGTGGGCTTGGCTACGGATTGGTTCTGTCCGGGGATCCGATCTCGAAGATCCTGATCGGCATCGCCGTGCCGTCGGCGGAGCTGGCGGTCGACCTCGCGTTCGTGGCCGTGGTCACTCGCGTCATGTTCGCGCTCGCCTTCGACCGGTTGCTTCCGATCAGCCTCGCCAAGATCAGCGAGCGCAACGCCATCCCGACCAACGCAATCATCGTCGCGGTCGTGATCGGGATCCTGTTTGCGATCCTGGCCGCGTTCGTGAACCTCTCCAACATCGTGGCCAACCTGGCGCTGTTCGTCGCCCTGATCATCGTCGCGGGCGGAGTGGCGGCGACAGCACTTCCTTACCGCCGCCCGGATCTGATCATGCGGCCGGGCCAGACGGAGCTGCCTCGCGTGGGAGGCGTGCCGGTGCCGGCGATCTGGGGAGCCGCGACGACATTGCTTGCCGCGATCGTGGTCGTGCTGATCATCACGCACCCTGAGGTGTTCGGCAGCTTCACCTTCACCTCCGTCGGAGCGCTGGTGATCGTCCTGATTGCCGGCCCGGTCATCTACCTGATCGCGCGGCAGATGAGACTGTCTCGCTCCTCGATCGACCTGCGCCTCGCGATGCGGGAGCTGCCTCCCGAGTAAGGGGTAGGCGGAGGGCTCATGTTTTTCGGCCGTGCCAAGAAGCGGGCCCTCCGCATCTATTTCGCCACCGACGTCCACGGCTCAGACCGCTGCTTCCGCAAGTTCCTGGCCGCGGCCGACTCGTATGACGCCGACGTGCTCGTGCTGGGCGGCGACATCGCGGGCAAAGGCCTGGTGCCGATCCGGTCGCACAACGGAAGCCTGAGCGCGAAAGTCCGCGGCGAGCCTGTCACGGTGCCGCGCGCCGAGGAGGACCGGTTGCGCGCGGAGATCAACCGTCTCGGCTTCTATTCGATCGTCGCGGGCGATACGGACATGGAGCGCCTCGAGGCAGAGCCGGCCTTTCTCGACGCGGCGTTCGAGAGCGCGATCGTGGATCAGATCCACGGCTGGTGCAGGCTCGCGGAGGACAGGCTCGAGGCGCGCGTTCGCTGCATCATCACTCCGGGCAACGACGACCCCAGAGCGATCGACGCGGTCCTCAAGTCCGAGCCACGCATCGAGTCGCCAGAGGGCGAGATCTGCGATCTCGGCCCGGTCATGATGGCAAGCTGCGGTGACGTGACCCCGACTCCCTGGAACACCGAGCGCGAGTACTCCGAGGAGGAGCTGGGCAACCGCCTGGAGAAGATCCTCGAGCAAGCTCCGGCCGGGCGAAAGATTGTGGTCAACTTCCACTGCCCGCCCTACGGCTCCGGCCTGGACTTCGCGGCCGAGCTCGACGCCCAGCTGCGGCCGGTGATCCGTGGCGGCCGTCCGAGCATCGTGCCTGTCGGGAGCAAGGCGGTGCGCGACGTCATCAAGCGACATCAGCCGGTCGTTGGCCTCCACGGGCACATCCACGAGTCGCGCGCCGCCCAGAAGATCGGATCCTCGATGTGTCTCAACCCTGGCAGTGACTACACCGCGGACGTGCTGCGCGGCGCTATCGTGGACTTCGCCGAGGATGGGAGCTACATCGATTTCCTCTTCACCGCCGGGTAACCGGCCCGTCCCGGACCTGATCGAGGAATCTCGCCGCCTCATCGACGCCTCGAACAAGAAAGGTGTCCTCGTCCGCCTTCTCGGAGGCGTTGCCGTCTACTTGCAGTCGCCCCAGGAAGGTCCCCTTCTCCCCCGCCCGATCAACGACATCGATCTCGTCACCAGGCGCGGCGCGCGAACGGCGGTGACAGGCGTGCTGGTCGCCGCCGGGTACGCGCCGGACGAGATGTTCAACGCACTCCACGGATCGCGGCGGCTGCTTTTCTTCGACGACGCCAACGGCCGCAAGCTGGACGTCTTCGTCGGCGAGTTTGCGATGTGCCACCAGGTGCCCATCGCGGACCGGCTCGATCGCGAGCCGCTCACGGTTCCACTGGCTGAGCTGTTGATGACCAAGCTCCAGATCGTGCAGCTGACCGAGCGCGACCAGCGCGACATCTACAACCTCGTCTTTCACCACGACGTGACGGCGAGCGGCGGAGACGCGATCGAGGCTGACTACGTCGGCGAGCTGTGTGCGCGCGACTGGGGCCTGTGGCGGACCGCCAAGGCGACCATCGAGCAGTGCAAGAAGAACGTCGCCGACTACCAGCTCCAGCCGTCCGCGGTAAGCCTCATCGCCGAGCGGCTGGATCTGCTGTGGGCACAGATCGAGGCCACGCCAAAGACCGCCAGATGGCGCATGCGCAACCGCGTCGGCGACCGGATGCGCTGGTACAACGAGCCTGAAGAAAACGCCCAGTCGAAATGACCGGGCCGGCGACTGAGAGCCTCCCGAGATGCGCTCCGCGACCTGATACGATCCGACGACAAGAAGCCCCGGTGTGAACAGCCCTTGGGAAGGGCGTTGTTGAACCTCAGAGGAGGTCTGAATGCAACCAATCACCCGGCGTGAATTCGTCAAACGCACGGCGGTGGCGGGAGCGATGTTGACCTCGATCCCCGCCATCCTCGAGGCATGTTCGACCGGAACCCCGACGTCGAACAAGCCGTCGAAGCTGACGATCGCGGCCGTTCAAGGGGCTGAAGACGGTCCGCTCAAGAAGGTCGCGCCCATGTATCAATCGCAGACGGGAATCACGATGGAGATCGTCGAGTTTCCCTACGACCAGCTGTTCGAGAAGCTGGTCACCACGTTCCAGGCGAACGGATCCAGCTACGACCTTTGCATGATGGACGACCCCTGGATGCCAAAGTTCGGCACCATGGGCGCGCTCCAACCGCTCGACTCCAACTTCGGGTTCACGCGCGATTCGGACATCCCGAGCATCGTGTACGACGTCGGCACGTGGCCGCCTCCGCGCGGGCCGGTCCCGCCGTCAGAGCAGGGCAAGACGCAGCATCTGTACGGCATCACGATCGTCGGCAACGTCGAGATGTTCATGTATCGAAAAGACCTGGCTTCGAGCCCGCCAGGCAGCTGGGACGACGTGCTGGCCAACGCCCAGAAATTCAACAAGGCCAACTTCTATGGGTACGTGATTCGCGGCAAGGCCACGAACCCCGCGAGCAGCGACTCGCTGCCGATCCTGTGGTCCTTCGGCGGTGACATCTTCGACACCAGCTGGAAGGTCGTGCTCGACTCCACGGCGTCGATCGACGCCATCACCTTCCTCACCCAGACGCTGAAGAAATATGCCGAACCTGGCGCCGAGAACACCGACGCGGGCGACCGTGACCGGCTGATCGCGATCGGGCAGGCGTTCCAGTCGACGACCTGGCCTGCCGAGGTCACCGGCGTGGTGGAGGCGGCAGGAGTTTCCCAGGTGGCCGGCAAGATGGCCTATATCCCGATCCCGAAGGGGCCAAGCGGAAAGGGCCTCGGCATGATGGGCAACTGGCTGCTCGGCATACCGAAGGGCTCGAGCAACGGATCGGCCGCGGCTGACTTCATCAAGTGGCTGATCAAGACCGACAACATGAAGACTTACGTCCAGAACGGGGGCATCCCCACACGGACGAGCCTGCTCAACGACTCGACGCTCGGCCAGGCCAATCCGTACTTCCCGGCGCTGGCTCAGTCCCTGGCCGCCTCGCCGAACTGGCGTCCGCGGACCGACCAGTGGAATGCGGTCGAGACGATCTACGGCACCGCGGTCAACCAGGCGGTGGCCGGGCTCAAGACGCCAAAAGACGCGCTGACGGCAGCCGCTTCGCAGATTCGCGCCGCCATGAAGCAGGCCGGGTACCCTTCCTAGCTTGACGATGTGATTCGTTCGTCGCCGAACCTACCGGCCCCCCACGCCCCGCAGGCGGAAAGGGCCGGTAGGCGCCGGCTGAGCCGGGACGAACGGCTCGCGTACCTGCTCCTCCTGCCGGCCCTGGGTGCAGTGTTCGTAATCGTCACCATCCCTTTCGTCCTGGTCCTCATCCAGTCGGTCAGCGCGGACGACGGGACACTGATCGGACTTCGCAATTACACCCGTGCCCTCGGCAATCCGCTGCTCTACGACGCGATACGGGCCACCGGGGTCTACAGCGTGATCGTCCTGCCCATCGAGATCCTGCTCGGCCTGAGCTTTGCGCTCCTCGTGCATCGAACGGTGCGGTGGCCTGGCGTGCGCGCGGCGATCTACGTGCTGGCCATCCTGCCGTTGGTGGTGCCGCCGGTCGCGATCGGGGTGGTGGCCCGACTGGTGTACGCGCCGAGCTACGGCGTGCTGAACGTGATCCTCGAGCGGGTCGGCCTGACCCACCACGAGGTGAACTGGTTGGGCGATCCGACGCTCGCCATGCTGGCGGTGGCAAGCGTCGACATCTGGCAGTGGACGCCGTTTGTGTACCTCGTACTGTTCTCCGGGCTTCAAACAGTGCCGCGCGAGTCGGTCGAAGCCGCGCAGATCGATGGCGCGGACTGGTGGGCCCAGTTCCGCTTTATCGACCTCTTCTACCTGCGGCCGCTGTTCCTCCTCATCATCTTCTTCAGGCTGGCCGACGTCCTGCGTGTGTTCGACCATGTGTTCATCCTCACGGGCGGCGGCCCGGGCACCACGACGCAGCTGCTGAGCCTCTACATCTACCGCGTCGAATTCAAGTTCTTCGACAGCGGGCAAGCCGCTGCGCTCGCCGTGCTGGTGCTTGTGTCGTTCAGCATCCTCTACAGGCTCATCTCCCGGGCGCTTCCGCTGGAGCGAACGTGAGGCAGACGTTTCTGCGGACCGCCCTGGCCACTGTCGCCCTCGGCATGGCCGGCGTCCTGTACGGCTTTCCCCTCTACTGGCTGTTCGTCACCTCGCTCAAGAGCAAGGCGGAGCTGTTCGCCAGCTCCGTGCACCTGATCCCTCACAACCCGACATTCGCGGCGTACACGAGCGTGCTGATCGAGCGTGGGTTCTGGGTTTTGCTCAAGAACAGCGTGATCGTCTGCTTCTCGACCGTCGTGGTGACGCTCGCGCTCGGCTTGCTGATCACGTACCCGATCACGCGGCTGCCGGTGCCGCCGCGGCTGCGCGTGAACATCCTGATCTGGGCCCTCTCCCTGCGCTTCCTGCCGCCGATCGCAGTCGTGATCCCGTACTTCGCGATAGTTCGAACGCTGCAGCTCTACGACCAGCCGATCGCGCTGATCGGGATCTACTCGCTCTTCAACCTGCCCTTCGCGATCTGGATGCTCAAGGGCTTTCTGGATGAGATCCCCATCGAGCTGGAGGACGCCGCTCTGGTCGACGGTGCAAGTCGGTGGATTGCTTTCCGCCGCGTGCTGCTGCCGCTGGCGGCCCCGGGCGTGATGGCGGCGGGGATCATCGTCTTCACGTTTGCGTGGAGCGAGTTCCTCTTCGCCTTGATCCTGACCGCCACACCCAACTCGCAAACCTTCCCGGTCGGGGTCCAGGGCCTGGTCACTCAATTCGAGATCATCTGGAACGATATGGCCGCTTCCGGTGTGATCGCGATGGCGCTTCCGCTGGTGCTGATGGTGATCGGGCGTAGATACATCGTCGCCGGCTTGACGTTCGGCGTGATTCGCGAAAAGTGACCGCGGCCATCTATCTCAACGGGGCCACGTTGATGACGACGCCCACCCAGGACGTGGTGGCGATCGCCCGCGAAGCCGGTTATTCGGGAATCGAGGCGCGCGCCGAGCGCCTCCTGCGGGACGCCACGGAGGTCCGCGCCACGGCCGCGGTCGTCCGTCCCAACGAGGTGCTGGCTCTCAACGGCGTGGCCTTGAGCCTGCGGTCCGACGGCCGGATGGACGGCAAGCTGATCGAAGCCGACCTCAAGGCGCGCCTCAGCATCGGCAGGGAGATCGGTTCCCCATACCTTCTCGCGATCGCACCTCGAGCGCCGGGCCTGGCAACAAGCCGCGCCATGCCGGGTACCCGCGATGCGCTGGAGGTTGCCCGCGACCGCGCTGCCGTCATGGGCATCGGGATCGCCTTCGAGTTTCTCGGCTTTCGAGACTCCCCCATCAACACGCCGGAGCTCGCTGCCGAGACCGTCGACCGCATCGATGGGATCGGATTGGTGCTCGATTCCTGTCACTGGCACGCGAGCGGCAGCCCGTCACTTCAGGGGTATCCGATCGGCCGCCTTGTGCTCGTCCACCTCAACGATGCACCGGCCAAGCCGGCGCAGGAAATCGAAGATGCCGACCGCCTGCTTCCGGGCGAGGGCGTCATCAAGCTGGCCGAGCTGACACAGGACCTGAGGACCGGCGGCTACGCGGGACCCTGGAGCCTGGAGACTTTCAACCCTTCGTACTGGGCGGAGGATCCTCGCGCCGTGGCGAGGAGAGGATTTGTTGCCATGTCACAGAACGTGTCCGCCGACCAGCGTTCCAGCCGCGAGAACCGCAAGCACACCCGCGGCTGAGCTAGGTGTCAGCTTCGATCGCGCGAAGGTAGCGCTCAGGCTCCTTCAAGAATTCGGCCTCGCACCCGGCGGAGCAAAACCAGTAGGTCTGATCGCGATGGACCGCCGTGTGCAGCGAAGTCAGCGGGTCGACGGTCATGCCGCAGACCGGATCGGTGGCGAAGACGACGGCGGGCACGGGCACGCCCTTGGCCGCGGGACGCCGCTTCGCGCGTGCTGTCACCACCTCCGCCAGCGCGAGGACGGCGATCTCTTCCTGGCTTCCGCCGCGGACCTTGCCTGCAGGTGTGCGGATACGGCCGAGCGTCGTCTCGTCGAGGCCGCGATCCATCAGCGCTTTGCGCACGGCGTCCGTACGGCGGGCGCTGGCGATGAGGCTCACGTCGACATCGCGGTGTGCAAGCACCGCCTCGAGCGCGTCCTCATCGTAGTGGCCCATCGTGGCGACGACCGCCCAGCTGTCCGGACCTGGATTGGCCTTCGCCACCTCCAGGCCACCGACCACCATGGCGGCGCCTGGAAAATCCTCCGGACGCGCGCCCGGGTGCACAGCGCACGCCCGAAATCCGGCGAGCGATCCCATCTGGACGAGAGCTCGCGCCACAGGGGTATCGCCGAAGACGAGCAGCAGCGGCCGCGGAAGCCGCGGCTCGATGAAGATGTCGAGCGCTCCGCCGCTCGGACACGTGGTCGCCACGGTCAGCTCGCCGCGCTTCCGCGTCTGCTTGACCTCGGCCGAGGGGACGATGCGGACCAGGTTCGGTGAGCCTTCGGCGAGCGCGCGAAGTGCCTCGCGGCGGACGATCGGCTCGGAGCACGTCCCGCCGATCCAGCCCCGCAGCCTGCCGTCGGCGGTGATGACTGCCTTGTCACCTGGATGCGCGGAGGTGGGCGCCTCGGAGCGCACGACGGTAGCCAGCACGCAGGGCGTGCCGTCGGCCGCGTACCGGCTGAGCAGTTCGGTCAGGTCGTCAGCGATTTACTCGGTCACTCCTTTGGATCGCAGCGCGGCCCAGACCTTGTCCGGGCCGACCGGCATGTCGATGTTGGTGATGCCGTACGGAGAAAGGGCGTCGATCACGGCGTTGACGTAGGCGGCGGGCGATCCGACAGTGGCGGACTCGCCCACGCCCTTCGCGCCGAGCGGATGGTGGGGCGACGGGGTCACGGTCTCGCCGAGCTCGAAGCTCGGCGTCTCCCATGCGGTCGGCAGGAGGTAGTCCATGAAGTTGGAGCCGATGCAGTTGCCCTCGCTGTCGAAGGTGATGAGTTGCATGAAGGCGATACCGAAGCCCTCGGTAAGACCGCCGTGGATCTGGCCCTCGACGATCATCGGGTTGATGCGCACGCCGCAGTCGTCGACGGCGACCATGCGCCTCACCTTTACCTGCCCGGTTCCTTTGTCGATGTCCACGACCACCGCATACGTGCCGAACGGGTAGGTCATGTTCGGAGGGTCGTAGTAGTGCACTCCTTCCAGGCCGGCCTCCATGCCCTCCGGCAGGTTGGTGTAAGCGGCGAAGGCGATCTCCTGGATTGTCTTGGCGCGATCCGGCGAGCCCTTGACCTGGAATCTGGAAACCCGCCACTCGAGGTCTTCCTCGTCCACCTCGAGCAGGTGTGACGCGATCTTGCGGGCTTTGTCCCTGAGCTTCCTCGCGACCATCGCCGTGGCGGCACCCGCCACCGGCGTGCTGCGCGAGGCGTACGTGCCCAGGCCATAAGGCGCTGTGTCGGTGTCGCCCTCCTCGACCGCGATGTCGACCGCCGGGATGCCAAGCTCCTCGGTCACGATCTGGGCGAAGGTGGTCTCGTGGCCCTGGCCCTGCGACTTCACACCCATACGCAGAAGCGCTTTGCCCGTCGGATGCACGCGAAGCTCGGCGCTGTCGAACATGCGCAGGCCGAGGATGTCGAACTCCGCTCCGTGCCCGGCGCCCACCACCTCGGTGAAGCTGGCGATGCCGATGCCGGTCACCTCGCCCTTCTTCCTGCGCGCCTCGACGTCCTTGCGGAGCTCGTCGTAACCGAGCTTCTGCAGGGCGACGTTCATGGCCTGCGGATAGTCCCCGCTGTCGTAGATCCAGCCAGTGGCCGACCTATATGGGAACTGCTCGGGCTTGATGAAGTTCTTCATCCGGAACTCCGCCTGGTCGATCCCGAGTTCGATGGCCGCGTTGGTCACCAGGCGCTCGATCAGATAGCTGGCCTCGGTGACTCGGAAGGAGCAGCGGTATGCGACGCCGCCCGGCGCCTTGTTCGTGTAGTAACCGTCGGCCGTGACGTGCGCCGTCGGAATGTCGTACGAGCCGGTGACTATGTGGAAGAGGCCCGCCTTGAACTTCGTGGGCTGCGCGTCGGAGAAGAACGCGCCGTTGTCGCTGTCAAGGTGGACGCGCAGCGCGAGCATCTTGCCGTCCTTGTCGACGGCAAGGTCACCGGTCATGTGATAGTCGCGCGCGAAACCGGTCGAGATGAGGTTTTCGCTGCGGTCCTCGACCCACTTCACCGGCCGCCCGATGAGCAGGCTGGCCGCGGTGGCGACCACGTAGCCCGGATACACCGGAACCTTGTTCCCGAAGCCGCCCCCGATATCCGGCGAGATGATGCGGATCTGCTGCTCCGGTAGGCCGGTGACCAGCGCGAAGACCGTGCGAATCGCATGCGGAGCCTGACTGGTCATGTAGATGGTGGCCTTGCCCGTCGCGCTGTTGACGTCCGCAAGGCAGCCGCACGTCTCCAGCGGCGCTGGATGGCAGCGCGGATAGAAGCTGGTCAGACGCACGACCTTGTGCGCAGTGGCGAATGCGGCCTGGGTTGTGGCCTGATTGCCCGCCTCCCAGTGGTAGATGTGGTTGTCCTTCTGGCCTTCCTTGTCGTCGCGAATCAACGGCGCGCCTGCGGCTTTGGCGCCATCGGGGCTCGTGACAGCGGGCAGGATCTCGTAGTCGACGAGGATGGCATCGCGAGCATCCTCCGCCTGGTACTTGGTCTCGGCGATGACTGCGGCGACCTCCTGGCCCTGGAAGCGAACTTTGTCCGTGGCGAGCACCGCCTGCGTGTCGCCGCTCAAAGTCGGCATCCACGCCAGCTTGTGCTGCGCCATGAGCTCACCCGTGACCACAGCGATCACGCCCGGCATCGCCGATGCCGCGGTCGTGTCGATCGAGTTGATACGGGCGTGGGCGTGCGGGCTGCGAAGGATCGCCATCTCGAGCATGTTCGGGAGGACGAAATCGTCCAGGTAGTTGCCCTTTCCGCGCAGGAAGCGGGCGTCCTCCTTCCGCTTGATGGATTCGCCGATGCGGCCGTGCATGTGGGTGGCGGTCGCCATCTACTCCCCTCCCACCGCGGCGCCGGCATGCGCTGGAGGCGTGGCCTGCGCCTCTGCCCGCGCCCTGGCGGCGTGCTGGATCGACTTGACGATGTTCATGTAGCCGGTGCAGCGGCAAATGTTGCCCGAGATCGCCCAACGGATCTCTTCCTCGCTCGGGTCGGGGTTGCGCTCGAGCAGCGCCGTGCCCACCAGCATCATGCCCGGCGTGCAGAAGCCGCACTGCAGGCCGTGCTCTTCGTGGAAGCCGGCCTGGATCGGCGACAGGATCGCGCCCTGCGCGAGGCCCTCGACAGTCATGATGTCGCGGCCCTGCACCTGGACTGCGAGCAACGTGCACGACTTGACGGGTTCGCCATCGAGGAGCACTGTGCACGCGCCGCAGCTGGTCGTGTCGCAACCGACATGCGTGCCGGTCTGGCGAAGGTTCGTCCTGAGGAAGTCGACCAGCAGCACCCTTGGCTCGATGTCGCCGCTGCGCGCGACCCCGTTTACGTTCATCGCAACCTTCATGCCCTTGCCTCCCTGGCGCGCGCAAGGGCGGTTTTCAACCCTCGCTGCACGAACACGCGAACCACGTCCTTCTTGAACTCGGCGCTGCCACGGACGTCGGCTTTCGGCTCGGCCGCCCCGGCCGCGAGCCGCGCCGCCTCGGCGATCACCGCGTCTGTCGGCTCGCGTCCCGCAAGTGCTTTCTCAGCGGCCACGGCCTTGATGTTCTTTGAGCCGACCGAGGTCAGCCCGATGCCCGCCCTCGACACCTTGTCGCCGTCCAGCTCGACCTGCACCGCAACAGCCACCGTGGCGAAGTCCCCGACCTTGCGCTCGAGCTTGTTGTAGGCGCCGCCGGCGCGTTTGGATGGCGCCCCCACCCGGATCTCCGTCAGGATCTCGTCAGGACGGAGCGTCGTCGTGAAGGGCCCCTGGAAGAAATCCGAAGCGTGGATGACACGCTCGCCTTGGGCGGAGCGGACCACGAAGTCCGCCTCCAGCGCGAGCATGACCGACCCCCAATCCCCGGCCGGGTCGGCGTGGCAGATCGAGCCCCCGATCGTGCCCTGGTTCCGGACGAGTGGGTCGGCGATCCAATGCGCGGCCTCGGGGAAGATCGTCCAGGCGCCGCCGAGGTCTTTGCTGCGCTCGATGTCGGCGTGGCGGGTGAGAGCTCCGATTGTCAAGGAGCCGTTCCGTGTGACTCCGCTCAGCCCGGGAAGCCGGCCGATGTCGATCACCAGCCCCGGCTGGGCGAACCGAAGCTTGAGCAGCGGGATCAGGCTCTGGCCCCCGGCCATCACCTTGGCCGAGTCGCCGTGCTCAGCGAGCAGTCCGAGGGCTTCTTCGAGTGAGGCGGGAGATCGATAGTCGAACGCAGCAGGGAACATGGCGCACCTCCAAGCGAACGAAACCAGAGGCGCCTGCGCCGGTCATCACCCGGGAGGGTGAAACTCAGGCACCCGATGTGGTGAATTGCCCAGCCCCTCCGGCGGCTTCGCCGCCAACTCCCCCTGGATGGGGAGGAGTTTTGACTGGTCCTAGATCCAGCCTGACTTTCCCGCCAGGATCGCCGCTTCGACCCGATTGCGCACGCCGAGCTTGCGAAAGATCTCCTGGACGTGCGTTTTGACGGTGTTCTCGCTGAGGTGGACGTCGGCGGCAATCTCGCGATTGGAGTGACCGCGGCTGATCAGGCGAAGGATCGCGACCTGTGACGCATTGAGCCCCGCCGGCCGCCGCTCCCCCGCTTGCCGGCTTCGGATCCGGTCGATGACGTGACCCGCGACCTGCGGCGCGAGCACCGCCTGACCCCGGCTGACGGCCCTGATGCTCTCCTTGAGGCTGAAGCGCTCGACGTCCTTGACGACGTAGCCGCGCGCTCCAGCCTGGAGGCACTCCTCGACGAGCTCGATGTCCGTGTACGTGGTCAGGATCACCACCGCGACTCCGGGATGGGTGCGGCCCAGCCTGCGGCAAACCTCTACGCCGCTGATATCGGGGAGGCGCGCGTCGAGCAGAACCACGTCCGGCCGGCTCGTCTCGACGAGCTCGGCCACGGCCTCGCCAAATCCGGTCTGTCCAACCACCTCGAAGTCCGGCTCCGAG
>Ga0209471_1001837_pt1 | contig 12412 bp, 9 predicted proteins | sample GraSoiAngelo_128_FD_185885 | JGI IMG/M metagenome (GOLD analysis project Ga0209471, IMG submission 185885) | Grasslands soil microbial communities from the Angelo Coastal Reserve, California, USA - 14_0927_12_20cm (SPAdes) (version 2) | ecosystem: Environmental > Terrestrial > Soil > Grasslands ...
GCCGGGCGTGATGCGAACCGCGCGATCGAAATACTCAGTTGATAGACCGGTCTTAGACTCAGGTGTCATGATACGTAGAAAGTCAGCACCATCCGCGTAAGCGGATGGATCCAAAGCGCAACCGAGGAACCGTTTTATCCCACCTGCTTACGCAGGTGGTACTGACTTCATATTCCAAGTTGCTTCGCGTACCGTGCCCCATACGTAATGATGTACTGCGCGCCGGCGCGTTTGAAGACGTGCCAAGTTTCCAGTAACGCTTCTTCAAACTTAATCAATCCCTGTTCCGCCAAAACTGACAGCCCGCCGTACTCGCCGCTGACTTGATAAGCGCCAACTTGCAATTCCGTCGCTTCATGAATTGGCCGAATCAGATCGAGCGAAGTCAGTCCAGGTTTGACCATCAGCAAATCGGCGCCTTCTTCCGTGCAGCGAACGCTCGCCGCAATCGCACCTGAGCGGTTGCGCACGTCAAGCTGATAGCCGCGGCGATCACCAAATTGCGGCGCCGAATCAGCCGCGTTACGAAACGGACCATAGAAGTTGCTCGCGAACTTGGTGCTGTAGCTCATCACCGGAACGAGGTTGAAACCGTTCTCGTCGAGCGCCGCGCGAATGCGGGCGACGCGACCATCCATCATGTCGCTCGGGCTGATGCCGTCGGCGCCGGCTTGCGCAAACGCCAGTGCCGATTTCGCCAGCTCATCCAGAGTCTCATCGAGTTTGATTCCGTTTTCATCCAGCACCGCGCAGTGACCGTGCGTCGTGCAGGAGCAGAGGCAGGTGTCGATCCAGAGACACAAACTGTTTCCAAACTGGCGGCGAATCTCGGAAATCGTTTGTTGAGTTGCGTCGTGTGAAAAGCCGCTTTCCTTTTTCTCTGCCGGAACAGGAAACAGAAGAAAATGAGTCACACCAGCAGCCAAATCTTTTTCGATCTGCTTCAGCGCCGAAGGGATGTTGTGCCGCACATTGCCGCGCAAACCGGGAATCGGTTCTTCCTGTTTCAATCCTTCCACGACGAAGAACGGCTGAATTAACTGCGCGCGATTAAATTCAGTTTCCGCGCACAGATCGCGCAGATGTTGCGTGGCACGCAGGCGCATCAAACGCTTCATTCCGACATCTCCTTCAACCGCGTGTCAGTACCCGGAGCGATAGCCACCGGATCGAAACGCTGCTTTGGTTGGAAACTAATCATTTTCATCTTCAGTAGGCGCCTCGATGATCCGGTCGCTACCGCTCCCGGTTCTGACACATCTCGTTCAGCCATTGCGCATGATCGAGAAACACATGCGGCTCGACCCCGTCACTTTCTAAAACTCGCAGTGTGTTCCCCGGCCCACAGAAATGGGTCATTTGTCTCAGCCAAGGATTCTTGGACACTGCGTATTTGAAACTCGATCCGCTTTTCCAGAAGAAATACTTCTTGCCGCTCAAATCGAAGCTCTCATCTTTCGGAATTAGCCGATAAGTGGCGACGCTCGGGATGTCATCATCAGTGTATCCGCTCTCGTGTGTAAGCTTAAGCCAATTGACCGCCGAACCCGCGAGGGTGTCGATGAGGGGCGATTCCTGCTCGCCCAAACTTTCAGCGCAGCCGTTCACCCAGACGCCGCGGCGCGCCAGACGATTCCACGTTTGCACGCCGCTGGCCCAAACAATTTGGTCTGCTTCAATTCGCCAATCATCCGGCAACGCGTCAGCTTTCGCAATCCAAAGCGCTGGCGGGTCAGAACCCGGAGCGGTAGCGACGGGATCATTTGACGCGATCGATTCAACTGATCCGGTCGCTACCGCTCCCGGTTCTGACACGATTTTCTCGCGCTCAAACCAATCGACATCCGTTGATTCAAGCGGCCACATTTCTTCCTTTGAAACTCTTGGCGGACGCGACTTTGAAGGCGTCAAGACTCGGCTATCGAGAACTTGTCCATTATCAGTCACACCGCGGAGAAAAGTGATTTCACCGTACGGGCGGCGCAGCACGCTGGCGCCGATCTTCTGATGACAACCTCCACCATGACTACGCAAAATGTCGCGCTCGTGGATTACTGCTCCGTAGGTACCGGCACAATTCAACGGCGCGATTAATTCGCGCATGTCATCGCGCTTACCTGAAATCTCAACTGCCAACGCGCCCTGCGCCGGCGCCGAAGGATTCTCGCGCACAGGCAGAACCATCCAGCGACATTGCGACAACGCGTCTCGCAGTTCTTTTTGAGTCGCCACAAACTCGTCTTGCCTGGCTTCCAGTAAGCGATCGAGTGCAGCCTTCGCCACAATCAATCCATCGACATCGAGTTCAAGCAGCTTGCGCAGCCGCGTCGGCACGTTGCCGCGCACGTTCTCAAACTTGATTGCGCTTATCTTGGCCGGCAGAGCGTCGCGCAAAAAAGAATCGAGGTTGTGAGCACGTCTCGGCGATGAAGTCAGGACCGTCATCACGCCAGTGCGTTCGACCTCAGCCCAACGATCATTTCTCGCCAGCAAAAGATCGCGCGCATCGGCGCGTGGCAACGTCGCGACGATTTCAGTCTCGGGATCGTTTTCGATCGCCAGGTCTTTCCACGAGTGAACAACCAGATCAAATTCGCCGCGCAGCAGACCCTCACGAAAGTCCTGCGTGAAGACGCCTTTCTCAGGCATTTTCCAGAGCGGGTCGTTCAGATTTTTGTCGCCGAGAGATTCGTGAAAGGAATAGTTGAGGTCGATTTGAGGATGCGCGGCGCGAAGAGCATCACCGACTTGATACGCCTGAATTCGTGCCAAGTCACTGCGACGCGACGCGATCGTCACGCGCATAAATCTTCCCACCCGAATGGCCGGAATTGCGCCTGCTGCGATTGACGCTGGACCAACTGTTTGATTTCGGCGCGCGCGGCTTCAACGTGGCCTTCCAGACGCTTACGTTCAGTGCGCAATGCTTCGAACAACTCGTGCAACTTGATCACGTCGCCGTCGCCGGATACCGGATCGCTGGCGGCTTCGCCCCGAAGGTCGAGGCACTTGTTGAAAGTTGCACGCTGCATGCCTCTCCAACGAGAAACTTCACCGGCGCTCAGTGGCGCCGCGATTACTAAGGCCGCTTCGTTTTGCGGCCAGCGAGCATCGGCATCGGAATATTTGACGAGGTCGATTTCAGGATATATCTCGAGCAAATCTTTCGCGTGTTCGTAGTTGCGATAGAAGACTCGGACTTTGGTTTTGCCGATCAGCCACGGAAGAATTTCGCGCGCCAGCTTGCCGGCGCCCAGCACTGCGACCGCCGGTATTCCCTTCACCTGTTGTCGCACGAGGCTGCCGTAGGATTGACTGCCGATGCCCTGGAGATGATTGTGACGAATGCGCTTGGCATCGATCATCAAGTTCGTCGCGAGCTGTCGCAGGAATGAACCCCAATGATTTTTCGGGAACTTTGCGCTGAGCAGGAATTCTTTGAACTGGCCCATGACAGCAGTTTCGCCGACGATCGGCGAGTTTAATCCGCAGATGACTTCGAGCAGGAATCGATAGGCTTGTTGGCCGCGAAAGATTTCGACGGTGGGCAGCGCCATCTCGCCGTGTTCAAGTGCGGCGATTGTCGATGCGCTTTCGTTGGCGTTGAGAATCAGGATGCGGCGCAGGCAGGTCTGCCACTCGAGGCCGTTGAGCACCGCGGGCATCTTTTCCCGCGCCTCGTGTCGAAGATTGACGATGACCAGTTGGTCGATCACGCGGTTATTCTAGAAAACCCGCGAAAGCGAGTGTCATCCGTTTGTCATGAAAAGCGGAAATTTATGTAGGTTTGTGACGTGGATCACATGCGGTGAGAGGATGAAGACTCTGGCCATTTATCCGAGAGCGCTAGCCGTCTTGATCCGATTGCCGTTTCTTTGCATCGCCGCAAAGAGGAAACCGTGATACAAAGCTCGGCCAAAGCAATCTAGAATCCCTCCCAATGCATGTGATCAGTCGAAAACGGCTCAACGAGTTTGCCAAGACGCACCCTGACTCAAAAGCCTCTCTAGCGCATTGGTATGGGCTGATAAAACGTAACAACTTTCCAAGCTTCGCCGAGTTGCGTACGATCTTCGCGTCTGCTGATCAAGTGGGCAAGCTAACCGTTTTCAATATCGGCGGCAACAGGGTTCGTCTAATCGCGGCGATCCACTATAATCGGCGAAAGGTTTACATTCGCTCAGTGCTTACTCACGCTGAATATGACGAGCAGGGCTGGAAGGAATAGGTAGATGCAGAATCTGGATGTTAACAAGACTGCGGATGCTTGGGCTCCTCTGTCTCGAACGTTGTTCGTGCCACACACTGAGGCCGAATACCGGCAGCTTGTAGAATTGCTTGATTCGTTAGTCGACGAAGTCGGTGAAGATGAATCGCACCCCCTCGCGTCGTTCATGGAAGTCGTGGGCATCCTGATCGAGAAGTATGAGGATGAGCACGTGCCGGAGTTGGCGGTTGAGTAATGATCGAATGATCAGCGTCGAAAGACAATTGGCTCATGTCAAACTTAATCTGAACATTCCCAACACATGAAGAAAGAGCGTTGGAAAGAATCGGAAGTTCGGTCATTTCCCTCTGAGCACGATCAGTTTGAGCGAAAGAGTGGTCGCCTCGTGAAAGATGACAAAGCTTTTCGCGAAAGTCTCGCGAAAGCTCTCTCGGCGATGGCTAATTCACACGGCGGTCATATTGTGCTTGGAGTGGCGAACGATGGAAGCATTGATGGCGTTCCAAATGTGATAAAGGGTCGACAGTCGACCCGTGAATGGTTGGAGCAAATAATTCCCAATCTCCTGGAATATCCTCTACAGGATTTTCGCGTACACGAAGCTGAGCCGGACATTTCGACTTCAATCCCGAGTGATAAAGTAGTCATTGTCATTGACGTCGGCGACAGTCCATTGGCTCCGCATCAGGATATCTTCACAAGGATCTACTTTCACCGTGTCGGTAGCCATTCCGAGCCGGCTCCTCATCGTTATCTAGATCTCTTGCGGAGCCGCGAAAAATATCCAAATCAAAAGGTCGCGCACACTTGGCTCAATTTCGTAATTCGTCCTTTTCTAGCCAAGCTCGAACCAGAACAGAAAAGGTTAAATGATCTTACTCTTTCCTGGAACTACCAAACTCATGAACTCGGCGGCATTCGCTGTTTTTACGTGCGCGCCGATGCTTTAACTCCCAATCAGATGCAATTTCTTGAGTCTTATCCAGAGATCAAATTAGAGATGGAAGAGCATGATCGGCTCGTAAATGATCTGGCCTATGAGGTCGCTCGCCTCGCTGAGTCTATTCAACTCAGTAACACTTTCAAGGACGTTTATGCTCAATCAATGTCTGAAGAGTCGCTTAATGCTGTTCGCAGAAAAATAGCCGCTCGCGCGGATTCTCCAAATCGAGAACAACTGCTTCAATCTCTATTTGGTAGCATGAGTGATAAGGAACGAATGAAGCTCTTAGCGCAGCATATCGTCAATGCTCAAGGTGAACTAGATGACAGTAAAATGGTAGCGCCACTTTGGAACCTTGTAAGACGTGAGTTCATGACTGTAATGGAAGACGACTTTGTCATCCCAGATAACAAAGCCAGAGAAAAAGCCCATCTGGCTCTCTATACCAATGTGACAAATTTGATAGCGATGCTGGAACAGACGAGAAACGATCTCGCGCGCAAACATGGGGAAGTTTGGGAGGATGAGACGCTGAGCCCGACTAGCGAGTGGTAGCTAACGAACGTTCATCACGGGTGACCTATTGCCAGCCAATACTCTCTCGTCGTGTCGCTCAATTCTGCGGTGCGATCTGATATTGCTCCAGCTTTCCGTCCGGCATTTCATAGGTCCAGGCACGCAACGCTCGCTGGGGAAAGCGAATGATGTAAACGCGGAGCGTCATGCCCCCGCGCAGCCCCTGGCTCGTTTGCGTGAATGACTGAGGCTCGCCCAAAGGCCCGAGAGCGCTCGCAAAATCTTTCAACGCCTGTTCACTGAAATAGAAATTCGCGTTATCCGTGAATAACGCACGATCGATTTTGCCTTGCTGCAGGTCGGCGAAAATCTTCTTTGCCTGTTCCAACTTCGCCGGCGTTGCCGGATCGTTCGTCGCAAACAGAATCTGGGCAATCCCGCCGGCGATTGCGCCTGACGCGCTCGCCGCATCCTGATTCGTGAGCACTACAATCGCCGCGCGATCATCGGGAAAGACAGTGTTCTGCGCGGTGAAGCCGGACACTTCGCCGCCGTGCGAGATTGCTCGGTGCCCTCCCTGAGAATTCACATCCACGCCGAGTCCATAGTGAGTATCCAGACCATTCTTGAGCAGCACGTCGGTTTGCATTTCCCGATACGACGCAGGCTTCAAAAGCTTCTGGTCCATCATCGAGATATCCCACTTCGCCAAATCGGCCGCCGGCATTGCCAACTCACCCGCTGCGAATAACCAACCCTTTCCTTCTTTCGGCGCCGGACGTAGCGGCCCGAGGCCAAACCGCAAATAGCCAATAGGATCTGTGTCGCCAAGTTTGCTCTGATCGGTATCCATGACGCTCGTCATCCCGAGCGGCGTGAAAACTTTCTGCTGCAGAAACTGAAGCAAGGGCATGCGCGCAACTTTCTCGACAATCACACCGGCGATCACATAGTTGGTGTTGCTGTATTGCCATTTCGTGCCGGGCTCGAAATCTAGCGGCTTCCTGGCCCACGCGTCCATAATCTTTTGGGCGCTCGTCGGCTGGAGCATTCCCGGCATCACATAATCCTGTGGCCAGTAATCCTGATAGCCCGACCTGTGCGACAAGAGTTGCCGGATCGTTACTTCGTTCGCGCGCGTCAAATCCGGAACGTACTTCCCGACTTTGTCATCAAGTGAAAGCTTTCCCTGCTCTTGCAAGAGCAGAATCGCCGCGGCTGTGAACTGTTTGCTTATCGATCCAATGCTGTAGCGCATCGCGGGCGTCGCCGGAGTTTTCGGCTCAAGCTTCGCATCGCCATAAGCTTTCGCGTAAACAGTCTGCCCATCTTTCACGATTGCCACAGACGCGCTCGGCACTCCGGTGCGCGCGAGCGTGTCGGTGGCGACTTTGTCGATCTTCTCTGTCAGGTCGGCAGATAGTTGCGTTTGCGCACTCGCCTGAGATATTGCGAAAGCGACAAGAATGAAAACGGAAATGTTGAAAATCAACTCTTTTGGTCGGCGCAAAGTAGTCTCCTCATGAAATCGTGTCTGAGTCCAATCCTGGTGGTGATTATATCGCAGGGTTGGAGTAGAATTCCCATCCTTCAGGAACGCCAGCCATAGACAAAGAGGAGTCGCCATGAAAACTGCACGATTAATCCTGATTACTTTCGCGGTCACCGCTATGATCTTTGGCATTGACACAGCCAGCTTGGCTCAAGATCAGCAGCCAATGCCGAATCACGTTCATTATAAAGAACCGGCTCAACAGGCAATTTCACCGACAGGTGCGATCGCGCCACGGCTGCAGAATCTCGGGACTCATGTGTTTCCGGTGTCGACGAAAAACCGTCAGGCGCAGCTCTTCATGAATCAGGGATTGAACCTTTCATACGCCTTTAATCACGCCGAAGCTGGACGCGCGTATCGAGAGGCGGAACGGCTCGATCCGAACCTCGCGATTGCCTATTGGGGCGAAGCTCTGGCGCTCGGTCCAAACATAAATGCGCCGATGGATCCGGCCAGTGAACCGAAGGCGCTCGAAGTAATTCAAAAAGCGATCGCGCTGAAGTCAAAAGCCTTGCCGCGCGAACAGGCATTGATCGACGCACTGACACAACGCTATTCCGGCCGAGCTGAAGATCGCCGCACGCGGGATGTCGCTTACGCCGACGCGATGCGCCAGGTGCATTTGCAGTTTCCAGACGATGAGGACATCGCGATGCTTTACGTCGAATCAGTAATGGACCTGCGCCCGTGGGGTTACTCCGTATGCGACGGTAAGCCTTACGAACGAACGGCGGAAATTGTCGCGCTCACGGAAAAAATCATTGCCCACAATCCGCAACATCCGGGCGCGCTCCATCTTTACATTCACCTCATGGAGGCCTATCAGGCTGACAAGGCCGAAGCGGCTGCTGACCGTTTGCTCACGTTGATGCCTGCTGCCGGCCACATGGTCCACATGCCGGCGCATATCTACCAACGCGTGGGGCGCTATGCCGACGCGCAGCGCAGCAACGAAATGGCGATCGCCGCGGACGAAGATTATATCTCGCAGTGTCGCGCGCAGGGCCTCTACCCGATGGCTTACTATCCCCATAACCTGCATTTTCTCTGGTTCGCAGCAACGGCTGAAGGCAACAGCAAGATCGCGATTGCAGCGGCGCGCAAAGCAGCATCGCAAGTGAACGACGAAACATTGAAAGCAGTCCCGCTGCTCGCAGGTTTTCGCGTCGTGCCTTACTACGCGCTCACGCGTTTCGGAAAGTGGGACGAGATGCTGCGCGAACCTGAGCCGCCGGCAGTTAGTGCGTATCTGACCGGCATGTGGCACTACGCGCGCGGCACGGCGTTCTTTGGAAAAGATCAGATGGATTCGGCCGAGCAGGAGTTAGCAAAATTGAGCGGGTTGATGGCCGACAAGTCGCTCGATCAGCCGCTGTTTTCACCGAACACGGGCCGTGCGGTACTAACGATCGCCCAGGAAGTTCTGGCCGGCAATATTGCGGCAGCGAAAAAGAATTACGATGAAGCCGTCTCGCACCTTGAGCGTGCAGTGCGGCTGGAAGACGCGCTCGTTTACACAGAACCGGCGGAGTTTCATTACCCGCCGCGCCAGGCGCTGGGCGCTGTGCTCTTGGAAGCGAAACGCCCGGGCGAAGCGGAAACTGTTTACTGGGAAGACCTGAAGCGTAATCGCGAAAATGGTTGGGCGCTGTATGGCTTGATGCAAGCCCTCAAAGCGCAAGGCAAGCATGATGACGCGGCGCTGGTCGAAGCGCGATTCAAGAAAGCCTGGGCACGCGCGGACGTCACGATGAGCGATTCGCGATTCGGGAAGTGAGGAGCGCGAGCACTTGACCGGGCGATGACTAGTACGGCCTGACAAGCAAAGTCGGCTGAACCCCGGCTGAGACTGAGTGACGGCAGAATTGGTCTAACGACGCCGAAAGAAATCCGAAGCCTTCGCAACTTTCGTGTTGCAATATCGCTGAATCGCTTTGAAGTCGTCGTAGTTTTCAGTAACTACGGTCGCCTTCCACCGACGCGCGCTGACTGCGATAAGAACATCGAGCGCCATGCGTTGTGCAGCGCCGGTTGGCATTCGTTTGAGCTTGCCCCTAGCTGTACGCCTTCGACCCTGCGTCAACCAAAACAGAATCCGCGATGCGAGAAGCCAGTCGTCATCGTCCGGCACGATCAAGGAATTGTCTTGCTGATACTGCCGAAAGAGCCGCTCATAAAGTTTCCGCTCAGAGTCGTCTCTCGCACTAGCGGTCAGCTCCATCAGAACTACTGCGGACATGAGAAAGCTACCAGGAAGGCCGGGGAGATCCGCTAGTTTCCGTGAAATGATAACAGACGTGTCGTAAGTGAAATACGACATCAAGCACTCTTACGCTGATGCTGGTTCTCGTATGCAATCTGGAATGCCTTCAAAGTTAACTTCTTTCGCTTCTCGAGCATTTTCTCTCGTTCGCCAGGAGCGACTGGATTTCTGATTCGCTGGTACTCGTAGCGCGTGCCATTTCGATCCTCGCCCGCCAGAGGAGGCAAGTCCGGACCTCCGCCGTGAATGAGAACTTCCCTTACCTTAGCTACTTTCTTCTTCGCCATAGACACATCTTAACACTGCCATCGTACAAGGAGATAATTCACCGCTTCAACACCGGCAGCACAATCCGCGACGGATACTGCGCTGAGTGATAGATGCGCTCGGTCGCTTTCTGAAAATCGGTGTCGATGCCGAGTTTGTAATTCGGCATGAACTTCTGCGGACTGCGCGCGACCAGCGGAAACCACGTGCTCTGAATCTGCACCATGATGCGGTGGCCTTTCTTGAACGTATGCACAATGCCCGGCATCACGTAAGAAATCTTCGCCGGAATGTTCGGCCGCAGCGGTTCTGGTTTCTCAAAACTGTTGCGGAACCGCGCCGGGAAAGGCTCGCCGCGCAAAAGCATTTCATATCCGCCCGGCGTGAGGATCGATCCGGTTGAATCCTGAGGCGGTCGCACTCTTTCTGGTTGTCCGTTTGGCAATTTGTTTCCAGTTTCCGGATATTGATAGTCGTCGGGAAATACATCAATCAGCTTGACGATGAAGTCTGAATCAGTGCCGCTGGAAGAAACAAATAACTCAGGCTTGATGCTGCCCGCAACGGTGAGATCTTCAGTCAATGCTGCCGTTTGATAGACGAGCACGTCGGGACGTGTCGCCGCAAAACGCTGATCCTCAGTCATGAAATCGCGCGGATAGCGGATCGTGTCGCCATTTCTTTTCTCGGTGTAAGGAACCGGGTTCCAGGGATCGCTTACATATTCGTCATACCACGGTTGCCGTGGGCCGGCGCCCGCCGGCGGAAGTTTGCCGGTAGATGGACGAGCGCCGTTCGCACCGTTGCCGAATGAAAGTTGGCCATTCGACATCAAATAAACCGGCGTTTCGGTTGAGACGGTTGGTGACCAATTCGGCAGATCGCTCCACTCATCCGCGCCGGTGTCAAATACATTGACTTCTTTGATTTGCGAAATGTCGCCTTTGTCTTTCAAAAAATAATTGAAGAAAGGCAACTCGAAATGTTCGCGATAGTAGACACCGGTCTTCGTTCCAAAGTACGCCGTACCGAGCCAGTCGCCGTCTGATCGCGCCCAGCCGCCATGAAACCACGGACCCATCACGAGCACATTAAATGTTCCAGGATTTTGCTTTTCGATACTTTGATAAGTTCCCAGGGCGCCAAACAAATCCTCGTTGTCGTACCATCCGCCGACGGTCATGACCGCCGCGTGAATGTTCTTCAGATTCGGAAAGATATTTCGCTCTTTCCAAAACTGATCGTAGTTCGGGTGCTGCATCATCTGGTCCCAGAACTTGAGGCGAAACCCGAACTGCTTCTCATAGATATCGCCGGCGTTCTTCAGACCGCCCATCTCGAGATAGAACTTGTATCCATCTTGAGTGCCGTAATTGAATGGCTTGACATAATCGTCATTCGAAGTGGGAACGGGACGGGGCTGGCCAAAGCCCCTAAAGAAAGAAAAATTCTGCGCGAGAAAAAGCGCCCCGTTGTGGTGCATGTCGTCGCCATGAAACCAATCTGAGACTGGCGCCTGCGGCGAGATAGCTTTGACAGCCGGATGACCGTCGATGCCGGCCATCGAAGTGTAAAAGCCGGGATAAGAGATTCCCCAAACACCGACGCGGCCGTTGTTGTTCGGCACGTTTTTGATCAGCCAATCGACCGTGTCATACGTATCGGTAGTCTCGTCGATCTGATTTCCTTTCTTATTCGGAATGTATGGCCGCACGTCTTCGTAGACACCTTCGCTCATATAGCGGCCGCGCACGTCCTGGTAAACGAAGATGTAACCTTCACGCGCGAACAGCTCATCCGGTCCCAACGACGTCTTGTAGCTGTTCGCGCCGTAAGGCCCGACGCTGTACGGCGTGCGATCGAACATGATCGGATACTTCTGCTTCTTGTCTTTCGGCTCATAGATGCACACGAATAACTTCACGCCGTCGCGCATCGGAATCAACACTTCGCTCTTGGTGTAATTTTTCCTGATGTAGTCAGCCAGTTCGCGCTGGGCCTGAGTCATCTCTCCTGGCTGTGCCAACAACAAAGGAGTGCAGATGAAAACAAACAAAGCAGCGGGCAAAAGCTTCGAGAGTCGTTTCATGAATTATTCCTCGTCCACCAGTTAAGGATTCGAATTCTTGGAATGTTAAATGGTAAATCTGACGAGTGAATTTGTGAAGAGCCGGCGTGGCCAGACAACGACGATGATTACTGATTAGAAATGGAGTTGCAAACCTGTGTAGGCAATCCATGTAGGCACATCGCCTGACGCGTGACGTAATCCCCGTCCGGAGGAAAACAGAATTGTGTAACGCTTACTTAGCTCGTAGCGACCGCCAACGTTGAAAACGATCTTGTTGTCATTGAGATCACGTGTCGATTCGCCGTGAACTTCGCCCACCAGCTCCAGTCGTTTATTGACCTTGCGCTCAATAGCGAGACCATAGATCCACTCGTCCTTTCCCCGTTGCACGATTTGGTAACCCACTTCGCCGTCGATCGCGAACTTGCCGTACTTACGGCTTATTTCAACTGGCAGTCGAAGTTCCGCACCTGATTCAATTAAACCTTTCCGCACTGATGCCGCTGAGAGCCTGAATTCAAGTTGCGGATATATGGACATCGAAAACCCGTGTCGCTCCTTGTCTATGA
>Ga0209471_1001838_pt1 | contig 12410 bp, 13 predicted proteins | sample GraSoiAngelo_128_FD_185885 | JGI IMG/M metagenome (GOLD analysis project Ga0209471, IMG submission 185885) | Grasslands soil microbial communities from the Angelo Coastal Reserve, California, USA - 14_0927_12_20cm (SPAdes) (version 2) | ecosystem: Environmental > Terrestrial > Soil > Grasslands ...
ATCCTGAAGTCGCGAAGCCGCCCCGGGGTGGATGGTTCGATCCACCCCGGGCTGAACGACAGTTACGGGCTGACTCGGATTGTCTGCTCGCCGATTGGGCCGGCACCATCACCAGGGAAAGCTGACCCGACACCGCTGAACTGGACCGCCTTCACGACGTATGACCCGGGCGCCGAATAGACGTGGGTCGGATTTTGGCCGGCTCCAACGGTGCCGTCGCCGAAGTCCCAGAACCAGACGAGCACCGGTTGCGCGCTTACCACGGACAGTCCGCTGAAGCTGACGCCCTGGCCGACCTTAGGATGCGACGCAGAGAAACTGAAGCCGCTCGATATGCCGCTCTGACCGGTGGCGACGATCCCGCCCGTACCGGTAGACAAGCCGTTCCCTGCGAATACCGTCAGCCCGATCGAGTATGACCCCGCTGACGGAAAGGTGTATGAGATGGTCGGCGTTGTCGACTCGACTGTCATCGCGTTCGCCACGGCGTTGAACTGCCAAACGTATTCGGCGACACCCCCGGGCGCCCTCGAGCCCGTCGCGTCAAAGCTCAACGTGAGTCCGCTGCCCTTGGACACGGTAAACGTCGCGGTCGGCATCTGGCCGACTGGTCCGAGCCGCTGGAGGCAACCGTGGAATTCATTGCTCCACTCCTCCTGGTACCAATACTCGTGGCCGTTGATCACCTGGTTGAATTGGGCTCCGTCCGGCGCCGTCCCCAGCGGAGTGCCGAACTGGCCAACGCATTGGTCGCCGACCTCAAAGCCCTGGTCCGCGCCCGCGCCGTTGGTCCAGGCGTCATTCGGGATCGGATCGGTGACCGACTCGTTCTGCTCATGACTCAGCCCACCGCTGAGCTCGGCGTCCCAAAAGCCGTTGGGGTGATTACCGTCGTCGCAAAACCGGTTGCCCGGGACATAAGGATCGTCCGCGTAGATCAAAAACGGCGAGATGCCGGTGTTCTGGTGATACGCGCAGAAGAACGCCAGCTTGGAGGGCTGGATGCCCGCTGAGCATCCGCCGAAGGGCGGCGATGCGCTTTTGTCTCCGCTGAAGCACGTCTCGACGTGCGGTGGAGTGAGTAGGAAGTACTCGTGGCTGAGATCTTTCCTGAGACCGCGCGCCGCGACGAAGCGCTCCAGCTCACTCTGGATCTGCGCGTCGGTCAGGCAATTGGTGACCGCACCGTTGACCGGGCACTGGCTTGCGGGAAATGGCTGCGTGTCAAAGAGGCCGCCGCCGAAGGTCGTGGCGTATCGTGAGAATGCGCCAGTCAGGTCCTGATATTGAGCCGAAACCGAATCGGTGTTTTGGTTCCCACCGCTGTCGTGGGCCAGGTCGCTGAACCAAGTATCGAGGCCCTGGGTATAACCGGCTGGATAGCCGGCGGGGCCATTCGGGCTCCAGAACACGGCATAGTCGACGTTCGAGGGCATCACGGGTCCCCCGTTGTAGTCCATGTTATTGAAGACGACGTCAAATCCGGTCGTACCCCGTATCGGGACATACGCCAGCGGATGCTTCACATGAGAATTCCCCGCCCCCGACGAGGCTGCAGCGGCCGCTGGGCTCACCGAGCCCAGGGTCGCGAGCACTAACCCAGAGGCGGCCAACCCGATCAACAAACTCCAACGGCGACCAAGATTCACCCCACACCTCCCTCCGCCAGCTCAGCTGGCCTGACCAAAAAAATCTCTCGTCACCGAAGATCGCCGCGACGAGATCTCCGGCGCGAGTTTCCTCTCCGACGGTGGATAGTCTAACAACGCGAAGGTTGCGTCAATTACCCGCCGTCGCCGTTTCGGAAGTCGCAGGTAATTTCCGCATCAAGGTCGAGCGCCCCGCTCGCGGGCCGGACCAGGATGTAGCCGTCATCGTCAGGTGTCCGGACCACGCCGGTCAGCGTCAGCGCTGACTGTCGAACCCCCGCCCGGAAATCGCGGCCGCTACCTGCCGAGTCCCATATCCTGAACATCCTTAATACTCTGGGGTTAACTCCCGCACCCATATTGCCAGCTGGGCCACAGAACACCGGCCGCTGGCCGCGCCTCGATACGGATGAGCCTGCACGAGGCGCATCTAACTTCTACAAATACATTAATTAGAAGTCATAGGGCTTCTGTGTGGCGACCCCGAGCGGACTCGGGGGCGCAAATACCACCTGTCCTTCTCAAATACGCTTGACGTAGCTGCAACGTCAGTGGATCCAAGCCGGTGGTATTCCTTGGAAGCCATGGATCCCCTGGATACATGGAAAGCGAAAATTAGCTGCTGAATTCAATTGCCGTCTGATTTGTAAACAGCGGGTCGCGGGTTCAAATCCTGTCGTCGTCCGGACCGCACTCGTCGGAAGCCCGTACCACCAAAAGTACCACCAACTTGAAAAGAACCCATCGAGTTACCGGCTTCGCACGGCGCGCCACCGCCGGTTTTGAAGTTCGCCTAGCCTTCGTGTTGGCGCGTCCACTAGGAGCAGGCGCTGGAGCGGCTGTCGCTAAACCGGGAGATCCAGGTGCTAAGAGAAGCGGCCAAGGCTCGGTCCGCACGGCACTGCAACTGGTCGGTGACAAGCCTGCAAACGCGTCCAGAAATCGAGCGTGAACCCGTTCCGGGAACAGGCCATGTTCTCCCCGTTCGGCGTCCTGTTGATCGGCCTTTCCCTCCTGGTCGGCCTTTGGGTGGTGCTGACCTATAACGCGTTCATTCGCGGACGTAACACGGTACGAGGGTCCTGGGCCCAAGTCGATGTCGAACTAAAGAGACGCCACGACCTGATCCCGAACCTGGTTTCCACGGTACAGGGCTATACCGACCACGAGCGGCAGACACTCACATCGGTTACGGCCGCGCGGGCTGCGGCTGTCTCGGCCTCGGCATCCGGGGATGTATCGAAGGTGGGCCCGGCCGAGAACGCACTGACGCAAAGCTTGCGTTCTCTCTTCGCGGTTTCGGAAAACTATCCAGACCTGAAGGCCTCGGCCAATTACCTGGACCTGCAGACTCAGCTCGGGCAAACCGAGAACCGGATCGCCAACGCCCGGACCTCGTACAACCAGACGGTCCAGGGCTACAACACCGCCGTTCAGAGCCTGCCCGCCAGCCTTATCGCCGCTCCGCTCGGATTCACTGTATCGCCCTTTTTCGAAGCAGACCCTGCCGACCGGGAGCCGGTCCATGTGCGTTTCACCCAGAACCCACCCGCGGCAGCGGCCTGAACCATGCGCGGACGCCGGTCGCTAGCGAGAAGTCTCTCGCGCAGTGCAGCCGTACTACTGACCAGCGCCGCTCTAATGCTGGTGGGCCCCTCACCCGCAGCGGGCGCAACCAACTCGCAAACGCTTTTCCTGTCCGGCGACGCGGCGACCTTCAACCCGCAAGTCCACCGGATGCTCCTCAATCCGGCCGCCGACTCGACGCTCACTCTCAGGCCGGGCTCGAGCGCAGTCTGGGTGAGCGACCGGACGTTTCTGGACGGCCGATTCTCGTCGGCTGACCACTTTCAGCTTCAGCTCGGCTGGAAGGATCTCCCCTGCCAGCCACCCAAGGGAGCGGTTCCCGATTGCCGCCTATCGATCACCAGTGGCTTTTGCGAGGAGACCTGCCAGACGGTCGACCCCCCGGCAGTGGTTTTCCAGCCCTACCAGTTCCCCGCGGCAGCCTTTCCGAATGGGAGCATCTTCTTGGCCGCGGACTCCCCGGAGCTAGAGATGAGTGGATGCCCCTGCCGTCTCTATGTACGTATTGAAACGAGCGCGCCAGGGCCGCGGACATGGGAGCTCCGTACCGGAAGTGCCAGCCAGCTCGTCTTGCCGGTCAGCATCTCCTCGAGCGACACGCCATCCCCGCTCGTCTATCTAACCCGTAATCCCGAGCTGCTTTGGTTAGGACTGATCGGGCTGGCAGTCGTAGCCGTCCTCGTACTCGTCTTCCTCTCTTACAACCGATTCATAAGTCAACGCAACCTCATGCGCGATTCGTGGGCCGACGTCGACACGGAGCTGCGCCGGCGCTATGACCTGATCCCCAACCTGGTTCAGGTGGTGGAGGGATATGCGGCGTACGAGAACGCCCTGCTCGCCGCCCTGGCTCAGGCCAGAGCCACGGCAATGGCGGCGGGTGCCGTTCCAAGCACCAGGCAGGCGCCGGAGACGGCGATCACCGGCGGTTTGCACCAGGTTCTGGCCCTAGGGGAGAACAATCCGCAGCTGAAGGCCAGCCGCCAGTTCCTTCTACTGCAGGAGCAGCTCGCCGAAGCCGAGAACCGGATTCAGGCAGCGCGCGGCATCTACAACAACAACGTCCGCGATTACAACACGCGGGTTCAGTCGGTCCCTACCAACCTGATCGCGGTGCTATGCGGCTTTGCTGAACAGGCGTACTTCGAAATCGATGCCGAGCAAGCGGTCGCTCCGCAGGTCCCGGGGGTGAACGATGGCCGGGCTGCCTAATTTCAAGAGCACAGTCCTCGCCGTCTTCCTCGTATCGGGGATGCTGGCGCTTGCCCTTTCCTTCTGGGCGTTGTCGCAGTCGAGCGGAGGGACCGGAGGGACCTTACCGCACCCTGTCTACCTGACCGCAGTGCCGTTTACCGACCGACAAGGCGCCGAAACCCTCGAGCAAACCGCGTCGTCGCCTGTCACCAAGCCCTTCAACAACACGAGCGCCACCTGGATCTCTCTGCAGACCTACGACGAGGGCACCACCTTCCAACCCGGAAACATGAAATTCTCGATCTCCTACCGCGCCGCCAGTTGCGATCAGCCGCAATACTGCAAGGTTTCGGTCGACTGGGGATGGTGCGCCGCCGATTGTTCGACGCTCTCTCCCGAAGTTACGTTCACGCATTCCAGGTTCACCGGCGATAACGCCGATGTGCTCTACAGCTCCAATCCAGCCCAGGTCGTCCTGACGGGCTGTCCCTGCCATGTCTACGTGAAGATCGACAGCAAGGTCGCCAGCCGGCACGGCTGGACGCTCGTTTACGGATCCACCAGCTTCCTCCAGATGCCTCTGCAAACGGGCGGCGCTCTCGGACAGGTCGGCATGGTAATTGGCCTGTTCGCGATCGGCTTCCTGGCCATGTTCCCGATCGTCCCGCTTGTCTCGCTGGTGGCCTGGATCTACAACACGATCCGGCGCAACGCCTGGCGCAGCTGGCGCCGCCGCTGCATGGTCGAATTCGCCCAGGCGAACGGCCTCACCTTTGTCGGCGATCTGTCGGTTTGGCAGCAGACAGACGTACCCATCCCGAGTCGGCCCCACACCTCGCGGAGGCGATCGGACACGATCAGGAACCTGATCACCGGGAACTGGAGAGGCTTACAAATCAGCTGCGGTGACAGCGTCGATGAAAACCAGGGCACCTGGTACTCGGTGGCGAGGGTCGAGATCCCGGCAAACCTTCCCTCCGTGAGTATCGTCCCGGGAGGCAGTGGTGGCAACGTCCGGCTCGAGTCATACGAATTCGATCAGCGTTTTGCGCTCACGGCCCAGTCCCCACAGTTCGCCTTCCAGCTGATCGACGCCCGGATGATTGAGAGCCTCGTTGCTAACCCTTCAATCGGATACGAAGTGGCCGGCTCGACAGTGCGTACCTACTGCCCCGGGATGGCCACTCCCGAAGTGTTGCTGGACGCGTTGCTTCAGTTCCTGCAAAGCGTCCCGCGCCTGGTCTGGACGCAGTACGGGTCGGAACCAGCGGCATGAACCTGAAGGTTTTCCTCCAGGCAACCTATGTCATCGTCGGTGTCTTCGTTTCCTGCGTTATTCCCATCGCACAGGTGGTGGCGGAGAAGAGCACGCCCCCGACGCCGAGGTGGCAGTACCTCACGCCACAGTCCTCGACGGTCAACCCGAGCTATCGGGTGATGAGCCCCACCAACCCGGGGAGCGGCGTTGCCTTCATGCCAATGAGCGACGGCACCAGCCTAACCTGGCTATCCGCCGAGTCCTACCAGAACGGTCCGCTCTACTACGCAGGAAGCCTTTCTGTGCGGGACGGGGGCCCGTCGACTGCCAGGTGGCTGCCACCTTCGGCTACTGTCGTGCCTCCTGCACCAGCCTAATCCCGCTGGTCGCTTTCCCTCAGGAGAACCTGGCGGGCTCGGGTCTGGCAGACGCCATCATGCTGGTCGCCACCTCCCCTGATCTACAGCTGGAAGGCTGCCCGTGCCACGCCTTTATTCAGGTCAGCGGCTATAGCCCTACCCACCGGACCTGGCACCTGGACGTGCGCGATACCCACTTGTGGGCACCCGTCCCGGCCAAACCAGACGTTACGCGCCCCTTCATCAACTACCTGGATGACCATCCAGAGACCTACTTGTGGTTCGTCCTCTTCCTGGCCGGTGGCGTAGTTCTATTTGGGGTGATCGGCATGCACAATGGCCTGATCGCTCGGCGGAACGCGGCCAGGCAGGCCTGGTCGAGCCTGGATGCAGAGCTCAAGCGGCGCCACGACCTTATCCCGAACCTGGTCGCCGTTGTACAGGCCTATGCGGCGCACGAACAGGCGGTGCTGATGCAACTTACGCAAGCCCGCTCCGCAATTCTCTCTGCCGCTGACCAACCCGACCAGCGGCTGCAACCCGAGACGGAGCTCGTCACGGGCCTGCGTCAGATGTTTGCTGTTAGCGAGAGCTACCCACAGCTCAAAGCGGACCGCAACTTCTTGACGCTGGGGCAGGAGCTCGTGAACACCGAAGACCGCATCCAGGCGGCCCGTCGCTTCTATAACGCCATGGTGCGCGAGTACGACACCTTCCTCGGCACATTTCCCGCAAGCCTGATCGGGGCGGCCTGGAGCTTTGCTCCTGAGCCCTTCTTCCAACTGGAACCGGCGATCCGGACCGATGCCGAGCAGGCGCCGCCGGCGATATTCTCTGGGCGGCCTGCTGCCTGAGCAGTAGCCGTTTCGAGAACGTCCTGGGCCCGGTCTATCGACCGCAAGAATCTATGTTCCAGGTACCAACCAGGTGCGTCCATCCTCGATGATGTGACGGGCTCGTAGGCGTGCCGAACTTACCACCAAAACACCACCAGACTGATGAGCACCAGTCAGCACTCGCTGATATGTGGCGGCACGAAATTCTGTCCGCCGAGGCGAAATGACACTTGTCGCCAGATGTTGGCCCCAAAAACGTGTACATGTTGACCGATTAGTCAACTAGCCACCACCTGTCAAATCGAATACAAAAACGAGGGATCAACGACCCCGAGCGGATTCGAACCGCCGATCTCCTCCGTGACAGGGAGGCATGTTGGACCGCTACACCACGGGGCCGCGGAAGTCCAAGTATATATAAGGATGCGACGGGCTAGGCGCGCAGCGGCAATTCGTTACTTCCGATCACGAACTTCTCGATCACCTGGGCCACGCCGGCATCGCCGATCCTCCCGGTGATGTATCTGGCGCTGGCTTTCAGGGCCTCGGGCGCATTACCCATGGCGACCCCGAAACCGGCCCAGGAGACCATGTCCTGATCATTCAGGTTGTCGCCGATGGCACCAACCTCCGCCCGCGCGATGCCAAGCCGGTCCGCCACCATGGCCAGCGCCCGCGACTTGGAGACCTGCGGGTTGACGACCTCGACGAACCAGTCGAGCGATCGCGTCACCCGCCCCTTATCGCCCATCCAGGTGGTCAACTCCGCGATTCGCTTCGGCACATCGGCCGGCTCGAGATCGACCAGAACCATCTTGGTCGAGTCCTGGTGCACCCATTTCGAGAGCGGCCCGACCACCTCGTACGGCACCATGGCGATCTTGGCGTAAAGATCCGCTTCGGGCCGAGCACGCGCCGTGTACACCCGCTCGTCCACATAGGCGTTGACGTGCCAATCCCTCGGCTCGGCAAACACCAGGACCCGCTGCTGCATCGGCACGGTCAACTCGCACCGGTACCAGACCTCGCCGCTGGCGATCTCGCGAACCACTGCCCCCTGGTAGTTGATGATCGGGCCCGTCAGGCCGAGCGGCTCGGCGTAACGCAGTGACGACTTGAACATCCGGCCTGTCGCCAGCACCACGATGACCCCGGCAGCGGTCGCCGCCTTGACCGCGGCCACGTCCCGCGGGTCCATCTCCAGCCGGTCGTTGACCAGCGTGCCATCGAGATCGATGGCCAGCAGCCGGATGCCCACCCTAGCGCTTGACGGCGAGCGCTTCCGGGTTGACCAGGTTGGGTGGGGTTTGCCCGTCGACCGCCGCGATCAGGTTCTTCGCCGCGGTCTCGGCCATGGCCGCGCGCGCCGTTACCGTCGCGCTGCCCAGGTGAGGTAGCAGCACGGCGTTCCAGCAATCGGCAAGACCCGGCTCCGTTTTTGGTTCGCGCTCGTAGACATCGAGGCCCGCGCCCTTGATCCAACCCTCCTTGAGAGCCCGAACCAGGGCCTTTTCGTCGACGATGGGGCCGCGCGCGGCGTTGATGAGGTAGTGCTCTGGCCCCATCAACTTCAGCTCTCGCTCTCCGATCATGTGGCGGGTTTGATCATTCAGGTCAGCGTGAATCGTCACGTAGTCGGCCTTTCGCAGTAGCTCATCGAGCGGGACGTACTGGGCGCGTAGCTCGGACTCTACTTCCGGGGTGGCGCGACGCGCATCCGAATAAAGGACCGACATGTTGAACCCCAGGCCGCGCCGGGCGACCGCCTGCCCGATTCGGCCGAAGCCAATGATCCCCAGCACTCGCCCGTAGACGTCGGTTCCCAGCAGCAGGTCGGCCTTCCATCCCTTGAACTTTCCGTCGCGAAGGAATTTGTCCGCCTCCACAATCCGCCGGGCCACCGCAAGGATGAGCGCGAACGCCAGGTCGGCGGTGGCGTCGGTCAATACCCCGGGAGTGTTCGTGACCAGAACGCCACGACGGGTGGCTGCTGCGACGTCGACGTTGTTGTAGCCGACCGCGTAGTTCGCCACCACCCGCAGGTGAGGCGCCGCCGCCATGATCTCGTCGGTGATCGGCACATTGACCATCCCCACGATCCCAACCGGATCCGCTTCGGCGATATGGCGCTTGAGCGTCTCGGGCGGCATCCCTTCTGCTTCCATCATCGTGACCTCGAAGCGGTCTTTGAGCATGTCGACGCCCGGCGGCGGCAGGGGCAAGGTGACAAAGACGCGGCTCATTGGGGGCGATGGACCCGCAGGTCGAGCAGCATGACTTCCATGGCCAGGCGAGGATTCACATTCTGATCGATCAGCAGCTGGGTTCGCTGCGCAGCGGCCAGCGATGCCCGGATGTGGTCCGGCGGAACCCGGCCCGACCAGGCCTCGAGCGCGGACTTCCGCTCCGACGGCATTGGATTCAACACCCCGGCCTGGAGGAGCATGGCATCGCGCAGAAAGGCTGTGAAGCCACGAAGGGCATCGGCTGCGACCAGCCTCATCTCGGCTTGCGGTCCCTGCCCGAAGCGCGCCGCGAAGGTCAGTACTCCATCAACGTCCTCGAACGCCAGCGCGGCCAGTTGCTCGGCCCAACGGTCCATCCGCACCACCCAGTCGCGGTCGCTCATCGCGCGCACCGCCCACCCCGGACGCCCGTGGGCGAGACCGATGAGCGCGTCGGCTTCCGCGTCGTTCGGCTGGCGCGCACTGATGAATTCGACCATCGCGGGGCGGCCCACGGGCGATAGCGAAATCAGCTGGCAGCGCGAGAGGCAGGTGGGAAGGAGATGATCCGGATAGGCTGTCGTCAGCAGTAGAACGGTGTTCGGTGGTGGCTCTTCGAGGGTTTTCAGCAGGCAGTTTTGCGCTTGCTCAGTCATGCGTTCGGCATTGGCCAGCAACGCCACCCGGAGCGGCGCCACGAACGGCTTCAAACTCAAGAACTGCTGCAGGGATTGCTCGTGCGTGGGCGCGCCGCGCTCCGGATGAAATCGGATCTCGTCGATGCTGATCGCCTCCGGCCGGTCATCCGACCAGAAGTCCGGATGGACCTCGAGACGCGATGGTTGCCCCGCTCCCAGGAGCAGCTCCTCGGCGAGCGAGCGCGCGACGGCCGTCTTGCCGATCGCTTCCTCGCCGGTGAGGCAGTACGCGTGCGCTAGGCGGCCGGCCCGCCGGTGAGCCTGCAGGATCGAGATGGCGCGGTCGTGGCCCGCGATCGCCGCAAAACCGCGAGCAACAGGGACAGTATTCCGACGAGTCCGCGAGGCTGGCATGGCGCCCACCTTAACAAGTCTTTCCTTGACGATGCCGAAGCCCCACTCCTATCCTGTTGGCGTTTCCGACAGCAGAGCTGTCAACTTCTCGTCCGTCGCATTCCGTCGCCGCCAGGTCTCACTACACGTCAAAGAAGCGAATCCGATGGATGCCGGAGAAACCGAACAGCAGAAGAAAATTCCGGAGCTGCAGGCAATCATCGCGAAAGGCCTGAAAGGCATCAACGAATGCCGCTACAAGACCGACTGCGAATTCGCGTGCGCTTGCCCGGGCACCTGCTGAGCTAAGAGCCCCCACCCTGACCCTGCCCCGCAAGCCGGGGAGGGAAATAGACTTCCGCAAGCAGCGCAGGGAAATGATGCCCTATAATCCATAAAGGATTCTTTATATGGCATCTATTTCTCTCCTCACGAATCCGTCCCTTCGCGAGTTCCGAGCCCACTACCAGGCACTGGCCAGCGTCACCCGTCTTCGCATCCTCCAGTACCTCGCCGGTATTCCCGAGATCACCGTGCTCGAGCTCGCCGATGCGATCGGAATCAGCCAGCCCCGCTTGAGCTGGCACCTTCGCATGCTGCGGCGCGGCCGGCTGGTGCGCACGCGGAGGGTTGGCCGCATGATTCACTACTCCCTCAACCGGGAAGGCCTGCTCGCCTTCCATCGAGAACTGGCGACCCTGATCGCGCCTCGACCTCGGGTTCGGGCGCTGCAACACGAATGGAGCGAGGTGTAAACAGCGATGGCAACTGGTAAGAACGGTAACGGCGCACGGCTCAACGGCCGGGCGTCACGGAGTACGACGGTTCGGAGCGACTCTCGCTCGCGCCGCAAGGTGCGGGTCGCGATCCTGGGCGTGGGCAACTGCGCCTCGTCGCTGGTGCAGGGCGTCGAGTACTATCGCGACGCGAAGCCGGGGGCATCGATCCCCGGCTTGATGCACGTCGACCTGGGCGGCTACCACATCCGTGATATCGAGTTCTCCGCCGCCTTCGACATCGACAAAGACAAGGTGGGCAAGGACCTCGCGGACGCGATCTTCGCCGGACACAACAACACGGTCAAGTTCGCCGACGTCCCGCACCTGGGTGTCAAGGTCGAGCGCGGCATGACCCATGATGGACTGGGCAAGTACCTCTCCGAGATCATCACCAAGGCCCCTGGGCCGACTGCCGACATCGTCGGCATCCTCAAGGCGACCCGGACCGACGTCGTGGTCAATTACCTGCCGGTCGGGAGTGAGGAAGCGGTCAAGTGGTATGCCGAGCAGGTGCTCGAGGCCGGCTGCGCCTTCGTCAATTGCATGCCGGTCTTCCTCGCGCGCGAGCCCTACTGGCGCGGCCGCTTCGAGAAGCGCGGCATCCCGATCATCGGCGACGATATCAAGTCGCAGGTCGGCGCGACCATCGTGCACCGCGTGCTCACCCGGCTTTTCGAAGACCGCGGCGTCAAGCTCGAGCGCACCTACCAATTGAACTTTGGTGGCAATACCGACTTCCTCAACATGCTGGAGCGCGAGCGCCTGGTTTCGAAGAAGATCTCGAAGACGAACAGCGTCAAGTCGCAGATGAAGGCGGATATCGGCGGCGACAACATCCACATCGGGCCGTCCGATTACGTGCCCTGGCTGGGCGATCGGAAGTGGGCCTACATCCGGCTGGAAGGCCGGTCGTTCGGCGATGTACCCCTCAATGTTGAGCTCAAGCTGGAGGTCTGGGATTCCCCGAACTCGGCGGGCGTCGTGATCGACGCCATCCGCTGCTGCAAGCTCGGCCTCGACCGCAAGCTGGGCGGCGCGCTGGAGGGACCGTCGTCCTACTTCATGAAGTCACCGCCAAGGCAGGTCACCGACGGCGTCGCGCACCAGCTGACGGAGGCCTTCATCGCCGGCACCCCGGTCGACGCCGAAGCCGCCGAGCCCACCCAGGCCGTGCCCGCCCCACAAGCGACCGCTCGCCGCTGATGCTGCTGCCTCGGCTGTTCAGGCTGGGGAACCTGGTGATGCGGGCGCTCCCGCCGCGAGTTCGCTACCCTCTGGCGGCCATCACCGGGCGGTGCGCCTTCTACCTGATGCCCCGGCGCCGCCGGGTCGCCTTCGAGAACTTCGGCCAGGTGCTGGGCCTGCGCTGGAACGACCCGTTGGTGAAGCGCACGGCGCGGCACGCTTTCGGCAACTACTTCAAGATGTTCGCCGACTTCATGCTGATGGACACGCTTACGCCCGAGCAGATCCGGCGGATGGTCCGCCCTCA
>Ga0209471_1001842_pt1 | contig 12403 bp, 12 predicted proteins | sample GraSoiAngelo_128_FD_185885 | JGI IMG/M metagenome (GOLD analysis project Ga0209471, IMG submission 185885) | Grasslands soil microbial communities from the Angelo Coastal Reserve, California, USA - 14_0927_12_20cm (SPAdes) (version 2) | ecosystem: Environmental > Terrestrial > Soil > Grasslands ...
CAAGGGGTCGTTGACGGGCTGGTCACGGGAATGACGCGCACCTATCCGGAGGCGATCCGGCCATCGCTGGAGATCATCCGCACGCAGGAGGGACGGCGCGCGTCGGGCACGTACATTCTCGCCTTCAAGGACAGCTTGCGTCTGCTCGCCGATTGCACCGTCAACGCCGACCCGAGCGCGGAGGAGCTCGCCGACATCGCCATCTCCACCGCGGAGCTGGCCAAGGCTTTCGAGCTGAGGCCGCGCATCGCCATGCTCTCGTACTCGAACTTCGGCACCGACCGGGAGGGCTCGCCCGCCAAGGTGCGGCGCGCGGTCGAGCTGGTGCGCGCGCGGCGGCCCGATCTCGAAGTGGAAGGGGAGATGCAGGTCGATCCGGCAGTGGTCCGCTCGGTGCGCGAGACGGAGTTTCCTTTCGCGCGGCTGACCGGCGACGCCAACGTGCTCATCTTCCCCGAGCTGAACAGCGGCAACATCGGATACAAGCTGCTCTGGCGGCTCGGGGGCGCCGAGGTGATCGGACCGGTGCTGATGGGGATGGCGAAGCCGGTCAATGTCCTGCAGCAGGGAGCGAGCGTCGCGGACGTCGTCAATCTCGCCGCGATGACGGCCGTGCGCGCGCAGGGAGAGCTGACTTACTGAAGCGCCGCTGCGGCGGCGGCAAAGAGTGCCATCCTGACAATCGCGCGGAGCACGCTCTGCAGCGTAGCAGGTCGTGTGCTAGCGTCGCCCGCCGTGCGCGCCGCGCCCTCGACGCTCGATCTGCTGCTCCTTCCGCTGCACCGCCTGATCTGGGCCGACCCGCACCGCCGCGCGCGCAAGCTGCTTCGCTTCGCCGAGACGGAGGCCGACGGCGGCCGCGATCTGGCGCGCGCCGCCGAGCTGACCTTCGACCCTGCCCTGCGGCGCCTCTACCTGCGCCACGCCCAGGACGAGCAGCGGCATGCCGATCTCTTCCGCCGCCGCGGCCGCGAGTTGCTCTCGCAACCAGGGAGTGCCTCGAAGTTCGAAGCCAACTGGCTGGCGCCGGGCGAGCGCGGCCTCGACGATCTGCGCGTCGAGAAGCAATCGGACGAGACGCTGCTCGCTTTCCTCCATCTTTCGGAAAAAGCGGCCGCCGGCCGATTCGTCATCTACCGCAGGGTGCTGCAAGCCGATCCGGACACACGCGGGGTATTCGCCCGCGTTCTCGAAGACGAGGCCTTTCACATGACCTATACGGGCAAACAGCTGGCGCGCCTCTCGCCCAGGAAGCATGGCCTGCGGCTCTGGCAGGCGCGCGCCGGCCGGCTGTGGAAGACGTACTTGCGGCTCGCGAGCGCAGTCGCGTCCGTTTTCGGCACGGTGATGCTCGGCCTGCAGTATTTCCTTCTCTTGCCCGCCTTCGCGCTGGTTGCCAAGAGAGCCGCGAGGCGCGAACCGCCCGGCCTCGCTCCCTCGCGCCCGCCGACGCCGTTGCAGAGCCAATACTGATGGGCGGCCATGCGTCACAGACAGGGTCTGTGGGCCGTCTGCGCATCCTCGGCATCTCCGCGCACTACCACGACTCGGCGGCGGCGCTGCTCATCGACGGTGTGCCCGTCTGTGCCGTGCAGGAGGAGCGGCTCTCGCGGCGCAAGAACGACGCTGCCTTTCCGCTCGCCGCGATCGAGTGGTGCCTCGACTTCGCCGGCGTGCAGCCCGAGCAGCTCGACGCCGTCGTCTTCTACGAAAAGCCGATGCTCAAGTTCGAGCGCATCCTCACCCTGGCGCTCCGCGGCTTCCCGCGATCCTGGCCCGCCTTCCCGCAAGCGATGAAGAACGCGCTCGGCGGCAAGCTCTGGGTCAAGGGGATCATCGCCTCCGAGCTCGGCGTGCGCGGCGACCGGATCCTCTTCGCCGAGCACCATCGATCGCACGCCGCCGCCGCCTTCCTCGGTGCGCCCTCGCGCAATGCCGCCATCCTCACCGCCGACGGAGTCGGCGAATGGGCCACGCTCTCGATGGGCCGCGGCTCGATCGCCGCCGACGGCACGGCCTCGATCGAGCTCTTCCGCGAGCTGCGGTTCCCGCATTCCTTGGGGATGCTCTACTCCACCTTCACGGCCTATCTCGGATTTCCCGTCAACGAAGGCGAGTACAAGGTGATGGGCCTCGCCTCCTACGGCCAGCCCTCCTTCGCCGAGCAGGTGCGGCGCATCGTGCGGCGCACGGCCGATGGCGGCTTCGCGCTCGACCTCGACTACTTCGAGTTCCACGAAGGCGCGCGGCGGAGCTTCTCGAAGAAATTCGTCGAGGTCTTCGGCGCGCCCCGCGAACCGTGGGATCCGCTCGACCCGCAGAGCGCGGAGGGCGCGCACTTCGCCGACGTCGCCGCCAGCGTGCAGCTGGTGCTCGAGGAGGTTCTCGTCGATCTGGCTCGCTCGCTGCAGCGTGAGACGGGGCTCGACGATCTCTGCTTCGGCGGCGGAGTCGCCTTGAACGGATGCGCCAACGCCCGCATCTTGCGGGAGTCCGGCTTTCGCAACCTCTACGTGCCGAGCGCGCCGGGTGACGCCGGCTGCGCGCTCGGCGCGGCGCTTTACGCCGATCGCCTCCATTTCCGCCGCCCGCACCGGCCGGTGCCCGATCATCCCTACTGGGGCCCGGCGCTGGAGGCGACCGACCTGGCGCGCATCGCTCTCGAGGACGGCCTCGAGCTCGAGCAGATACCGCGCGAGCCCGACCTGATCGCCTGCGCCGTCGACCATCTCTGCGCCGGTCGCATCGTCGGCTGGATGCAGGGGCGCACCGAGATGGGCCCGCGCGCGCTGGGCAACCGCAGCATCCTGGCCGCGCCGCACGAGGCGGCGATGCGCGATGCGCTCAACCGCAGCATCAAGTATCGGGAGGAATTCCGGCCCTTCGCGCCGGCAGTGCCGATCGAGCAGGCGGACAGATTCTTCCAGCTGCCATCGGGCGGCGCTCGGTTGGGCCGCTTCATGTCGGGTGTCTTTCCCGTGCACCGCGAATGGCGATCGCGACTGGCCGCGGTCACTCACGTCGACGGCACCGCGCGCGTGCAGACCGTCGAGGCCAGCATGGCGCCGCGCTTCCATGCCCTGCTCGAGGCGTACGGCGCGCGCACGGGCATTCCTGTCCTGCTCAACACCAGCTTCAACCTTGCTGGCGAGCCGATCGTCAACCGCGCGGTCGAAGGCTACTCCACCTTCCGCCGCTCGGGCATCGACGTGCTCATCGCCGGCGAGACGGTGGTGCGCAAGCGGCGGCACGACCTGGCCCGGCTGGAGGAGGCGATCGCATGATCCGGCGCAGAGGAAAAATGGTGCGCACGCTTCTTCTGCTCGGCAGCGCTGCTCCCACCATCGCCGACGGAGCGCGCAGCCTCTGGCATACCGAGGGGCGCAAGTGGATGGTGCCGCTGGTCGTCTTCCTCTGCGTCACGGGCCTGGTGCTCGCGGTGGCGGCCAGCGTGGAGGCGCTGGCGCCGTTCGTCTATGCGATTTTCTGAGCTGCTGGCCTGCCCGCGCTGCGCCGCGCCGCTCGATCGGCTGCGCTGCGCTGGCTGCGGCGTGCAGTACTCCGCGCCAGGCGGCATCCCCGATCTGCGCATCGATCTCGACGAGCGCAGCGAAGCCGTGCGTCGCTTCTATGCGCGAGCCCCGTTTCCTGGATATCCGCCGCGCGACAGCCTCTCGGCCCTGCGCGCGCGGGCATCGCGAAGCGAATTCGTTCGCGCGCTCGATGCGGCCATCCCCGGCGACGCGCTGGTGCTGGAAATGGGATGCGGGACGGGCCAGCTCAGCCTCTTTCTCGCCAGCGCCGACCGCGAGATCGTCGGCGCCGATCTGGGCCGCCCCTCGCTCGAGCTCGCCCGCGCAGCGGCGATGCGCTACGGCGTGCGCCAGGTCAATTTCGTCGAGACCGATCTGCGCGCGCCCGGCCTGTTGCCCGGCGCCTTCGACGTCGTCATCTGCTCCGGCGTGCTCCACCACACGCCCGATCCGCGCGCTTCCTTTTCTTCGGTGGCGCAGCTGGTGCGGCCCGGCGGCGTGCTCGTCATCGGCCTCTACAACTCCTTCGCGCGGCTGCCGCTGCGCATGCGCCGCGCGCTCGGGCGGCTGAGCGGATTTCGCTTCATCCCCTGCGACCCCGTCCTCCACAGCCGCCGCGCCGAGCCGGAACGCCGCGAGGCCTGGCTGCGCGATCAGTACCAACACGTCGAGGAGCACCGGCACACGCTGGGCGAGGTGAAGGGCTGGTTTCGCGAGAACGGCATCGAGTACCTGCGCGCATTTCCCAGCGCGTTGTTGTCCGACGACTCCGAAGATCTCTTCGCCCAGTCGCCCGACGACTGGGCCCTCGAGGGCCTGGCGGCACAGCTCTCCTGGATGCGTTCGCTGGGCGGCGAGGGCGGTCTCTTCGTCGTCGTCGGCGCCCGTGCGTAGCTTTTGCCCATGGCGGCCCAGGCGGTGCTCTTCGACGTCGACGGCACACTGATCGACTCCGTCGATCTCCACGCGCGAGGCTGGCAAGACGCCTTCGCCCACTTCGGCAAGCGCATCACCTTCGAGGAGGTGCGCGCGCAGATCGGCAAGGGCGGCGATCAGCTGATGCCCGTCTTCCTCTCGCAAGACGAGCTGGCCCGGATCGGCAGGGAGCTCGAGCGCTATCGCGCCGAGCTCTACCAGCGCGAGTACTTGAAACGCGTCCGGCCTTCCCCAGGCGTGCGCGAGCTCTTCGAGGAGCTGCTCCGGCGCGGCGTGCGCATCGCGCTCGCCTCCTCGGCGAAAAGCGAGGAGCTGGAGCTCTACAAGAGGCTCTGCCGGATCGACGATCTCGTCCAGGCCGAGACCAGCGCCGACGACGCCGAGCGCAGCAAGCCGCACCCCGACATCTTCCAGGCCGCGCTGAAGCGACTCGGAAAGGACGTCGAGCTGCGCCGGACTTTCGTCGTCGGCGACTCGCCTTGGGACGCCATCGCGGCGCATCGGCTCGGAGTGCGCGCCATCGGGGTTCTCTGCGGCGGCTTCGCCGAGGCAGACCTGCGGCGCGCCGGCTGCATCGCCATCTATCGCGACCCTGAGGATCTGAGGATGCGCCTCGACCAGTCGCCCCTGGCGCTCAGCTGAACATCCAGCCGGCCGTGACGCGGGCCAGCTCGGCGATCACCTCGCCGTCGCTGCGGCCGCTGCGCTTGAGCATGCGAAAGGAATGATCGGCGCCGTCGATGACGTGCAAGGTCGCCCGCGGCAGCTTCTCCACGATGGGCCGCAAGAGGTCCAGCGAAGCGAGGTCGTCGCGCGTCCCCTGCAAGAAGAGGATCGGCAACTCGACGCGCGCGAGGTGCTCGGCACGGCCGCTCGCCGGCTTGCGCGGGGCATGGAGGGGAAAGCCGAAGAAGACGATTCCGAGCACGCCGGGCAGCGGCTCGCGCGCTTGCGCCTGCGAGGTCATCCGGCCGCCCATCGACTTGCCGCCGGCGAAGAGCGGAAGTCCCTCGCCTGCCGCGGCGCGGACCGCCTCGCGCACTCGCGCCTCGAGCACCGGCGCTGGATCGATGCGCTTGTTGCCCAGCTCCATGTAGGGGAACTCGTACCGGAGCGTCGCAATGCTCTCCGCGGCGAGCGCGGCCGACAGGTTTTCGAGAAAAGGATGCCGCATGCCTGCGCCGGCGCCGTGGGCGAGAGCGAGCATCGCCCTCGCGCCGGGCGGCTTCAGCAGGATCACTTGAGCTTCTCCGCCAGATGGGCCAGCGCGGCCTGCAGATCGGGCTCCGCCGTCAGGATTGGCGCCAGCGGATCGGCGCGCAGCTTCTTCATCCGCACCGGAATGGTCTTGATGGTGAACTTCTTCGGATCGAGCTTGTCGTTCACCTCGCTCCAGCGCAGCGGCGCCGAAGCGGTCGCGCCCGGCACCGGGCGCGCGCTGAACGGGCCGGCGATCGTCTTGCCGTATCCATTCTGATAGCAATCGAGATAGACGCGCCCTCTGCGCGAGGGGATGTAGCGCGCGGTGGTGGCGATCTTCTCCTGTCCCCTTTCGACGGTGCGCGCGATCAATTCCGCCAAGGTGACCGATTGCGCGTGGGTCAGCTGGCCCCCCAGCGGCAGGAGCACGTGCAGCCCCTTCTGGCCGCTGGTCTTGACGAAATTGGGGAGCCCGATCTCCTCGCAGAGCTCGTGGATGGCGCGCGCCAGCAGAACGACGTGCTCGAAGGGAGCGGTCTTGGGATCGAGATCGATGATGCACCAGTCGGGATTCTGCGGCCGCGCCAGACGGCTGGCCCAGAGATGCAGCGGAATGGTGCCGAGATTGATGACGTAGAGCAGCGTGTCGAGGTCTTCGCAGATGAAGAAGTCGATGTCGCGGCCGCTTCCTGCAAAACCCCGGCTTTGCGGCTTCCGCTCCTCGCGGGTGAAGCCCGGTTCCTCCGGCGCGTAGACGCGCGCGGTGCGGATCCAGGCCGGCACGTAGTCCGGCGCATCCTTCTGGAAGAAGCTCTTGCCGGCGATGCCGTCGGGATAGCGGGTGAGCACGACCGGCCGATCGGAAAGATAGGGCAAGAGCCAGGGCGAGACCGCGCGGTAGTAATCGATCAGGTCGCCCTTGCTGTAGCCCTCCTCGGGCCAGAAGATTTTCGCCAGGTTGCTGAAGGGAACTTCGCGCTTCTGCGGCTGCGCCGGAGCGGGCGGCGCATCGGGCGCCACGCATTCGGCGGGCGTTTTGTCCTGGCGAAACCGCAAGAACGTCGGCTGTCGAAGCAGGCCGTCTTCGGTGATTTCCTTGTAACGAGCTTCGAGGACCAGCTTCGGCTCGACCCAGGTGTGTCCCGGGCCGCCGGGCAAGGAACCGACGCAGGGCGGCCGCGCGACTTTCAGCGGCGCGAGCTGCTCCTGCGCCCAGGTCAGCTCCTTCTCGGCAAAGCCACCGCCCACGCGGCCGACATAGACCAGCTCGCCGTCTCGCTGGACGGCGACGTGCAACGAACCGAATCCGGAGCGAGAGCCTTCGGGCCGGGTCCAACCCACCACCGCGAAATCTCCCACGCGATCGACGCGGATCTTCTGCCAGTCGCGAAACCGCCCGGCGCGATAGGGCGACGCCTTGCGCTTCGCGACGATCCCTTCCAGGCCCAGGTCGCGCACGCTGGCGAAGAGCGCGCGGCCCTTTCCCTCGAGATGATCGACCAGGCGGATGGGACCCAGCGCCGGCACGATCCTGGCGAGCAGCCGCTTGCGCTCGATCAGCGGCAGAGGGCGGAGATCGAAATCCTCGAAGCCGAGCAAGTCGAAGAGGAAGAGCGTGGCGGGCAGCTCGGCCGCCGCCTGCTCGACATCGCGCGGCGCCGTGAGCAGCGCGCGCTTCTGCAGGCGCTGGAAGACGGGCCGCCCCGCTTCGTCGAGCACCGCGATCTCGCCGTCGGCGACGAAGCGCTCCACCGGCAAGGCGAGAAGCGCCCGCGCCAGATCGGGAAAGACCGCGGTCGCATCGGAGCCGCGCCGATAGAAGATGCGGGGCCGCGCGCCGTCGCGCGCGACGATGGCGCGAAAGCCGTCGTACTTGAGCTCGAAGATCCAGTCGGGATCGTCGAACGGGTCGGAGCGCGATTCCGCCAGCATCGGCTGCGCCTCTTCGACGGGCCGGCGCGGCGCCTGGAGGCGCTCGAGCTCGCTGCGGATTTGCGCCAGCCGCTCGTGCCTTTGGGCCAGCTCCTCGACGCGCAGGCCGGAGAGGATCGAAGTGTCCTCGTACGCGCCTCCGCGCCGGACGTGGGCGTCTTTCGTCTCCTTGATGAGCAGCCAGTCCTTCTTCGTCCGCACCAAAGTCCACATCCCCTTCAACTTGAATCCCTTGAGCTCGAAGAGAAGCTTCCCTTCCGCCACGCCCTTGCGCGGATCGCCGACCGGCTCCCAACGGCCGCGGTCCCAGACGATCATCGGCCCTGCGCCGTAGTTGCCGTCGGGGATGATCCCCTCGAAGTCGGCGTACTCGACCGGATGGTCCTCGGTCTGCACCGCCATCCGCTTGTCGGCGGGATCGGGCGACGGTCCGCGGGGCACCGCCCAGGACTTGAGGACCCCATCCCATTCCAGACGAAGGTCGTAATGCATGCGCGTCGCGGAATGCTTTTGCACGACGAAAACGCCCGGCCGCGCCGCTCCGCCGCCGAACGGCTCCGGAGTGCGATCGGGCGACCGCTTGCGGCGGTAGGCGTCGAGGAAGTTGGGCATTTCCGATTGCAGGTTATCATCCGGCCCCATGAGCGCTCGGTCCATTGCCTCGGGGACCATCTCCTTTGGATTGGTCTCCATTCCCGTGAAGCTGTTCTCGGCGGGTCAACCTTCCGCCGCCCTCTCCTTCAACCTGCTGCACGCCAAATGCAGCGGCCGGCTCAAGCAGCAGTACATCTGCCCGCGCGACGACAACCAGATCGTCGAGCGCGACCAGATGGTGAAGGGATACGAGTTCGCCAAGGATCGCTACGTCACCTTCACGCCCGAGGAGCTCAAGTCGCTGGAGGAGAAATCGACGCAGCAGATCGAGATCGCCGAATTCGTGCCCGCCGAGAAGATCGACCCGGTCTACTTCGACAAGGCCTATTACCTGGGACCGGAACAGGGTGCCGAGCGCGCGTATCGATTGCTTGCGGAAGCAATGCGCCGTACCGGGCGCACGGCGCTGGCGCGGTATGCGGCGCGCGGGAAGCAATATCTCGTTCAGCTGCGGCCGCTGCCCGAAGGCGGCCTGGTGATGCAGCAGCTCCTCTATTCCGACGAAGTGCGGCCCTTCTCGGAAGTGCCCTACGAGCCCGGCGAGGTGAAGGAGCAGGAGCTGGCGCTGGCGCAGCAGATCATCGGGCAGATCGCTACCGAGGAATTCAAGCCGGAGAAGTACGAGGACGACGTCAAGAAGCGGGTCCAGGAGCAGATCCAGCGCAAGGTCGAGGGGCAGGAAATCCAGATCACCGAGCCGGCACAACCCCAGACCCAGATCATCGATCTGATGGACGCGCTCAAAGCCTCGCTCGCGGCCAAGGGCCTCGGCGCCGCCAAGCCCGCAGCAGAAGAAGATGCGCCGGCGCGCAAGCCCGCCAAGCGCGCGCCCCGATCCGAGCGCGCCGAGGAGAAAAAGGCTTCTTCCAAGAAGTAGGCCTCCGTGCGATCGTTCGCCGCGATGAGCGGCTACCGGGCGCGCGAGGTGGCGAGGATGCTCGGGCTCTCCCTCGGCCAGGTGCGCGCCTACGTGCGGGCCGGCTTTCTCGAGCCGGCGCGCGGGCCGCGCGGGGAATTGCGCTTCTCCTTTCAGGACCTGGTGCTCTTGCGCACCGCGCAAGGGCTGGTCTCGGCGCGCATTCCTCCCCGCCGGGTGCGCAGCGCGCTGCGCAGGCTCAAGGAGCAACTGCCCGAGGGCCGGCCCCTCCGAGCCGTCCACATCCGCGCCGAGGGCGACCGCATCATCGTCGGCGACGGAGAGGCGCGCTGGAGCCCCGAGTCGGGCCAGGTGCTCTTCGACTTCGAGGCGCGCGAGCTGGCGCGCAAGGTCGCGCCGCTGCAGCTGCGGAGCGCGTTCGAGGGCGACGCGAGCGACTGGTACGAGCGCGGCTGCGACCTCGAGGAGACGGCTCCCGACGAGGCCGCCGAAGCATACCGGCGCGCCCTCGAGCTCGATCCCGATCATGCCGACTCGCACGTCAATCTCGGCCGCCTGCTTCATGAAGCGGGCGATGCGCGCGCCGGGGCCGAGCATTATCGGAACGCCATCGAATTGAGCCCCGGCCACGGGACTGCGCTGTTCGATCTCGGCGTGGCGCTGGAGGATCTGCGCATGCCGGCGGAGGCCATCCTCGCCTACCGGCTCGCGGCCGAAGCTGGCTGCGCCGACGCGCACTACAACCTCGCCCATCTCTACGAGGCCCGCGGCGAGCCGGCCGCGGCGCTGCGCCACCTGCGCACCTACCGGAAGCTGGTGCAATGAGCGTGCTGGTCGGAACCTCTGGCTACAACTACGAGGCCTGGCGCGGCAGCTTCTATCCCGAGGATCTGCCGGCGAAGCGGATGCTCTCGCATTACGCGCAGCAATTCGACAGCGTCGAGATCAATTACTCATTCTATCGAAAGCCGACTGCCAAGCTCTTGCAGGGCTGGGCCGCGCAGGTGCCGGAGAGATTCCGCTTCGCGCTCAAGGCCTGGCAGCGCATCACGCACCAGAAGCGGCTGCGCGATTGCGCCGAGCTGGTTTCGGATTTCGCCGACGCCGCCCGTACGCTCGGACCGAAGCTCGGGCCGGTGCTCTATCAGCTGCCGCCGAACCTCAAGGCCGACCTGCCGCTCTTGCGCGACTTCCTCAATCAACTGCCGCGCGACCTCAAGGCCGCCTTCGAATTCCGGCACGAGACATGGTTCAACGAGGAGACTTACGCGGCGCTCCGCGAGGCGGGAGCAGCGCTCTGCGTCGCGGAGAGCGAAGATCTCGCCACGCCGCCGGTGCGGACGGCGAGCTTCGGATATTTCCGCCTGCGCCGCCTCGACTACGACGAGTCGGCACTGCGCAAGTGGGCGGAGATCGTCAAGGAGCTCCCCGGCGAGGTCTTCGCCTATTTCAAGCACGAGGATGAGGCCCGCGGCCCCGCTTTCGCAAAGGCCTTCATCCCGCTGGTCAATTCCTCGGATCTGGGCTGATCTCCCTCTGAAGCTTCGTCCTTGTGCGGCTCGAGATGGATGCAACAGCGGTTGCGAAGTAGCGCGTCCGCCATCCCACCTCCGAGCGCCTGGGCGCACCTGAGCGCCTTGGCGCATCCGCCCCGCGCAAGCGAAACTTCGCTCCGGCGGCAACGGAGCCTCTCGAGCATCCGGCCGCCATCGACGAAAAGGAGACTCGATGGAACCGCTGCTGCCGCCCGAGGGCGACGTCCTGGCCACGCACGCCGCTACGCTCAGCAGGCGCGTCTCGGCCGCGCTCTTCCTGATCGCGCCGGGCCTGTTGGCCGGCGCGCTCGCGTTCGTGAGCGACGGCGCGAACGCCGACGCTCGCGCGCCGCTGGCAGCGGTGAGCGCCCTCTTGATCGCCCTGGGCGCGGCCGCCATCGCCCAGCAGAACAAGTCGAAAGCCATCGTGCGCGCCGATGGAATCGAGCGTTGGGGCCTGCGCGGCAAGCTGTGGGCGCTACGCTGGAACGAGATGTCGGAGTTGCACTACCGCGTCCTCAAGATCCGGCTCGGCGGCCTGCTCGGGCTCTTGCTCCCCGCGCTCTCCACCAACGTCCACCTGCGCTTCACCGACCCGAACGGCAGGAAGTCCGCGTTGCCCGTGAACCTCAAGGCGATGGACGTGCTCGCCGAGCGGGTGATCGAGCAGCAGACGACTGCGCACTTCGCTTCGGCTCGCAACCGGCTCGACGGCGGCGAGGAGTTGTGCTTCGGCAAGTCGATCGCGCTCGACAAGGAGAAGATCTACACCCGCAAGTTCTTCGGCGGGATGAAGAGCTGCCCGCTCGCCGAGGTGGAGAAGGTCTCGGTGGAGAGCGGCACGCTGCGCATCCGCCAGAAGGGGAAGACGTTCGCCTTCGCGCGAGTGATGGCCGGAACGATCCCCAACGTACACCTGCTCCTCCGCCTCCTCGACGGGATGCTCGGAGAGAAGAGCGCGATGATGCGGGAGCGGGACTTCGCCGCTTCGGCATACGTGCACGGCTGATCTGCAGACGGTCAGCGCTGGATCACTTCGTCCAGCGCAACTTGCCCTTGTCGTCGGCCTTGCAGGTCAGGGTGGCGCCTGACTTGTCGGTGGCGGTCTTGCCGCTTTGCTTCTTCGAGCAGAACTGCCCGTCCTTGTGCTTCGAGCCCTTGGCGAAGGCAGGCGCGGCGACGAGAGCGAAGGCGAGAGCGAGAGCCATTCGGCGCATGCTGAATCCTCCTGTTGGACGGACAGATATCACTTCTCTTCGGATCCGCCGATCTTCCTGGAGCGCAATTTCAACTCGGCGATGGAAGCGCGGATCTCCGCGGCGTCCGGCGCGCGCGGCGCGAGCTGCAGATACTTCTGGTACGACTGGAGCGCGAGCGCGTCCTTTCCCTGCATCGCGTAGGCCATCCCCAGGCCGCGCCAGGCACCGACGATGCCGGGCTCGTTGTCGATGGCGGCCTTGAAGCTCTCCACCGCCTCGTCGACGCGGTTGCGCTCGAGCGCCGACTCGCCGCGCTTGACCTGCGAGAGAGCGACGGCGTGGATCATCTCGGCCCGGGTCGCTTCCTGATTGCGGCGGCGGAACGGCAAAGGCGCCGGCGGCGGCTTCGCAGGCGGAGGCGCGGCCTCGGCCACCTTGACCGGGCCGGCATCGACGGCGATCGCCGCGCTGGCGTCGGGAACCGAAGCGTCGATCGCCGCCGCGGGCGCACCGGCATCGATCGTTTTTTCCTCTCGG
>Ga0209471_1001843_pt1 | contig 12402 bp, 13 predicted proteins | sample GraSoiAngelo_128_FD_185885 | JGI IMG/M metagenome (GOLD analysis project Ga0209471, IMG submission 185885) | Grasslands soil microbial communities from the Angelo Coastal Reserve, California, USA - 14_0927_12_20cm (SPAdes) (version 2) | ecosystem: Environmental > Terrestrial > Soil > Grasslands ...
TCTTTCTCGCGTTCATCCCGTATCACATCGCCGAAGAGATTTGTCTCCTGCCGTCGGCGCCGCGAGGCGCCGCACGGCGATTCATGGCTGGATTGTCACTTCGCCTAGTGGCGTGGGGCGCGCTCGCCGCGGGCGTTCTCTATTTGCACAGCGGTGAAATCCTCATGGTGCTGCTCACGCCCTACTTCGTGCTCTTGCATGTGCTGCAGAGGAGGGGGATGGATATTGTGCGACAGGAAACCGGTTCGGTTGCGGCAACCGCCGTATTCGGTGCTATACTCCTGGCTGGTTTTTGCCTGGTGATTTTCCCCGTCACCTGAGGGTGTGGCGCTCCACGAGCGCTTTGTCTCTTGTCTTCCTTAGCAAAGGGTCCCGGGCCGCGTTTGCGCATCGGACAGAGGATTCGAGGGGTAAACCAAGAAAATTCATGGCAGAAATTGCAATCATTGGCGGCGGGCCTTCCGGCGCCATGTGCGGTGAGCAGCTGGCCCGCGCGGGGAACAAAGTAAGACTATTGGATGAGCACCTCGCTTGGGAAAAACCCTGCGGGGGCGGGTTGACGCACAAAGCCATTCAGTGTTTCCCATTTCTGCTCGACAATTCCTATCCGAAGAAGCTGGTTCACTCCGTTGAGCTGATCAGCAGCCAGGAGCATCACGCCACTCTGGAAATGCCGCATCCCATCGTGATTTATTCGCGCAAGGTGCTGAATGGGCTGCTGTTGGAGCGCGCGCAAGCAGCCGGCTGCACGGTGCAGCGCTCTCGCGTGATGAGCGTGGACATCGAAAAAACAAAGCCGAGGTTCTGCGTCGAAGGCCAATGGCACGAAGCGGACTTCTTGGTGCTGGCGGCGGGCGCGCGCAATCAGTTGGTGCCGGGGAGCCGCGCGCTCGAGCGCGACGAACTGGAGATGACCCAGGGCTACTTCGTGCCGCAGAGCGCGGACTCCATTACGATCAAGTTTCTTCCGCAGTTTGAAGGCTACATCTGGTCTTTTCCGCGCAGCGATCATCTCTCGGTGGGAATCTGCGGCAGCATGTGCTCGCATACCAGCGCGCAGCTTCGGGGACATCTGCAAACTTTCGTCGAGAAGGAGAACATTCCGACCGAAGGTGCAAAGTTTTACAGCCACGTGCTGCCCTCGCCGCAAGAGCGCACGCTTTCGCAGCGCAATGTCGTGGGCAAAAACTGGGCCCTGGTCGGAGACGCCGCCGCCCTGGTCGATCCCCTCACCGGCGAAGGACTGTTCTATGCCATTCGCTCCGGCGAACTTCTCGGGCGCTCCCTGGCGCAGGGATGCCCTGAAAAATATCCCGCGTGGCTTAAAGCGGCGTTTTCCAGCGAACTGGAATTTGCCGCGCGCATCGTGCGGCGCTTTTACCGCGGGTCGTTTTTGGGAAATGCGGTGACCACCCGCATGGTGCAGTTTATTCGCCGGAACGCCATCTTTCGGCAGTTAATGGCCGACCTCTTCAGCGGCGCGCAGAACTATTCCACCCTGAAACAGCGGCTCTGGGGACACCTGGGTGTCACCATCAGCGATTTCGTCGCCAGTGTGCTGAACCTGGAACGCCCCGCGAGCGCGGATGCCGGGAGTACGGGCGCCGTGGGCGACTGACCTTAAATTGCCGGCGGTGCGCGTCCCAATTTGCTTGCTGAATTGCCAAATTCAGCGGTTTCCTTCAATGTAGTTGCATCAGCCCGCCCGGCATCCAACGGCAAGGGCTCCGGATTTTGTGCCCCGACGCATGGCTACTGAGACCGCCGACGCAGCTGTGTCGAAACAGAAGAAGCGCAAAAACGCGTGGAAGAATCTTCCCGACGTTTGGGCGCTGATGAAGCCGCGCCGCGGGCTGTTAATTCTGGGCTTCGTGCTCATGGCCATCAACCGCGTCTCCGGATTGGTGCTGCCCGCGTCCACAAAATATTTCGTCGATAACGTTGTGCTTCACAAGCAGCTTCACCTGCTGACCTCGCTCGCGCTGGCCGTCCTCGCTGCGACGGTTATCCAGGGCCTGACGTCGTTCAGTCTGACGCAGTTGGTTTCGAAATCCGCGCAAAAAATGATCACCGAGTTGCGGCAGAAAGTGCAGGCGCACATCGGTCGCCTGCCGATTGCTTTTTACGACGCGAACAAAACGGGCGTGCTCGTTTCGCGCATCATGAGCGACGTGGAAGGCGTCCGAAATTTAATTGGCACGGGCTTGATCGAGTTTGTCGGCGGACTGATGACCGCCGCGATCGCGCTGGTCTATCTGATTCACACGAGCGTGATGATGACTGCCGTGGCGTTCAGCATCCTGGTGTTTTTCGGCGTCGGCATCAGCCTGGCGTTCAAAACGATTCGCCCGATTTTCCGCGCCCGTCCGAAAATCAATGCGGAAGTCACCGGCCGGCTCACGGAATCTCTGAGCGGAGTGCGTGTCGTCAAGGGCTATCACGCCGAGGAGCGCGAGGAAAAAGTGTTCTCGGCCGGCGTGCAGCGCTTACTGGACAACGTGCTCAAGACGCTCACGGCAACGTCGCTGATGAGCCTTTCAGGCGCGATGCTGCTGGGCATCGTGAGCGTGCTCATGATGGAATTGGGCGGGCACAAGATGCTCGCCGGAACCATGACTCCCGGCCAATGGTTCGCCTACAGCGCCTTCTTAGCCTTTCTCATCGCACCCGTTTTTCAGATTGTGGCTATCGGCACGCAAATCACCGAAGCCATCACCGGCCTCGAGCGCACGCGCGAAATTCTCAACGAGAAGCCGGAAGACGAAGCCCCGGGCCGAACCGTGACTCTGGACCGGGTCAAAGGTCTGGTCCAAGCGGTGCATGTCAGCTTCTCGTATGAAGAGAGGAAGGAAGTGCTGCACGACATCAGCTTCGTTTCCGAACCGGGGACCGTGACCGCGCTCGTCGGCCCTTCCGGCGCGGGAAAATCCACCATCATTGGCTTGATTGCCGCCTTTTACGTTCCTTCGAGCGGGAAAATGCTGGTGGACGACGTGGACCTGGCCACCGTAAAACTCAGCTCCTTCCGCACGCAGCTCGGCGTGGTGTTGCAAGAGACTTTTCTTTTCGACGGAACGATTCGCGAAAACGTGGCGTTTTCTAAACCCAACGCCACGGAAGAAGAGATCCTCGCGGCGTGCCGGATCGCGCGCGTCGATGAATTCGCGGAGTCGTTCGAACAAAAATATGACACCGTGGTGGGCGAACGCGGCGTAAAACTTTCCGGCGGGCAAAAGCAGCGTGTCTCCATCGCTCGCGCCATCCTCGCCGATCCGCGCATCCTTATTCTGGACGAGGCCACTTCGAGCCTGGACTCGGAGTCCGAGGCTCTGATTCAAGAGGGCTTGCGCTACCTGATGCGCGGGCGCACGACCTTTGTCATCGCGCATCGTCTTTCGACCATCCGCCGCGCTGACCAGATCCTCGTTGTCGAGGCGGGCCGCATCATCGAGCGCGGCACGCACGAAAGCCTCTACGCGCTAGGCGGACGCTACTATGACCTCTACACGAAGCAGCACGCCATCGAGACCAATCTCTTTCTCGCGCCTGGTGAGAGCACGGTACTCGAAGAAGCCGCCGAGTCGTCCACCGGCGGCGACGAGGCCGGGCTTCCCGACGCCATCCGCTTCCTTCGCGGCCAAAGCAACTAATCTCGAAGCTTTGTGAGCTCTCCTTGCAGCCCGTCTCCTAACGCCCGAGAAACATGCTGAGATACCAGGTATTTCCGAAGGGGTCTTTCACGCCGGATGAGCGGTCGCCGTAGGGTTTGTCTATCGGCGGCTCGGCGGAAGTTGCTCCCGCTCGCAGCGCCTGCGCGTACATCGCATCGACGTCCGGCACGTAGATGTGCAAGTGGCAGGGCTTCGGCTGATACTCTCCGTGCGCCTCATCGATTTCAAGCGTGGCGTTCCCAATCCGCATGGTGGCATGCATGACCATTCCCCGAGGCGATTTGTGCACGCCCATCGCTTCTGCTCCGAATGCTGCTTCCATAAACGGAATCATCTTGTGCGCCTCGCGAAGGTGCAAATACGGCTGTACGCTGCGCAGGCCTTCCGGCCCTGGAGTCCAGCCTTTCGGCGTCGCGATATACCAACGATTGCCAAAACGGTCTTTGAGCGCGCCCCAGCGATCGCCCGAAGGATGGTCGTCGGTCGGCCTGTAAATCGCGGTAGCGCCGGCCTGCAGAGCGCGGTCAAATGTGGCGTCGGCGTCTTTGACGTACACATGGATGTCGGCCGGGGCCGGTGGAATCTGTTCATTCGCATCCCCGGTCTCGATCATGCCGTTGCCAATGGCTACCTCCGCATGCATCAGGGAGCCATCTGGTGCCGGCACGCGCAGCCGTTCGACGCCTTCAAAAGCTTCTTTCAGGAATTCGATGAAGTCCGATGCGCCCTTCACGATGATGTAGGGCGTGATGGACGTAAATCCAGGACGCATGTGGAGCGCCTTTGCGGGGGCCGTGGCTGCACGAGAATCAGTTCCTTCCTTCGTAGACATGGATGCCCTCCTCTGCAATTCAGATTTGAGTGCTGATCGAAATTCCTGTCGCGGCAGGTAACGCAGCTCGCGCGCAATCGCTGCCAGCGGCGCAAGGTCGCGATGCGGGGCCTTTTCCGGCCGCGGCTGCAGCGACACAAGCATCGCTTGCACAACTTCTTCCACTTGTTCGGCGAGCGTTCGTTTAGGAAGGCGCTTAGGCATGGTGGCCTCCCATCTGGGCTCGCAGGCGCTCGAGCGCGCGCAATTGCAATTGCTTGATGGCTCCCTCGCTCTTGCCGAGGCGTTCGGCAATTTCACGGATGCTGCGCTGGTCGACGAACCGCTCATGAACCACACGACGCTGGGTTTCGGGAAGTTGATTCACCAGCCGGAACAGCCGGGCGCGATGTTCAATGCCGCGCATGTCCGGCGCAGCGCTTGGATCGTGCGGCTTGTCGCCCATGGAGTATTCGCGAGGCGCGCGTTGCGAGCGATCGATGACGGCGTTCGCGGCGATTCGCAACAGCCATGCTGCGAACGGAACGCCGCGCCATTCATAACTCTTTAAATTTGCAAGTGCTTTGTAGAACACTTCCGACGTTAGGTCCTCGGCGGTAGCGCGGTCATGCACGCGGCCGGCGATGAAACCGTAAACGCGTTCGAAATGGAGTTCGTAGAGCGCGTCGAACTTTGAAGGATCGGACCGCGCTGCTTCCACAAGCAGGCGCTCCTCCGCTTTTGCCGCGGCGTCCACCTGCCCTGACGCAGCGCTTTGCGGCGGAGCTTTCTTCCTTCCGGCGGGTCCGGTGGCGGTCATCGCTCTGTGAATAATAACTGGCCGCCCGGAAAAAGGTTACGCAACCTCCTTGTGCAGAGACCGGTTCCGGTGTACGGTCTGTGAGTCTTCACACAGCTTTAACAATTCATTGCTAGTGTCGCCTCGCCTGATTCCGGCCTTTGGTCCGCTAGCAACTCCTTTAAGACTTTGACCAACGACAATACCCGCGAGCGAAGAGCCAATTCCCGGCGTGCCGCCGACTGGCGCGCCTTGTTTGGACCGCCGGGGGACCTTTCACCGGGATTGCTGGCGGACTTGAGTCCTATCGGGGTGAGTATTCTGAGCGAAAGGCAATTCCCCGTCGGAACCGCGATCGAGGTTCATTTGGGGGCTGAGGAATCGGAAGTCCGCGGGCGACTAAAGATGCGCGCCATCGTGCGCCATTGTGAGAGGCGCAGAATCGGCGTTCATCTTGTGAACGTGGGGCCCGAACAGCGCGATGACTGGTGGAAAATCATGCGTAGCGAGTCATGACCGCGCAGGCGTCTTCCCCTCACCCTTCCATTCGCAATTCGTCGGCTTACCTGGCGCAGACGCCAGTGGTGACCACTTTCTTGTTGGGTTTCAGCTGATAGGTGAAATAGGGGACGCCCACGCGGAAGGATTGCGGGTCGTTATTGGCGCAATGACCGGGACTTTGCTGTGAGCAGAGCGGGCTCGCAAGATGGTCGTCCGCGTAAGCAATATTGGCGCGGTGCTGGCTGTCCAGAGCCACTTGGAAGAAGTCCGCCAGGGAACGGCTATCGCCATTGGAGCAACCCGTGCCGGCAGTACAAACGGTTCCCGCATGGATGATGTGGTCGCTGGCAGCGTGCTGAGTGAATGTTGGGGCCCCCGCATTGCCATTAAGGCTTTCCGCCGCGTAAACATTCCATTGTGCCCAGCAATCTGTTGTTCCACCCGCACATGGCGGCTGCATTGCCGCAACATCGTTGGAGTTACCAGCGACGCTCGCTCCCAACCAGGTCACGACCAAGTGACCATTTGCATCTGCCGCGACCCATGGAAATACGTTCGCCTTGCCCACCGTGGATCCGCCATTCACACGCACCGGTGCAGTCCAGGTATTGCCCAAGTTTGTGGACGAAGAGAGGAAAATGTTCTCATTGTCCGACCACACCGTATAAACGTTCCCGAAGTCATCGACCGCCAGAGCAGGGAAGATGTTGTTGTTGCCATTGGTCGCTCCGGCTGAGCCCGCTGGGCTTGTGAACACTTTGTGATCTGTAAAAGTAAAAGTCGGAGCGCCCAGGCCCGCATCGGTAGAGACTCCGACATACACCGTGCGCTGAGGCCCACCATGGGTGTTTTCTATGGCGTTGTCCGGAGCGGTAAATGCGACATAGAGGTTACCTTGGCTGGGGCACGCGGTGTGGTCCACCTTGATTTGCGCAGCGGTGTTGGCGCTGTCCGTGGGCGCCAGGCTGCCCGCCGCGGGAAGCGTTGCGAAATCGATCGCTTCTCCGGCACCTGCCGTGTACGTCAGCCCGCCATTGTTCGAGCGCTGCACGTTGATGTTGAACGTCGAAAGGTCATGGTAGGCGACGTAAACCGTGGAAACATCATTGAAGGCATCATTCCACATCCGGTCGTCGGCGGGTACTAATGGCGCAACCCCATTCGGCGGAGTGAAGAATGTATCTCCGCGGTTTCTGGAATTCGTCGCGGTAAAACCTGGTACCACCGTTAGGCTCGTCATGGCCACATTGGGGATCGCCGAATTGTTCGGGTCGGGAGCGTTCACCGCGATATCCGCATCGCCCCCTCCCAGCGCCACCCCGAGGTTCGTCGGACTCCCTACGTTATTGTCGCAGCCCCCGCCGGTCAGTCCGAAAACGCCGCAATTGTCCGGCTGTCCCTCGTATTTGAAAGGCAAAGTTCCGTTGGCGTTGGGCGCGCCGTCGATGGATTGATCCCAGCGCCAGAGGTCAATGCCGCCAGGAACGCCGCGAATAGACTCCACGTACACTGTGCCTTGGGAATCGACGCGGTCACCGGGCTCCAGGCCTTGGACAATAAAAGCCAACGGGCTCGCCCCCGTGGGTACGGGAGCCAATTGCGGAAGGCACAGGCTTTGATTAGGACTGAATCCGTCAGTTCCAGGACCGACGTAAGCGGGAATCGCTTCCGCGCCACCGCCTGCGCCCGTTTGACTTGGACAAGCGTGTTCGCCGGCAGGGTCGGGATAGATAGCCTGAGCACTGACGCTGCGGCTGTCGTTCATGGAGAATAGGGAGATCAAAACGAGCAGGATGACGGCTTCGAACAACAGCAAGGGTAACAGTTTGCGCATGAAGTCTCCTTCGGACAATTCTTACAGGGCTGAGGAGGGCCCCTGGCGCGTTGCCGGCTTGCTCTTGCGACTTTTGGCGAAGCGGGTGGTCATCCACTGTTCAAGGAGGCACGGACCCGAAGGACAGCTCTTGGCCACCCGCTTCTTGAGGCACACGGTAGCTATAAAAGGAGAGGGCATGGCGGACAATTCGGTGGATACCCCAAACCGAAGCCCCGTAAATACCTGAGGCTTACGGGTAGGGAATTACATCCAGTTACAAATCCTGAATCACTGCTGGCAAGAAATTTTCGAGAAAATTTGAAAATCGCGCAAACTTTTCTGACGGCTCCTTCGTCACTCCAATACCAGCCAGAAATCTGCAACTCGCTGGATGCGCTAAGAGAGTCTGCCCTGCCGGTTTCGATAGCGGGGGGGCTTCTAGCGCTCTAGTGGAGTCGCGCGATCGCTCAGTACTCCGAGTGTCTCCTTTCTTCCGGTGGTCCCGTCGGGAGATGAACGGAAACTTGAGGCTCGTATTTGTCCACAAGGGGGACCACTATGGACTCGCCGGTTCGATCTTCTATTCCTGTTCTGAGCTTGCTGTTCGTTTTGCTTGTGACCTTAGCCGCTGCCTGCCCTTGCCCTGCCCTACCACAGTCTCCGCAAAGCGGAACTACGGCTTCATCGCTCGCTACCTTGAAATCCCGCGCCGAAGCGGGCGACGCCGGCGCGCAGCTTAAACTCGCGGCCGACTCTCTGCGCAGCAATCCCGCTCCAGATTACGGGTCGGCCATAAAATGGCTGCGCGCCTCAGCCGCACAAGGAAATACTCAGGCACAATTCCTGCTCGGTTATCTCTATCAAAATGGGGAAGGAACGGAACGAGATTATGCCAAGGCGGCTGAGAGCTATCAGGCCGCGGCTGCCCGGGGATACGCGCCTGCAGCCAACAATCTCGCTTTTCTCTACCACCGGGGCCTGGGCGTTCCCAAGAATCCCGCCAAGGCCTTTGAACTTTATCAATTTGCAGCGCAGGCAGGCGATTTTGCGGTTCAGTGCAATCTAGGCAGCATGTACTACTACGGCTCAGGCACTCCTCGCGACTACGCTCTTGCCGCCAAATGGTTTCGCGCCGCCGCCGAACAGGGTGACCCCCGCGCCCAGCACAATCTCGGTTTCCTCTATTTCAAGGGCCTCGGCGTCCCCTCCGATTACAAAGAATCCGCTCATTGGGAGCGGCTTGCCGCGGAGCAAGGTGAGCCCCACGCGCAAACCGACCTCGCTTATCTCTATGAATCGGGCCGGGGGGTTCCGCTCGATTACGTTGCTGCTTACGCCTGGTATTCCCGGGCCGTCGCCAGCGGAGACAACACGGGCGCCGAGCGTCGCAAGAGCCTCTCTGGCATTTTGACCCGAAGGCAGCTCGACGCAGCGAATGCTCTGGTTGCTGCGGGATCTTCTGAAATGCCACGGCGTCACAAGCAGCCAACGACCGCTGCCCTGGCGTTGCTAGAAGCGCTCCGGTAAGCCACCCGCCGCATTATTCAGGCAGGATCACCGGCTTCCTGCGCGGCGGCGCGTCGAGCGTCGCCTTGTCCGGGTTCAGGTGTGCAGCGACAAGTTCCGGCGGCGTGTGCGACAGCCACTCTGAGAGAGCTAGGTCCTGGTAGTAGCTGCTCTTGAACATTTCCAGGAATCTTGGTTCTGTGTTGCCGGTGTTCTCGACGTAATGCGGAAGCGTTTTTAGGACGTAGCCCACGTCACCGGCGTCGAAATCCATGGTGGCGCGCGCGGCCGCCCGTGGCGAACACCGTCATGCGCGCCTTGCCGCTGATGAAAAACTGCCACTCATCCGCGTTCGGATGCCAGCGCAATTCGCGGACGCCTCCGGCGGTGAGCCGCATGTTCACCCCCGCGAGCGTTCTCGAAGCCGGCAGTTCGCGCACGGTTACCTCGCGTGACCATCCGCCTTCGTGCAGCCGCTTGTGAGCGATCGAAAAAGGATACTTGACGTTTGGACCTGGCTTTGTGCCGCAGCGTTGTGGCGGCGACATCCCGGCGGCTAGCGCCGCTGAGCTTGCTCCCAGGAATCCACGCCGCGACCACCGCTGTTTTTCCAATTCGTTGGCCATGTTGTGCCTCCGGCTCAATTCTAATCCAGCGCTTTCTGGCGCTGGCTGCCCGGTACCCTGCCTTGATAACCGTCTTCGACACCATCCCAGGATTTCCGCCATACGATTTTGAGCCATGGCGGGGAGCAGGTTCTGCCTTAGCAGGATTAAGGGCGTTCCTTAATTCAATTGCATGAGTTTCCTGATTGTCCTCGAGGGGCCTTCCTTGGCAAATTACCTGCCAGTTCAATGAAAGTGCTAATACCCGATGATCGGCGCGGTCATCGGGATTGTTTACGCAAACTTCTCCAGCAGGAGCGCAAGGCCCAGGTCAGCGGGGTCGCTGAAGAAGCGGAGAGCGTTCCTGGCAGCGTGATTGCGCGTGAACTGCGGCGCACTTTGGATGGCTGCCCCATCTGTGACGGCAGCTACCGCGATCATTCGTATGTGGTTCTAGCTACGGTGGCCATGGAGCCGCAATGGGAGTGTCCCCTGCGTGTCAAGCAATATTACGATCTACTTCATGAACGCCGCTGGCAGGAACTTTTGCGCCTTCGGGAATGGAATCACGACGCGGATGCTCTTGTGGGCTTTGCGTTTCGTTGCGCCGAAGGACGCGTGGGAATCGTTACCATACTCAGCCCGGCTAAACCCGGTCTGCCCGACACGCCTCTGCACTACTTGATTCTTCCCGAGGAAGAAGGGAACAGTCTGCTGGGGCTTCTTCCCCCGGAAAAGTGGTGTCCCCTCCGGTCCGTTTCTACTCTTGCCGAGTAGGCTATACTCGGCGAGAGGCCCGCCTTGCCGCTGCACACGTTTGTCCGCTTTGAGCCGCAGCCTGGGAAAGAGCAAAAGCTTCGCGAGGAGTTGAAGCTCCTGCTGGAACCCACCCGCGCGGAGCCCGGCTGTATCGGCATTCATCTTTACGAAGCGCTGCGCGAGCCGCTGATGTTTTATATCCACTCCGAGTGGGTGGACGAAGCAGCTTTCGATGCCCATCCCAAGCTGCCCCACATGACGCGCTTTCTCGGCCTGGTCAGCGGACTCACCACTTACCCCGTGAAGGGCATCCGCACCAAACAAATCGGTTAATGCTTCCCCCCGTCCGTCGCGCCCTCATCGGCGGGCAGAGCGCTCTTGCCGGGTTCTTCCTGGCATTTCCTGCTAGTGCGCCGTCACCGAAATTCGTACAAAGATCCTTCCCCGGGAAGTCGCTGTAGGGGGTACGACATGTCGTGCCCTCTTTTATGTCACGAGCGATGGTTACGGGGACTCCAGAAAGACGAGATTTCAGAGAGCAGCAGCGAGGAATCTCTCCTTTCAGGCAGTTCTCACACAAGCTCTCAGTCCGTGAAGTCACCCAGGAGGATTTTTTCACTAGCCGCTAGGCTTTTGCCGCGCGCATCTGCGCCACTCGCTCCTGGAATTGCCTCGTCAGATGCGGCACGATTCCCAAATGCCGCTCGATGAGCATCAACTGCGCGCGATGATGCATTTCATGTTCCTTTGCTCCTAATAGTCTCTCGAAGCGCGTCTTCGTGCTCTTTCCGTCGGGTTCGGTCACGGTTTCTGCCAGAAACTCGGGCGTCAGCGTCTCCATCCACGCCGCAAACTGCTCACCCTCGGTTCGCAGCAGCTCCAGAATCTCCTTCTTTGTCCTCGGCTTGGCCTCCTCGGCTTGGAACTTGTCTAGCATCCCAAAGAAGTCGAAGCCCACCAGCGTGCTCAGGCGCTTCTTTTCGATTTCTTCCCAGATTCGCGTGGCGATCGCCACGTGCGTCAGCATGCGCGCGACGGTTCGGACTTCCGGAGCTGCCACGAAGCCGTACCGGTCCTCCGGAATGTCCTGGGCCACCTGAATGGTGTTCTTGCGCACCGTGCGAAAGGCCTTCGCCAATTCTTTTCCGCCATAAATGCTCATGGAGTCACCTCGTTGTGGGATCGTCCGCTCTGGGCAGGGCAGACTCGCTTGCTTCGATGCGCGGCCTTCTCCGCTTGTCACGCGTTCGAAGGTTCTTTTTCAGCCTTCGTCGCCGCTGCTTGCCCCGCGGGCTTGGCCCTGAACGATTTGATTGTACGCCGCACGACGCGTCATCCCGCGCTCCTTGGCGGCCAACTTCAGCGCCTCTTTGCGGTCCAGCTTGGCTTGGTGCATCAATTCTTCGACGCGCGCTGCCAGCGATTGGGCTGAGTCCCCTTGCACGCGGCCTTCGGCGGCATCCGGCGGTCCGATGACGAGCGTGAGCTCTCCTCGCGCCGGCCGCTGCTCCAAAGCGGCGGCAATCTCCGAGAGTTTGCCGCGCACAAATTCTTCGTGGAGCTTTGTCACTTCGCGTGCCAGGCATGCGGGCCGGTCGCCAAGAATTTCCATCGCGTCTGCGATGCATTCCTCGACGCGGTGCGGCGCTTCGTAAAGAATGATAGTGCGCTCTTCAATGCGGAGACGTTCGAGGGCGCGCCGGCGCTCGCCGCTTCGCGCAGGCAAGAATCCCACAAAGAGAAACTCCTCCGTAGGCATGCCGGAAGCGGAAAGGGAAGCGAGCAGCGCCGACGGACCTGCAATCGGTACGACGGGGATCTGGTGCCGCAGGCAAAGCGTTACCAGACGGTGCCCCGGATCGGAAACCAGCGGCATGCCTGCGTCGCTTACCAGCGCGATTTTCGCGCCCTGCTCCATGGCCATGATCAATTCT
>Ga0209471_1001844_pt1 | contig 12399 bp, 6 predicted proteins | sample GraSoiAngelo_128_FD_185885 | JGI IMG/M metagenome (GOLD analysis project Ga0209471, IMG submission 185885) | Grasslands soil microbial communities from the Angelo Coastal Reserve, California, USA - 14_0927_12_20cm (SPAdes) (version 2) | ecosystem: Environmental > Terrestrial > Soil > Grasslands ...
CGTGCCGGGTGTGGAGATCTCGAGTGGCTCGCTCGGACACGGGCTCGGGATCGGCGTCGGGATGGCGCTCGGCCTCCGCGCGCGGCGCAGCCCGGCGCGTGTGTTCTGCCTCGTGGGCGACGCGGAGCTCGACGAAGGCAGTAACCACGAAGCGATCGCGTTCGCGGGCCGCGCCCGCCTCGACAAGCTCATCTGCGTGGCCGTCGACAACCGGTCGTCGACGCACGGATGGCCGGGCGGTCTCGCGGCGCGGTTCGCGCTCGAAGGATGGTCGAGTACGGCGGTCGACGGACGCGATTGCGTTGCGCTCGAGCGCGCGCTCACAGCCGAGCATCGCGGCCGGCCGCGCGCGGTCGTGGCCGTCGTCGAGTCAAAGGGATGACGGCGACCATGCGCGAGCGCTTCTACGAGACAGCGACGGAGCTCGTCGACCGCGACGAGCGCATGGCCGTCGTGCTCGCGGACATCGGGTCGTCGGGAATGTCGCGGGCCCTGCAGGCGCACCCCGATCGGGTCATCAACGTCGGCATACGCGAACAGCTGATGATCGGAGTCGCGAGCGGCCTCGCGCTCACCGGCTTTCGCCCGATCGTCCACTCGTTCGCGCCGTTCGCGGTCGAGCGGCCGTTCGAGATGCTGAAGCTCGACCTCGGCCATGTCGACGTCGGCGCGATCGTGGTGAGTGTCGGCGGGTCATACGACACCGCCGTGTATGGCAGGACGCATGAAGCTCCGGAAGACGTCGCGCTCCTGTCGACGCTGCCCGGATGGCGGATCTACGTGCCGGGCCATCCCGCAGAGGCGGACCAGCTCTTCCGCGTGGCGGCGATGGGCGACGACCGCGTCTATCTGCGGCTGTCGGAGCAATCGAACCGGCTCGCTCGACCGATCAGGCCGGGCCGTCTCTACGTCGAACGCCACGGCACGGAGGCGACGATCATCGCGGCCGGGCCGCTGCTCGACGCGACGCTCGAGGCCACAGCGGACATGGACGTGACCGTGCTCTACATGACGACGGCGCGGCCGTTCGACGGCGACACCCTGCGCGGGTCGCTCGCCGGAGAGCTCGTCGTTCTCGTCGAGCCCTACCAGACCGGCACGTCGTCGGCGGAGGTGGCGGCGGCGCTTGCCGACGTGCCGCGGCGCATAGCGGCGATCGGTGTACCGAACGCGGAGCATCGCAAGTACGGGACATGGCAGGAGCACAACGCGGCGCACGGGCTTGATGCGGGCGGGATCCGAGCGCGGATCCTACGGGCGCTCGCGGCTGTCCCTGTGCTTTGACGGTGTGACACGCTGTCCTCAGCGCAACTCGCGCAGAAGGGGAGCGTGACATGTCTTCAACCATGACTACCGACGCGGTATCCCGCACCACCACCGAGCAGATCGAGCGAGCGAATGCGACCGATCGGACGCCCGTCGTATTCGTCCACGGCCTTTGGCTCCTCCCCAGTAGCTGGGATCGCTGGGCCGCGCTCTTCGAGGAGGCCGGCTTCCCCGCCGTCACGCCCGGCTGGCCGGACGATCCGGCAACTGTCGAGGAGGCCAAGGCACATCCCGAGACGTTCGCCCACAAGATGGTCGGACAGGTCGCGGACCATTTCGCCGAGGTGATCGGCCGCCTCAAGAAGAAGCCGGCCGTGGTCGGGCATTCCTTCGGCGGACTCATCGCGCAAATGCTCGCTGGACGGGGCCTCGCGGTCGTCTCGGTGGCGATCGATCCGGCGCCGTTCCGTGGCGTGCTGCCGCTGCCGCTGTCCTCGCTCAAATCGGCATCGCCGGTGCTTGGCAACCCGGCCAACCGGGGCCGCGCGATCGCGCTGACGTTCGAGCAGTTCAAATACGGCTGGGCCAACGCCCTCGGCGAGGACGAGGCGAAGGACCTCTACGAGAAGTACCACGTGCCGGCGTCGGGCGCGCCGCTCTTCCAGGCGGCGACCGCCAACCTCAATCCGTGGACCGAGGCAAAGGTCGATACGAAGAACCCCGAGCGCGGGCCGCTCCTGATCATCGACGGTGCGAAGGACAACACGGTCCCGTGGGCGATCGCGGACGCCTCGTACAAGCAGCAAAAGGGAAACAAGGGCGTGACCGAGATCACCGAGCTACCCAATCGCGGGCACTCGCTCGTCATCGACAGCGGCTGGCGGGAGGTCGCCGAGACGGCGCTCGCGTTCGTCAAGCGTTTCGCGTAGTACTCACGTCATGAACGAGGTGGCCGCCGTCGACGTCATCGTCGCCGGTCTCGGAGCGCACGGCAGCTCGGCGGCGTACCACCTCGCGTCGCGCGGCGCGTCGGTGCTCGGCTTCGATCGATTCGCCCGCGGGCACACGCTCGGGTCATCGGGCGGCCTGTCGCGGATCATCCGGCTCTCCTATTACGAGCACCCCGACTACGTGCCCCTGCTCCGGCGGGCGTGGACGCTCTGGCGCGACCTCGAGCGCAGGAGCGGCGAGCAGCTCTTGACGGAGACCGGCGGGCTCTACGCCGGGGCGCCGGACGGCGAGCTCGTCGCCGGCGCGCTCGAGAGCGCGCGCCGGCATGGTCTCGAGCACGAGGTGCTCGAGGCGACCGCCCTGCGCGAGCGATACCCGCTCTTCGAGTGGCCGGACGGCTGGCAGGGCGTGTTCGAACGGCAGGCCGGCTGGCTGGCACCGGAGCGCACGATCGAGACGCATCTCCGGCTTGCCGAGCAAGACGGCGCGATGCTCCGTTTCGACGAGCCGATCGAGCGCTGGGAATCGACCAACGGCGGCGTCCGCGTCTGGACGGCTACCGGAACATTCGACGCGAACCACCTCGTGATCGCGGCCGGCGCATGGATGTCGCAGCTCGCGCCGGAGCTCGCGCCCGAGCTCTCGGTCGAGCGCAGCGTCCTCTTTTGGTTCGAGCCGACCGCGGAGCGTGACGCGTTCGCGCGCCTGCCGATCTACATCATTCAGGACACCGACCGCATCTTCTACGGCTTCCCGTACGTCGCCGGTCAGGGAGTGAAGGTCGCGGGCCTTCACTTCGGCGACGCGGCGGATCCCGATACCGTCGATCGAAACCCTTCCCCACGCGACGAGGAGCGCGTGCGCGCGTGGCTTCGCCGACGGATGCCACTCGCCAACGGCGCGCGGCGCCAGGCCAAGGTGTGTATGTACACGAACACGCCGGACGCCCACTTCATCGTCGACCGCCTGGCCGATCATCCGAACGTGGTCGTCGCGTCCGCGTGCTCGGGCCACGGCTTCAAGTTCTCGAGCGTGATCGGCGAGATCCTCGCGGACCTCGTGCTCAGGGCCGAGACGCGCCATCCGATCGGATTTCTCTCGGCGAAGCGCCTCGTCCGCGGGTAAGCGCGCGCCAAACTCCTAGCGGACACGTAGTACTTCCCGCGTCAGCAATCTGACGACGGGTTACCACCCGTCACGCATGCTTCCACCGATGCGCGCTCCCGCACGCGTTCTGGTCATAGCCGTCGGCTTGGTGATGGCGTCGCTCACCGCGTATGCGCGGTTCGCTCCGCTCGATGCGCCGGAGTCGCGCGGCGTGGTGCCGGGCACGGTCGTCCTCGACGCGCGGGGAAATGTGCTCGAGCGCGACGGGAGCGCCGGCCTGCGGATCCCGACCACGATCGATCGCGTCGCGCCGCGGATGTTGCAGGCAACGATCTCGTCGGAGGATCGCCGCTTCGTTCAACACTTCGGCGTCGATCCCATCGCGATCGGCCGTGCGCTCGCAAGCTCGTCGGCATCCTCGGGCGCGTCGACGATCACGCAGCAGCTCGCGCGGCGCCTTTACCTCGCCGACGACTCGTCGCCGCTCGCCGTGCGCAAGGCGCACGAGGCGCTCATCGCGCTGCAGCTCGAGGCGAACCGCTCGAAGGCGGAGATCCTCCAGCTCTACCTGAACGACGTCTATTACGGCCGCGGCGCGTACGGAGTCGAGGCCGCCGCGCGCGTCTACTTCGGCGTCGGGGCGGCGAACCTCGACCTGGCGCACGCCGCGTATCTCGCCGGCCTTCCGCAGCGCCCATCGGCCTACGACTCCGTCATCGACGCCGCGGCACGCACGCGCCAGAGCTACGTGCTCGGGCGCATGGTCGACGACGGCTGGATCACCCGAACGCAGGCCGATGCTGCCGCGGCCGAGCGCATCGACGTCCTCCCGGCCTCGCTTCCACCGATCGCGCACCAGTTCGTCGCGTTCGCGCAGGCCGAGCTCGCCCGGCTGCGGCCGGACCTCGCCGGGCGCGATGGCCTGATCATCGAAACGACGCTCGACGCAGGTCTGCAGACGGAATCGGAGCGCCTGGTGCGGCTGCGGCTCGAGGCACTGCACGACCGCAAGGCGACCGACGCGGCGCTTGTGGCGATCGAGCCCGGGACCGGTCGGATCATCGCCTGGGTCGGGAGCGCGACCGATGGCGACCCCGCGCACGGCGGCGAGATCGACATGGTGCGGACGCCGCGGCAGCCCGGCTCGGCGCTGAAGCCGCTCCTCTATGCGGCGGCATTCGAGCGCGGATACACGCCGGCGACGCCGCTCCTCGATGTGCCCTCGACGTTCGCGACCGACGAGGGTCCGTACACGCCCGCGAACTTCGACCGCTCATTCCACGGCGTCGTTCCGCTGCGTGTCGCGCTCGCGTCGTCGCTGAACGTGCCGGCGGTGCGCACGCTCGACGCGATCGGCCTCGACGCGATGCTCGAGATCAGCCATCGCTTCGGGCTCACGACCCTCAACAGTGTCGAGAGCTACGGCCTGTCGCTGACGCTCGGCAGCGGCGAGGTGCGGCTCGTGGATCTGACGAACGCGTTCGCCGCCTTCGGCGCGCGCGGCATGCTCGCCGAACCGTTCGCGATCGAGCGCGTGCGCGATGCGACGGGCCGCATCGTCTTCGCGAGAACGCCCGTGGCCGCGCGCCGCGTGCTGAGCGCCGAGCACGCATACCTGGTCACCGACATCCTCAGCGATCCCGACGCGCGCATCCCCGGCTTCGGCGGCGTCACGCCGTTCGAGGTGCCGTTCCCGGCCGCCGTGAAGACGGGGACGAGCACGGGGTTTCGGGACACCTGGACGGTGGGCTTCACGCCGAACATCGCGATCGGCGTCTGGGTCGGGAACGCCGACGGCGCGCCCATGCTCGATCTCGCCGGCGTCGAGGGAGCGGGGCCCATCTGGCGCGACGCGATGATGGCCGCGTCGCTCTCGCGCCCGATGGACCCGTTCGTCCGGCCCGCCGGCATCGTCGAGGCGACGGTCTGCGCTCCGACCGGCCTCCTGCCGGGCCCGGACTGCGCCTCTCCGACGCGCGAGATCTTCGCGGCGGGCACGGTTCCCACGGAGCGCGAGCACTACTACTTCAGGGATCCCGACGGACGCATCTCGATCGACCCGCCCATCGAAGCACGCGACTGGGCGCGCGCGGCGGGGCTCACGCTGCGATCGGACGGCGCGAGTGCATCGCGCGACTCGCTGCGCATCACCGCACCGGTCGCCGGAACGACGATCTACTTCGCTCCCGAGATCTCGTCGTCGCAGCTCCTGCTTCGCGCGGTCGCGGCGCGCGGCATCGGTCAAGTCACTTTCGCCATCGACGGACGTTTCATCGGCGAGGCACCGGGCACGGACCCCTGGGTGCTCTGGCCGCTCGAGCTCGGAGTCCACACGTTACGGGCAAGCGCGCATCTCGCGGACGGCTCCATCACGACGGTTACGTCGGCATTCGAGGTGAAGAGATGAACGCGGCAATGATTCTGGGATGGCTTCGCGCTTTTCGGCCCGCGATCGCGACGGTGGTGATCCTCGGTCTGCTCGCCGGAGTCGTGCAGACGGTCGGGCGTTCGCCAAGCGCATCGGTCGCCGAGCCGCCCGCGTTCACGATCTTTCCCCAGGGCGACGACGTTCCACGCCTCGGGCCGGTCACGGTCACTTTCGTGAAGACGCCGGAGGAGCGCGCGCCAGATCAGCTCTTCCAGGTCTTCCCCGAGACCAAGGGAACCTTCGCGTGGCTCGGCGCGCGCACCGCACTCTTCCAGCCGGACTTCCCCGGGTTCGCGCGCGGATCGACCTATACCGTCAACGTGCCCGCGCGACCCGATGCCGGCCTGCTGAACGCGATCACCAAGAAGTTCACGGTCGCCGGCCAGCTCACGGTGCAACAGGTCATCCCGGGTGACGGCGACACCGAGGTCCCGCTCGCCGCGCAGATCTTCGTGCAGTTCAGCCGCTCGGTCGCGCCTCTCACGACGCTGAGCGCGCAGCGCAGCGATCCGGTCGTGGCTTTCGAGCCCGCGCTTCACGGCACGGGCGAGTGGCTCAACACCTCGATCTACCGCTTCTTGCCGTCGGACCTCGCGCCGGCGACGACCTACCACCTCAAGGTGCCGAAGGGGCTCACCTCAGCCGCAGATGGCGTGCTGCAACAGGACTTCGCCGCCGCCTTCACCACGGTCATGCCCGCGGTCGACTCGATCCAGCCCGACACGAACTGGATCTACTGCGGCCCGTGGCAGCAGGTCGACGTCACCTTCAACCAACCGATGGATCCCGCCGCGCAGGCGGGGTTCCGCATCGAGACCGCGGACACCGGAGCGGTCCCACCCGGCACGCTGAAGTGGAACGAGACGCGGACGGTGCTCTCGTGGAACCCAAGCCAGCGCCTCGGTATCCAGATCCGCTACAAGGTCACGTTGGACAAGGGGTTGAAGGGCGCGCACGGTGGCGTCAGCGCCAATCCGCGAACGTCGACGTTCGTGACGATCGCGGCACCCTCGGTCTCAAACACCACACCCTCCGACGGTGAGAAGAACGCGAACCGCTACGGCATCCGCATCAATTTCGCGACGCCGATGGATCCCACGACGCTCGAGGACAAGGTGCGCGTGTCGAGTTTCACCGCGGCGGACCTCGAGAACAGCATCTACGCGGGCGACACCGGCATCTCGATCAACGTTCCCCTCAAGTCGTCGACGACCTACACGGTGAACCTGCTCCCCGGCGCGACCGATCGCTACGGCCAGGCCATGGGCGGGTACCAGTTCACGTTCACCACGAGCGAGCCGACGCCCTCGGTCTCACTCGCGCTGCCCGGTTACAGCGCGGCCGCTGTGTACTCGTCGTCGGCCGACCCGATCCTCTACTTCCAGGCGACGAACATGCCGACGGTCGACTTCACCCTCTGGCAGCTGAGCCCCGATGACGGACGGCGCCTGATGCACGAGCCGGGCTCGATGCAGGCATTCACACCATCACCCTCGTTGAAGCTCCGCACATGGACCGAGACGGTCCGCGGCCCGAAGGACGAGGTCATCCTCGGTTTCACTTCGCTCTCCGGAGGCAAGGGCGCGCTCCCCAAGGGCTATTACTTCCTCAACACGAGCGGCCAGTACGCGTCGCGCTTCGCGTTCGCGGTCGTCGACACCGTGCTCGTTACGAAGCTATCGAACGACGAGCTCCTCGCCTGGGCAGTCGACCACGACACCGGCGCGCCGCTGCAGGGCGTGAACGTGCGCGGCAACGGTCCCGGGCTCGAGCCAACCGAAATGCGCACGGACGCGAACGGCCTCGCCTCGTTCAAGGTGCCGTTGCCGCTCCTCGGCGTCGGCGGGTACGGCGACCGCCCGTACCTCCTGTGGATCGACGGGGGCGGCCGCAACGCCGTCACGAGCACCCGCTGGCCGAGCATGAGCGCGTACCAGTTCTCGCTTCCCGGCGACTACTACGCGCGCGAGTGGGTCGGACACCTGTACAGCGACCGTCCGATCTACCGCCCCGGCGAGACCGTTCAATGGAAAGGCGTCGTCCGCGCCGACAATGACGCCTCGTACAGCGTTCCGCCCGCCGACGCGACCTTCCAGATCGCGATCATGAACGCACGCGGGCAGCAGGTCCGTCAGGACACCGTGCATCCGAACGAGTTCGGTTCCTTCGCGGGCAGCTTCATCCTTCCGAGCGACGCTCCGACCGGCAGCTACACCGTGAGCATTCTGTTCTCGCGCGGGGGAAATCCGTGGAACGTCGCGGCGAACACATTCCTCGTCGCCGAGTTCCGCACGCCCGAGTTCGAGGTCAGCGTCGCCGCCGGCAAGGACTCCTACGTGAGCGGCGACACGATCGACGCGAAGGCCACGGCGAGCTTCTTCTTCGGCGGTGCGCTGGCCGGCGCCGGACTCGAGTGGTCCGCGCTCGCCGATCCGTACACCCTCCGCGTTTCCGGCTACGAGTACTACTCGTTCAACGACTTCGACTACACCAAGCCGTTCGTGGCGCGCGACGCGCTCCGCGCGAAGGGCACCGCGAAGACCAACGGGAGCGGCGTCGGCAGCTTCGGCATTCCCGCGACGCTCGCGACGTCCGAAGGCGCGCAGCGATTCACGCTGTCAGCGACGGTCACGGATCAGAACGGCCAGGCGGTCGCGGGAAGCACCGCGGTCACCGTGCACCCGGCCGCACTCTACGCGGGCATCCACCCCGCGCAGTACGTCGCGAACGAGGGTGCGAACGCGCGCATCGACCTCGTGACCGTCGACACCGACGGCAAGATCCTCCCCGATCGCGCGGTCACCGTGCGTGTCTACGATCGGCAATGGATCACAACGAAGGAAGTCATCCCGGGCGGCGGCCGCCGCTACCGCAGCGACGCGAAGGACACGCTGCTCGCGACGCTTTCGACGCGGACCAACGCGAAGGGCGAGGGCGCCGTCTTCTACAAGCCCACCAAGTCGGGCACGCTGCGCCTGGTCGCCGAGGTCACCGACGCGAAGGGGCGCACCTCACGCTCGGCGACGTTCCTCTGGGTCTGGGGCACGACGCGCGCGTTCTGGCAGGTGACGAACGACGACGCGGTCAAGCTCATCGCGGACAAGGAGCGCTACGAGGTCGGCGACACCGCCGAGGTCCTGATCCCCGCGCCGTTCCCAGGCGCGCAGGCGCTCATCACGGTCGAGCGCGGCAAGATCAAGACGCGCGAGGTCCGCAAGCTCGCCACGAACAGCGAGCGCATCCGCATCCCGATCACCGATCCATCGGTGCCGAACGTGTTCGTCTCGGTCGTCATGTACTGGCCGCCGACCACCGGCGACCCGATCCCGCGCTACAAGGTCGGCTACGTCGAGCTGCCCGTTTCGACGGCTACGCGCGTGCTCACGGTGAGCGTGCGGCCCGACCGCGATCAGGCGAAGCCCGGCGACACCGTCCACTACGACATCAAGGTCACCGACAAATCCGGCGCGGGCGTGCGCTCCGAGGTATCGCTCGCGGTCGTCGACAAGGCGGTCCTATCGCTTCAGGACGAGCGCGGTCCCGATGGCCTGCGTGCGTTCTGGTTCGAGCGCGGACTCGGCGTGACCACCGGATCCTCGATGGCCGTATCGGTCGATAGATGGAACGACGTCATCGCGGAGGCGCCGAGGCAGGGCAAGGGCGGAAGCGGCCTCGTCGGCCAGCAGGCACGGCAGGACTTCCGGAACACGGCGTACTGGAGCGCTCAGGTGACGACGAAGGCCGACGGCACCGCGAGCGTCGACGTGAAGATGCCCGACAACCTCACGACCTGGCGCATGCAGGTCCGAGCCATCAGCGGCGACACCATGGTCGGCGAGGGGACGAACGAGCTTCTCTCGACGCAGCCGCTTCTGCTGCGGCCCGCGCTGCCGCGCGCGCTGCGCGTGGGCGATACCCTCGAGCTCCGCGCCCTCGTGCGCAACGCGACGAAGAGCGACGCGGCCGTGACCGTGGCGCTCAAGGCCGAGGGCGTCACCCTGACCGACGCGCTCGCGAAGACCGTGACGATCCACCCGAGCGAATCGGTCATTGTCGGTTGGCCCGCGAAGGTCGAGGCCGAGGGAACGGCGAAGCTCACATTCACCGCGACCGGTCCGGCGGATCTCTCCGACGCGGTCGTGCAGGAATTGCCGGTGCTCATCGACATGACCCCGGAGACGACAGCGACAGGCGGCATCGTCAACAAGGACGGCCAGCTCGAAGCGATCTACCTGCCGAAGTTCGCGGACACCAAACACGGCTCGCTCTCGGTGTCGGTGCAGTCCGCGCTCACCGGATCCATGGCTGAGGAGCTGCGGTGGCTCGCGCCGACAACTTATGAGGGTGCCGAGTACGTTGCGAGCCGTCTCATCGCGACCATCGCCGTGCGCCGCGCGGAGAAGAGCGCAGGTGTGTCGGGCAACCGCGACGGCCGCATCGCAAGCGACGTGGCCGGCCTCATCGGCCGGCAGCGTCCTGACGGCGGTTGGCCGTGGTGCGATCAGCCGCTCTGCCAGACCGACCCGAACGTGACCGGCTGGGCGCTCATCGCGCTCGGCGAAGCGCAACGCGACGGCATCGCCGTCGACCCGTTCGTCGTCCGCAGCTCGAACTCGTACGTGCTCAGCTACGTGAACCGCCCGAGCGACGTCGCGCATCCGGCGGACATCAACCAGAAGGCCTTCCTGCTCTACGCGCTCGCCACCGCGGGCGGCCGCGACGCCGTGTCGACTCCCGCACGCGCGCTCTTCGAGCAGCAACGCGCCCAGCTCGGCAACTGGGGCCGCGCGTATCTCCTCCTCGCGCTGAGCGAAACGGGCGCCGGGAGCGGCGACGCGCACGTGCGCGCGCTGTTCGACGACCTCGCCGGCGACACGATCCCGAGTGCCAACGGCAACCACTGGGAGGACAGCGCGGAAAAGCGCGGATGGTTCCTCTCGAACACGGCGACGACCGGCCTCGCGACCCTCGCGATCGCGCGCATCCGGCCGGATCACGCGCTCGTTCCGCAGACCGTGCGCTGGCTCGTGATCGGCCGCGGCGCGAACGGTTGGCACACTCCGATCGACCGCGCGATGGGCGTACTTGCGCTCTCGAGCTACGCCGTCGCGACCGGAGAGCTCGCGGGCGATTACAGCTACTCGGTGGAGCTCGACGCGAAGGACATCCTGAGCGGACTCGTGAAGCCCAGCGGCGCGCCGACGACCGCGACGAAGTCCGTTCCGCTCACGGCCTTCAAGCCTGGGACGACGAGCATCCTCGCCTTCACGCGCGACTATCAGAAGCCGGGCCGCCTCTATTACACCCTCGATCTGCGCTACATGACCCCCGCGCAGGGGATCGACGCGCTCAACCGCGGCTTCGCGATCTCGCACCAGTACACGCTCCTCGACAATCCGACGAAGCCCGTGAGCACCGCAAAGCTCGGGGACACGGTGCGCGTCACCGTGACGGTCATGGTCCAGAGCGACCACAGCTACGTCGTCGTCGAGGATCCACTACCGGCAGGCCTCGAGCCGGTCGACGCGCGCCTCAAGAACGTCGACCCTGCGCTCAAGGCGCAGCTCGACAACGAGCTCGCACAGGCGGCGCAGAGACAGTTCGGCGGCGGCAACGCGTACTTCGCGCCGTGGTACCGCTGGTATTACAGCCCGTGGCACCAGGTCGACCTGCGCGACAATCGCGCGGTACTGGGAGCTACGTGGCTATCGAAGGGGATCTACGAGTACGTCTACTACGCTCGCGCGACGGCGCCGGGCGACTTCTTCGTCGCGCCGGCGCACGCCGCGGAGACGTATTTCCCTGAGGTCTTCGGGCGGAGCGACAGTTCGAGGTTCGTCGTGACGCCCTAGACGCGCTTAGTCGTCGCCCTCGGACTCGCCTTCGTGCTCGGTGTTGCGGTCCTGGTTCTGCTTAGCGCCCTGCTCGTGCTTGGCGGTCGTGGTCGTCGTGGTCGTGGTGTTGGTAGCGGAGTCCTCGTCATCCGTCTCGTCACCTGCGTTCATCTCGCCGTCGGCCTCGGTGACATCGTTCTCGTCCGTCGCGCCGGTCTGGTTGTCGCCTTCCTGCTCGACGTCGGTTTCGGTGGCCGGAGCCGTCGCCGGAGCGGCGCTGTTCTCAGCACTCGGTGTCGGCGTCGGCGTCGGACTCTGCTCACGCGAGGGATGCGCACTCGCGATGCCGAGGTTTGCGGCGATCGCAAGCGCGAGGGAAGCAAAAGCGACAAGGAAACGCTTCATGGATGGCACCTCCAGGTGGTTAACGGATATGGGGCCTCACCCGTTCGCGGATCCGTATCTGTTTCGCATCAGGAAATCGTTTCTCGCTAGCCAAGGAAATGGCGTAACGCGGCGGCGCGCACGACGAGCTCGGTCGAGATCACGCCGCCTGATTCCGTGACGCGTCGCATCTCGCGCGAGAGCTCGACGTGCTCCGCATCGGTGTGCGGCGAATCGACGAGGGTCAATGCGCGTTCGGCGCTCTCGCGCGATCGGGCCGGCAACCACGCGAGCTGATCCGCATCGAGGTAGCGCACCGCATCCGCGAGATCGGTCGCGATCGAAGGCACCGCCGCGCTGAGCCACGACCAATCGGAGTCGCTGACCGCGGCGAGCCCGATGACCTCCGGCGGTAGGCCGATCGAGTAC
>Ga0209471_1001850_pt1 | contig 12385 bp, 12 predicted proteins | sample GraSoiAngelo_128_FD_185885 | JGI IMG/M metagenome (GOLD analysis project Ga0209471, IMG submission 185885) | Grasslands soil microbial communities from the Angelo Coastal Reserve, California, USA - 14_0927_12_20cm (SPAdes) (version 2) | ecosystem: Environmental > Terrestrial > Soil > Grasslands ...
CAACGCCCAACCGGTTGGGGGTCTCGTGAACCGGAGGGGAGAGTGTTCCACGTGGAACATTTAATCGTATCGACCTTAACACCCTGGGCGTGCAGCATCATCCCAAGGCTTGGTGATCAACTTGAGCGAAGAGATTGGCGACTTTCAGCACCAATGTTCCACGTGGAACATTACTACGATTGCAATCCTTCACCGGCAAATGTGGTAGGCACACTTCTTAACCGCGTGGAATGTTTACCATGTTGGTTCGCTCTAGCAATACATTCCCACTTTTCGGTCGTCACGCCGCGCACTGTCGTCGTGCTAATGGCGAATATGGGTCGCGGAGCAAGCTTTCGTCCCACTTCTTATCATCCTGATGCTGCCACTTCTGGTTCCCACGGCACCTAGGATGGTTCCGCGCCGACGTGGCAATTCCAGCTCGAACCATCGACTTATTCCACAAGTGCATGCTGGGAGAGATGATTATCCCACTTTGTATTCGTCGCCCGTTTAGCGGTTAACTACCTTGGTCCGGTAACAGAGCTTTGCGGGAGAGATCTATTGCGGCCAACTACCAGGACGCGTTCTTTGGATCCGGGAATGGCGATGGGGGGCTGCCAGTCAAAATGTGGGATCAGTTTTATGGCTTGCGAGACCTGGGCGTGGCCGATCAAGAGGGCGAGTCGACCTCCGGGATTTACCAGGTGGGCGGCAGTGGGTAGCACCGACTGGAAGCGTTCGACTGCTCGGAGGGTCACGACGTTGTCGGTCGAGGGGTTGGGACTATTGGCGGCGACGAAGTCTTCGGCGCGACCGCAGAATACATTGACGTCCGTCAATGTAATGCCGCGGATAACTTCGCGGAGGAAGGCGACCTTCTTGTGATTCGACTCGATCAAAGTGAGGCGAATATCGGGAGCCCAGATTTTGAGAGGCAGAGCGGGAAATCCGGCCCCTGAACCTACGTCGATCGCGGTTGATAAATGCGGGTTGGTTATGGCTGTACCCGGCGTCTGGCGCTGTTCTTGCGACGAAGGGACGAGTTCCTGATCCGCATGAGTATGGGGAATGATCGGGCGAGAAGGCGGGAAGAGATGCCGGGCTGCGAAGAAGGATTCGCCAAAGTGCCGGCTGACGATCTCCTCCGGTGAGCGGACTGCGGTGAGGTTTATGCGGGAGTTCCAGCGGAGCAGCATATCGATGTACGTCGATATATCCCGCAACTGCGCCGTGGACGGAAAGGCTGATTGCCCAAAGGCCGCGGGCGATTCGACCTGGGCGCCCGCCAAAGTAGGACTGGGACTTAGGAAGGGGCGTAACAGTTCGGCGATGCGGGTTCTCGATTGTAATTGGAGAAGACGGGTCGCCAAAACGGTTGCGAGGCTGAAGAGCGGGTATCTGGCGTTATACCCGGAGGCTGAAGTTCTCTTGACCTACCGGCTGCTCCGCTGTATTGTCGCCTGCCGTAATAAGGTCAAGGGGCCCCTCGGTCGGTCGCATACAGATTGTTGAGGTGAGCTGCCGTGTCTCTGCGTCCTCGCTTTGGTGCTTCCTGGTTTGCACTAGTAACTCTTCTGGCCTTTGCCGCATATCGCCCGGGTACGGTCAGCGCCGGCGAAGGTTTCCAGCCAATCTCGCCCGAAGAACTGAAGATGGCGAGCGAGCCACAGGCGCCGGGCGCTCCTGCGATCATTCTCTACCGCCAGGTAGATCGGGACGACAATGGGCTCACATCCCATGAGGACAATTATTTAAGGATCAAGATCCTGGCGGAGGAGGGGCGGAAGTATGCGGACATAGAAATCCCATTCTTCAAAGGTAACGGGAACGTTGTCGGTATTAAGGCGCGCACCATCAGGGCTGACGGCTCAATCGCCAATTTCGACGGGAAGGTTTTCGAAAAATCCATCGCCAAGGCCAAAGGGCTGAAATATCTGGCCAAGACCTTCACGCTACCCGACGTGCAGGTGGGCAGCATTATCGAGTACTCCTACACTTACGATCTGAGTGAGCATTACATTTACGATTCACACTGGATTCTAAGCGACGAGCTGTTTACGAAGGCCGCCAAATTTTCACTGAAGCCCTACCGCAGCAACTACTCCAACGTAGGTGTGCGGTGGACATGGCAGGGTTTGCCGCCCGGCACAGTCGAACCAAAACAGGGTGGCGATCATGTGGTTCGTCTGGAGGCTAAAAATATTCCGGCCTTCCAGACGGAAGACTTTATGCCTCCGGAAAACAAGTTGAAGTCGCGCGTGGACTTTATCTACAGCGACGAACTCTTCGAAAACGACCCGGACAAATTCTGGAAGAAAACGGGGAAGAAATTAAACGACCAACTGGAAGGTTTCGTGGGCAAGCGTACGGCAATGGAGCAGGCTGTCGCACAGATTGTTTCGGCAGACGATCCGCCGGAAACGAAACTTCAAACAATCTACGCACGCGTGCAGCAATTGCGCAACACCTCCTATGAAGTGCAGAAGACGGAGCAGGAAAAGAAGCGCGAGAAAGAAAAAGACGCCAACAACGTTGAGGATGTCTGGAAAAGGGGCTACGGAAATGGGGTGCAGCTTACCTGGCTCTATCTGGCTCTTGTCCGGGCCGCGGGATTCGAAGCTTACGGGGTTTGGGCCTCAGACCGGCGCAATTATTTTTTCATGTCCAAAATGATGGATCGCACACGACGGGACGCGAACGTAGTGCTGGTCAAGGTGAACGGCAAGGAGATCTATTGTGATCCCGGGGCAGCCTTCACGCCATTCGGATTGCTAACCTGGCCGGAAACCGGAGTGCAGGGATTGCGGCTTGATAAAGATGGGGGAACCTGGGTGCGAACCGTACTTCCGGAGAGCTCGGCTTCCCGGATCGAACGAAGGGCGAACATAAAGCTTTCCGAAGGCGGTGATATCGAAGGAAAACTTACCATCACCTTCACCGGACTGGAAGCAATCCTGAGGCGGATGGAGGAGCGAAACGAAGATGAGGCGGAGCGTAAGAAATTCCTCGAAGACCAGGTGAAGGAGTACATCCCAGCGGCGAGTGAAGTCGAGCTGGCGAATAAACCTGATTGGAGTAATTCGGCAACACCGTTGGTGGCGGAGTTCAGCGTCAAAGTGCCAGGCTGGGCGTCAGGGGCGGGGCGCCGGGCGCTAGTGCCTGTCGGACTCTTTAGTGCGACGGAGAAGCACCTGTTTGATCATACTAATCGAGTGCACCCTGTCTATTTTGACTTTCCGTTCGAGAAAGTGGACGAAGTGAATGTCGAACTCCCTCCCGGTTGGCAAGCGACCAGCCTTCCCGCGGCACAAGACCAGAATGGGCGTGTCATCACATACAGTTTAAAAGTGGAAAGCGGGAAAGGCACCCTGCATCTGACCCGTAAGTTAACGGTCGATATTCTTCTCCTGGATACGAAGTACTACAACGCGCTGCGAAACTTCTTTCAAGTAGTGAGGACGGGCGATGAGGAACAGATTGTTCTGCAACCGGCCGCGGCAACCGCGAGCAATTAATCGCAATATTGCTCTGATTCTTTTTGGGCTCGGCTGCATGTTGGCGCATGCGCCGAAAGCGTCAGCGGGCGGGGACGCGCCTCAATGGATGCACGCTCTGGTTAACGTCACGTTGCCAGCGCACGATGAGAAGACCGATGCCGTACTGCTGTATTCGGAAGAGAACGTGATGCTTCAATCCGCCGACAAAATTAAGAAAGTGATCCGGGTAGCGTACAAGATTTTACGGCCTGGCGGACGCGAGCGCGGAACGGTCTTTGTTTATTTTAATTCCCACAGAAAGATTACGAGCCTGCATGGCTGGTGCATTCCCGCCCAGGGCAAAGATTATGAGGTGAAGGATAAGGATGCGATGGAAGTCTCTCTGCCGAAAATCGAGGGCAGCGAGCTGATCACCGATGTGAAGGACAAGGTCCTCCGCATACCATCATCTGATCCCGGGAACATCATCGGCTATGAGTACGAAGTAGAAGAGCAGCCGATGGTTTTGCAGGACATCTGGGACTTCCAGGAGGAGAACCCTGGACGCGAAAGTCATTATTCCTTGCAGCTTCCTCCCAACTGGGAATACAAGGCCATGTGGCTCAACTACCCAGAGGTGAAACCCTCGCAAGCGGGAAGTCGCGAGTGGCATTGGGTGGTCAGTGATCTGAAAGCGATCCGCAAAGAGGACGCAATGCCGCCGATGGCGGGAGTAGCAGGACAGATGATCGTGTCGTTCTTTCCCCAGGGCGGGGCCGCTTTAAATGGATTCGCAAACTGGCAACAGATGGGAAATTGGTACCGCAACCTTACCAACGGTCGACTTGACGCCTCCGCAGGTATGAAGCAGCGAGTAACGACGCTGACCTCCTCGGCGCCGACACAACTCGACAAAATAAGAGCAGTCGCGCAGTTCGTTCAACAGGACATCCGCTACGTAGCCATCGAGCTCGGGATCGGGGGCTGGCAACCACATCCGGCTTCGGATGTATTCCTGCACCATTATGGAGACTGCAAAGATAAAGCTACTCTGATGAGCTCTATGCTACGCGAGATTGGCGTGGACTCTTACTATGTTGTCATCAATCACGAGCGTGGATCGGTGGGGCCGGAAGTGCCGCCGCACGTTGGGGCGTTTGACCATATGATTCTTGCGATTAAGCTGCCGGAGGGCATGGCAGATCCCTCGTTGATCGCAACCATCCAGTCTGCTCACTACGGAAGACTTTTATTCTTCGACCCGACCAATGAATTCACGCCACTTGGGCAGATTGGAGGCTATCTGCAGTCCAATTACGGCTTATTGGTAATGCCTGATGGCGGCGAATTGGTTGAACTGCCGAAGCAGCCGTCAACCATGAACAGCATCCAGCGCACAGCCAAGCTCACCTTGGAGAACACGGGCAAATTGCAGGGCGAGGTCAACGAAGTAAGGATGGGAGATCGGGCCCGGTCGGAACGATGGCAATTGCGGGCGGTGGCAAAAGACAGCGATCGCATCAAGCCCATTGAGAGACTGTTAGCCGATTCGCTATCCACTTTCCGTATTACAAAGGCGAGCGTGGTCAACCTGCAGCACACGGACCAGCCGTTCGGTTTTAATTATTCATTTGAATCCGAGAATTACGCAAAGAGCGCCGGCAATTTGCTTCTGGTGCGGCCGAGGGTGATTGGAACCAAATCGAGGGGACTGCTGGAGACGAAAGAACCGCGATATTTTTCCATCGAGTTCGATGGACCGGCGCGGGACACGGATACGTTTGAAATCACAGTGCCCGCCGGCTACGAGGTGGATGACTTGCCGCCGCCGGTCGACGCGGAATACAGCTTCGCAAGTTATCACTCCAAGACGGAAGTAAAAGGGAATGTGATTGGCTACACGCGCACATTTGAAGTGAAAGAACTGAGCGTCCCGGCAAGCAAGGCCGAAGAGCTTAAGAAGTTTTATCGGATCATCGCCAGCGATGAGCGCAACAACGTTGTTCTGAGGCCTTCTCGATAAGGGGACGAGATGCAGCCGCACCATTGCTGAAGGGGGAACTCTCCACCCGCATGATGTCGCTTGAATCAGAGGAATGGACCGCTATCGCCAGCGGCGGTTCACCAGGTCGCGGATGATGTAGGTGAAGGTTGAGATGGGCTCGCTCTTGTTGATGTAACAATCCACGGCACCCAGGGTTTTTGGGACAGTACCGGAGTATAGGACAATCGGGACGTCGGGCTTCAAGGCTTTCATTTGTTGAGCCAGTTCGACGCCGGTGGTTCCGCGCAGCATGTGATCAGAAAGGACTAGCGAGACCGGGGCTTCTAGAAGCATTTCAATGGCTTGCTGAGAGTCGGTCGCGCTCAGAACCGCGTATCCTTCTTTCTCCAAGACAGCTTTGCGTAGACGCAGATATTTCTCGTTGTCCTCTACGCAGAGGATGATAGGCATCAGGCGTTGGCGTGGCGGGGGAGGCACTGTATTTACATGACTTCCTGGACTAACTCCGCAAAATCAACTCATTATCCTTTGCGCCCCGGGAGATGGGCAATACAGAGAATTCTGTACGATAACTGACATAATAACCTTATATAGCGATGGCTTTAACTGAGGTCTCGCCGCGCAAGGGTTAAACGAAGAAACTTGGCGAACAAATGGCGAATCTGAGGTTGTCGCGGGGAAGCCTAGTGTTGAGAATGTAAGGCGGTAGCGGGCACATCCCACTTGAGCAGCGTTCTTTCGTAATCTCCCACGGACAAAGCGAGCGTGGGATAGTCGAAGGATCAACATGCCCAAATCCCGTCTGGAAACAGTAAATCGCGCCGCACGGAAGAAGCTGGCCGGGTCGTTCGTGGCGGTAGTCGTGCTGGAGAACGGCCGGCAGATTCGAGCCAAGCTGCATCAGTTGTCGGTGAGCGGCGGGGTTCTGAATCTGGCGAAGCCGCTGGACGAAGGCATTCGCGTGAAGCTGGTCTTTCATATCGGATCGAGCTCGATGCGGGTGGCGTCCAAGATGCTCTTTCCCATGTGGGCGACCCAGGGCTGCCTGCAGCCTTTTAGTTTTGACGAACTGGATGCAGAAGAACGACGGAGACTGGAAAACGAGTTGCAAGCCCTGACATAGTCCTGCCTATCTTGGAAGCTATTCCAGCTGAGTTATAGGGTGTTCCCGCGCCTTCTCGAACGCAAGCCAAGCTTGCGCAAACCGCTTTGAAGGCAACCATCCTGCATTCTGTGAACCTGCGGGAGGTGCACTGCCGAAGGCTCTATCCACGCATCGCTGACATTCCAAACGGGCTCTTTCCAAGCCTTAACACCGCTGTCCTCTGTCTTGATGAATCCTTCCCATGAATGTTTCTTCTCAATTGCTGCGAGTGGCTGGTCAGCGGCAGGCCGCCTCTCGTTGAACAGATCGTCCAGCCAGAGAAGTACCATAGGCATCACATTCATTACGCAACAATGCGGCATTCTGTTCTGCACCATGAAGGTTAGTGGTGCGCGATTGTGATACTTCTCAAAGTATGCGTATGGACGCTGGGTGCCACATCTGTCGTCCGCACCGTTGGCGATGACGAATTGAGGAACTGAAAGCGCCTTGTCCGGTAACTCCACAGTATTAATGCCAATTGGTTCGTAGTGACCGGGCGCATATTCAATTGCAGCGAAGATGCGTTCAGGAGCATAAGCTAGCATCCGTGCTACGAAAGAGCCGCCTCCGGAAAAGCTGAATAGTATGAGCTTACTTCCGGCCAGTTCAGGGTGCTGTGATTGCCTGGCAAATTGATTGAGGGCTTCTAGTAGAGCACGCCCAATTCCGTGCTCCGGGATGATGTCCATATCGTTTTCAGTCTTGGAACGGCAGTGCCGCGCCAATACCAATGCCACGTCGTGGCGCTCTGCAAAAGCCGTGACTTCCGGGTCGAAATACAGATTTCCAACTTGCCACCCACGCTCCACGATAATGAAGACGGCCGTCACAGGCTTGCTGGCATCGCGCAGAGTTAGTTCATATTCACAAGGACCCTGCATAGTCTCAGTGGGACCTGGAGCCACATAAGTCCGGTACTGTTTAGTAAGTGCCGGAAACCGGACAGGCCATGAGAATCACATACGCTGCAACGATGGCAACTAGTCTCATTTTTGTGTCACTCCATCTATTCTGCACGGCATTCCTAAGGTCTCTAGATACAAGAACACTGGGATGGCGCACAATACTCAACTTAATTTTTGCGAGGCACGCTGCGGTCGCTCCCGTTTGGTGTCGAATTTTGACAGGCCTGAGACTTGTGCTTATAAAATCGCAACGTTATGGGTGAGCCAATGACACGCCATGGGCTGCTGATCATGCTTTGCATACTTTTCGCCGTCGTGCCGCTCTGGGCACGGAGGACGGAAACCGGATTCCTGAACCGCACGGTGAAAAGCGGCGGAGTCGTGTACCGCTACCAGATGTACGTCCCCGCGGATTGGGAAAAGGGGAAGCACTGGCCGGTGCTCTTGTTTCTTCACGGCAAGGGCGAACGTGGGGAGGATGGCCTGCTGCAAACTGACGTGGGGATTGGGCACGCGATCCGGAACCGCGCCGCAGAGTATGAAATGCTGGTGGTAATGCCGCAGTTGCGGAAAGAGAAACTGTGGATTGACGCGGACATGGAAGCACAGGTATTGGCAGCGCTCGAGCAGACGATCAAGGAGTTTCACGGTGACCGGGATCGCGTGTACTTGAGCGGCCTTTCGATGGGGGGATATGCGACGTGGGACCTGGCGGCGAAGTATCCCGAACGCTGGGCGGCGTTGGCGCCGATCTGTGGCGGCATTCATGGGCCGGAAGATTTCCCGGCGCTGCATGTGAGTTTGGTGGATGATCCCAAAGTTGCAGATCCGTACGCGGAGACGGCGCGGCGAGTGGGGAAGACTCCGGTATGGGTGTTCCATGGCGGAGATGACGATACGGTGCCGGTGGCAGAGTCGCGCAAGATGGTCGCGGCGTTGCGGGCGGTAAACGCCAACGTGCGGTATAGCGAGTATCTAGGTGTGGGACACAACTCGTGGGTTAGGGCGTATGCCGAGCCGGAGTTTGTGCCGTGGCTGCTGCGGCAGAGTTTGAAGCGGTAAGCCGGCGGGTGCCGGAGAAGTCAAGAATCCGAAGAGTAATAGTGGGAATCAATGCAGAGCAGAGTGCGATAATGCTCGCATCGGCGGCAAGAAGTCGTCGGGATGAGCTGCCAAGTGGGACATCAAGATCAAAGGTAGGCACGTATGGGTGACCAACAAGTCAAACTGGAGTGCAAGAGCTGCAGCGCGGAGTTTGCTGCCTTTTTGGAACAAATGGCGGAGAACAACTCCCACATTACGTGTCCGAAGTGTGGCAAGACACACGAGTACGGCACGGAGGACGGGAAGGTCGCGCCTTAGGGGCGATAGCAGAATGCTTTTTTATTTGCAGCTACGGAACACGGTATGAGCGATCAGAGTAATGGAAATAGTTCTCCGCGAAATATTTATGTGACTCTCAGAGGGTTGCCGCTAAGTTTTCGCCTGGAGTGGCCATTTCACAAGTCAACCTCGGGGGCGGACTTCTGGGTGCTGCATGGGGACATTCGTCTGGAAAACACCGACGGGCTGCACGCGCCGGTGTCGGTGAACTTGTCGGCAACGGTGCGTGAGGTGATGCCGTCGCTCGAAGCGAAAGACGCGGCGGCGCCGGTGATCAATGCGCTGCGTAAAGAAGTTGACCGCCGCCAGATTGAGTTTGTGAAATCAGGGAAGCTGTTGCCGGTGAATTTTTCCAGCCGTCATTATGATTTCAAGCGCAATAAATGGGTCTTTGGCAAGGCCGGCGACGACGTGATCGCGCTCTTTCTCGAACGGAAAGTTTACTGGCAGACGAGGCTGGTGGGAGAGCGCCCGTGGGTAACAGATCCGACCGAGGCGCTATTCTTGGAGACCACGACGGCGCATCTGCTCGAGGTCGCCGGCAGCCTTGCGGCTCAAGAGTTGATTACATTGGAGGGGGAGCACGCGACAGCTCGGGCGTCCTTAATGGAAAAGGCAGAAGAGTTCGAGTCTGCGATGCAGGCAGCTCTGAAAGAATTAGAGAAGAAGCATGAGTTTGAACGAGGTTAGGATGGGGGGAAACGACAGCGCCGACCAGGTGCCGAGACTCGGAACACCCGCCGGCGGGGGCCCTCAACTTCCGGTCGGTCCCATATCTCTATCTGTGTCAATTATCTCGCAAGCAAGCCGGGGAACGTTCTCTCAGCCTCTATTCGGGCAAACTCTTCGGCCTCAGATTCGCTATCGCCCTCCCACAAAATCTCAAACTCTCCTTCCTGCGGGCCACCCGGCCTGAGGACTTTAGCGATCTGGAATTTCCCGTCCGGAGTCTTGTTCTTGCGTAGGTTGGCAGGAACTCCCCCGACAGAAAGGTTAACTGGGTACAGGGGAACTGACCTAAGCTTGCTCATCGTCAAATAATACCATGACGCGGAGGGTATGCTTTCCCGCATGCATGACTTTTCGCTGCCCACATTCCTTACGTCACTGCTGGGCAGCGGAATCACCGCCTGGCTCGTAGTCAGAGGTCTGAGCGGCCATCTTGCCGACCGCTGGTAGGCGCGGTACGAGAGCGGCCTCGACAAGGAATTCGAGATCTATCGGGATTTTGCGTCGAATCGAGTCAATCTGGTTCTCCCGCTTTTCAAGGCCGTGGCCTTCGTTCGCATAGTAGTGTGCGTCGACGATTTTGCCGTCTTTTTTGAGCAGATCGACAACTTGCACCGCCTCTTCTTTCGGCACCCTCGGGTCATTGTCGCTCTGCAACACCAGTAGAGGAGCTTTCGCATTGTGGATGTAGGTGATTGGAGAGGTGGCCTGGTACACTCGCGCGTCTTTGACTGGATCGCCGAGCAGGGCTTTGGTGTGCTGCTGCAGTTCCGGATCAGAGTTTTGCAGCATCGTCTTCCAATCCATAACACCGAACAGGTCAACCGCCGCTGCCCAGATATCGGGAGTCTTGCCGATCGCCATCAGTGTCATGAACCCGCCGTAGGAGGCGCCGGTAATTCCTATCTTCTTCGGACTGACGTAACCCGTCGCCTCGAGAAACCTGGTTGCGTAAACTTCGTCCTGGAGATCTCCGCCCCCGAGGTCCTGATAGTTGGCGCGTTGAAAGTCCATTCCGTATCCAGTAGATCCCCGCACATTTGGCGCGATGCAAATGTAGCCGCGTGAGACGAACGCGGCCACGCTTGGGTTCCAGAAATCAATTACTTGCCAGGTTGGCCCTCCGTGGGGAAGCACCAGAGCTGGACTGGAGCCGTCCCGCTGAAGATTAAAGGGGACCCACATCAGCGCGCTAATGACTTTCCCGTCAAAGCTTTTGTAGTGGACAATCTGCGATGCCGGCATTGCAGCCGCACTCAGGCTCGCAATGGCGGAGTGGGTAAGCTGAGTCATGTTGCGGGATGCGAGATCGTCGACCCAGAAGTCGGCCGGCTGCACTGAATTTTCGTGAGTAAGCAACAAACGATCACCCGCTGGAGAAAAGGAGTTCGGATAGCCAGGAAAATAGTTGAGGCCTGGTTCGATTGGAATTTTTTCAGCTCTCAAGTTTGCCGCATCGGCTATGTAGACATCTTCCATGCCATCGGCATTCACCGTGTAGGTGAACGATTTTCCAGTTGGCGAGAAGTCGCCCGAGTTCGCCTCCCATTTTGTGTCGGTGACCCAGGTCAGCTTCATTGTGGCAATATCCAGCAGCGCCACGTTCTGGTATCCACCCTTCTGGTCAGAGGTGATCAGCAAGGTCTTGCCGTCCGGCGAGAGAGAAGAAGCAAAGTTCAAGCCCTTGCCTTGATGAGGAGTCAGGTCTGTTGTTTTCCCGGTAGAGACATTCACCGCGTAGACATCAGCGTCCGTGGAGTTTCCCTCAATACGGTTGGCGTATAAAGTTTTGCCATCCGGGCTCCACGCAACGGAGCTCCAGGAATGGTCCGGGGTTTGTTCGTGGGTCAGCTTGCTGACTTTGCGAGTCGCCCAATCCAGGAGTGCAAGGTCGTAAATAGTTGAAGTTTTTGGCTTGTAATTCAATGCGACTGTCTTGCCGTCGGGAGACCAGCGGGGCGACTCTTCGCGGACATCAGGAGTATTGGTCAGATTGAGGACTTCACCTCCATCGCTAGAAACCGCAAAAATATCCCACAGCTCGTTGCCGGCGGTGTCTTGCTGGTAGAGGATCCATTTGCCGTCGGGCGACCAGGTACCTCCATACTGGCGCTCGTCGGACTGAACCAGCTGGATGGGCCAGCCGCCCGCGGAGTTTACCTTCCATAGGTTTTGCCGCCCTGACATGTCCGTCGTGAGCAGGATATCTTTGCCATCTGGAGACCATGAGGCGTTGGAGACCGATCGTGTGAAGTACAGGTCGTCGAACGGAATCCGTCGTGCCTTGGGGTTCGAGGCGGAAGTAATCAATTGTGGATCGGTGATCCGTCGATCATCTGGACCCGATGATTGGGCGAGCAATAAAATGGAGAAATGCAAGGAAAAGCAAACTGCGACGACAAGGCGAAGAAGTTTCATCGCAAACCCCGTGGGGATATTTCGCTTTTCAAACGACGATGGAGTGTATTTGAGTAGCAGATTTGACGCACCTGACCTCATCCGACAGCAAGGAGTGCAAGATTAAGTCTCGCTATTAGCGTTCGGTCAGGCGGCATCGACGGCGGAAAGTGCGGAGACATTGGCCAGCGGCAGATAAGCGATCACGGCTGTCCCCTTCGAGTTAGATTCAATCTCCAGAGTGCCGCCGAGTTGACGGATTCTTTCCCGCATCCCTCTGATTCCAACTCCGGGCTTGCCATCGGTGGCCATTTCACTTTGTTTTTCTGCCGATATACCTTTGCCTCGATCTTCAACGAGC
>Ga0209471_1001851_pt1 | contig 12383 bp, 10 predicted proteins | sample GraSoiAngelo_128_FD_185885 | JGI IMG/M metagenome (GOLD analysis project Ga0209471, IMG submission 185885) | Grasslands soil microbial communities from the Angelo Coastal Reserve, California, USA - 14_0927_12_20cm (SPAdes) (version 2) | ecosystem: Environmental > Terrestrial > Soil > Grasslands ...
CAGTCGGACGACCTCTTCATCGACGACGACATGTTCACCGGCGGCGTCTACCGCATCACCGCCGACGACTACAACGCCGCGCACTCCTGGCAGGTCGGCCAGCAGGCGAACCCGGGCAACTCGGGCTTCCGGCTCGCGATGGCCTTCAATGCCATTGGCGCGGATACGAGCGGGGACGATCCGCTCACGAGTGCCGTGCTCGCGACCAACGCCGACTATCTCTTCCTCAACCATACCTGGGATCACCAAAACCTGGACAACGCTGACTACGCCTTTGCCTTTTCGCAGATCGACCAGAACAACCAGTTCGCGATCGGCCAGTTCCAGAACTTCACCACGGCAAATTTCATCTCACCCGACGTCTCGGGCCTCACGAATCCGAACGCCCTGGCAGCGATGAGGGATACCGGGGTCAAGTACACGGTGAGCGACACCTCACAGCCAGGCTGGAGCAATCCGGCGCCCAACATCGGGATCTACAGCAGCATCGAGCCGTCGATCCTCATCATCCCCCGGCGGCCGACGAACCTCTTCTACAACGTCTCGACGCCGGACGAATGGACGGCCGAGTACAACTCTCTCTACGCCACCTATTGGGGTCGAGCGCTCTCCTATGCGGAGGTCCTCGACAAGGAGAGCCAGAACGTCCTCCTCTACATGCTGGAGGGCGAGATCGATCCGCACATGTATCACCAGCCGAACCTGCGAGCGTACGACGGAGTCCATACTCTGCTGGGCGATCTGCTCGACCTGACGTTCCAGAAGTTCCGTAAGTCATCGACGCTGCCGGTGATGAGTCCGGACATGCAGGTGGCCGGCGCGCGCATCGCGAGCACGATGGCGCGCAATGCTTCCGGCCTGACGGCGACGCTGACGCCTGGAGTGAGCGTGAGCTTCAGCAGTCCGGTGGACGTGCAGTTCGCGGTGAGCGGCGTCTGCACCACCGGCTCGGAGAATTATGCCGGCAAATGCATCACGCCGGTCCACGTGACGGCCGGGGGGACGGTAACCCTGCCGGTGCAATGAGGGAGACAACGGTGATGGGCAAGTGGAACGCGGTGATGTCCGCCTTTGCAATTCTTGCCGCGTGCGGGGAGTCTTCGAACAGTTGGCAAAAGCTCGCGCTGGCGCCGCCTGCGCCTCCAGTGATTCGCTCGCTGCCGCTCGGGCCGACCGCTCCGCCGCCGGCGCCTGCAGCCGAGGTCTGGCGCCGCGCGGCCTTGCTCGGCTGCGCGAGCTACAGCCTGGCGATGAAAGTGCTGGTGCTCTCCGCCGACGGAAAGGAAGCGGATCTGCAGGCGATCGAGACGGCCCTGGGCTATCACGGCATTCCGTTCGCAGTCTGGATCGCGGCCCAGAACCCCGGGCTCCTCAGCGCCGACAAGCTCGCCAATGGATGCGCGGGAAATTATCAGGGCATCGTTCTCACCACCGGCAATCTCGCGTACTCGCCGGACGGTGGCGCGACCTGGCTTTCGGGGCTCAATGCGACCGAATGGCAGACGCTCCGCAGCTACGAGAGCGCCTTTCACGTCCGCGAGATCTCCTGGTACGTCTATCCGACCCCCGACCAGGGTTTGAATTGGCCCTCCGCCGGCGTCGACACCAGCGCGAACCCGATCAATGCAACGCTGACTTCCGCGGGAAAGACTGCTTTCGCTTCGATCAATGCTGCGAACCCCCTCGGTATCTCGATGGCGTGGACGTATCTGGCGACGCCGTCGGACGCGAGCGTCACGCCGCTGCTTGTCGATAGCGCCGGCAACGCGCTCGTCTCCACGCGCGTGACCTCGGATGGGCGCGAGACGATGGCCATCACTTTCGATTCGAACCCGTATTTGCTGCACGAGCTGGTGCTGGCCCATGGATTCATCGAGTGGCTGACCAAAGGCATCTATCTCGGCGAGTTCCGCTCTTATCTGACGCCGCAGGTCGATTACTTCTACTCGACCGACGACATCTATGGCGGCGGCAACTATCGCTCGAGCTCCGCCGACCTGACGGCGGCGCACACCTGGCAGACCACGCAGCAGACCGTCAACGGCAACCCGGGCTTCCGGTTCGCGCTCGCCTTCAACGGCGCGGGCAGCAGCGCTCTCGATACCCTCACCACCACGGCTGCGACATTCAACGGCGACTATTCCTTCATCAACAATACTTTCGACCATGCCTTTCTCGACGGCGCCGACTATGCGGCCGCCTTCGCGGAGCTCGACAAGAACAACCAGTTCGCCAGAGGGCAGGCGTTCAAGAATTTCAGCGCGGCGAATGTGATCACTCCGGAGATGTCGGGCCTCTCGAACGCCAACGTCCTTCTGGCGGCGAGGGATGCCGGGGTCAAATACATGGTGAGCGACAGCTCGAAACCCGGCTGGGGCAATCCGGCGCCCAACGTCGGGATCCGCAGCGCCATCCAGCCCGCGATTCTCTTCCTCCCGCGGCGGCCGACGAATCTTTTCTACAACGTCTCCACTCCTGCCGAGTGGACCGCTGAATACAACGCCATCTATGGCTCGTACTGGGGCCGGTCGCTCAGCTATGCGGAGATCCTCGACAAGGAGAGCCAGAGCCTTCTCGCCTACATGCTCGAGGGCGAGATCGATCCGCAGATGTTCCACCAGCCGAATCTGCGCGCCTATGATGGCGTGCACACGCTGCTCACCGATCTGCTCGAGCGGGCGATTGCGAAGTTCCGCACGTACTCGAATTTGCCCCTCCTCAGCCCGAACATGGAGGTCGCCGGTCTGCGAGTCGCCAACACGATGGCGCGGAACGACTCGGGTCTCACCGCCACGCTCACGCCCGGCGTGAGCCTGAGCTTGACCAGCCCTGTCAATGTGGAGCTCGCGGTGAGCGGCGTTTGTACGCTGGGCGCGGAGAACTATGCGGGGAAGTGCATCGCTACCGTCGATGTGCCGGCGGGCCAGACGGTGACGCTGCCCGTGCAGTGACGGTCATCGCTTTCTCCAGACTGCCCGACACGACCTCGACCATGCGGCGGGGAGAAGGGAATTGTGCGCGGATCCGTTCGCCTGGCTTGACCGCATTTCCTGCGCTGTCTTGCGACAGGATTGTTCTCAATCCGCGCCGCCGCGACGTTGTTGTTGCGTCGAGCGTTGCAAAGATCATCGCCTTCGAGTGAGACGTCTGGTCCCGCGATTGCACTGACCAGAGGCCATGAATGCCACGGCGAAGAACAAGATGCGGATGGACCAGTCGGACGAGATGCGCTGTGAACACACTGCGACGGACCCGCTCGGGTGGAACAAGGACGTCCTCTTCTTGCGCTGTCAAGGCTGCGGCGGAGTTCTCGTGCAGCAGGGCAATCTCATCGTCTTCATTCCGCGCACACCGCAGAGCGATCCGCCGGGCGAGTCGACATGATCGTCCCGTTGCGGCGCGCGCCAGACAGGATTGTCGCGACGCTCTAGACGATCGCCCTGACGACGCCGCCGTCGACGCGCAACGCTGCGCCGGTCGTCCCCGAAGCGAGCGGGCTGGCAAGGTAGGCGACGAGCGGCGCGATCTCCTCGGGCGCCTCGAAGCGCTTGAGCAGCGAGGTGGGCCGCATCTCGCGGAAGAACTCGCGTTCGACCTCGGCGGCGGAGACGCCCTTCTTGCGCGCGAGTCCATCGACGAACTGGCCCACGCCTTCGGAGCGCGTCGGACCGGGCAACACTGCATTGACCGTCACACCGGTTCCGGCGGCGGTCTCGGCCAGGCCGCGCGCGAGCGCGAGCTGCGCCGTCTTGGTGACGCCATAGTGGATCATTTCGGCGGGGATCTGCAGCGCCGACTCGCTGGAGATGAAGAGGATGCGTCCCCAGCCGGCCCGCATCATGCGCGGCAGATGGTGGCGCGAGAGGCGCACGCCGGAGAGCACGTTGACGTGGAAGATCTGCAGCCACTCCTCGTCGCTGATCTCGGCGAAGGGCCTCGCTGCGAAGATGCCGACGTTGTTCACCAGGATGTCGACGTCGGGAAGCTCGGCGATGACCCGCTCGGCGCCGGCCGCAGTTCCCAGGTCGGCGGCGACGCCGCGCGCGCCCCCACCGATGCGGCGCAAGGCTTGATCGACGCGCGCCTGCGTGCGGCCATTGACGGCGACGGCAGCGCCTTCGTTTGCCAGCGCCTGGGCGATGGCGAATCCGATGCCTGCCGTGGAACCGGTGACGAGCGCCCGCTTGCCTTGCAGCTTCAAGTCCATGGCGGAGAGATGCGCAGCGCCAGGGCGCGGTTCGGATTCCAGAAAAATCCGCATGGCGATGTCGATCGCGCCGACCCTGGTTCGTCGTCAGGATAGAACCTCCCACAAAGGAGAACGACGATGCGGTTCATGGTGATCGTGAAGGCGGACAAGAGCAGTGAGGCAGGTGCGCTCCCCAGCGAGAAGCTGCTCGCGGACATGCAGAAGTACAACGAGGAGCTGGTCAAGGCGGGCGTGATGCTCGCGGGCGAGGGCCTCCACGCCAGCTCCAAGGGCGCGCGGGTGCGCTTCTCCAAGGGCAAGAAGACCGTCATCGACGGGCCCTTCGCCGAGACCAAGGAGCTGATCGCCGGCTTCTGGCTCTGGCAGGTGAAGTCGAAGGAGGAGGCGATCGAGTGGTTGAAGCGGTCACCCTTCGAGGAAACCGAGGTGGAGATCCGCCAGGTCTTCGAGCCGGCTGACTTCGCTCCCGTCGATCCGAGCGGCAAGCTGAGGGAGAAGGAAGAGGAGCTGCGCAGCAAGGTGGGAGCGCAGCGCCGCGCATGAGGCGCTTGCGCGGCGGCGGGAAGATGTGCTGATCGGCAGGGGTGAGTGCTGCCGACGCGCATCGCGCCATCGAGGCGGTCTTTCGCATCGAGTCGCCCAGGCTGATCGCCGGCCTGATGCGGATGGTGGGCGAGATCGGAGTCGCGGAGGACCTGGCGCAGGAAGCGCTGCTGGTCGCTCTCGAGCGGTGGCCTGGGTCAGGCGTTCCGGACAATCCGGGCGCCTGGCTCATGGCCACCGCGAAGCATCGCGCCATCGACGTGAAGCGCAGGGGCAAGCTGCTCGAACGCAAGCATGAGGAGCTGGGCCGCGCGGCCGAGACTGCGGATGCGCCCGATCTCGACGCGGCCATCGACGACAACATGGGCGACGATCTGCTCCGTCTGGTGTTCATCACCTGCCACCCGGTGCTCTCCACCGAGGGGCGGGTGGCGCTCACGCTGCGGCTCCTGGGAGGCCTGACCACCGAGGAGATCGCGCGCGCGTTCCTGGTCCCCGAGGCGACCATCGCGCAGCGGATCGTGCGCGCCAAGCGGACGCTCGCGGAGGCGCACGTTCCTTTCCAGGTGCCGCACGGGGACGAGCTCGGCGCGCGTCTCCCTTCGGTGCTCGAGGTCATCTATCTCGTCTTCAACGAAGGCTACTCGGCCACTGCCGGCGACGACTGGGTGCGGCCCGAGCTGTGCGAGGACGCTCTTCGCCTCGGCCGCGTTCTGGCAGCGCTCATGCCCGACGAGCCGGAGGCGCACGGCCTGGCGGCGCTGATGGAGATCCAGGCCTCGCGACTGCGAGCGCGCGTCGGGCCCTCAGGGGAGCCAGTACTGCTCCTCGATCAGAACAGAGCGCTCTGGGATCAGCTTCTGATCCACCGCGGCCTTGCCGCGCTGGAGCGGGCCGAGCAGCTGGGCGTCGAGCGCGGGCCCTATGCTCTCCAGGCCGCCATCGCCGCCTGCCATGCGCGTGCGCGGACCGGGGCGGAAACCGACTGGCCGCGGATCGCCGCGCTCTATGAGGAGCTCGCCGACCTGGTGCCCTCCCCGGTGGTGGAGCTGAATCGAGCGGTCGCGGTCGGGATGGCCTCCGGCCCGGCAGCGGGTCTCGCGCTGGTCGATGCCCTCAGCTCGGAAAAGTCTCTCGAGGGGTACCACCTCTTGCCCAGCGTGCGCGGCGACCTGCTCCTGAAGCTTGGCCGCCGCGACGAGGCGCGCGCGGAATTCGAGCGCGCGGCGTCGCTGACGAAGAACGCGCGCGAGCGAACGCTGCTCCTAGAGCGCGCCCGGAGCTGTTTCGCGTAAAGGATCGATGCCTCATGCAGAGTCAGATCACTTAACGCGCAATTTTTTGATCGCCGCTTCGCGAATGGCGGTCAAGGTGGTGTCCGGCGTGATCACTTCCTCCGGCAGCCGAAGCTCGATCAGTGCCGGGGCCTTCGCCGCGAGCGCGCGGTCGAACGCGGGAAGGAACTGCTCAGTCGTCTCGACCACTTCGCCGAATGCGCCGAAAGACCGCGCATAGGCGGCGAAATCGGGATTGAGCAAGCGGGTGCCATAGACGCGGCCTGGGTAATTCCTTTCCTGGTGCATGCGGATGGTTCCGTATTGCCCATTGTTGATGACGAATACGATGACGGGCAGCCCATATTGGACGGCCGTGGCCAGCTCCTGGCCGGTCATGAGGAAATCGCCGTCGCCGGCGAAGGCGACGACCGTGCGCTCCGGATGGACCGACTTGGCCGCGACCGCGGCGGGCACCGCATAACCCATCGCGCCGCTGTGCGGTCCCAGCTGCGACCTGAATTGTCGATATCGATAGTAGCGATTGACCCAGATGGCGAAATTGCCTGCACCGTTGGCGACGATGGCGTCGGCGGGGAGCCGCTCGCGCAATTGCAGCACGATCTGGCCGAGCTGGAGCGCGCCTGGCAATCGGGTCGGAGTATTCCAGGAAAGATAATCGGCGCGGGCGGCGGTGGTCTCTTCGCCCCAAGGCGGCGCCGAGGCCGGCTTGAGCTTCGCCAAAGCCACGACCAGCTCGGGCATGCTGGATTGGATGGCGAGATCGGGCGCGTAGACGCGGCCCAGCTCCTCGGCGCCGGCGTGCGCATGCACCAGCGTCTGCTTCGGCACCGGAACCTCGAAGAGCGTGTAGCCGCGCGTGGTCACTTCGCCCAGACGCGCGCCGAGCACGAGCGCGAGGTCCGCTCCGGCGATGCGCGCCGCCAGCTTGGGATTCACCGACAGGGAGATGTCGCCGGCATAGCAATCGTGCCCATTGTCGAAGAGATCCTGGTGGCGAAAGGCGCAGGCAACGGGCAAGCGCCAGGCCTCGGCGAACTGCTGGAAGTGCGCGCAGGCTTCCGCCGTCCAGCCGCTGCCGCCGAGCAAGACGACGGGCCGGCGCGCCTCGCCGAGCAGCTCTTGCAGCCGCGCCAGCCGATCGGCAGGCGGCGCCGCGGCCGCGCGCGTGAAGGCCGGCGCGCCCGGCGCCTCGACTCGATCAGCGAGCATGTCTTCGGGCAACGCCAGCACCACGGGACCCGATCGCCCCGAGACGGCGGTGTGGAATGCGCGGCTGAGATGCTCGGGGATGCGGCGCGCGTCCTCGATCTGCGTCACCCATTTGGCCAGGGGTGCAAACAATCGACGGTAATCGACCTCCTGCAGCGCCTCGCGCTCGATGAATTCGCGCCGGACCTGCCCGACGAGAAGGATCATCGGCGTGGAATCCTGGAAGGCGGTGTGGACTCCGATGGCGGCGTGGGTTGCGCCAGGGCCGCGCGAGACCAGCGCGATGCCGGGCCGGCCGGTCAGCTTGCCGTAGGCCTCGGCCATGTTCGCCGCGCCGCCCTCGTGCCGGCAGACGAGGAGCTTGATGCGGTCGCGCAGGTCGTGGAGCGCATCGAGCACCGGCAGATGGCTTTCCCCGGGCACGCAGAAGACGTGATCGACGCCGTGGACGGCGAGGCTTTCGACCAGAATCTGTCCGCCGCTGCCGGAGAGGATCGATCGCTTGCCCATTATCTGTATTCCTTTGCCTGCGCCGCGATCTTCGCCGCGTCGAATCGATTGATCTCGTCGATGAGCTCATTCGTCACCAGATCCGTCGCAGGCAACTTCTCCTTGATGACGCTCCACCTGAGGAGAAAATCCTCGTAGGCGTCGAAATCCTTGATCGAGCTCTCGCCCCATCGCTTGACCCCGCCCGCCTCCAGCTTCCAATGCTCGGCACGCGCGAGAAGCGTCTTGACGTCCTGCTCGATCGCTTCCTCCTCGCTCTTTCCGGTCGGCTTCGACTGCGGATAGATCTGGTAGACGATCTTGACCGCTGCCTGCGGATTGGCCAGGGCGAAGACGGTCCCCATCGCGTACCCCTTTGCGATCGCCACCGCTTGCGAGCGCTTCTTCTGCAGCGTCTCCTCGAGAGCGAGAAAGCCGTTGGAAGGAAATTTCGCCAGCGGGCCGACGTCGAGCGGACGCAGCTGCACTCCCGCGTTCTCCACCAGCGCGAACATGCTGTCGTAGAGCGCGAGCGCATCGATCTGCTTGCCGCGCGTCAAGGCTGCTGCCTGAGCGGCTTCGCCGGAGACGACGATCTGCGCGTCCTTGTCTGGATCCATTCCATTCATCGCAAAGAGCGCGCGCACGACCGGAACGGCGCTCGAGCCCATCGAGGCGACGCCGATCTTCTTGCCCTTCAGATCGCGGATCGACCGGACGGAGCTGTCGCGGGGCACGGAGATGCCGTAGATGTTTCCTTGATAGGCCGTATAGAAGATCTTCGCCTTGATCCCCTGCGCGCGCACCGTCGGCAGCGCCTCCACCGAGGGGAGCGAATAGGGCAGGTCGCCGGTCGCCACCAGCTTCACGCATTCGGTCGAGCCGGCGAGCGGAGTGAGCTGCACCTCGAAGCCCTGGTACCAGCCGAGCTTGGTCGCGACGGCGAAAGGGGCCGCGGCGGAGCTGATCGTCTTTGCGCAGAAGCCCACCTTCACCAGCGTCTGGGCCATTGCCGTGGCGGGCAGGCAAAAGATCAAGGCGAGCATCGTTCGCGTCATGGAATCTCCCCGGCCAGGGGTCCGGCCTTCTCCGACGGATCCCAGAAGAGCACGCGGCGGCGGATGGAGACGAGCCCCCAGTTGAGCAACAGTCCCATCAGAGAAAGGATGAAGAGCACCGCGAATTCGCCCGCCACGTCCATGCTGAAGTTCCTGCTCTGGATGAGCATCCCCAGCCCGGCTTCCGCGCCGACGAATTCCGCCACGATCGCTCCGACCAGCGCGAAGACCATCGCCACCTCCAGCCCCGCCATGATGAAGGGCAGCGCGGAGGGCAATCGCAGCATCCAGAAGATCTGCAGCTCGCTCGCAGCCAGCGACTTCATCAGATTGACGCGGTCTTCGTCCGCCGAGCGCAGTCCGGCGATGGTATTGACCAGCAAGGGAAAGAATGCGACCAGCGCCGCGCTCACCACTTTCGAGGTGAGGCCGAGACCGAACCAGACGACGATGAGTGGCGCCAGCGCCACCTTGGGCATCGACTGGAACATGACGATGTAGGGATAGAAGAAGTATTCGGCAGTCCGGCTTGCGGCGAGCCCCGTGCCGAGGAGAAAGGCGAGCAGCGAGCCGGAGGCGAAGCCGAGAAGCGTCTCGAGCAGCGTGACCCAGAGATGCGGCAGGTAGATGTTGCTTGCGGCGCCGCGCTGGAGCGCGAGCAGCACTTGCGAGGGCGGCGGAAGGATGAACGCCGGCACGCGCAGCGCCCGGACCGCTCCCTCCCACAGAGCGAGCGAGACGACGAGCACTGCTGCGCGCAACACCTGCCGCTTCATGACCCCGCCCGCGGACTGAAATGTCCCCGGATGCGCTGGACCAGCGCGCCGAATTCCGCGGCGGCGGTCGCTTCCAGCGCGCGCGGCCGGGGGATGCGCACCGCCACCTCTTCGAGGATGCGCCCAGGCCGCGCGGTCATGACGAAGACGCGGTCGGCGAGAAAGACAGCCTCGGGAATGGAATGGGTGATGAACAACACCGTCTCGCGCCGCTCCAGCCAGATGCGCTGCAGCTCGAGATTCATGCTCTCGCGCGTCATGGCGTCGAGCGCGGCGAAGGGCTCGTCCATCAGCAGCATGGCGGGATTGTGGATGAGCGCGCGGGTGATGGCGACGCGCTGCTGCATGCCGCCCGACAGCTCCCATGGGTAGCGCTCCTCGAATCCGCTCAGCCCGACCAGCGCGAGGAGATCGAGCGCGCGGCGGAGATTGGCGCCGCGGCCCAGGCGCTGCACGTCGACCGGGAGGAGCACGTTGTCGAGCACCGTCCTCCAGGGGAAGAGCACCGGCGACTGGAAGACCACGCCGATGTCGCGCCGCGGGCCGGTGACCGGCACGTCGCGCAGCCGCACCTCGCCGCGGGTGGTGGGCAAGAGCCCGGCGAGGATCTTGAGCAGCGTCGATTTGCCGCATCCCGAAGGACCGACGACGGCGACGAACTCGCCCTCGGCGACGGTCAGGTCGATGGCCTCGAGCGCCGGCACATTTCCGCGGGGCGTCGCGTATTCGCAGGCGACACCCCGGACCGCGATCACCTCGCGCGCCATCCGGGCATCATATCGCCGGGCGCCGTTCCTGCGCGTGCTACCTTCTCCTCCGGAGGAGCCTTGCTTCCGTCGTTTCTCGCCGAGCTGCAGCGCCGCCGCGTCTTCCGCGCGCTGGTGGGGTACGCCATCGCCGCCTTTGCGGTGCTGCAGATCATCGAGCCGCTCATGCACGGCCTGCACTGGCCCGACGCCGTGCTCTCCTACGTGGTGGTCGGCCTTGCCGCCGGATTCCCCATCGTGGTGGGGCTGGCCTGGATCTTCGACGTCAATGCCGGCCGCATCGAGCGGACCGCTCCAGGGCAACTGCGCGGGGCGCCTGCATTTGCGCTGATCGCAGCCATCGGCGTGCTCGCCGCAGCGCCGGGGCTGGCCTGGTACTTCCTTCTCCGCCGGCCGCCGCAGACTTCCGCGACGGCAGAGCAGGCTCCTTCCATCGCCGTCCTTCCGCTGGTGAACCTCAGCTCCGACAAGGAGCAGGAGTATTTCTCCGACGGGCTCTCCGAGGAATTGCTCAACCTCCTCGCCAAGGTACCCGGCCTGCGCGTGGCGGCGCGGACCTCGGCCTTCGCCTTCAAAGGCAAGAGCGAGGACGTGCGCGACATCGCCCAGAAGCTGCACGTCAGCACCGTCCTCGAAGGCAGCGTGCGCAAGGCCGGCGATCAGATCCGCATCACCACCCAGCTGGTCAACGCCGCCGACGGCTACCATCTCTGGTCGGAGACCTACGACCGCAGGCTGATCGACGTCTTCGCCGTGCAGGACGAGATCGCCCAGGCGGTGGTGGCGGCGTTGAAGCTCAAGCTCTTGCAGCCGCCGACTTCCAAGGAGCGGCGTACGGTCAACATCGACGCCTTCAACGAGTACCTCCTCGGCCGGCAGTTCTATCATCGCAACAACGTCGAAGACTTCCGGCGCGCCAAGCAGGCCTTCGAGAAGGCCGTGACACTTGACCCGGACTACGCCCCGGCCTGGGCAGGTCTGGCTCTCGCGACTTTCTGGGTGGCCGACAGCGCGGAATCGGTCGCCGCCATCGCCGCCGGCCAGGATCGCGCCGTGGCGGCGGCGGAGAAGGCGATCGCGCTCGCGCCCGAGCTGCCCGACGGCTATCTCGCCCGAGGGTTCGTGCGAGTTCCCATCCAGTGGGACTTCGAGGGTTCGCGCGCCGACCTGGAGCGCGCGCTTCGGCTCAAGCCCGACGATCCGGACGCGCTCCACAACTACGCCAATCTCATCTGTCGCGCGCTGGGACGCTTCCCCGAGGGAATCGCGGCCGCGCGCCGGGCCACCGAGTTGGATCCGCTCAATGCCCGGTTCTGGGTTACGCTGGGCGCCCTCTTGTCGTTGAGCGGCCAGCTCGATCTCGCGCGAGAGGCATACAATCGATCGCTGGAGATCAGTCCCAACCAATCGTTCACGCCGTACGCGCTTGGAATTACCTTCCTGCTCGAGGGAAAACCGGCTGCCGCCAAAGAGATCTTCACGCGGTCGACCAACGAGGTCTTCAAGCTCGCGGGCGCAGCACTGGCCGAGCACGATCTCGGGCATTCCGCGGAGTCGCAGCGCGTCCTAGACGAGCTGATCGCAAAGGACGCGCACGGCGCCGCGTATCAGATCGGTCAGGTCTACGCCTGGCGCGGAGAAACCGCTCGCGCTCTCGAGTGGCTGGAGCGGGCCCGCACGCAGCGCGACGGGGGGCTCGTCATCCTCAAGGTCGATCCGCTGCTGCGCAAGGTGAAGGGCGATCCCCGCTACCGGGCGCTGCTCAAGAAGATCAACCTTCCGGTCGATTGAGCCGGGGCTAGCGCGTCGACAGACTGGCGACGTGCGCCGTGGGAGGCGGGAGCAGGCGGGGCGGCACGACCAGCGGAGGCGGCAGGGCGCAGGTCGCGCACTCCCCGCGCAGCGGAACGAGCAGCTGCTGCCCCGCCGCGAGGAACGATCCGCGCAGATGATTGATCTGGCGGATGGTGGCCGCCGCCGAGCGGTAGAGCCGGGCGATTCGCCCGAGCGTCTCGCCGCGCCTGACCTTGTGC